>Ga0306921_10008930_pt1 | contig 10607 bp, 8 predicted proteins | sample sta12Cox44000080_FD_203760 | JGI IMG/M metagenome (GOLD analysis project Ga0306921, IMG submission 203760) | Lab enrichment of tropical soil microbial communities from Luquillo Experimental Forest, Puerto Rico - statoxic.12C.oxic.44.000.080 (v2)... | ecosystem: Environmental > Terrestrial > Soil...
GATCGCCTGCGTGTAGTTGTTGCCGCCGAACGGGATGTCGCGGGCGAAGATCGTCGAGCCGCTGCGCACGACGTTGGTCTTCATGATGGACGCGCCGATGTCGATGAGCGCGACCGTCTCGCCGCGATCGCCCGGGTAGTTGAGCTCGAACTGATTGCCGAGCGCGAAGCTGTCGACGTCGACGATCGACGGCACCAGGCCGGCCTCCTCGACGACGGCCGCGTACTCGAGCACCTTGGATTTCTTGACGGCGACCAGGATCAAGTCCAGGACACCGTTGTGCTGTCCGATGCTCTGGTAGTCGAGGAACACCTCGTCGATCGCGAATGGAACGTGGTGCTCGGCTTCAAGCTGCACGACGTCACCCACTTCCTTCGCCGGCACTTCCGGAATTTGCACTTTCTTGATGATCAGCTCGCGACCGCAGACGGCGATCGCGCAGCTCGAGCCCTTGAGCCCCGCCCGGGCCACCGCGCTCTTGATCGCCTCCACGACGGTGGTAGGGTCTTTGATGTTGCCGTCCGTGATGGCATCCGGGGGAAGGGGTGCGACCCCCAGAGAGGTCAGCGTGTGGGACCCGCCCGACTCCTTGACGTGGACGGCCTTCACACCGCTCGACCCGATGTCGAGGCCGAAGATATCCGGAGACTTGCGGAAGAACGCCATATTAAACGCCTTTCTCCCTGTTGGCTATGTAGTATAGGGCGGGCCCCGTCGGGGGGGCCAGTATTTTCCCATGTACTACATTCAGGGGGTTACGAACCCCCGTCCCCAAGACTGTGGAACGCTTTGAGCCACGTCCAGGGCAGCCTTCCGAGGAGCCCGGAACCGGCCGAGAGGTCGTCCAGGCGAAAATTGGCGACTGCGGGCTCGTCCGGGCGCGTTTTCCGGAGTTCCGGCTCCCCGTGTCCACATCGCTCACTGGTCGGTCCAATTCTGGGTGGTCACTAGCCGACGCTTCAGCGCGTTCTGAACCAGGCCAAGAGCCTCGCTGCTGTATAAAATGAATGGTTTGCCCACGGCCTCGCCCTCCAGGTTCGCGGCCGCGAGCGGGTTGAGCTCGTTCAAGATCACCGCGCCGTACACGACCTGGCTTCCGTCGCCGCGGAAGCGGACGCCGACGTTTCTTCCGGTCGCGATGATCGGCCCGTTCCAGCGGAAGCTCCCGCCGATCTCGACGATGCCGTTCTCGACGATGAGAACGCCCGTGCCCGAGCTCGCGCCCGCGAGACTGAGCGACGTGTAGCGGGTGCCGACGTCGGGAAGGGCGCCGCGGACGTGGACGATCTTTGGCCGCGCGCTCGTGCCCCAGCAGGTGGAGCTCTCGCGGTCGGCAGCGCACGTCGAGCCGACGTTGGCGAGGAAGGATCCGTGGCCCGGACTGGTATTGATCGTCACGTCGGCCGCCGATTTCGCGGCTTCGACGAAATCGGCGATCGCCTGCGACGTGAGCGCGCCGTCGGCTTGGATCGTGTTGGCGCCGCGCGCCGTCGCGTCCGGGTCCGTCCGATCCTTCCCGCGCACGTCGACCTGAGCGGCGGCGGCCAGCGTGGTCTCGAGCCTGGCCGCGAGCGTCGCAGCGGAGCCGTTGACGGCGATGCCGTAGACGGCCGCCCCAGCGCCCGTCGGTGCGCCCGGCCGATCGGCGATCCGCGCGTCGCGCCCGTCGATCACGAAGCTCGCCGTGCCGACGCTCACATCCGCCTGCGCGCCCGGAAACGCGAGCGCGCCGTTGATCGCGAGATCGGCGGTCTTCGAGACGACCACGCTGATCGTCCGGCTCGTGGTGCCGATCGTGCCCGTGGAAGTGACGACGACCTTGCAATTGCTGTCGTGGGTGGCGTCGCCCGGAGCGGCCGGATCGCAGCCGCCGGCGACCGTATCGACGGCCACGCCGGTGAGCTTGTCGTCGCCGGCGCGGCAGTCGTTGCGGATCCTGACCGTGAACGTGCCGTGCGCGCGGCCGAGCCCGGGAAGCGTCGAGTCGGGCGCACCGAGCACCGCGCCCTGGGCACAGGTGGCCCCGGCGAGATAGCGGTCCCAGGAGCCGACGTTCGAGGCGAGCGTATCGTACGCGTACTCCACGCCGGCCTCGGCGACGTAGCGCGCGCGGACCGTCTCGCTGTGGTTGCGCGAGATCTGCGGCTCGAAGGCGCTCGCCGAGAGGAACGCCAGGACGAGCCCGGTGAGGGTCAGCAGGATCATCAGGGCCAGGACCAGCGCGACGCCGTGTTCGTTGTCGATGAGCCGACTGATTCTCCGCATGACGGGCGCCTCGCTCTCGCGCATGAGCGCGTCAGCTTCGCGTCACGAGCATGGTGACCACGTCCAGGCGACGCTCCTGGTCGAGCTGGCCCTGCCCCGTAACGGGTCGGTAGAAGACGGTCACCTGCACGAGCTTGCAGTTCGCCGCGCACGCGCCGCCGGGGCTGTCGATGATCGTCGTCACGCGCCGGTAGAAGGGCGCATCGGCGATCGAGCCGTATCCTTCCGTCGCGGTGCCGGCCTCCAGGGTCGCGCTGGTCCAGTTGGTCAACGCGAGCGCCTTCAGCCATTCGAGCCGCTGCTCGGCCAGGAAGGCGGCCGTGGTCTCACCCTTGCCGAGCTCCACGCCGCTCGTGGCGTACTGGAATCCGGTCGCGATCCCCACCAGGCCGATCGCGAGGACCAATGTCGCCACGAGGACCTCACCCAGGCTGAAGCCTCGTTCGCTGCGCGTCGGGCGGCCGCCTGTGAAGCGTCTCATCGCACGCTGACGCGTCCCGTGGCGGCGACGACGACGGTCCGGGTCGCGTTGTCCGCGGCATGCGTCAGCGTGTAGCTGCCGGCCGGCGTTGCCGCGCCATGGCTCGTGAAGACGACAGGCGCCGCCGCGCTCAGTCGCAGCGCGCCGGAATCCGCGATCTTGATCGCGCCGGTGCCGTCGGTCCCGGGGCCGGTCCACGCCGGGCCGCCGCAGCCGCCGGTTCTGAGTCGGATATTCGTCGGCGAGGCGACCTCGACGCATACGGTCGTGTTCCGGGATATGGCGAGCTGACGGCCGAGATTGATCGAGGTGGCGAGCTCGCGCGCCGCCGCCTGGAGCGCGGCCGTCCTGGCATACCGTACGAGTGTCGGAGTCACGAGCGTTGCCAGGACACCGACGATCGTCACGACGACCAAGACCTCGGGCAATGCGAACCCGCGAGCGTTCATCCGCCGAACCCGCCCATCCACCAGCTGAACGCTTGGTTCCCCCAGAACAGAGCCATTGCCCCACCTGCGGCAAGGAACGGGCCAAACGGAATCGGGTCCTTGCGGCCGCGCCGGCCTGTCGCCAGGAGCACGGCCCCGATGGCGCCGCCAAGGACGATCGCAACGAACAGCGCGACGATCAGCGCCTTCCAGCCCAGGAACGCGCCGAGCATCGCCCCGAGCTTCAGATCGCCGCCGCCCATGCCGCCTCGGCTCACCAGGATGATCACCAGGAACAGGCCGCCGCCGAGCAGAATGCCGACGACGGAGTCGAGCCATGAGATGCGGAGGCTCGCCAGGTTGATCACCAACCCGATGAGAATGCCCGGCAGAGTGATCGCGTCCGGGATCATCTGGTGATCCAGATCGATCGCGGTCAGCGCGACCAGTGCCGGGAGTAGCACGCACGCGACCAGGAAGTCGGCCGACGGACCGAAGGCGACGTAGGCCACGACCAGGACCGCGGCCGTGATCGTCTCCACGACGGGATAGCGCCACGAGATGTGCATCCCGCACGCGCGGCAGCGGCCCCGCAGCATCAGGAATGACAGCACGGGGATGTTGTCGTACCAGGTCAGTGGTGCACTGCAGCCTGGGCAGGCCGAGCCGGGACGGACGAGACTGCGCCCGGCGGGCACTCGGGCGATCACGACGTTGAGAAAGCTCCCGATGGCGAGTCCAAAGAGGCTGACGGCGACGATCATTCCGGCCGGCCACGCCTCGGCGACGGCTCGCAGCGGCGCCACGATTACCAGGTCTGCAGGAACGCGGGTCCGATCGCTGCGGCCTGCTTGCGATCGAGCATTCCGAGAATCCCCCAGGCGGTCCGGGCGGCGCGGGGCTCTCCCTGCTCGATAAAAATGCGCGCGAGCCCGGACCACGCGCCTGGGGTATCGTATTTCACCGCAATCGCCCGACGGAACAGGCTCAGCGCCTCGGGATACTCGCCGAGGTCGGCGTGTGCGATGCCACTGTTGACGAGTGCGACGATGTGGTCGGGCTTGACCCGGAGTGCGTGCTGAAGGGGCTCGAGCGCCTCACGCGGGCGCTTGGAGATCAACAGGGCGACGCCCAGGTTGTTGAGCGCGTCTTCATCGTTCGGATACTGCTTGAGGTAGCGGCTGAGGATCTCGATGGCCTTGGGAAAGTCGCCGAGGCTCGCGTACGTGTGGCCCAGGTGCTGAACAGCCTTCGGCTCGCCGGGTCGGAGCTCCAGCACGCGCTGGAATTCAGCTAATGCCAGCTGCAGGTCCCCGCGTAACGAGAGATAGGCTCCGAAGTTCCCGTGGCAAACGGAGCAATTCGGCTGGGAGTCGAGCGCATACCTCCACAGGGTCTCCGTGTCCCGCCAGATCTGAACCTGCTGAACGCTCAAGTACGCCAGACCACAGAGCCACAGCATGCCGAGCCCGGTCAACGCCCTGACAAAAGGGGGCCGGAGCTTGCCCGCCGCGCTGCCGCGGACGACGGCGCCGGCGACAGCGCCGAAGACGAGCGCGAAGGCGAATCCTGGGAGATAACTGTATCGGTCGTTGGTCAGCTGGTGTCCCGAATGGACGATCCCGATCACCGGTCCTAGCGCGATCGCGTAGTACGCCCAGACCGCGAGCCCGGCGGGCCAACGCTTCCTCAGCGCGACCACCGTCACGGTGACGACCGTCACGCCGAGGGCGGGAAGAAAGAATTGTCGGTCGAGCAGGCTCACCTTGATCGGCGCCTCGTAGAGCGGCGAAAGTCCCTGCGGGACGACGGTCTTCTGCAGGTAGAAGCACAGACTGTAGAACACCATGGCCGGGCGGGCGGACAACGGATACCGCTCGAGCGGCGTGATGTACATGTTCGTGCTCTGGGCGTAGTACCCGACGGCGGCGCCCGCGACACCGAGAACCATGAAGGGGATCTTTTCGAGCCAGACGCGCCGCGCCGCGGCTCCCGCCCAGTCCTGCCAGCGCCCACCGAGCCGTCGGAGCGGGTAGATGTCGAGCACCACCAGCGCAAGCGGCAGCACCATGACGCTCGACTTCGAGACGAGCGCGAGGACGTAGATGCCGACCGATCCTGCGAGCAACCACCGGCGACGTTTCCCGGTGGCGTCCAACGCCTTGAGGTACATCAACACCGTCAGGAGGAAGAACAGACCCGAGAGCACGTCGCGCCGCTCGGTGGCCCAGGCCACTGACTCGACGCGCAGGGGGTGGATCGTGAAGAACAAGGTCGCCGCAGTCGCCGACAGACGTAGCGTGCCGTCGGTGAACCCAGCCGCATGCCGGAGCAATCGCAGCGCGACGAAATAGAAGACCGGTGCGTTGAGGGCAAAGATGACGAGGCTCGTCAAGTGGTAGCCGGCCGGCTGCATTTCCCAGAGAACGTAATCGAGCCCGAACGTGAGCCACGTGAGGGGAATCCAGTGACCCAACAGCGTCGTGCTGAACATCCACCGGATCTGAGCCCACGTGAGGCCTCGATAGTTCTGGTTCTCCAGCAGATTCAGATGGTCGTCCCACCTCACGAATCCGTTCCAGAGTGATGGCAGGAAGACCACGAAGGTGACCAGGGCGAGCGCCAGCGGGATGATCCGAGGGTTGAGGACGGTGCTAAGCGAGGCCGATAGCGGGCCCAGCGTGCGCCCGGCCGGTCGGGTGGACGCCCTCGCCGCGACCTCGACTCCTTCGATCCCTGACACGACCATCTCCTCTCGACGTGCCCGAAACGGCTCTCAACCCGTGGACAGACTCACGCGCGGGAAAGGGGACGTCCCTTTCCCGCGCGTGATGTGATTGTTGACCCGTTACGGCAGCGAGACGGTCGTGTTGTCGCCGACCGACGTGATCACGAAAGTGCCGGCCGTCGTGTCGCCAGTGTAGGCATAGCTCGTCCAGTTCTGCGGGGGAGGGGGAACCTTCGCCATGAACGGACCGGCCGACTGGCCGAGGCTGTTGACCGCAACCACCGTCAGCGCGTCGAGACCCTGGGCCGTGGTCGGCGGGACGGCCATGTGCGCGGCGTAGATGGAGATCGCGGACGCGAGGGCACGCGCGTCGGCCTGGGCCTTGGCGATCCGGGCCCGCGCCTGAACGTTAGCGTAGAGCGGGATGGCAATGGCCGCCAGGATCCCGATGATCGCGACGACGATCATCAGCTCGATGAGGGTGAAGCCTCGCTGGTTCGCTACCGTGAGCCGCTTCTTGGTCCACCACCGGATCATTGGGTTCCTCCTTACGGGTTTTCGCTGCGTGACTGTCATCTTCGTTGCTCGCATTGGGAGAGGGTGCAGCTTTGATGCCACCGCTGTCGCGGTGAGTAACTGGGACTTTTTAGCTATTTAGGCTCGGATTTCCGGATGTCCTAGGCTCTCCTTGACAGGGCGTGGCAATGGCGGTGACGAAAAGCGTCACGCGCTGAATGCGTGGCATCAGGCGCTGGAAGTGTTGCGCTGCCCGTGCTTCTGCAGCTTGTAGCGGAATTGCCGGAAACTGACGCGGAGGAGCTCCGCGGCGCGCGTTTGGACTCCGCCGGTACGGGCCAAGGCCATCTGGAGGTACCGGTGCTCGATCTGGTCGAGCATTGCCTCCAGATCGATGCCGTCCGCGGGGATCTCCACCGTGACCTCGTGGAGGTCGCGGGGTTGATGGAGATCCGGCGGGAGGGCGTCAGCCTCGAGGGTGTCCCCGCCGCCGAGGACGAGCGCCCGCTCGATCACGTTCTCGAGCTCTCGAATGTTGCCGGGCCAACGGTAATTTTCCAGGATCGCGAGCGCCTCCGGGCTCACCCCCTTCGTGGGCTTGCCGAGCTCGGCAGAGATTTTCGCGACGAAGTGCGGGGCCAGGAGTGCGATGTCCTCTCGGCGCTCTCGGAGCGGCGGCAGGTGAATGGGAATGACGTTGAGACGATAAAAGAGGTCCTCTCGAAGAATCCCGTCCGCGACCGCCTTGGCCACGTCGCGGTTCGACGCGGCGATCAGTCGCACGTCGACCTTGATGTCTCGCGTGTCGCCGACGCGGCGGATCTCGCGCTCCTGGATCGCCCGTAGCAACTTGACCTGGACGGACTGGGGCACCTCGGTGACTTCGTCGAGGAAGAGGCTGCCGCCGTTGGCGGCGGAGAACAGTCCGACCGTGTTCGCGACGGCGCCGGTGAACGCGCCCTTCACGTGCCCGAAGAGCTCGGACTCCATCAGGGTCTCGGGGATGGCGCCGCAGTTGACCGAGACGAACGGGCCGGCTCGCCGCGGGCTTTCCTGGTGGATCGCCTGCGCGACCAGCTCCTTGCCGGTGCCGCTCTCGCCCGTCACCATCACGGTCGAGAGCCCATCCGCGGTCTTGCGGATGACTTCGAGGAGCTCGACCATCTGACGGCTCTTGCCCACGAAGCTCTCGAAGCCGCGCTCGCGTCGGAGCTGTGTCCGGAGCTCGCGGTTCTCATCCTGCAGCCGCTTGCGCTCGAGCGCGTTGGCGATCGTCAGCTTGATCTCATCGAGCTTGAACGGCTTGGTAACGTAGTCGTACGCGCCGAGCTTCATGGCCTCGACCGCCGTCTCGGTGGATGCGAACGCGGTCACGACGAGGACGACCGTGCTGGGCGAGTGCTCCTTCGCCGCGCGCAGGACAGCGATGCCGTCCACCTTGCGCATTCTGAGATCGGTGATCACGAGGTCGAACGGCTCGCTCTTGATGACCTCGATGGCCTGCTCGCCACCCTCGGCGACCGTGACCTCGTGCCCGGCTTGCTTCAACATGATCGCAAGGAGCTCGCGCATGCTCCGTTCGTCGTCGACGATCAAAACCCGGGTGTCAGGCATGGCGGGAGGGTAAGGTGAGGGTGAACGTCGTGCCCAGACCCGGCGAGCTCCGGACGTCGATGTCCCCGCCGTGTTCCTGGACGACGCGATGCACGAGGGCGAGTCCGAGGCCGGTGCCCTCCGACTTGGTCGAGAAGAACGGCTCGAACACGTGGGCGATGTCGCTCGGCGCGATGCCCTCGCCGGTGTCACTGACCATGACCTCGAGCGTCTCGCCGCGCGCTGCGACGGCGACTCGGAGTTCGCCACCCTCCGGCATCGCCTCGACCGCGTTCAAGCAGAGGTTCCAGAGGATCTGGCGGAACTGCTGGGCGTCGACGGGCCAGAGCACCGACGGCGCGAACTCGCGCAGCACCTTGAGGCTGCCGGGGCTGGCGCGGTGCTCCAGCAGCAGCAGTACCTCCTCGGCGGCGGCCGCCACGTCGAAGGTCGTGATCGAGAGCGGCGCCGGGCGCGCGTACTCGAGGAAGTTCTTGATGATGTGGTTGAGCCGCTCGGACTCGCGCGCCACGATCTGCGAGAGACGGTCGCGGGCGTCCTCGGCGGTGTGCGGGCTCGTGAGAACCTCGATGGCGCCGGTGAGGGAGGCTAGCGGGTTGCGGATCTCGTGCGCGATGTTGGCGGCCATCCGCCCGACGGTCGCGAGTCGATCGGCCTGTCGCATCCGCGACTCCATCGCGCGGATCGTCGACAGGTCCTCGCAGGCGGCGATCAACCCCAGGCGCTCGCCCTCGCCGGATCGCAGCGCGGAGAACGTCATGCGGACCGGCACCGTCGAGCCGTCGGGTCTGCGCAGCGCGGTCTCGTGGCGGATCGACGCGCGCGGGTTGCCGTCGATCGTCGCTTCGATCGAGGCGAGGGGCGCCACCGGGCCGATGAGTGTCGGCCAGTCCTGGCCGATCGCGCGAATCGCCGTCACCCCGGCGATCTCCTCGGCGGCGCGGTTGAAGGCGGTGATCCGGTGCTTGCGGTCGAGCGCGATCAGTCCGGTGCCGGCGGACTGAAAGATCAGGTCCTTGAACGCCTGGAGGTCGCGCAGATCCTTCTGCCGCGTCAAGAGCTCCTGGCGGGTGGCGCGGTAGCGCTCGCCCAGACCGCCCGCCACAATCGCGACGACCAGGAGGGTCGCGGCGTTGAGGAACATCGTGACGAGCTCGAGCGCCGTGGTCTCCTGCGGCGGATCGAGGAACAGCGTCAGCGGGAGCACCGTCCGGGCGACCACCACGCCAGTGTAGAGCACGCTGGAGAGCGCCGCGATCGCGAGGCCCCGGGTGCGCGACAGCATCATGCAGGCGGCGGTGACCGAGAGGACGTACAGGAAGGCGAAGATCGACCGGGCGCCGCCGGTAGCGGCGACCACTGCCGTGATGAGGGCGGAGTCGAGCAGGCAGATGAACCAGGCGAGCCGTCGCGGCTCCGACGCCGGCCCCAGCAGGAGCATCGCGCTCGACGACGCGAGCGCGATGACGAGACCGATGGCGAGGATCTGGCTCTCGCCCGGCATGAGGCCGGAGGGCACGAACGGCGCGAGCACCAGCAGGACCAGCGAGACCCCGAGCCGCGCCCAGGCGAATCCCCGGAGCGGCCCGTCGACCGTGAACGCTTTCACTCCGTCACTTCATCAGGGTGACCAGACGGAAGATCGGCAGGTACATTGCGACCACGAGTCCTCCGACGACCACGCCCAGGAAGACGATCATGATCGGCTCGAGCAGCGAGGTGAGCGCGGTGACCGCGGTGTCGACTTCGTCGTCGTAGAAGTCGGCGATCTTGGAGAGCATCTGGTCGAGCGCGCCCGTGTTCTCGCCGACGCTGATCATGTGGACGACCATCGGCGGAAACACGGTGCTCCCCCTGAGCGGCTCCGAGAGGGTGCGGCCGGAGGTGACCGCGGTCCGGGCCTGCATCACGGTTCGCTCGACGACCCGGTTGCCGGCCGAGCGCGCGGTAATGAGCAGCCCCTCGAGGATCGGGACGCCGGACGAGATGAGCGTCCCGAGCGTCCGCGTGAAGCGCGCGACGGCAACTTTGCGGATGAGCATGCCGACGACCGGTACCTTCAGGAGGAAGGCATCGATCACGTTGCTGCCGTGCTCGGTGTTGTAGTAGCGCTTGAGCGCGTAGATCATGCCGGCGCCCACGCCCACCATGAGCAGGATGTACTTCTGCGTGAATTCCGACAGCCACATCACGACCATCGTCGGCAACGGCAGGTCGGCGCCGAGCCCCTGGAACATCTTCGCGAACGTCGGGATGACGAAGATCATCATGAACACGATGACCAGCACCGCCACGCTGATGATCGTGACGGGATACACCATCGCGCCCTTGACCTTGCTCTTCAGCTTGGCGGCCTTTTCGATGTAGCCGGACAGGCGTTGCAGGACGACGTCGAGCACACCGCCGGACTCGCCGACCTGCAGCATGTTCGTGAACAGATCGTTGAAGACTTTGGGGTACTTCCGGAACGACTCGGCCAGTGTCGCACCACCCTCGACCTCGCGCGCGATCTTGCCGGTGACATCGCGGAGGGCCTTCGAGTCGCTCTGCTCGGCGAGAATCGACAAACACTGCG
>Ga0306921_10008933_pt1 | contig 10606 bp, 14 predicted proteins | sample sta12Cox44000080_FD_203760 | JGI IMG/M metagenome (GOLD analysis project Ga0306921, IMG submission 203760) | Lab enrichment of tropical soil microbial communities from Luquillo Experimental Forest, Puerto Rico - statoxic.12C.oxic.44.000.080 (v2)... | ecosystem: Environmental > Terrestrial >...
CTCCGATCACAAGTTCTTGTCCGCTGTTCAATCTGTACTTGGCCCAAGAGCCATTACGTTTTCCAACCTCGTACCCGCTGTCTCTCCTCTTAGCAACGACACCTTCCAACCCTTGGCCGCGAGCGGCACTAAGCATGTCCCCAGCCGCCGCTTCAAAACAGCTTTCATGATCTGGCGCCGCTCGACAAGTGATAGCTGTGTGAGGTCGCGATTGTCGTAAACAAGAAGGTCGAAAACGAAGTAGTGAATGCGCGAGGCTTCTGCCCGGTAGTGTTGGAGGAGATTGAAGTCGGGACGGCCCGATTCGTTTAGTGCGACAACTTCGCCGTCGATAACTGTGTCGTCGGGGAAATCAGCGAGAGCTTCGAAGACCAGGGAATACTGGCTATTGAAGAGATTTCGCCTTCTGGAAAATAGGTTCAGTCTGCCTCCCGATTTCACGGCTATGGCGCGATATCCATCGAACTTGATTTCGTAGAGCCAGTCTAAGCCTTGTGGGAGCGTCGGGACCGCGAGACACTCCATGGGCTCTTTGAATGTAGCGGGACACGGCGGCAAGGAATTCAGTGTTCGCTCGAGGTTGCCGGATGTCATGCGGAAAATAAGAACGGCTGGCGGTGTGACGGCCGCGGCGCCCTTTTCGCTTCCCTTCTGCCGCGTGTAGCTCTATAATCGAGATAGGTGTTTATCTGCTTGTGTGTATAGGTGGCTAATGGAACACTCTGTTCGCTGGAACATTAAGGTCTCCAAGGAAATCGACCTTACGCTGCGCACCTATCTCGGCGCCCAGGGCATGAAAAAAGGCGACCTCTCGAAATTCATCGAGGATGCCGTCCGGTGGCGGATTTTCAATCGCACCGTGCAGGAGATCAAATCGCGGAACGCCGATGCCGACCCAGACGAGCTCCAGGCCATCATCGACGGGGCCGTCCGTGAGGCCCGCGCCGAACGGCGCACGAAAAGAAAGGCTAAGAAGGCTTGATGCGCGTGGTGCTCGATACCAATATCCTGGTGTCAGCCCTCATCGCTCCGGCTGGGAACCCCGCGGCAATCTATAACGCATGGGAACAGGGCAAATTCACACTCCTGACTTGCACTGAGCATCTTGACGAGGTGCGCGCCACGTTGCAATACCCCCGGGTCGCCAATCTCATCAAGCCGTATAAAGCAGGTCGGCTGGTCAATCAGATCAAAAAGCTCGCCGAGGACGTCGGCCAGCTGCCGCGTCTGAAACGCTCACCTGACCCGGGCGATAACTACTTACTGGCCCTGGCGGACGCGGGCAAGGCAGATTATCTTGTGACCGGCGATAAGAGCGGCTTGCTGGTGCTCGCCCATCACAAGTCCGCGCGGATCATAACCGCGCGCGACTTCGCCGGCCTCTTTGCAGCGGAAGCCCTATGATTGCCACTGACTATGGGGAAAATTCGGGGGACTCTGCACATGCGGAGGTACATTTTCGTACTTCTTGCCACCGCAAAATTCTCGGCAGGTCTTTTGTTTTCAAAAACAATGATGCAAAAGAAGGGCTTAGAAAAGAAAACCCGTCTCGCTTGGGCGCAGGAGGTCACCGGTTCAAATCTGGCCGCCCCGACCAATCTTTTCTGCGACTTAGAGGGTCCTCTCAAAAGTCCTTCCCCGCTAGTGCGGTGAAAACTACGGGGACCTACTGCAACATCCCCAGGTTCTTCTCTTACTCTTCGATCATCACTGCACGATACTTCTCCAGCTTATCTACCGCTACTACCTTGTGGCCCTGATAGGCGACATCGAGCCACTTGAAGGCGCTCTGCTTGTCTCCCAAGTTGGCATAGAGGGTAGCGATCTCGTACGGAGACACATAGCCCGACTTGCGCCGAGCCAAACGAGTTTCGAGCGCCTTACTTAGCGCGCCTCTCCAGCCCGCCGAACGGTAGCCTTGTCGCATGGCAGAGGCAAAATCAGCACTGTTCCGGTCACCGGAAAGCTGACTGTATACAGTGAATTCGTTTATTACCTCGGCATACATGCCTTTTCCCCGTTAGGCTTGAGCTAAACAAAGGTGCGCTCCGACAAAAGTCGGGTTCTCATTCGTCAACTTCTGGCAGACGGCGATGGCGTCGTCGTACCGTCGTGCCGTGTTGTGGACCGTTCCCACAGTAACTGTTTTGATTGGTGATAGCGGATCGAGCTGAAAGGCGCGATTGGCTTCGGAAATGGCCTCCTGTTCTCTGCCGCCAAGCCAGTTAATATCCTGTGCGTACCAATAGTGCGCCGTGGCGTCGTCGGGGTCGAGTTCGAAGGCCTTCTTGTACTCCGCCTCTCCTCCCGCGAAATCCCAGTCGTATTCCATCTTGTTGCTTCCTAGAACGGCGTGCGGATGGCCTAACGCCGCATCGAGCTCCAGAGCCTTGCGGGCAGCGGCATTCGACTTCGGATAAGTTTCGGCGGGATTGCCACCATAGGTGGGCAGCACCGAATAGGCATCCGCCAAGCCCGAATATGCCAGCGCGTAGTCGGGGTCGGTGGCGATCGCTTGGTTGAAATAGGTGATGGACGTTTTGATGTCTGGGGCTGTTCGGCGGTTCCAGTAGTAACGACCTTTCAAGTACAGCTCAAAGGCTTCCGGATTCTGGGTGCTTTGCTTGATGACCTGCTGCTTTTCTGAGCGGCTGAGCTTCGAGCGGATCTTTGCCGCCAGGTCTCCGGCAATTTCCTGTTGCAAGGAGATCACGTCACTGCTCTTGCAGCTGTAGTGCTGCCCCCAAACCTCGGTGGCATCGCCGACGTTGATGAGCTCGGCATTGACCTCGATTCGGTCGCCTCGCGGCTTGACTTGTCCCGTGACCAGGGCCGAGACACCCAAGTCGCGTCCGGTTTTCTGGACATCGATGTCCAGCCCTTTGTAGCGGAAAACGGAGTAGCGCGATTTCACCTTAAGCTGGGGCAAATGAGCAAGACTGTCTATCAATGATTCGGTCATTCCGTCGATGAGGTACTCGGATTCGGCATCGGCCGCGGCGTCGGTGAAGGGGATCACGGCGACGGAGTCGATCTGAGATGCCCTGCCGGATCGCAGTGACCGAGCGATCGCCGCCGTCAGCACCATGGCAGCGAGGCACGCCGTGGCAACCCAGAGTTTGCTAATCTTGGGATTCTTCTCCGCCGATGAAGGTCTCTCGAAAACTCGGGCCGAGTCCATCTGGCGTTTGAGTCGCTTGAGATCAGCCAGGGGGTCGGCGGCATATTGGTAACGAATCTCGCGGTCTTTCTCCAGCGCTTTGTTGATGATTCTTTCGAGTTCGGTCGGAAGGTTGGGATTCAGTTGCGCCGGTGGAAGCGGAGCGGCGTCAAGAATTGCTTTGAGGATCACCGCCGGACTCTCGCCGCGGAATGGCAGCGTGCCCGTGGCCATTTCATACAAACTGCCCCGAACGAGAACAAGTCCGTTCGGGCGTCGAGTTCCTCCCCTCGTGCTTGTTCTGGCGACATATAGGCAGTCGTTCCCAGGGTGCTGCCGGGATTCGTCAGCTGCTCGGAATCGATTTCTTGAGTCGCGAGCGTATCCGCGTTGTCATATGCGTTCCTCCCAAAGCTAAACTTCGCCAGACCAAAGTCGAGTATCTTCACCTGCCCGCTTTCTGTGAGAAACAGATTGCCGGGTTTAAGGTCGCGATGGATGATGCCCTTCCCGTACGCCGCGTTGAGCCCTTCGGCAATCTGGATAGCCACATTCAGAATAGTTTCGATCTCCACTGCCTGGCCGCCGATACGGTTCTTCAGCGTCATCCCATCCAGAAACTCCATCACGATAAAGGCCTGCCCGTTCTCTTCGCAGCTATCATGAATCGTGCAGATGTTCGGGTGATTGATAGCTGATGCAGCTTCGGCTTCCCGTCGGAACCGCTGGATGGATACGGAATCATGCGCCAGTAGTGGGGGAAGACATTTGAGGGCAACGGGACGACGGAGACGGGTGTCTTCGGCTTTGTAAACCAAGCCCATTCCTCCCCCGCCCAGTTCTTCCAGGATTCGGTAGTGAGAAACGATCTGACCGAGATAGAGTTGCGATTCGGTCATTTGACGGTCTCCGCCAGCCGATTTCGAGCAAGGTGCCTGCCAAATGGGGAGGACGAAGACGGTCGGCAACTCGTTGAAATCAAGGAGAATGTGTGAATAATGGCGATGCCATCATCGGGCTCGGTCAACCACGTAACTCAAGTGTCTAACGCTTGGCGGCGGCTCTTCCCGGGACCATCCTGCAACTGCCTTGTGAGACCATGATTCTCCTGGAGTTTCTTAAGGTCCTATAGTTCGGTTCAGTAATTGCAACGCGAAGTGGTAGGTGGGTTGCGGGCACTAAGCTGTCATGCCGCAGCGAGGCGTCGAGTGTCGATTTACCAGCTCTGTCCGCAACGCCGGCCAAGTGGGCCATACTTCCTGCAGCTGTTGAAGCACCTGGCTGGTTTTGCCGATGTTATCCCACCGGCAGCGACGGAAAACCCACCCCGAGAAAGAAGAAACGAGAAGCACAGTATACTGTCGGCATCCCTGGACATCTAAGTGGAGATATCAGCCAAGGAAGGTTCCTATGATCCGCCCTACGACTTGTCGCATTTCAGCTGGAAAGTGGGGAGCAACTGCTCTCTTGATCGGGAGCTTGCTTCTTTGTGCGCCGCTGCCCGCTCAAACAAGTAAGACCGAAGACGAGGCGAAGATTACGTCTGCAGGACCCATAGGCACAGAAGCATCGCAGAAATTTGTCATCCGGGGAATGCACTTTGGAACGTACAAACCTTACAACGGATGTGAACCATTCCTACGGATCACAAACTTGAGGAACAATCAGACGTTCGGCCTGTCGGACTCTGGGCTTTGCGCGCCAGTTTTGGTTACGTCTTGGACCGACACAGAAATAGTTGTAGAGGGATTCCCTCCATTCGAACCCGGCCGGAACGTATTCAATGTCGAGGACGTGATAAAAATCGAGGTCGCCAACCCGGAGCAACGAGGATGGGTATCATCGGGCGATAACTTCAACGGCGCCCCCGTCGCCTGGTTTTCCGTAAGGGTGCGAGGGGAGCTGCCCCAGTCGCCTATCGCACCGGAAGCTCAGATTGCCGCTGGCGCGACAGTCCCAACTACTCGCAACGAGGTAACTATACCTGCGGGGGAATCTCTCCTCATTCGTATGATCGATGGGGTGGACTCTTCGAAGAATCAGGTCGGCGACATTTTTCACGCCAGTTTGGAAACGGACTTAAACGTCAACGGAACTCTGATTGCTCGAAAGGGCGCAGACATCTACGGCCGGCTTGCGCAAGCAAAGGAAGCAGGCCACTTTGCAGGTAGTTCCGAGCTGCAGCTGGAATTGACGCGCATCGTGATTGATGGACAGGATTATCCCGTGGTGAGCAGCGACTACACTTTGCATGGGAAGGGGCGCGGAAAGAACACTGCCGAGAAAGTCGGAGGAGGTGCTGCCCTTGGTGCGCTTATCGGCGGTATCGCGGGCGGCGGAAAAGGCGCAGCCATTGGCGCGGGCGTTGGCGCAGGAGCAGGAGGAACTGTACAAGTGCTCACGCGCGGCCAACAGGTGAAAGTTCCAAGTGAAACGGTACTGGAATTTCGCTTGCAGCAGTCCGTTACCGTGACAGCTACCCAAAAGTAAATTCGTGGGTTAGTTTAGCCAGTTCTCCGGGACGAGAAGGTCGGTGGTTCAAAATCCACTCGCCCCGAAGGTACCAGCTCGTTCGTCAGAATTCCTTGTCGCTTTTTCTGTTTTTTGGGTGGCAATTAGGGGGCATCTCTAACAATGCCGCTAAGCTGTCCAGGAACCACAGGATTAAACGAAGGGATTGTTGATTTTTAGACCGGAAAAGCGAGTAAAGTCGCGATCAGCTGTAAGCAGCTCCGTTACTCCGTGTTCGAGACACAAAGCCACAATGTGCGCATCGTGAATCAGGTTGCCAGTCGCGCCGGATTGCCGTACAACTCGCTCAAGCATAGCCGGATGCGATCCCGTTTCGGCGAGCACGGCCAGAGAAGGAGACGCTAGGATGCTATTCAGATCCTGTAGCGCAACTTCGACGCTCACCGGCGGATGGTAAACTTTTGGGTGTGTAATGATCCTCAAAAACTCGTAGGCACAGGGCCAAGGAATGGCCCACGGAGCAGAACCCTGAGCGAATTCGCTCAGCAGCCTGTTGGCGCGCGAGTGATGCAGGCTATTTGTAATCTCCGCGTAAACTAGGACATTGGTATCGACGGCCTTCATCTCCGGTCCATAGCCTCAAAGAGGCTATCACGGTCGAGAATGTCGATTCCTGGCTGCAATTCCGCCTTCCAGCCGTGCAGCTTTAGACGGTAGTCTTGATGCGGACGCGTGGCCAGACCGCGGCGAATCAACTCGTTGGCAACCGCCTGCAAGCTGCGTCCTTCGTCTGCAGCCTTTTTTTTCATTTGCTTGAGAAGATTATCGTCGAGCACTAAAGTGGTGCGAGCCATACATCAATATGCTACATCGATGACACATTTGTGTCAAGACGTTCTCGCCGCGGGCAGGAGTTCCGCTTCAAGCTGCAGCGGAGCTACTCGGATGGACTGGTCTGCTCAGGCGAAGTGCGCGGAGCGCAAGGCCATCAGCTCAACAGGTGGTTCTCTTTTGCATGAGCGCCCTCCTCTACCAAGCCGAAGAGGCGGGCTGGTTAGGAGCAGGTGCGTCCGCGCCGCACAGTTGACGCGGGTCCGGCGCCGCATCAACTGCTGTCGAGCAGAGCGTCCCCCATCACGATGCCCAGAATGGGAATCGTGATTCTAAGAAAAAAGCGTGTGGTTAAAGGAAAAGCAAATTTCGGACTTCGCATTCGACCCTCCCCTATCCCAAACCCGGTCTTATCCGACGCAAACCTGCATTTGGTTTCCGCCGAGCGTGCACACAACGGTGCATGCTCATTTGCAACTTCATCAAATCTGCTCGCCCTCCTAGTGCTGTAAGCGAATTTGCTTGTTGGGAGATTTCGGCGCGACGCTACGGCATCGAAGAGTGCCTTGTGTATTGCCCGGGCACGAGGATTCGGCTAGGATTCCGAATTCTAGGTGTTGCGTCCCAGCCCACAGAACAGCACGGGGGAGTCGAAGCCTTTTATCGGGACCCGCAACGCCTAAATTCATTGGCGCGGGGGTCGAAGATGAGACGCGGCGACACCGTTCATTTGATTTTGAAGCACAAGGGAGGCGAGATCTGGTCGGTCTCCCCGGATCAATCCGTCTACGAAGCAATAGAAAAAATGGCAGACAAGGAAGTGGGAGCACTGCTCGTAATTTCCGAGGGCAAACTTGTGGGCGTAGTTTCAGAGCGCGATTATGCCCGCAAGGTCATCCTCAAGGGAAGATCCTCGAAGGACACTCTGGTGAAAGAGATCATGACCAGCCAGGTGATGCACATCACTCCGCATCAAAGCGTGGATGAGTGCATGAACATCATGACGAATCACCGAATACGTCATCTCCCTGTCATGGAAGCCGAGCAACTAGTGGGCATGATATCGATTGGCGACCTCGTGAAATGGATCATCACCGAGCAGGAAGAGACGATCAAGCAACTAGAGCACTACATCGCCGGGAGTTTCCCAGCATGAAAGCCCCAAACGGGTTCCCCGCCCGGCTGCGCGGGGCACGCGGGGTGACACGTCCAAGGAGTGTCTGTCGTTACGATTTGGCTGCTGGTTGTCTATTTCGCGTTCGTGGTTTTTCTGGTCACGACAACTCTCGTTGTGTCTTACCTGTTGGGGCAAAGACATTCCCGAGCCCTCTACCGGTGAACCGTACGAAGGCGGCATCGTTTCAGAAGGCTCGGCCCGCGCCCGCCTTTCGGTTCGTTACTACGTGGTTGCCATGTGTTCTTCGTCGTTTTGATCTGGAAGCTTCTGTTCGCCTGGTGCGTAGCGGCTCGCGACCTCGGCTGGATCGGCTACGGTGAGGTCCTCATATCCGTCGGTGTGCTTCTCGCGGCCCTCGTTTATCTCTGGAAGGTAGGCGCTCTCGATTGGGCTCGGGAACCACATCGCATCGAGATGATCAGAGTGGCAGGCGTTTGAAGATGCTTTCCGGAACCAATTTGACAGCGGTCATGATGTAGCGCCAGATTCTTGGGGTGTAGAGGACGTCAGGGGAACGGCGTTCGAGGCTGCCGACGATGTCGTGAGCAACCTGCTGTGGATTGGCGAACTGTGCGGCGTGTGGCAATCCATCGGTCATAGGGGTCTGCACTGGTCCGGGTTTGATGGTAATTACGCGCACACCAGCCGGATGGAGGCGACTCCGAAGTCCTTGCAGAAAAAGCGAGAGGCCGCCTTTTGCGGAACCGTAAACATAGTTGGAGCGGCGTCCCCGGTCACCGGCGACCGAAGTGATGGCGGCGATACAACCCATACGTCGGCGCTCTAACTCGGCGGCGAATAAGGTAAGGATGGCGGCGGCGCTTACAAAATCAACCTGCAGCTCTTCTAAGAGAACCTCAATCGAGTTTTCGGAGTCTTTTTGACCGTGCATCGAACCGTAGGCGAGGAGCACGGTGTCAAAATCGGGAAACTCGCGACGCGCAAATTCCAAGATTCCGTTGTGTTGCGGAATGGAGGATAAGTCCGCCGAATAAATCAAAACTTGCGACGCTCCGCGTATCAGCAAGTCTGCCTGAAGTGCAGCGAGACGTTGCGGTGAGCGGGCGACGAGGAGTAACTCGCAGCGTCGGCGAGTCAACTGCTTCTGGACTTCGAGTACGATGCCGGAAGTGGCTCCGAGAATTACGATTTTTTTCACTCGAGCAGGCTTGCTTTCTGATACTGGCGCTCCTGCGGAAGCGGGAGCTTGTGCAGGGGTGATGTTTGTCATGGCAACCCTGTCACACGTCTCCAAAGCGAGGAAGACATCTTCGGATCCTTGTAGGGAACAAAGTCTCGCCAGTTGGGGAATGAGGTTTCAAATACGGCGGGACTCATGCGAGCATCTTTCGCTGGGTACAACGCTCCACGACTTTTCTCGACAACCTCGTCGAGTGACCGCAATAGCCCAAGCGTCCGCTCGCCTCGCATGGCGAAGTCTAGCGTGATCGTGAGTCCGGGGCGGGGGAAGGAGAGCATGCCCGCTGGCGGCGCCGAACCGAATTGCTTCAGAACAACGAAGAAAGAACCCAAGCCGGAGCGTGCGATGCGATCGAGTAGCTCCTCGAAGGCTTCTAGGTTCTTTTCCGGGATCACACACTGGTATTGAAGAAAGCCCTGTCTGCCGTAAAGCAGGTTCCATTGCTGTATGGAATCAAGCGGGTAGAAGAACGGATCGTAACCCACAATGGCACGACTTTTTTTGGCCACATGGAAAGCGTAGTAAGCCGCATTGAAGGCCCGAACCGAGAAGCGATTGAGGATCCAAGATGGCAGCTCGAAAGGAAGCTTTGGGCCGCGCTTGGGATGGAAGTTTTTTCGATAATTGGCAGCGTGGTTGCCGCGAAAGAAGATGCCGCGGACGTTCCTTCCGGCAAAGCAGTCGAGCCACGCAACGGTGTACTCAAAACGGTCGTTACTCTCATGGCTCAGATCAAGGAAAGTCTTTAAGCCGTGAAAGGGGATGGACTCACTATTGATCCACGGACCTTCCACGCGTTTCAGTTGGATGTCGGCCCAAGCAATTACGCCTGTCAGGCCGAGCCCGCCAATCGTAGCGCGCAACATTTCGGCATTTTCGCGGGAACTGCAGAATACTAAACCCTTGTCCGAACGATACAGCGCAATCTGGTGAACGTGAGCCCCAAAGGTCCCGGAACAATGATGGTTCTTGCCATGGACGTCGTTCGCGATGGCACCTCCGACGGTCACGAAGCTTGTGCCCGGTGTAACCGGTAGAAACCATCCTTTGGGGAGGAACACCCGAAGAATATCGGAGAGACTGACGCCGCTTTCGCAGCGGACCACCCCTGTCGATTCGTCGAAGCCGAGGATTCGGTTGAGACGATGGCAGTCAATCAGGTCGCGGCCAGCATTGAGACAAGAATCACCGTAACTGCGACCCAGGCCAAAGGGAAGTAAGGAGGCGGGCAGAGCGGCCTTGAGAATCTCTGGAACCTGGTCATTCCACGCGGGTTTGTACACCTGGCGATGCTCGGTCCTGGGGTAGCGGCCCCAGGAAAGAACACGTTCCCGCGTTTGCGAGGCTTGCGGGCCTTTAAAGAAGGTCGTGGATGGCTGCGGCTGTCTTTCAGGCGCGGTGCAAGAAGATCGAGTATAGGAGTTCATTTTAGTGTCGCGCGCGGTCGCATGACTTCTGCCCCGGTCTCGTTTCGAGCCGCTACTTCCTATACTAAAGGGTGCCAGTAGCGACGCGATTGACGAAGTTCTTCGGTAGGGCCGGTACCTATGTTCCGCAAGAATTGCGCTATCGTCGGACGCGGTACAATGTGGTACGGTACCTATATAATACTGTCGATGTCATGAAGGTGGTTTCGGCATTGCGACACTGTAGCACTCAACGTAGTCTACTCGTGATCTTTATTTGCTTGGTGGTTTTTTCCGTCAGCGCGAGTCCAGACGATCGCACCGGTGCCAGTATCAAGCCCGAACAACTAACGCGAGGC
>Ga0306921_10008936_pt1 | contig 10605 bp, 9 predicted proteins | sample sta12Cox44000080_FD_203760 | JGI IMG/M metagenome (GOLD analysis project Ga0306921, IMG submission 203760) | Lab enrichment of tropical soil microbial communities from Luquillo Experimental Forest, Puerto Rico - statoxic.12C.oxic.44.000.080 (v2)... | ecosystem: Environmental > Terrestrial > Soil...
GAAGAGCCTTGCCCGCAAGGCCGGCTTTGCGTTCACGCGCTCGATGGACTGGCGCGCGGTGCGCTTCGACAAGCGCTTGACCGGTTGACCTGGGGGAGCGGATTGACGTTCGCTATGGACACCTAGCGCGCCCGCGGCGAGGCCGCGTCGGGGGGCGGCCCCGACGCGACCTCATCGGGCGAGCTACTCGGCGAGCATCTCGCCCGATCCGCCGAACTCCTTGGGAAAATCCTTCAGCTTCGGCAACCCGTCGCGCATGGGCAGCACGGTTTCCGCATAGTTGACATGCACGCCCGGCTTGAAGTCGAGCTCGGGCAGCGTGGCCGCGAACACGTCGATCATGCCGAGCGGCGGATGGCCGGTCATCAGATGGCCGCCGCATTTGGCGCAATATTGCCGCTGGCTGAGCTTCGATTTCTGGAACATCGCGACGTTCTCGGCGCCGGCAACGATTCTCACGGCCTCCGGTTTCCAGAGGCTGAACGCGTTCACCGGACCGCCCGACCACGAGCGGCACGAGCGGCAGTGGCAATAGCCCATCGCCTCCGGTGCGCCTGACGCTTCGATTTCAACAGCGCCACAAAAACATGTGCCTTTGAGTTTCATTGCAAATCCTCTCCCTCTCGCGAAGCGCAAGCAAGGATCACGTGCATCGTGACAAATCTTGGACCGGAGCGACCAACCTTATGCCCGGCGCGACATGGCGCCGCAGTGCGTGCGCTAGGTCACATTGTCCTCTCTTGGGAGGACGCCACCCTTGCCGCGATCCGCTAACAGGCGCCCCGGGCAGAGTGGATGCGAACCGCGCGGGGTGGATTGGATGATGCGATATTGTTTTGGGTTTGACAGCGATGACCGATTTCAGCACGCGTATTATGGAGTTTTCGACCGACGGCGTTCCCGAGCATGAGCGGATCGCAATTTGGCGCGAGCATTATGGACAGGTGATGCTCCGCGTCGACATCGAGCCCGCGCCCGACATGGTGTTCGAGTCGCGCAACCGTTGCCTGTCGCTCCCCGGACTGCAGATGATGGAGGGCTCCTCGTCGCCGGCGCGAATCTCGCGCCGCGGCTGCTATCTCGCCGACGGCAATGACGACGTCGTGTTGGCGATCAACCGCGCCGGCTCGGTCGTCATCACCGCTGCCGGACGCGAGCAAAGCCTGCGCGACGGTGAAGCGATCGTGATGAGCGGCGGCGAGGCGGTGTCCTTTCATCGCACCAGTTTCGGGCAATCCTTCACGCTGCGGGTGCCGCGCGCGACCTTCGAACAGACTGTGGTGAGCGTGGACGATGCGCTTATGCGGCCGATCCCACCGAATCTGGGTGCGCTGAAGCTGATGGAGCAATATGCCGGCTGGCTATTGAACGCGAGCCCGACCATCGATGCCCAATTGCGCAATGTCTCGGTCCGGCATGTGCTGGATCTCCTGGCATTGACGATCGGGCCGAGCTCGGATTTCGCCGAGACCGCGCGGACGCGCGGACTGCGCGCGGCGCGGTTGAAGCTGGCCAAGTCGTTTGTCCTCGCGCACAGCGATCGTCACAATCTGTCGGTTGCGGCTGTTGCGGCGAGCCTCAACGTGACGCCGCGTTATGTGCAGCGCCTGTTCGAGGCTGACGGCACGACGTTCACGGAGTTCTTGACCGGACAGCGTCTGGCGCGGGCGCATCGGCTGTTGTGCGAGCCGTCGGCGAATCAAGCCGCGATCAGCACCATCGCCTACGATGTCGGCTTCGGCGACCTGTCCTATTTCAACCGGCGCTTCCGCCGCCAATACGGTCTGACACCGCGCGAGGTGCGCGGCGATAAGTCGTCGTGATCAGCGCGTGAATGACGCGTTGATCGGCGCGTCTTTGTAGTCCGACAGGATGTCGCGACCGGCCAAGACCGGCGGCGTCGCTCGCATTAGTTCCTGGCACAAACGGGAGAGGCACGAGCGGGCCCTCGATGCCAATGGAGTTGTTATGAGCAAGTTCTATCTGGCGACGGTCGCGGCCGTTATCGTCTCTACGTCGCTTGCCTCCAACGTCCTGCTGGTGGGAACGCGCGGGGCGGAGCATCCCGGCCTGGCGGTTCGCCGATGGCTGCGCCGGTTCAGACGTGCCATCGATGCCTGGGTCGCGGCGATGATCGCGCGCCGCGAGCGGCAGGCGACCCTCTCGGCGCTGCATCGCATGAGCGATCGGGCGCTCACGGATATCGGACTCTGCCGCGGCAGCATCGGTGATTTCGATCGCCGTGCCGAACAGCGCTCGCTCCAGGTGGGTATCAGGCCGCGGCGATGACCTCGAAGATATTGGTCCTGAGGCTGCTCGACTGGATCTTTGTCGGCGTCTCCATGCTGCTGGTCATAGGCGTCGCGGGGCTGCCACTGGATTGGATGCTGGACCTGCTCGACATGTCGTCGCCGGAGTTCAAGGCGTTCGGACTCTTCGTCCTGTTCGCCTCGATCCTGCTGATCCATGCCATCGCCACGTCGGACTCAGCGTCATAAGGTTATGCTGCATGGATCCGGCGTGAAGCCTCCTCATAGGCCGCGGCCTCGTCCGCCGGCAATCGCTCCAGCCGCACGCGGACATGCTTGTGGTAGGGCGTGCCGGCGACGGGGTCGCAATTGTCGCTGTCCGTCAGGAGGTTCACGCGCGGACCGTTGGTGAGGCGCGCGCCGTCGCGGGTCGGATAGGATTGTCCATAGCCGTGCGGCAGTGCGAGCAGCCCCTCGCGGACGCTGTTATCAGCCTTGCAGCGGACCACGAGGCGCCCGGCTGACGATGCGACAGCGATCCATTCGCCGTCGCTGGCGCCGAGCCGCGCCAGGTCACCCCGGTTGATCAGTAGCGCGCCATCCGGATCGTCGCGCCGCCACGCCGGATCGCGAAAGATCTGGTTGGCGTTGAACATGCGCCGCTGGCCGGCGGCGAGCACGAACGGATAATGCTTTGCTGCGCCCGTATCTGCGGGGTCGAGGCGGCCGAGCCACTCCAGCATCGGCGCGATCGCGAGACGAACTTTTTGGTCGGGATGGCTGATCAGCGACCAGATCTCGTCATAGGCATGCTCGGTGATGGCGGTGGCGCTGCGACTGCCGGCGACCGCGTCGAACAGCGCATCGCCAAGCTGCTCGTCCGGCACATCACTGCCCAGCGCGAGCGCGCGCCTCACGGCCTGCGGCGATCGTCTTGCGCAGGCGAGCGCAGCCATCCAGAGCGGCGCCGCGGCGGCGACGCCGTCCGGCAGGGTCTGCCCAAGCGTATGATAAAGAACTAGCGAGCCGACCGCCGCAGCGGAAGGGTTTTCCGCCATGAAGGCCCGGAACGCCATGGCAAAGGCCGCGCGGGAGCGGGTTGCAGCTTCGCGCAAGGGTGCCAGCGTATTGTCGCCCGGCAAAAAGCCCATCGCGCGCGCCAGCCTGGTGTAGATCTCGGGCTCGGGCAGGGTGCCTTCCAGCGGTGGCAACAGCGCCGGGCGGACGTGAAAGTAGTTCCTCGGGAATTCGAAGTTGAACAAAGTGAACTCGGTCTTCTCGAATTGCGATGAGGCCGGCAGCACATAGTCGGCGAGCTGCGCCGTCTCGGTCATGGCGACATCGACCACGACGCAAAGCTCGAGCGCCCGCAGCGCCTTTTCGACCTCGGCGGTGTTCGCCGCGGTGTTCGCCGGATTCGAGCTGTCGATCCACACTGCGCGCAGGCGATCGGGGTGATCCGACAGCACCGCATCGGGAAAGACGTTCGGCGGCAACAGTCCCGCGATCACCTCGGTCCCGGTCGGCGCAAAGCGCTGGTTCGGTGAGTTGCCCCACAAGGGTTGCAGCCAGCTGTGCAACTGGTTGGTGCCCTTTCGGCCAAAGCTACCGGTCAGCATGATCAGGAGTTTTTCGAGATAGGAGTTCAGCGTCGAGTTGACGCCCTGCTGGATGCCGAGCTCGACGCGGACAGTCATCGCCTTGGCCGCCGCGATCATGTCGGCGCAGCGCCCGACCTGCTCCAGCGGAATGTCGGCGGCAGCAGCCCAGGCGTCGACAGGAATCTTGAGCAGCGCCTCCTTGACCTCGGCAAGACCCGTCGTGTGGTCGCTGAGAAATTCATGATCCAGCGCGTCGCGCCGGACCAGGGTGGCGAGGATCGCGCCGAGCAGGAACGCATCCGCGCCCGGCCGCACCGCCAGATGCAGATCGGCCATTTCGGCGGTCTCGGTCCGCCGGGGATCGATCACGATCAGCTTGCGGCTCGGGTCCTTCCTGATCTGGTTGAGATGGTCGCGCGCGTTGGGGAAGCCGTGGGCGATCCAGGGATTGGCGCCGATCACAAACAGCAGGTCGCAATGGTGCACGTCCTCGGCGGTGTGGCAGGTCTGGCTGCCGAACATGTGACCATTGACCCAGAAATCGCCGGTTTTCTCCTGCGACAGCGCATTGAAGACATGGCGTGAGCCGAGCGCGCGCAGGAAGGCCGTGGCGTAGGCGCCGCCCGCGTGGTTGCCCTGTCCGCCGCCTCCATAGAGTGCGACGCTCTTGCCGCCGTAACGATCGACGATGCCGCGCATGCGGGCTGATATCTCCGATATCGCGGTATCCCAGTCGATCGGCTCAAAGCTGCCGTCGGCGCGGCGGCGGAGCGGCGAGGTCAGGCGGTCCCGGTGGTGGGCATAGAAGGGGATGCGTGCGGCCTTGTTGCAAAGATAGCCTTCCGACTTCGGGTTTTCACGGTCGCCCCGCACCTTGGTGATGCGGCCAGCATCAACCAGGACCTCGACGCCGCAATTGATGTAACAGAGATTGCAGGCCGTCTTCCGCCACTGTGCGCTTGACATCCGGGGTTTCCTCCATGATCGGAACGCCACATTAAATGATTGTCGTCATATAAACAATGCGGCAGTCGATGAAATCGGGCGAAAGACGCCACGCAAGGCCGCGATCCGGCGCAAAAAACCAGCCGAATTGCCGTGAAGTTCCGCGGAAATCCGCTTGTCCGGCGCAGCCTGCGGCGTCAAAATAGCCAAGTTCCGTCCTCGGGCAGGGTGAAGGCGGATGACAACCGAATTCAGCCGACGTGAAGCGTTGCTGCGAACGGTGGCGATCGCGGGCAGCAGCATGATGCCGGTTGCACCTGTGGCGAGCCTCGCAGCGATCTCGCGCAATCAATCCGCGGTCGGCGACATCGACGCGGGTCTCAAGGCGAGCATCTCGGCCAGCGGCGTGCCCGGCGTCGTGGCCATGGCGGCGTCAGCACAATCGGTGATCTACGAAGGCAGCTTTGGCCTGCGCGACCGGGGCGCAGGGACGAAGATGTCGAACGACACCATCTTCCGCATCGCCTCGATGGTGAAGCTGTTGACCTCGGTCGCAGCGATGCAGCTGGTCGAGCAGGGAAAGCTCGACCTGGACGCGCCGGCGGAGACGGTCGATCCGACGCTCGCCTCCGCGCAGGTGCTGACCGGGTTCGACGCCAAGGGCGTGCCGCAATTGCGCAAGCCGAAAAAGCCATTCACCTTGCGCAATCTCCTGACCCACACCTCCGGCTTCAGCTATCCGCTGTGGGACGCCGAGGTCTTGCGCTACTTCAAGTGCGCGCACGGCAACAAGACGCTGCCGCGCCGGCCGCTGGTGTTCGACCCCGATACGAGATGGGCCTATGGCGGCAGCCTCGATACCGCCAGCCGACTGGTTGAGATTGCCAGCGGACGATCGATCGACCGCTATTTTCGTGAACACATCACGGGTCCGCTCGGGATGAAGGACACAGATTTCAACATCACGGAGCAGCAGCAGGCGCGCGAGGCCAACCTGCACACGCGAAAGGCCGACGGCACGCTGGTTTCGCAGCCCAAGGAGAAGCTCGTCGTCGCGACGTCTTTTTCCGGTGGCGGCGGCATTTATTCGACCGCGCCCGATTACCTGAAACTGCTGCAAGCGCTGCTGAACGGCGGCAGATTGAATGGCGGCGATATCCTCAAGCCGAAGACGGTCGCGCTGATGTCGGAGAACCAGATCGGCGACATCCAGGCCGGGATCATGAAGACGACGAACCCTGCGCTGTCCAACGACGTCGACTTTTTCCCCGGCAACCGCCTGCGCTGGGGGCTCGGCCACATGATCAATCTCGATCCTGTTGCCGACGGGCGCAGGGCGGGCAGCCTGACCTGGGCCGGTCTCTACAACACCTATTACTGGATCGATCCGACGGCCGGCGTTGCCGGCGTGATCATGATGCAGATCCTGCCCTTTGCCGATCATCGCGCGCTCGCCGTCTATCGGCACTTTGAGCGCGGGATCTACCGGGCGATCAGGCAGGCGTGAGGTCGCGTGCGGGAAGCCTGGCTCGCGGCATTCGCGAGCCAGGCTTTGTCGTCACAGCGAGATGCCGCGAAGGGCCTCGTCAATGATCTGCTTTTGCTCGTCGCTGACCTCATCCATCGGCGCGCGCGGATAGAACATGCCGAGTCCCTGGCGGTGCTGGATATACTTCACGCAAGCCGGAAGATTGTCATGTCGGAGCACGTTCCACAGGCGGTTGAGATTGTTGTGAATGGCGAGCGCCGTGTCGTGATCCTTGGCTTGAACCGCGTTCCAGAGCTTGACGCAGACGCCGGGAACCGCCGCCGTCAACGCGCTGATGGCACCGTGTGCGCCGAGCGCGAAGGAAGGATAGAGCAAGGCGTCGATGCCGCTCAGCACCACGTTGTTTGGTGACACGTTGCCCATGAGATCGGACACCGACTTGAGGTCGCCGGAGCTCTGCTTCATGCCGACCACGCCCGGCACCTCTCGCATCACCCGCAGCATGACCTCGACGCTCAGGTAGTTCCACGGGATGACATTGTAGATGAGGATCGGAATTCCGGTTTCCTCATGGATCGCCCGGAAATGAGCGACGGTGTTTTGGGTGCTGGGCTTGAACAGATAGTGCACCGGCGTGATCTGCAGGGCGGCAATGTTGAGATCGCGAAGCGCGCGGACGCGTTCGATTGCCTCGCGCGTGCTGTTGACGATGAGCCCGACGATGAAGGGTCTTCGGCCCGCGAGCGCGTCATGGCTCACGCGCATGACCTTGGTGAACTCGTCGGCTCCAAGAGTATGCCCTTCACCGGTGCTACCGCCGACCACGATGCCGTTGACGCCTTTGGCAACGGCAAAGTCGACCTGCTCCTTGATGGCGGAGAACACGATTTCCCCGCGCCTGTCGAACGGCATGGTGAAGGGCGGCAGGATTCCCTTCAGTGTATCGCGGACATTGCCGCTCTTGGCTTTCGGCTTCTCGAGCACGGTCGTCGACATCGGGACCTCATGATTTTGTGGCGGGTTGGGCAGGCGGATCGGCAGATGTTTCCTGTTGCTGCCCTCCGCACGAGGGCACTGGGTCGCCCTCAATCGGGGGCGCACTGTCATCCCGCCGCTATTGGCCTGTCAACCGAAATAAGGGATGATATCCCGCAATACGGGACAGTTTGACGAAAGAAATTTGCGTCCAGCGTTGGCGGGTGCTAACTCGTCCCGGAATCCGGAACGAGGTGTGCCCATGACCAGCATCGATCAATTGCCGTCGTCGGAGCGGACGGAAGAAGGCCTGAAATCGCTCACCAAGGTGGTGCGGATCCTGGGCACGTTCTCGCGCACGGCGCGCGCGCTTTCGCTGGCGGAAATCTGTCAGCGCACCGGCTATCCGAAGAGCACCACGCATCGGCTTCTGTCGTCCATGCGCGAGGCGGGATTGCTCGACCAGGACAGGAATCGCGATCGCTATCGCCTCGGCCTGAAGCTGTACGAGCTTGGCAACACTGTGCTTGCCAACATGGATCTGCACCGGGAAGCGCGGCCCTATGTCGAAGCGCTCGGGCGCCTCACCGACCAAGTCGTGCATCTCGCTATATTCGACGGGCGCCGAGCCGTCGTGATCGGCAAATCCGAGTCGCAGCACGATGCCCCGTCCAGTGCTTTCCTCGAGTCCGCGCCCGCCCATTGCACCAGCGTCGGCAAGGCGATCCTTGCTTTTCAGCCAGAGTCTTTGATCGACGCGTTTGTTGCCGACGGGCTCGCGCGCTTCACCGACACCACGATCACGGACGCGGCCGCGCTCAGGGAAGACCTGCAGCTGACGCGAAGCCGCGGTTATTCGGTGGATCAGGCCGAACATCAGCCGGGCCTGCATTGCGTCGGTGCGCCGATCCGCGATCTGTCTGGCCGGGTTTTTGCCGCCATCAGCGTCAGCGGCCCCGCCTGGAAGATGCCGTTGAGCGACGTGAGTCGCGTCGCCAAGATCGTGATCCACCACGCCGACGGCATTAGCCGCGCTCTCGGTTATCAATCCTGATATCCCGTATTGTGGGACATTGATCCGGAATACGGCTTGACAGCTGACGGCACTCCCGCCATGGTCCGCCCGGAATCGGAGGGCGGTTTTCGGGCCGCTCCCGACAACAACGGCGCGAAAGCGCGGGGCATTTGGGAGGTCGCCATGTCATTCGACGGGCAAGTCATATCGTCGGCCGAGCAGATCGCGGCTGTCGCCGGCTCAAGACCGCGCGGGCGTAATTTCCGATGGCTGATCATCGGCGCGATCACGCTGCTTGTGATCTCCAACTATCTCGATCGCGGCAACCTCTCGGTTGCCGCACCCCTGATCATGCACGATCTCGGCATCAGCAACACGGCGATGGGCGTCATGCTCTCGGCGTTCGTATGGCCCTATGCGCTGATGAATCTGCCGACCGGCTGGCTGGTCGATCGCTTCGGTCCGAAACTCCTGATGTCGTTCGCGGCGGGGCTGTGGTCGATCGTGTCGGTCCTCACCGGATTTGCAAGCTCGGTCGCTCAATTCGTGGGCCTGCGCGTCGCGCTCGGAATCAGCGAGGCGCCGATGTTTCCGGGTGCGCTGAAGGCCACCAACGCCTGGTTTCCAAAGCATGAGAAGGCGCTGGCGACCAGCATCTACATTGCCGCAACTCAACTCGGGCTTGCGCTGTCGCCTCCGCTCGCAACCGTGCTGATGGTCAAGTTCGGCTGGCCGGCAATGTTCATCATCATCGGGCTCATAGGCTTTATTGCGGTGCTTGGCTGGCTCGTGCTCTATCGCGAGCCGGAAAACCATCCGTGGGTCAGCCGTGAAGAGCTTGCCTATATTCGTTCCGGTCAGAGCGATGCGACTGCGCCGGGAGACACAACCGGGCCGGCACTGAGCATTCGCGAATGGGCGGACCTGTTCCGCCAGGCGCCGATCTGGATCATGATCGCCGGCGCGTTCTGCCTGCAATATGTGTTCTGGTTCTATATCAGCTGGCTGCCGACCTATCTGGAACGCGAGCAGCATATCAGCATTTCGCGTGCAGGCGTGCTGGCGGCATTGCCGTTCGTTGCCGGCGCGTTCGGCGTGCTGTGCGGTGGCAAGGTGTCGGACTGGCTGGTGACGCGGGGTGTTGCGCCGTTTGTCGCGCGCCGGGCGGTCGTCGCGGCCGGCGGTTTCCTGACCGCCTGCACCATGCTGGCGACCGCGCTCAGCACCAATTCGACGGCCGCGGTCTTGCTGCTGACGCTTGGCATGTTCACCTACAGCCTGTCGTCAGGCTGCTACTGGGCGCTTGCCACCGAGGTGGTTCGCACCTCGCGAACCGTCGCGTCCGTCAGCAGCATCCAGAATTTCGGCGGCTTTCTCGGCGGCGCATGTGCGCCGGTCGCGACCGGCATCTTCATCGATCGCTTTGGCGGCTTCGATGTCGCGATCATGGTCACGGCTGTGCTCGCCATGATTTCTGCCGCGTTGTACGGCATCGTCCTGCGCCGGCGCGTGGCGTCATGACCCAGATCGAGGAGAGCGCCGACGTTGTCGTTGTCGGAGCGGGCTCCGCGGGAGTCGCGGCGGCGGTGGCGGCGGCCGAAGAGGGCGCGCGCACTGTCCTGATCGAGGCGAGCGGCCATGTTGGCGGCACGCTTGCCTGGCAACTGCTCGAGCACAGTGCGGGCTTCCACGACGTCCATGGCACTCAGGTGATCGCCGGTTTCGGCGAGCGCCTAATCGCGCGGTTGCGCGACATCGGTGCTTCGCCGGGTCATGTCCGTGACGATGTCGGATACACCGCGACGCGCACGCCGATCAATCATGCCGAGCTCGGATTGATGGAGACGGTGCTGCTTGGGGAAGCAGGTGTCTCGCTCTGGCTTAATGCTCCGCTCGTGGCCGTCGAGCGCGAGGGAGCGCGGATCGGGACGCTGGTGATCCAAACGCGAGCCGGCCGGCGCCAGCTTCATCCCCGTCAGGTTGTCGATGCGAGCGGCGATGCCGTCGTCGCGCGCAGGGCTGATGCGCGCTTCCACGGCGATGCGCAAGGTGCGCGGCAGCCGGCATCGCTGACCTTCAAGCTCGGCGGCGTGGATTTCGCCGCGCTGCTCGCCTATGCACGCGCCAATCCGGCAGACTTCCGGCCCGGCAGCGTGATCGGCGATGCAACGTCCGCTCATGTCAATCTGTGGGGATTTGGCCGGCTGCTCGCGCGTGGCTATCAATCCGGACAGCTCAGTCTGCAACGGACAGAGCTGCATCTGGCCGGCTGGCCGCTGCGGGGTGAGGCGGTGATCAATGCGAGCCGCATTGCGGCGGGCGATGAGCATG
>Ga0306921_10008942_pt1 | contig 10599 bp, 9 predicted proteins | sample sta12Cox44000080_FD_203760 | JGI IMG/M metagenome (GOLD analysis project Ga0306921, IMG submission 203760) | Lab enrichment of tropical soil microbial communities from Luquillo Experimental Forest, Puerto Rico - statoxic.12C.oxic.44.000.080 (v2)... | ecosystem: Environmental > Terrestrial > Soil...
CAGAGTGAACTTTCCATCGCGGCGCACCCCTCCACTCTCTTATGATTTCGCTTATGGGCGTAGCGACTTGGAAACATTTCCCTTCGAGATGTGGCGGCGCATGCTGCTGCGCTGTGCTCGGAAGGCACCGGTTTCGGAGCTCGACTATGGCCCGGCCGGTGGCCATCTTGCCTTGCGGGAGGCTATCAGCACTCACCTGCGACGGTCCCGTGCCGTCGTCTGCGAGCCGTCGCAGGTGATCGTTGTAAACGGTTCGCAGCAGGCACTGGACCTGATTGCCCGCGTATTGATTGAAAGAGGTGACAGGGTCGCTATCGAAGATCCGAGCTACCAGGGCACGAGGGAAGTCCTTCGTGCTGCGGGCGCGCATTTGCTTCCAGTGCCGGTTGATCGCGACGGGCTAGACCCGGCCGAGTTGCCCGCGAGCGCTCGCCTTGCCTTCGTGACGCCCTCTCACCAATTTCCCACCGGCGCGGTCCTTCCACTGCCTCGACGGGTTTCCCTTCTGGAATGGGCCGCACGCTGCGGCGGGGCCGTTGTCGAAGATGATTATGATGGAGAGTTCCGCTACGAAGGCCAACCGCTCGAGTCGTTACAAGGTCTCGACCGGGAAGGACGTGTTATCTATATAGGCACGTTTTCCCGTACCGTTTTTTCCTCCCTGCGAATTGGTTATTTGATTGCACCGCCGCGATTGGTCCCCGCATTCACAGCGGCAAAGTGGCTATGTGATCGGCATACCGCTACTCTCGAGCAGGAGACGCTCGCGGAGTTTATTTCCAGCGGAATGTATGAGCGCTACCTGCGTCGTGTCCGGCGCAGAAACACCGCTCGTCGCGCTGCCCTGCTCGATGCCGTTCATACTCATTTGGGCGATCGGGTCGAAGTAACAGGTGATGCCGCCGGCGCTCACGTCGTGCTGTGGCCTAGGCGTCGCGTTTGGGAAAAAGCTTTGATCACGGCTGCTGCATCTCGTGGAGTCGGCATCTACGGAATATCGCCATATTTCCTGAGACGGCCATTGCGCATCGGAATCATGCTCGGGTACTCACGTATGAGGGAACGGGACATTCGAGAGGGAATTCGACGAATAGGCACGGTGCTTTGAGCCCCTCGACATCGGCGCTGGAATTCAATCAGCGCATGACGGGCGAATCGCTGCTGGTAAGTTTCAAACGTAGTCAAAGAGCATCATAAATCCGAAATCCATATGCAACTGTTGGTGGCAGTGGAAGAGGGTAAGCCCTGGATTGTCCGCGACAAAGTCCACCTCAGCCTCTTGGTAAGCGCCTAACATCATCACGTCCTTGAATATCCCGGCTGTGGGCCTACGAGCCAAGCGCGTCAATTCAAAGCTGTGGCGATGAAGATGGATCGGGTGAATGTCATCGCTGGCATTGCGCATACGCAGCCGATACCGCTTGTCTTGCTTCAGGTGGAATGCGGCCGAGGTCGGCTCACCGGTCATGGGATAGGCCACGCCGTTGATTGTCCAACGGTTGAAGCCTTCCTCGGCGGCATTATCTTTCGCGAATGTCATTTCGAAAGTCTCGTCCGGCGCAGGGACGCTTGCGTCAACATTCCCAAAACGTGCGTAGTTCCACTTGTAGGCAGGAGGTGCAATCCATCGCGCCTTTGCAGTGCGGCCTGCGTATTCCACAATTATTCCCATACCGTGCCTGCGATCGTCATCGTCGAGATCACCTAAAATCCACACCCCAGGATGATTCATGTGGACGATCGTTGAGATGCGCTCAGCCGTGCCAATCCATAATACTGGGACTACTTTTGGACTCGAAATGACATTGCCATCCAACGCGACAACGCGAAATGAATGACCGGGTAACGCCAGGCTACGAATCTCAGTGGCGCTTCCGTTTAAAACATGAAACAGGACTCGTTCGCCTTCCTTCACTCGAATCGGTTCTCCATGACCCAGCATGCGTCCGTTGACGGTGAAGGACCGATAACCTACCTCGTATCCATGGGGCATGCCTTTCGCCAGCGATGCCTTCATTGAGGTCTCGCCGATTTCCTTCAGCTCTTTGTTCGGTTCTGCCGGCGACAGGAAGTCCTGTGGCATGTCACCACCGCGGCTGAAACTAGGCTCGAACTCTTTCAGAACAAGGAACACTTCGCGGTCGTAACTACCAGGTTCGTGTGCGTACTCAATATAGACGGGTCCGACTTCGCCGCCGTATTGCCCCGCCGCAAGGTTGGCTCCTGCCCGATTGTGCGTGTGATAAAAGCGAAACCCTGCGGGGTTTGGCGTAAACGTAATCCGCCGTTTTCCGTGCGCCGGGATGAATGGAGTACCCTCCTCAGAGGCCCCATCGACATCGACAGGGACTCTTTGACCGTGCCAGTGCAATTGCTCTGGCGTATCCGTATCGTTGTAAATGTCTACGGTGGCCTGGCGGCCCTCCTTGAAACGAACTAACGGTCCGGGGAACTGCCCGTTGTATGTAACGACCGAGATGATTCGGCTCGGGGCAATCTCTATAGGAGAGTTCTTGATGTGCAGGGTATAGTCTACAACCCCCGGGTCCGGCACGTTTGCTGCACGTCCCGATGCAACCCCTGAGTACGGCAAAGCAAGGCGACCTGATGCCAGTTCCGCACCCACAAACGCACCGGCGCCGGCCAAAAATTCCCGCCGCGAAATATTGAGCGGCTTCATTTGCGGCCGTCCTCGAGATCTTGCGTAAAGTCTGTCGCGAGCAACGAGCGGCGAGGGTTAGAACCGGTCCGATAGCTTTTTGTGGGGTATGGAGTAATTGTGGAGTATGGAGTGCCGCCAATGGTAGGTTGCCGAAAACATGGCGGAGGGATTCGAGTCTTGGCATGTATGGACATTGAATGATTTACGCTGGCCATACAAAGTTTAAAGCAGCATTGTGAAGTCATCAAAAATCTTTAATGGCTAACGTCAAAGTCGAGTCAGGGGACGACCTTGTCCGGGCCTCTGTATGCAGCGCGAAAGGGTGCTGCGGATTTTGTTCTTCTTGGAGCCAACGTTGTCTTCAATCTTGATGCGCTCGACCTTCTCAATGACTCTAACTGCTGGGTGAACCGCTGCTGACGAATCCCAGCTGAACCTGTGCCGAGCCATTTTCGTAGACCCATCTCTGGCTGGGGATAAGGTTCGAATGGGAATCAGACGCGTTTTGACAAACGGTCGCGGAGCTTGAAACGCTGTAACTTTCCTGTCGCCGTTTTTGGCAGCTCGGACAAGAACTCGATCAAGCGCGGACGTTTGAAAACGGGCAGGCGATCAAGCACGAATTCCTGCAGTTCGCGGGCCAGCTCCGGGGTGGGTGCAATTTCGACCTGCGGCACCACGCAAGCCACCGGTATCGAAAGTTCGTCGGCATCCTTCTGGAAAACAACAGCTGCTTCTAACACGGCGGGATGCTCCATCAATACGCTTTCGATTTCGATCGGGCTCACCCAAGCGCCGCTGACCTTCATCATGTCGTCGGTACGTCCGGCGTACCAAAAAAACCCATCCGCATCCTGATAGTACTTATCGCCAGTTCGGAGCCAGTGCCCCTCGATAGTGTTCTTAGTCTGCTCGTGCTGGTTCCAATAATAGCCACAGGTGGAATCGGAGTTGACCAGCAGATTGCCGATTTCGCCGGTCGTTACTAAGCATTCATTGTCATCGACAATTCTGGCGTCGAAACCGGGAATGATCTTTCCGCTGGCACCAGGACGCAAGTCCCCGGGGCGATTCGAGATCATCATGTGGAGGGCTTCGGTGGAGCCGAGCCCATCCAGAATTTCGACGCCGAAGCGCTGCTTGAAGCGATAAAACAGTGCGGCAGGCAAAGCTTCTCCCGCAGAGATGCCGTAGCGAATAGAGGAGAGATCAAACTCCCGGGCGCCCGAGGGATGAGATAACAGTCGCGAATAGGTTGAGGGGACCGAGAAGAACAGCGTCGGGCGGTGGCGCTCGATCACGGCAAAAATGGTGGCCGGTTTGGGAGGACCGGGCAGCAAAATGCTGGTTGCGCCTACCGCTAAGGCGAAATAGAGTCCGTTTCCCAGTCCGTAGGCGAAGAACAATTTTGCCACGCTGAACAGACGGTCGTTTTCATTCACATTCAGAATTCCCTTAGCATACCGTTCACTGCTTACCACCATGTCATGTTGCAAGTGAACACAAGCTTTGGAGCGTCCGGTGCTGCCGGAAGAATAGAGCCAGAATGCAGCGTCGTCGCGGCTGGTCGGTTGAGCCACCAGCGAGGCAGAGTTCCCCATAATCCACGACTCGAACCGCAACGAGGCGGAACACAGCTCACCTCCGACGACGATGACGGTGCGCAGATATCGCAGGTGCTGCCGCGGGATTGCATCAATCAGCGGGAACAGCGAATCACTCACAAAGGCCACACGTGCGCGCGAATTGTTCAGCAGGTATTCGTAATCGGCGGGTTTCAGCAGCGTGTTCACGGGAACTGGAACCGCTCCAATTTTGATCGCGCCGAAGAAGCAGGCGGCAAATTCGGGACTGTCAAGAAGCAGAAGGAAGACGCGCTCTTCTATCTGCACACCCAAGTCCTTCAGACCATTGCCGACCCGGTTCACGGATTCGAAAAGCTGTCCGTAAGAAACCCGGATGCTCCCACACTCGATGGCGACTCTATTCTTACGCCCCTCGTCGATATGGCGGTCGATAAAGTGGGAAGCGGCGTTGAAGTCTTCCGGAATCGTCAGAGGTAAATGCGAATACATCATGTTCTGAGATTAAGAATGGCCTACAGTTCCTGAATCTGTCACGTACATCTCAATGCTCACCTGTTTGCGCGCGCTGCCAGACTAGGACCCGCTTTTCCACGGAAGGATCCAAGATCTTCGTGGTGATGATCAGGCGATCACCTTCGAGGCGAAACGGGCGCGGCTGGGTCGAGCCTATATAAGCAGGTGTCCAGGCGATCGTCGGGTAATGGGTAACGACCGACTTTTCTGGATCGAGCTTGTACGTTCCACAGTAAGCAATCAAGGTGTCGTAGTAGGCGATCTTCTCCGCGTCGGTGGGTTTGCCCGGATCCTTCCAAATTGGACGATCGCTGTTCACCAGGGTGGCGCACATGTGGCCATCCGGTTCGTACATGAGGAAGCCTTGCGGGTGTGGGCCGAACTGGGCTGAGGGCTGGGCCTTTCCATCTACCGTGTCTTGGATCGAGATCAACGTCCAGGTACCGACGAGTTGTGCGATAGTGGGGAGGGACGAATTGGATTGAGCGAGCGTTGTTTGGGCAAAGAAAGACACGCTTAGCAAGAGAGAACTCAAGAGTACTTTCATAGCAATTTCCACCGGTGACCTACAAATACTCGATCTTCGAGCTTACGAAGCTCTCAGGTCTTCAAAAAGACAGGAGCTGCTGCTCTCTTGCCTCACCATTTTTCCTTCTCTGAGTTGGAACGATGGCGAAGGCAGCCAGAAGAACGGGTAGCCGAGGTCGGGTCGACGCCGGAAAACAACCTCCGGAACACCAACACGACCACGTTGCGTAGCTATAAAAATCGTGGAATCCGATGATTGCGCCAATCAGGCTGGCACCCAGCACCTGCAAAAGCCGACTCACGGCAGGCATTGTGTCCGCGCAGCTTGTGCCCGCCACTTCAATGATCTTGACATGCTTCGTCACCGAACTCCCGCGCTTAGCTTGGCCGCTCACCGAGTATAACCAAAACCCCCGCGATCGCTCGGTGAAGCAACAGGAACACGTATAAGGTGCACCTAGCGAGCCCGTAGGGAAAATCACGACAGCAGGCCATGGCCAGAAAACACGTAGCACACGGTGGTGCTGGATGAGGACTGTGAACCAGCGCATTCTAAACCTGGACCGCGGTTTGAAAGCTAGGTGCAATGCAAGTTGCGGCTTGCTGGAAGCAATTCGGGACCGCGCGATGCCTAGCGGTATACTCGAACGCCGGAGCAAAAGACTCCAGGTAGAGCGGAGATGCAAAACGAAAAATGTCACAAGGTTGATGATAGGTGGATACTCTCTTCTTCATTCGTAGTCTCGGCACCGGCTGGCCAGCCTGCCCGAAATTCGCCTGTCGACCGCCTTCTGCACAAGTGCTGCAAAGATCCCAGCAACACTTGCAAAACACACCTTGTGCTCCCGTTGCCACTGCTTGCAATAAGGGAGGCTATATTCTCGGTTGCTCAGTAGTGAAAATGGGCTTGGTTTGGCAATGCATGCTGCCTCTTCTTGGCGGTAAACAGTGCAGGGAGTCGAAATGCTTCCAACAGATCCAGACGTCGCAGCTTGCAAGCAGTTCTGTGGTCCTGATTTTGGCAAGGCAGCGGGCCTTGCAGAGAGGTCAAGGGTGTGGCGGATCGCTGATCCGCTGAGTCCCTGACATCGCGGCCTACCGTGGGCAGGCATACGGCGGGGGATGCACCAAGATTGTGGGCAGGATTCGACGGCTTCAGGACATTCCTGTTTGACGCTTATCTTCGTGACGGGTTTATTCTCGGAACTTCAACCTGGTTCGCGCCCAGCTTGGCGATGGGCAACGAGGCAGGCACGCGCAAGTTCCCAACGAGTTTCCTCAAGCTCTGGACCGATGCCGATCCCGACATCCCATCTACAGGCAAGCCAAGGCAGAGTCCGCACAGCTTCAGTGAACTGATATCAGCGACTCAGGAAGAAGCGGCAGCGATACGCCCAGAGCGGCCTACAATGTTCAAAAGAGAGTTATCCCTGGCAGCACTGGGGTTAGTGGGATGACCGTGATGTACCTACCGCGCAAACAGCAAGAAGTCGTCAGTCGTGCCAGCGCCAACAGCCAACTCTCAACCCTGATCACACGATGCTGCTGCATGTCGGCGAGCGGCAAAGGATGTGCGGTCGCGATGCTTCCGAATTACAGACCCTGTCGTTCGCACCTGTGAAACCATCGATGCGGAGAAAACAAGGTGGAGTGCTGCTTGGAAGAGCGGAATAAATTGATCGAGAAGGGGGCAACATGACCGAGAACGAGTTCATTCTTCATCACATCTCCGATACAGCACGCTGGTCGGCTTACTTTCGAGCGCGTGAAACGGAACGGCCCGATGCGCTCTTTCGTGATCCTTTTGCACGCCGCCTCGCGGGAGAACGGGGCGCGATGATCGCGAAAGCTACGCCTTTTCACGAAGAGAACTCGTGGTCCTGGGTAGCGCGCACTTACGCTTTTGACGACCTCATCAATCAGCAGATCCGGCAGGGTGTGGACATGGTCGTCAATCTAGCGGCGGGCCTTGATGCACGGCCCTATCGTATGCCGCTGCCGGCGCCGCTTAAGTGGGTGGAAGTGGACCTGACGGACATACTCGATTACAAAGAAGAAATCCTGGCGGACGAGAAACCACGCTGCGAGTTGAGACGCGTTCGGCTTGATCTTTCAGAGGTGGATGCCCGCCGTGAGCTCTTTCGCGAGATTGGGAGTCTGGCTCGGAAGGCCCTCATCATCAGCGAAGGACTTCTGATTTACCTCACGGAGGAGCAGGCGGCCATGCTCGCGCAGGACTTAGCGCAGCCGCTGAGCTTCCAGCATTGGGTGTTCGACATCGCGTCCCCAGGCCTGTTGAAGCTCCTGCAACAGAGAACGTCGGCCGACTTTAGGTCGGGAACTGCCGCTTTGAAGTTTGCTCCTACCAATGGACCTGAATTCTTCAGACCACATGGATGGGAAACGGTTGAAGTTCGCTCAATGCTCAAAACAGCAGCGCAAGTACGCAGGCTAACCCTGAGGCTGCGCTTCTTTGCGCTGTTTCCCGAAAACCCGGCGAACATGGGATCACGACCATGGTCTGGTGCGTGCATGATGACCAAGCGACCGATTGGGCTCCAGGTATAGCCAAGAGGTTCCCGTGCGAGTCGCTATCCCAAACTTGTTAGGCACCTCGGTGTAGTTGGTCCGAGACCACTCCGGTTGTCCGCACTGGGCGAAGTTGTTCTCGCTAATGCGCAAGCTCTTGCACTAAGGAGACCGCGGCAGTAACCCTAGGCTCTCGAGGTCAAGCCGCCTGGTTGCGACATGGAGCACATCCTCCTACTATTCCGCTGTGCCAACGCAAAGAACTGCTCGAGAGACAGAGCAATCCGAAGTGCTTGATATGCGTGGTCGGAGCATCACGCACAGTCGAACCGCAGATTCTGACGCACGAAGAATTGGCAGCTGCCCGTAATGTACATCCCAAAAAGCCGATGCGGACAATGATCATAACTGCACTTGATCTTGGACTCAGGCGGTCAGAACTAGATGGTTTGACGTAGTCAGATTTCGACGGGCAAACCTTCGACGGCGAGATGCGCTCTGCACACCTCCGACCAGCCAATACCTGATTTTCCTGAAACGAATTCTTTCGATCTTAATGAGAACTCTCAGGACTCGTCGCGCAGCTGGTTTGTGTGGCGAATTGCAAGATAATCCACGTTGTACTTTGAACGTCTGACGGCTGGAGACAGCGACGGCCCGGTAAATTGGGGTCCCGGGCCGCGCTGACATCCTGACTGACGGGCCAGCGTACCTTAGCCTCGAGGGCCTGGCGCGCCGTGTCAGAACGATTCAAAAAAGATAGCGATGGCGGTGCAATGCTGTCGTTGCTGTGGAGCAATCTTACAAAGTGCCACTCCTGCTAAGAGGTACCCCCTTGGGTCTTTGGCATCGCGGGTTCGGCGGCCCGACAAGGGGGGCTAGACCGGCTGCGACTTGGGAGGATATGAACGGCAGAGCGATTCAGGCTGCCGCGAAAAGCGTATGAACACGAAGGATTCGTCGCGATGACTCGCAGTAAGGCGGGTGCGGGCACCATTGTCTCGTTTGCTGAGATCAGTGCTATCCGCAAGATGGACGTGTTCCGACAACGCTATCGCCGTTAGAAGGTGGACTTTGTTGTTGGCTCTTGCTGTGTCAGCTTGTCGCCCTGCTTTTCTTGGCCGTATCCTGTTTGCCGACGCTGTTCGGCGGGGCCTTCAGCGAGGAAGCCTTGGTCGGGTCGTGGACCGCCAGGTGTTGCGTGGCCATGTGCTCGGCAATCAGTTCCGCTGTGAAGCGAGCGACCGTGTCCGGGTCGGTAATGATCGACTGGGTGTTATTCTGCGCTTTGTAGCCTGCGCCGCCCGCCAAACCTGCAATAACAAACACTCCTTCTCCCGAAACAGACCAGTTCGTTGAGCCCTCGCCAGCCACCTTCCCGTCCGCCACGAACCCTTTCGAGTGGGAAATCTGGTGCGTGCAGACTGACCGATGACGAAGTGCGTGTTGGCCCCCAGGTTCTTCTGCTTATCCATTGCGATTAAGTTCTGCTCGGTCTTACAGCCACTCTGACTTTTGTCCAGCGTAATCAGCCTGGTGACATTCGGGTCCACTGGCTTTTCCATCAGGATGTCCAGCTCGTCGTCGTAGCCGAACATGCTCAGGTAAAAGTGAGACCCTGACCCGTGACAGCACATATTTTCAGGATGTTATGTACGTCGTCACGCCCAACGTAGAACAAGTGAACGTCTTGGCTGGCAGTGTTTGAATAGACGTTCTCCTTCGTAAACTGTTCCAGATCTTTAAGGGTGAAGGTTTGCAGGCTCTGGGTCGGATCGCCGACTGCGTTGCTTGCACAAACGAACCTGCTCGGTGTGCTCCCATCCTAAGTGCACCGAAATTGAAGCCGACCTTATCGCCTGGCGTAGTCCGGCGGGCATTGCCAAGGAGTATGGGCTCGCTGACCGGGCCAGCGTCTACCGTCATGCTCATGCTCTGGGTCCGTTTGCAAAACGGCAGCGCAACATCCGCGCCACGTTGGAAAAGATCATTGAGAAAGTGGGGAGGTTTAGGTCACATCCTCCGCAGTCGTGGCAGCGGTCCAGGCATACAGCAAGATCAACTCAGCCGGCCAGTAGGTTGAGCGCAGCGAGCACGTCAACCTGAACGAATTGTTCGACCTAATGACGACCGTCGAACTCCAAGCCTATGCGCGAGACGGCTGTCTGCCGCAGTGGTTCACGGGTGCCGTGTGCGCAGCAGCAACCACCAGTCCAGAGGAGAAACCATTGCGCTTTAGGCACAGTGACTATATCTCGAGTTGTACAGAAATATTTGTGCGCCAGATTGCGTTGGGGCAACGACAGTTCGCCTTGCTACAAGCGATCATGTTAGAGGTGCGAAAGAACCTCAGAGCGCGGACTGGCTGGCCGTCAGGCCGCAATTCCGTTGCGATGACCCCCAACCCCTTCCACATTACTTCGGCCCGCCCTGGAGCCTCTAAAGCCCTTCTGTCAGCATCTCTGAGCGATGTAATTGATCGACGGCAACATGATTGGATGGCGTTATGACCGACTCAGCAAACCTGGAACAGCTAATCGGCGGCCGTTGCGAGGCGCCCGAGCCAGTAGCGGTCGCGGATGATGGTCACAATGTTCCCATCAAACCACCAGAAGGGGCGTTAGAACCTCCGAATCTCAGTGAGTCGAGTTCGGAGAGGTCAAACGCGTCTGACTGCGTTGCGCTTGCCCTAGCTCGTGAGATTTATCAGGCGGCGTTCGCGCAAAGTGAATTCCTCACGCCATTCCGGTTGGCGACTCTGGTTTATAAGGCTCTGGATCG
>Ga0306921_10008943_pt1 | contig 10599 bp, 7 predicted proteins | sample sta12Cox44000080_FD_203760 | JGI IMG/M metagenome (GOLD analysis project Ga0306921, IMG submission 203760) | Lab enrichment of tropical soil microbial communities from Luquillo Experimental Forest, Puerto Rico - statoxic.12C.oxic.44.000.080 (v2)... | ecosystem: Environmental > Terrestrial > Soil...
TCGAACTCGGCTGCGGCACCGGCCGGATCACGGCGGCCATCGCGGAAGCGGGTTGTCACGTTGTGGGCCTGGACATCTCGCGGAAGATGCTGGAACGCGCGGCGGAAAAACGCGCCCGCTTGCGGAGAGAAGCGCAGGAATTGGTTCAACTCGTCCAGGGAGACATGACCGGGTTCGACCTGAGCGAAAAATTCCGCTCTGTGGTGATCCCCTTTCGGCCATTCCAGCATTTACTGGAGACTGAGCACCAGATTCGGTGCCTCGATTGCGTTCGAAGGCATCTTGCTCCGCGCGGCCGGCTGATTCTCGATTTTTTCCAGACCGACGCGGAGCGCATGCACGATCCGAAATTCCTCGAAGAGTCGCCGCTAGCCGAATATGACATGCCCGGCGGCCGGCACGTGGCGCTTTCCGAGCGCGTTGCGACTTTCCACCGGGCCTTGCAGCGAAACGATGTGGAGATGATTTTTCGTGTCACCCATACGGATGGCCGGCAGGAGCGCCTGGTCATGGCCTGGACGCTCCGTTATTTCTTCCGCTACGAGGTGGAGCATTTGCTGGCACGCTGCGGCTTCCGGATTGAAGCGCTCTACGGCAATTTCGACAGCTCCCCGCTCGAGGACCGGTCCGCGGAAATGATTTTTGTGGCCAGCATCGGTTAAGAGCGTAGCACGGCTCGCTCGGAAGACTCCGTTCGGTAACGGTCGTTCCGAGCGCAGCGGGGAGTCCCTCTCTCTTTCTTACCAGCGGGCACGGATGCGGTATTTCAGAACGGACTCGCCGTTAGCCTTCACCGGCACGTTGAACTGCGCGGCAAACGCATCGGTTTTCTTGGCCTCGTAGGTGGACGAAAGGATTTCCCAATCGCCTCCGATCGGTTCATTTACCTGAATTGTGACCGGCGTGTCCTTGTGATTGCGTAAGGTGATCGCGAATTCCATCTCGTAGACGTTGTCGGCAATCTTCTTGAAGTCGGTCTGCTTGCGCTCCGCGACCAGGTCGAAGGCGTTGCCGATTTTCACGGTGACAAATTCGTCCTTGGGGGTGTGGTCGATATGGTCTTCCCCGATGAACAGCAACCCGCCCTTGGAATCTTTTTGATAAACGCGCATGCCGCCGGCCGGCAGCGGAATGCCCAGACCGGCTTTCTCTTCGTTCTTAAACTTGTAAAACACCATCACCGGGTCCTTGAGCGGCGAGCCCGGATTCTGCCGGTTGCGGTAATAGAAACTCTGGCCGTTTACGACGAACAGTTTCTCGACCGGCACGCCGCTGCCTGCGAGCAAGCTGATCTGCTTGGTTTCCTTGTCCTCAAGCGAAGTGCGGCGCTGCAGGGAATAAAGGTGATACTCGCTGAAATTCTCTTGCTGGAATTGGGGCGCGGCTGGAGCAGCTTGAGCCTTCGCCATCGCCTCCATGGCGCGGTATTGTTCCCTCGCCGGAATACGGTTTAGATCGCCCGCAACCAGTTGCAGCTTGGCGTTGTGAAAAGCCGTGCCGGAATTGTTGACCAGCGTCACCCAGCCATCCATATCGGCAGCTTTGTCGTCCCGTCCGACGGTCAAAACATAGTCCGCATTCCAGGACAGATTGTTTGCCAGGTACGAGGTTTCAATCGTCTGCTTACGCGAGCCGGAATTTTCGAGCGACATCAGCAGTGTCGGCCGGTCGTACAGATTCGGCGGCACTTCGGGAAAGCGGTAGCTTTCGCCAAACAAGCCCGTCACGATGTCGTTGCCGATTTTCCAGACCGGCCCGTTGTTGTTGGCCAGCAGCGTCGCCTTGATCTCTTCGTGCTTCGTCGTGTTGTTTTCCATGTAACTGCGGACGATGGTGACCTCCTTTCCCAGGTATTTGTTCAGCAGCTTGTTCGGTTCGAGAAGATCGTATTCGTAGTTCTGTTCGACGACGCCAACCTTGTCCGGTTCCGTCAGCGAGCGAAAATGAACCGTCGCGGGGTTCACCGTGGCGGCAATGTCCATGAACTTCAGCCGGAAGGAACCGCTCGGCAACTGCAGCTGGCGCACATCACGCACGAGCGCAATGTTCGAATTGTAGACGGCCACCGACAGGTCCGTCTGATCATTCAACGTCGTACTCTGATCGCTCGAGCCCGATTGGACGGAGCTTTTTTCCTGTGCCGCTGTTTTCTTTTCCGCTTCGTAGGACGGCACGAACGCCGCGGCGCCCGCAAGGGCGACCGCTGCCGTCGCCGCCATCCATCTTGGCGCGATGTTTTTTCCTAAAACCGAGCTCTTCATGCGAATCTCCTCAATCCGAATTTGCCTTCTCTCCTTAGAATGCGGCTGGCGGAATTTCTTGCAGCTGCGGTTATTCGTTGGCCGAGGGCTTCCAGGTTTCGCCGCCGTCGCTGGTCTCAAAGCTCTTGCGGTTTGGCACATCCCAGATGGAGGCGTGCGTTGCGTCTGCGGCATGCACGCCGCCTAAATCCCCCGTGATTGGCGTGCTGATCTGCTTCCAGTGCTTGCCACCGTCGGTGGTGAGCAGTAAGGTTCCGTTCCTTCCCGTAATCCAAGCCACCTTGTCGGAGGTCGCGGAGCCTGAAGTCAAATCAACGGTCACCCCGCTGTTTTGCTTTTTCCACGTCTTGGCGCCGTCCGTGCTGTGTGAAATGGAGCCTCCTTCACCCACGCGCCATACCTGTTTCTGTCCGGGCGCCACAATCAGGCGATGATCCTCGGCTGCCAGACGCAGCAGGACCTGGGAATCGCGCACGGCCATTTGAAGATCCGACTGGCTGTTGAGCGCAGGTGCCGGCGCGGTCCGCTCGACGGTCTCACCCACTCCGTGCGGCAGTTCGAGCTTATCCGCTGCGCCTGGTTTGTTTGCCGGCGCTCCAGCCGCACCCCCGACCGCCGCCGGTGGGCCGGGAGCGACCTCGGCAGCGCGGCTTTTCTTCATTTCGTTTGCTGTCACCATCCCGGCGGGCTCTGCCGCGTGTGGTTTCGGCGCCGCCATTTCGGGAGACTCGCTTTGTTGGTAGGCCTGCTGGCTCGGTGCTGATTTTTCAATCGCGGCCGCTCGATTCCCCGCCGCCTGCTCTTCCTTTTGCGACTGAACCGCAGTCGGAGCTGCCGGCAAGGGACTTCGAGGGCTCTGCGGGACCGAAGTCTTCGGGACAGAAGAATCCTTGCGCGGCGTCGGTCCTTCAGACGGGGGTGGCGAGGAATGAGCCGCGAGTGGCGGCGGAGGGCCGGGAACCGGCGGTTCACGGTTCTGCGCGCTCTGCACGCTTTGCTCTGCCGCGTTCTTCGCAATTTGAAGGTCGCGCACGCCGACCCAGAGGATCACGGCGGCCGCGAGAGCGCCTAACGGCGCCACCCAGCGCCAATTGAGCCGCGGAGGACGCTTCGTCTCCATCGGAACCGGAGCGCCTGCGGCTGCCGCCGCCGCGGCATCCGGCTTCCGGTCGGCACCGGTTCGCCATCGTGCAGCTTGAGCTTCGGGCGCCGGCCAAGCCCCCAGGTCCTCGGAGACCGGGACTTCCGGCTCCGCCGGATCCGCCAGCGCATTCTCGCTTTCTTCGATAAACACCAGCGCTTCCTGACAGCGAGAACACCGGGCGATGTGGTCCTTCCACTCGGCCATCTCTTCGAACGACAGAGTCCGCTCGTGATAAGCGGCAAGGATTTCCGCATCCGGGCAAGCCGCGTCAGCCGAAGCGCGCAGATGCCGCGCGAGGGCGCGTTCAAGTTGTCGGTCGCGGTCGTCCGTCGGCATGACGCCCTCCTTTCGTTGAACGTTCCTGGTCGCGATTCTTGCGGTAGTTCACAGCGATTCCTTTCCGCTCTCGCCGCCCTTCCGCACCGTTTTCTCAGGAAAGATCTGGCGAAAATCGATGGGTGAATCTTCAGCGGCGTATTGGAAGCACAGTCGAATTTCTGCTTCGCTCAGCGCGGGAGGGCAGCGCAGAATTTCTTCGATCGACGAGCGAATCTGCCGGCGAATCCGCTCCAGATTCCGCGAAACGCTGGATTCATGTTCGCCGAGCGTGCGGCCAATTTCGGCAAGGGTTTTTTCCCGCGCGTAGTAGAACTCAAGACGGTCGCGGTCCGCCGCCGCAAGCAAGGCCAGCGCCTGATGAAGCGCAGCAACGAAGCGGGCAAGATAGCGATCGCGGTGCGGGTCTCTGACCGGCTCGGGATTTCCCGGCTGAGGCGAATAACCGTGCCTTTCTTCTTCTTCCGTTTCCAACTGCTCCCAGCGCCGGCTTTGCCTTAGCCGGTCCACATAGCGTTGCGCCAGAATGGTGCGCAGCCACGTCTTCAGCGAGCTGCGCCCGTGAAAATAGCGGAACAACGAGCGTTCACCGCGCCGCCCATCCACCAGGCCGAACAGCTCTGCGAACAACGAGTCCGCCACCTCCAGGGCATCGCTGCCTCCCCGACCCTTTTTCATGATGATGCTCGCCGCGGCTCGCAGGTAACCGCGATACTGGCTGACAAAATATTGCCAGGCGACCTCCGAGCCCTCCAAGCACGCGCTTGCCAAACACAGGTCCTCGAGATGAAGGGTACCAAGGTACTCCCCGAGGCGATCGCTGGCGAACCCGCCCCCGGCGAAACGCTTCGCTGCGCTACGCTCGAGCGCGGCCACAAATTGGGCCTGGCTTAGCCCCCACTCGTGCGCGCGAGATTCCGCGTAGAGAGAATCGGCATAGTCTCTGAGGGCTCGCTGCAGCACAGCCGGGTCGGGGCGGGCGTTTTGAGATGGTTCGGCCACTTTATTCCGAGATGTTCACTAACCCTATTATTTCTATATCTTGCAGGCGCCGGGCGCAACCAACACCTGGGGTCAGTTTTGCATCCAACACCTTACCCCCTTTGGAGGACCCGGTGCAGAAATCCAGAGGTCTCTGCGTCCCCGAATGCGGTATCCTAGAGGGTGTTGCGTTCCCGCTCCGCAACGAAATTCGCCTCGGCGGGTTTGTCCGGTTAACTAAGGCACGAGGCGTGCACTCGCCTCGCCATTAGCGAGTACGCGTCTTTGGTACGAAAGTCCTATTCGGCCGTTTCTGTTCGCTAAGTACCCTCGTACTGGCAACGCAAACGTCCTGAACCCTTAGTTAGGAAACTCGATTCCTTCGAATCGGGACCGGGATAAACTGTTGCAAGAGGCGTGACGCGGATGACCACAATGATTGCTGATCGACCAAGGAGAACCTCGCTCGGTGTCGGCTTCGACGCCACGAAGGGCCGGGCCGCCGGTGCAAACACGCCGGCTTGGAAACAAAACATCGGGACGCGGCCGGTTGCCGCCCGCCTAGCTCTCCTGCCCGAAGGAAAGTCGCGCTGGAGCCGCGTTTGGCTCAGCGCCATCCTGCAAGTTTCGGTTGTAATTGGCGCTATCGTCGTTCCCCTCTTGTATCCCGAGAGCATGAAGACCAATGTGAAGTACCTTACGTCGGTCCTGATGGCGCAGCCCGTCACTGAGATTCCGGTCGCTCCGCCGCCCCCGCCCCCGCCCGCTCCGAAGGCCCCGAAGATTCCGCCCAAAGTAGAAGTAAAAGCACCCGATCCGGAACCTGTAAAGCTGAATCCTCAGCAGCCGCACATTTTCACCAACCTGGTCGCACCAAAAACGGTTCAGCCCAAGGTTGAAAAGCTCGAAAACAAGTTGCCCGACATGAAGCCGGTGTTCGAAGCGGAGAAGATGGACACGGCCGAAAAGGGCCCGAAACGTCCGAAAGAAGACGTCAAGCTTAATAACATGGGTTCGGGCAGCGCCGCTCCAGCGACCGTCAAGGCTCCCGTGGACAAGGTCCAAACAGGTGGCTTTGGCGATCCCAACGGCGTCCCCGGCAAGGGTGATCCGAACCACGCAACGAATGTGAACCGCCAAGGCTCGCCCGCGCTTCCGGGTGGTGAAGGCTTCGGCAACGGAACGGGTGGAAAGAATGGTATCGCGGGTACCGTGGCGAGTACCGGCTTCGGCAATGGCACTGCGGTTCCGCCTGCAGGCGGTAAACCGAAAGGCACTGTGGTCGCCGGCGGTTTTGGCGCCGTCGATACCAGCGCCGATCCCTCCAAAAAGAAGGCCGCCGCCGGCGGTCCCGCCGACACCACTCCAACCATCCTCGACAAGCCTCGGCCCGAGTACACGGCCGAGGGGCGCAGCTTGAGAATTGAAGGCGACGTCGTCATCGACCTCGTCTTCCTTGCCAACGGGTCCATCCAAATCAATCGCGTCGTCAACGGCCTGGGCCACGGCCTGGATGAGTCGGCCTTGCGGGCCGCGCAACAAATCAAGTTCAAGCCGGCAAAGCGTGAAGGCGAGCCCGTGGATTTTCCGGCTCGGGTGCATGTCGAATTCCGGCTGGCCTACTGAGGGAGAATGATCATGAGAACGTTGTCCAAGTACATCCTCGTGCTGTTGCTGGCCGCTTGCGCCGATCTGCCGGCCATGGCGAATTCCAACCCGGCACCGGGAGCGGATCAGCCCCGCACGATGGATCAAGTCATTGATCGCGTGATTTCGAACGAGCAGCGGCTCTACGGCCAGATGCGCAATTTCTCGCCGCTCGTCGAAACTTACATTCAAAATTTGAAACCTGACAAGGATCTCGGCCAGGTGCCCGCGGGCGACAAGTACTTTCTGGGCCGCGCCAATTTTCAGAAGGGTGTGAGCCTGGTGCCCCTAAACGACACCTCGAGCAAGGGCCGTAGGGTTGTCGGCTCCATCGGAAATTTCTTTAGCTTCGCCATGCAGTTCCTGCCCGACGGCTTCCTGCAGATGATCTTCATCGACACCAACGGCTTCGACAAGCAGCACTACAAGTTTGACTACGTGCGCCGCGAATTTCTCGGCGAAGTGCGCTGTCTCGTGTTTGACGTGACGCCGACCGACAAGAATAACCACGGCCGGTTCCTCGGCCGCATCTGGGTTGAAGATCAGGACTTCCACATTGTCCGCTTTAACGGCGCCTACAGCGGCAACGGCCATTCGAGCTGGTACTTCCACTTCGATAGCTGGCGGACAAACGTGCAGCCCGGCATGTGGCTGCCGACCTTTGTCTACAGCGAAGAAAAGGACCTGCACTACGCCATCAGCAAGAAACTGGATTTCAAGGCGCAGACTCGGCTGTGGGGTTACAACCTCGGCTCCACCGCCAAGGAAGAAGAGCTGAGCAAGATCCTCGTCGAAACGCCGATGCAGGACGATACCAAGGCGGCCAATGACCCCTCGCCCATTCAGGCGCAGCGCTCCTGGGACCGCCAGGCGGAAGACAACATCACCGACCGCCTCGAACGCATCGGCCTGATGGCGCCGAAGGGTGAAGTCGACAAGGTTCTCGAAACCGTGGTGAATAACCTGGAAGTCACCAACAATATCGACGTCGATCCCGAGGTGCGCTGCCGCGTGCTGCTGACTTCCACGCTCGAATCCTTTACCGTCGGCCACACCATCGTCCTGAGCCGCGGGTTGGTCGACGTTCTGCCCGACGAAGCGAGCCTTGCAACCATGCTGGCCCATGAATTGAGCCACGTCGTCCTCGGACACCGCGTCGATTCACAATACGCCTTCTTCGACCAGATCCTGGTGGAGGACAAAGATACCTTCCGGCACTTTGGTTTCAGCCGCACTCCGGAAGAAGAAGCCGCGGCCAACGCCAAAGCCATTCAGCTTCTGAACAATTCACCCTATAAGAATCAGTTGGCCAACGCCGGACTGTTCCTGCAAGCGCTGGACAGCCGCCAGAAGGAAATTCCGAACCTCATCAGCGGCCACCTTGGCAACCGCGTGCCGCAAATCAACGACCTGAAATCGATGACGCCGGTCGATCCGAAGCAGAACCCACAAAAGATCGCGGCCCTGCCGCTTGGCGGTCGCGTCAAGATTGATCCGTGGAACGACAAGCTCGAACTGATGAAGAGCAAGCCGGTGGGGGCGGTGGCCGAACGGGAGAAAATGCCGTTCGAAGTCACTCCGTTCATGCCGTACCTCACGCGCTATGGCGGAGACACAAAGCCGGTTGCGGCCAGCGCTACCGCACCGCAAGACGTAAAGCCGGGCCAGCCGCCGGACCCAACGAAACCCTGATTTCACCGGAAAACTGCAGTGCCGAGCCCCCGAAAATTCCGGGGGCTCTTTCGTTTCGCTACACCATTGGTAGCTTGGCCCGCGCGAGCGCGTCGTTGCCATCCTTCACGGCTTGACGCTCCAAAGGACAAAGAAAGCCCGTAAGCTCGCGCACCGCTTGTCCCCCCGGAGAAAACTACCGCAAGCAGCCAGCCACCGCTTCCTTACTTCGAAGCAAGCTCCTTGATCAGCCGGTAATTGAACTCCACGCCGTCGTAGAAGTCCGCCACGCCCACTCTTTCGTCTCTGCCATGCGAGCGGTTATCTTCCATGTCGAAAAACATGCAGGACACCCCATAGGTGGGGATCCCCGCGATGCGAAGATATTTTCCGTCCGTTGCGCCCGTGGACATCGTTGCAATCACCGGAACGCCGGGCCACATCGTGGCCAGCGTCCGGTCCAGCACCGTCAGAAGCTCCGGCAGAAGAGGGGACGGTGGCACCGCCACGACGGGAACCAGTTCCCCATCCGAGCTTTTCTCGTGCGTCGCGGTGACTTTTGCATTGGGGTCGGCCACAACACGCTCCAGCGTCTTGCGTACTTGTTCTGGATCGTCGCCCGGAAAGATGCGGCAATTAATGTTCGCGCGCGCTGTTTGCGGCAGAGCGTTCGCCGCGTGGCCGCCAGACAACATGGTGGCAACGCAAGTCGTTCGCAACAACGAATTGTAGTAAGGGATGGCCGACAGCCGCTTGATCGCTCCCGGGTCGGCGGGTTCCGCTGCGACCGCACGCAGGTTGGCGGCCAACGTGCCGGTGGTCAGTTGAGCGGAATGCGCGAAGTAATTCCGCGTCACCTCGTTGATCTGCGCGGGAAATGAAAACCTCCCGAGTTTGGTCAGCGCCTCGGCCAGTTCGTAGATTGCGTTGTCCGCACCGGGAACCGAGCTGTGCCCTCCCGAATTCGTCGTTTCGACCTGAAAATCCGCGTAAACTTTTTCGCTCGCCTGCAGCCCGGCCAGAACCCGCTTCCCGTCCAGCTTTTCGAACTCGCCGCCGTCCAGGTTGATGCAATACTCCGCGTCGATCCATTCCCGGTGCGCTTTTAGGAGCCAGTCGATTCCGTTATAGCTGCCGCCCTCTTCATCCGCCGTGAGTGCAAGGATCAGATCGCGATCCGGGTGAAAGCCCTCCCGCTTCAGGCGAACAAAACTCATCACCAGGATCGCGTCGCTCTCCTTCATATCCTCGGTGCCGCGGCCATAGAAGTAGCCGTCGCGTTCAAGGAACTGGAAGGGGTCCACCGTCCAATCGCTGCGCAGAGCCTCGACAACGTCCAAGTGCCCGATGAACAGGACCGGTTTCTTTTGCCCGGTGCCCCGCAGCCGCGCGACCAGATTTTTCTTGCGCTCCTGGGGTCCCGCTACGATTACGTCTTTTTCCGGGTAACCGGCTTCGCGGAGCCGCTTCGCCATGGCCTCCGCCGCCAGTGTGACATTGCCGGCCGAGTCCGTCGTGTTGATCTCGATCAGTTCTTTGAAGATGGCGCGTGCTTCCTGATTGACCTGCTCGCGGCTCTGCCCGCTGGCCGCGCTCGAGATCACCAGCCCACCGCACAGCAACGCCATGGCGCGGACGGAATGCCTCATTCATTTCTCCCGGAACAATTTCTCAGCCTAACCGGACCCTTTTTCGCCGTCAAATCAGTACCCGGTGACCCGTTGCTGCCGTTCTGCGTCTTTCATACACTGGAATCTCCTTTAGGGAGGATCAACATGCCGATCGCGAATCGACGGGTGCTGTCAATTCTGGCCGCAAGCGCGCTGTTCCTTGCGGGGACGGTCGTCGGAACCCTCGCCACCCGCAGCGTCTCTGCCTTGAACAAATTCGGCCAACCCAAGACCGTGATTCATACCGTCGCTTACAAGTTCCGTCCGACCACGTCCCTGAACGACCAGCAGCAGATTATCGCCGGAATCAAGGAAATGGCTGGAGCGATTCCCGGTATCCGGAACATCTGGCTCAAGACCGAACGCAACCAGATTCGCGATTTCGACGGCGTCTATGTGATCGAATTTGCCAGTCCGGAGGCGTCCGCTGATTACGCCGAGAGCCCGATTCACGAAACCTGGCGCAAAAAATGGGAGCAATTGCGCGAGAACAGCCTGTCTTTCCAGGTTTCGAATTAACCGCGCTGGCCCTCCCGGGCAATTCCGAATCTCCGCCGGAGAAAGGAGTCCAGCAGCGTGTCCGGCAAAACGCGCTTTGCGAATGAAATCCATTTCGCCAGCGGCGTAACCTTGTAACGCGCCTTGGGGTGTGGCGATTCGATGGCATGCAGCATGACGAGCGCGCAATCTTCCGGCGTGGTCTTGGAGCCGGTGCGGCCCCGGTTGGCTCCCTGCCACGCGCCCGAATAAATTTTGGTATAGGGACTGGCTTTGGCCCGTTCCACATACGGTTCGGCAAGCTCCTTAACGGTTTGCTGGAAGTTCGTCTGGATATAGCCGGGCTCAATCAGAATGACCTCCACGCCAAAAGAATACATCTCCAGTCGCA
>Ga0306921_10008946_pt1 | contig 10596 bp, 8 predicted proteins | sample sta12Cox44000080_FD_203760 | JGI IMG/M metagenome (GOLD analysis project Ga0306921, IMG submission 203760) | Lab enrichment of tropical soil microbial communities from Luquillo Experimental Forest, Puerto Rico - statoxic.12C.oxic.44.000.080 (v2)... | ecosystem: Environmental > Terrestrial > Soil...
TCCGGCAGCTACAACAAGCGCGGCGTCGATGCCGTCGGGGATCGGCTGCGCACCTTTCTCGACGCGGCGGGCATCCCCAGCGAGGTCATTCCGCATCCGACTTATGGCGATTGCATGGCGGCACGGCTGCCCGGCGGCGGGGGCAATCGGCCGATCGTTCTGATGGGCCATCGCGACACCGTATTCCCCGACGGCACCGCGGCTCAGCGCCCGTTTCGCATCGACGGCAACCAAGCGACCGGACCGGGCGTCGCCGATATGAAAGCGGGCCTCGTTATGAACAGCTTTGTGCTCGAAGCGTTCCGCCGTTTTGGCGCGCCATGCCCGCTGACCGGCCTTTACACCTCGGATGAGGAGATCGCTTCCCCCTCCTCGCGCCCCATCATCGAGGCGGAGGCCAAGGACGCGCGAGCCGTCTTCAATGCTGAGCCCGGCCGGGCAAGCGGCAATCTCGTCTCGCGGCGCAAGGGTGCGGCGTTCATTGAATTCGAGGTGACGGGGGTCGCGGCGCACTCGGGTGCCGCGCATGCGCAAGGGATCAGCGCGATCGAGGCGCTCGCGCGCAAAGTCCAGCGCCTGCACCGGTTGACCGACTACGATCTCGGCACGACGGTCAATGTCGGGCTCGTGCAGGGCGGCACCGCCGTCAACACCGTCGCCGCGCGCGCCACTGCGGCGGTCGATGTGCGCTTTCCGACCCTGAACATCATGGAAAAAATCCTCGGCGAGGTGCGCGAGATCTGCCGCTGCTGCGAATTGCCGGGCAGCGACGCCCGCATCCTGCGCGAGGGCCGGTTTCTGCCGCTCGAGCAGGACGAGAAGAGCCGCGAGTTGCTCGATGCCTATAGCCGCTCGGCAGCGGATCTCGGTTTTCAGGTCTCTGCCGAGGCGACCGGCGGCTCCGCCGACAGCGGCTTCACCGCGGCGCTCGGCACCCCGACTTTGTGCGGCACCGGGGCGGTCGGCGGCAACGCCCACCGCGACGACGAGTGGTGCCGCATCGACACAATGGTGCCGCGCGCGCAAGCGCTGGCTCTGACGATCCTCGAAGTGGCGGCGGGGTGAAAAGGTGCTTTGGAACCGCGGGCCTTCCCCCGCGTGTGGGCCTGAGGCCCGGGTCCGGAAAGGTGAACTGCACGAGCTGGAGAGCCAATGACCAATCGAGTCGAATTGTCGATTAGCGATCGCTTTGCGTTCGCAGACGGGCATGCGTTTGGCGCGGTCGGAGCCTATGAGCGGCTCGTCGGACGCGCGCGGTTCGCAGTCGACCCCGCAGCCCCGCCGCAGCGCGGGATTACCGATCTCGACAAGGCGCCGCTGGACGCCGACGGGCTCGTCCACTTTGCTGCCGATTTCTCTATCCTGCAGCCGGCCGACCCCAGCCGCGGCAACCGGCGCATCTTTTTCGACTACGGCAATCGCGGCAATAAGCGGATGTTGCAATTCTTCAACGATGCCCCAGCCTCGAACGACCCGCGCACCTCGGCGCATGCCGGCAACGGCTTTCTGATGCGCCACGGCTACACCGTCGTATGGCTCGCCTGGCAGGGCGATCTGTTGCCCGGCAACGGGCGGATGCTGCTCGACCTGCCGGTCGCGCGCGAGCGCAGCGGGCCAATCACCGGCCCGGTCCGCGCCGAGTACATCGCCAACCGCCCCGGCGTCACCACGTTCCCGTTGAGCGGCCACGCCTCGACGCGCAGCCATCCGAGCGTTTCTCTCAATCCGCGCGAAGCCAGCCTAACGCGGCGGCGCTATCCCTACGACGAACGGATATCCGTACCCCCCGAGAATTGGTGCTTTGCACGCGTCGAAGGCGGCACCGGGCTCGACAATCAGGGGGCCGAGCAGGCGCTGGTCCCATCCGACACGCATATCCACATCCCCGGCGGGTTCGAGCCGGGCTGGATTTACGAGCTCGTCTATACCGGCCGCGACCCGCTGGTGCTCGGATTGGGCCACGCGACAGTCCGCGATTTCATCAGCTTTCTGCGCTATTCGACGGAAGATGCCGTCGGCCTCGGCACAATCGAGAAGGCCTACGCCTGGGGACGCTCGCAGACCGGGCGCTGCCTGCGCGATTTCGTCTATCGCGGGTTCAATGCCGATGCCGCTGGACGCAAGGTCTTCGACGGCATCCTGCCGCATGTCGCCGGGGCTGGGCGAATGTGGCTCAATCACCGCTTCGCGAACGCCGTCGTCTCCGGTGGCCAGCAATACGAGGACCATTTCAACGTTGCCGACAGCTTCCCGTTTTCTTATGCCGAAACGACGGACCATTTGACCGGGCGAACCGATGCGATCCTGAAGCGGCCAAAAACCGATCCGCTGGTCGTCCACACCCAAACTTCGACCGAGTACTGGCAACGCCGCAGCGCGCTCGTGCATACCGATACGCGCGGCAACGATCTGCCGCAGCCGCCGACGGTGCGGATCTATTTCTGGGCCAGCTCGCAGCATTTCGCCGATCCTAACCCGCCACCGCTCGAGCGCGGCATCCGTCAGAATTTTCTCAACACAGTCGCGACCTCAATGCTGTTCCGCAGGATGATCGATGCGATGGACCGCTGGGCGACCGACGGCATCTCGCCGCCCGACAGCCGCATTCCGCGGCGCGCCGACGGCACATTGGTGACGTTCGAGGAATGGCGCCGCCAATTTCCGGCGATCCCCGGGGTGGCGACCCCGCACGAGCCGAATGCGCTGCCGCTACTTGATTTCGGACCGGAAGCCGAACGCGGCATTTTGAAGGAACCGCCGGAGGTCGTCCCCGGAGAGGGCTACACCGTGCTGGTGCCGGCGGTGGATGATGACGGCAACGACATCGCCGGCGTCAGAGCGCCGATGGTAGGGGCACCGCTCGGCACCTACTGTGGCTGGAACCTGCGGGCGCGCGGCTTTGGCCATGGCGCAATGCACGAATTTTCCGGCAGCTATATCCCGCTGCCCGAGAGCCTGGAAGAACGGCACATGACCGGCGATCCGAGGCGCTCGATCCTCGAGCGCTACCCGAATGCCGACGCCTATGCCGCTGCAATCGGCGCGGCCGCGCGACAGCTCGTCGAAGATCGGTTGATGCTCGAAGAGGATATGGAACGAGCGGTTGCGGCGGCGGCGAATTGGGGCCGGCCGCGCCATGACATCAGGCTTAAATGAGGTCGGCCATGCCGGACGGACCACGCTACGAGATCTGTCAGCAGGACTGGTATCCGGCTTTCACCGAAACGGAGGCGAAATGACACGCGACTTCGTCGGTTACGGCGCCGAGCCGCCGCATGCCCAGTGGCCTGGCAGCGCGCGCATTGCCGTCAACTTCGTGATCAATTTCGAGGAAGGCTCGGAGCTCTCCTATCCCGCCGGCGACGGCGTCAGCGAGGGCGGCCTCACCGAAATGCTCGGCACCGATCTCGGTGTGACCGGCCGCGATCTCGGCGCCGAGAGCATGTTCGAATATGGCGCCCGCGTCGGCTTTTGGCGCCTGCACCGAATTTTTACCGGTTTTCGATTGCCGGTGACGATCTTCGGCTGCGCCCGCGCCTTCGAGGCGAACCCGCCGGCTGCCGCGGCGATCGCCGCCAGCGACTGGGACATCTGCAGCCACGGCTATCGCTGGATCAACCATCCCGGGCTCGGCGAGGCCGAGGAACGCCGGCAGATCGCAGAGGCCGTCGAACTGATCCGCAAGACGACCGGCAAGACCCCGCTGGGCTGGTATTGCCGCTACGCCCCGTCGGAAAATACCCGCCGGCTGTTGGTCGAGCACGGCGGGTTCCTTTACGACAGCGACACCTATAATGACGAACTGCCGTATTGGGTGCGGGTCGGCGACCGCCCGCATCTCATTGTGCCCTACTCGCTGACGACCAACGATTCGAAATTCGGCCGCGGCGTGTTCGGGTCCGGCGAGGATTTTTTCGCCTTTCTGCGCGACAGCTTCGACCTTCTCTATGAAGAGGGCACGGACCGGCCGCGCATGATGTCGATCGGATTGCACATGCGGCTGACCGGCCATCCCGGCCGGGCAAAAGCGCTGATCCGCTTTATCGAATACCTGCTCGAGCGCCCGCAGGTCTGGGTGTGCCGGCGGGAGGACATCGCCCGCCACTGGATCGCTCGTTTCCCCCCGCCGGCGTGAGCCTTGTCACAAAAGCGAAATCGCGGTTCGAGTATCGTTCGGGCGTCGCGGGGCGGGGCCAGATGGGGAACGGCGTCAAATGAAGAAATGGATTTTGTTGTCGACGTGCCTCGTGGCCGCGGCAGCCGGCCCGGCTCGCATCGCGGCCGGCGCGGGTATCGAAAGCATCGAGAACATCGTCGTGATCTATGCCGAGAACCGAAGCTTCGACAACCTCTACGGTTGGTTTCCGGGCGCCAATGGCCTGTCCGGTCTCACACCGGCTCAATATATGCAGCGGGACCGCGACGGCTCGGTGCTGAAGGAACTGCCGCCGATATGGGGCGGATTGACGGCAAAGAGTGTCGTGCCGGCAGTGAGCCAGGCGCAGACCGAGCACCTGGCCAACGCACCCTTCGCTATCGATGACCCGAAAGGCTTCAACCTGCCGCTCGGCGTCACGACCCGCGATCTGTGGCATCGCTTTTATCAGAACCAGATGCAGATCGACGGCGGCAAGAACGACCGCTTCGCTGCCTATGCCGATTCCGGCGGGCTCGTCATGGGCCATTACGCAAACGCTGGATTGCCGCTATGGGACGTAGCGAGGCAGTATGTGCTGGCCGACAATTTTTTTATGGGCGGGTTCGGAGGCTCCTTTCTCAACCACTTCGCGTTGATTTGCGCCTGCGCGCCAGTTTACCCCGACGTTGATCGAAGCCCGGCCAAGAACTCGATCTCGGCGGTCGAAGCCGACGGCGTAACGCTCAAACCCGCTGCTGATTCGCCAAAATCGGTGCTCGATGGCCCACCGAAATTTGTCAACGACGGCAATCTCACGCCGGATTTTTACGCGGTGAACACGATGCAGCCGCCCTATCAGCCGAGCGGCAATAAACCGGCTCCCGACGGTGATCCCGCCTATGCCGACCGGGACAAACCGACCACTCTGCCGCCGCAAGCCGAACAGACGATCGGAGATCTGCTTAGCGCCAAAGGCATCGCCTGGGCCTGGTATGCCGGCGCCTGGCAAGCTGCGCTCGACGGCAAGAACGCGGACCCGGTACCGAATTTTCAATACCACCATCAGCCGTTCAATTATTTCGCCACCATGGCTCCCGGCAACGTGGCGCGTGCCGAGCACTTGAAGGATGGCGGGCTCGGTGGCAGCGAGTTCATCAACGCAATCGACCGTGGCACGCTGCCGCAAGTGGCGTTTTACAAGCCCCAAGGCAACCTCAATGAACACCCCGGCTATACCGGTGTGCTGGACGGCAACCGCCACATCGCCGATCTCGTCGCGCATCTGCAGAAAAGTCCTCAATGGGCGCATATGGTGGTCATCGTTACCTATGACGAGAACGGCGGTTTCTGGGACCACGTCGCGCCGCCCAAGGGTGACCGTTGGGGTCCGGGAACGCGCATTCCGGCGTTGATCATCTCGCCATTCGCGAAGAGGGGGTTTGTTGATCACACGCTCTACGACACGACGTCGATTCTGTCTCTGATCACTCATCGCTTTGCCCTGCCGGTGCTCCCGGGTTTGCAGCGCCGCAACGCGGCGATTACCGCCAACGGCAACCCTCCGCTCGGCGATCTGACGAACGCGCTCGCTTTCCCGCCCCTGTGAGGCCCGGAAGAACGCTTCGCAACCGCGAGGCCGGGCGTCCGGCGCTCGCAACCCGGCGTTAAATAAACCCGGGGGCGGAGATCCCGTTCGCCATAGGATTTAAAGGAAAAGGCCGGCGCCGCCTTTTTAAGCCCGGCGGCGCTCGATTTCGGGATCATTAACGGATGGTTAAATAGGCAGTAAATCGCGATATCTCTTAAGAAAAAATCCTCTGCCCTCCAAACAAAAACCTATGTGGCTGTAACAGCGCACTCGACTGCGATCGGGGAAGTGAGTAACTGACAGGGTTGACAGCGGCAATTTCCCCTGTTTAGCCTCGCAGTTCCTACCTGTCCTTCCCGGGTTCTCCGGGTGGGCATTTCACGTTCTTCCAATAACTTGGCAAGGCGGCGGGGCCGTTATTGCCGAGTCAACAGGGGTCCACAAGAAGGGGGCGATGCAATGTCAGTGCATCGAACGATCGGTATTTCGCTCGCATCTCTGGTCATCTCCGCCAGCGCGATCGCCAAAACGCCGGAACCGAAAATCTCGCTTCATCCGAGCCATTTCCACAGCGCCAAACCAGAACAACTGGCGAAATGGAGCCGCAAAGCGCCAATCGTCTCCTGCGCGCATGCCCGCCACGGCCATCGCGTGCAGCATTGGGATGCCGGCACTCCTCCTGCTGAGGCGGGCGGGGGACCGGCCGATGAATATCTAGGCCAGTTGCACCCAATCGGGCACATGGAGATCGGGACAGCGGCTTGGTACAATTGGGTCGGCGGCCGCACTGCGAGCGGCGAGATCCTCGACGCCGTCACACCCACCGCCGCACATCGCTCATTGCCGCTCGCTTCACATGCGAGGGTGACAAATCTCGATACCGGCCGTTCGGTGATCGTCAAGATCAACGACCGGGGCCCATGGAGGCGCCGGTTTATCATCGACCTGTCGCCGCGGGCCGCTGAAGCGATCGGCGTTATTCGCACCGGCATCGCCGCAGTCACCGTCGAACCCGTCGCGGTCGGGCCGGGACCAACCGATGCGGCGGTGTCAAAGGCTGCCGTGTTCCAAACTGCGGATGTCGTGGTGCAATAGACTACTCCTATTGTCGGGCTTTGCCGGCCTCCGGCAGCGCGCGATCGACGCGACAATCGAAGGAAAAGTCAACGTCTCTAGCTTCCGCGCAGAGACCCGGACACGCGGCGGATTTGCGCCGACTTACAAGGAACAGTTCTGATATCCTGACGAGCGCCCCGCCGGCGCGGCGCGCGTGGCTTGGCGCGCCCGCCCGGCGTGCGCACCTTATCGATGCGTCTCAACACGACGCTCACACGGGTCGATCTTGGCGGGAGGTAATGAATGACGCAGGCGAGGCGTTTTCGTGCGCTGCTGGAGCGGGGCGGAATGGTGGTGGCGCCCGGCGCCTATGATTGCATCACTGCCAAGCTCATCGAACAGGCCGGTTTTGCCGCCGTCTACATGACCGGCGCCGGCACAGCGGCTACTCTCGGATACCCGGATTTTGGCCTCGTCACGATGTCCGAGATGGTGGCCAACGCCCGGCGGATTGCCGGTGCGGTCGAACTGCCCGTCATCGCCGACGCCGATACCGGCTACGGCAATGAGCTCAACGTCTTCCGTACGGTCCGTGAATTCGAGCGCAGCGGGGTTGCCGGGATTCACATCGAGGACCAGGAATTCCCGAAGAAATGCGGGCATCTCGACGACAAGCAGATCATTCCGCGCGAGGATTTCACGGCAAAGATCCGCTCCGCCGCGGCCGCCCACCGCGACCCTGATTTCATTATCATCGCCCGCACCGATTCTCGCGCCGTTGCCGGTCTAGACGAGGCCGTCGCCCGGGCAAACGAGGCTCTCGCAGCGGGCGCGGATATGGCATTCGTCGAGGCGCCGCAGACCCTTGACGAGGTCTCGGCAGTTCCGCGTCTGGTCAAGGGCCCTTGTCTCCTCAATGTTGTCCGCGGCGGCAAGACACCCGATCTCGACCTCTCTGAGGCCGAGGCGATGGGCTACAAGCTCGCGATCGTGCCGGGGCTGTTGATCAAGAGCGTTGTCGGGATTTGCGATCGGATGCTGGCCGGGCTGAAAGCCACCCACCGTCATCCGCCCCTGGTCGAGGAGATGACCGTGGCGGAGATGTTCAGGCGCTTCGGCGCGGACGAGTGGGACGCGCTGCGCATGCGTTTTCGCTCTGTCTCCACGCGGCAGGCAGCAGAATAATCAGACGATGCGGCAGGGCATCGCCCCTCGCCCTCGCGCTTCGCGGGCCCCTCCCTCTCCCCGCTCGCGGGGAGAGGGTTGGGGTGAGGGGCGGCTCGCGGATCGGGTCTTATACCGTGATGGGTTGATCCTCGTAATCGACAAGCCGGCGGGGATCGCCGTGCATCCCGGCCCCGGCGGCGGACCCGATCTCGAGAGCGGCTTTGATGAGTTGCGTTTCGGTCTGCCGCACCCGCCGGCGCTCGCGCATCGGCTCGATCGCGACACGAGTGGCTGTCTGGTGTTGGGTCGGCATCCGAAGGCGCTGCGCCGCCTCGGCGCGCTGTTCGCTGCCGGACATGTCGAAAAGGTTTATTGGGCCATCGTCGAAGGCTGCCCGGCCGAGGTCGAAGGGCGGATCGAGACCAGGCTCACAAAGATCAACCGGGGCGCCGGCTGGCGCATCGTGGTGGATCCAGCCGGCCAGAAAGCGATCACCGACTATCGGCTTCTGGGCGTTGCGGAGGATCGCGCCTGGCTCGAATTGCGGCCGCGCACCGGCCGAACTCACCAGCTGCGCGTGCATTGCGCCGTCCTCGGCTGTCCCGTCGCCGGCGATCCCGTCTATGGCAGCCCGGCAACCAAGGAGCCGCTCCAGCTCTACGCGCGCTCGATAGCGTTGCCGCTCTATCCGGCGCGGCCCGCGCTCGAAATTACCGCGCCGGTGCCGCCCCATATGGTCGAGGCGCTGCGCGGGCTGAGCTGCGAAGAGGTTTCAACGCCATGATCCCACGGTACAGCCGGCCCGAGATGGCGAGGGTCTGGTCGGAAGAGAACCGCTACCGGATCTGGTTTGAGATCGAGGCGCATGCCTGCGACGCGCAAGCGGAACTCGGCATCATTCCCGAGAGCGCGGCGCGCGCCGTATGGCAGCGCGGCGCCTTCGAAATCGAACGGATCGACGAGATCGAGCGGGAAACCCGCCACGATGTCCTCGCCTTCTTGACCAACCTTGCTGAGCATGTCGGCCCCGAAGCCCGTTTCGTGCATCAGGGGATGACATCGAGCGACGTGCTCGACACCTGCCTTGCGGTGCAGCTGAAAGAGGCGGCCGACATTCTGCTGGCCGACCTCGATGCATTGCTCGCGGTCCTGAAACGCCGCGCCTTCGAGCACAAATTGACGCCGACGGTCGGACGCAGCCACGGTATCCATGCCGAGCCGACGACGTTCGGGGTGAAGCTCGCCGGGCACTACGCCGAGTTCGCGCGGAGCCGGACCCGCCTCGTTGCCGCGCGCAAGGAGGTGGCGACTTGTGCGATCTCGGGCGCGGTCGGCACCTTCGCGAACATCGATCCCAGGGTCGAGGCGCATGTCGCCAAGAAGCTCGGGCTCGAGACCGAGCTGATCTCGACCCAGGTGATTCCGCGCGACCGCCACGCGCAGTTTTTCATGACCTTGGCGCTGACCGCCGCGGCGGTCGAGCGGCTCGCAACCGAGATTCGCCATCTGCAGCGCACCGAGATTCGCGAGGCCGAGGAGTATTTCGCGCCGGGGCAGAAGGGCTCCTCGGCGATGCCGCACAAGCGCAACCCCGTGCTCGCGGAGAATTTGACCGGCCTCGCACGCGTCGTCCGCGCGGCCGTCGTGCCGGCGCTCGAAAATGTCGCGCTCTGGCATGAGCGCGACATCTCGCATTCCTCGGTCGAGCGGGTCATCGCGCCGGACACGACGATCGCACTCGATTTCGCGTTGGCGCGGCTGACCGGGCTCGTCGACCGGCTCGTCGTATACCCCGAGCGGATGCGGCAGAACCTCGAAGCGCTCGATGGTCTTGTCGAGTCGCAGCGCGTATTGCTCGCCCTGACCCAGGCCGGGATGAGCCGCGAGGACGCCTACCGCGCCGTCCAACGCAACGCAATGGCGGCATGGGACGGCAAGGGCCGCTTCTCCGATCTGTTAGAAGCGGACCCGGAGATCACGCGCTTTCTCGACCGGCAAACGATCGACGGCCTGTTCGACCTCGGCTACCACTTCAAACACGTCGAGACGATCTTCGCCCGCGTGTTCGGCAAGTCCGGCAAAGCGGCCTCGCGCTGACGCGAGTCCCTCCCTCGTCCGTTTGCGGGGAGAGACCAGCGTGAGGGGCGGCGCTGTATAACCGGGATTGGGCGATAGAATGACGCGGTTTGCGCATCATAGACGCGATGGACCCGCTGGTTCGCCTGATGCGCATCGGATTGCACGGGATCGCACTCATCCTAGGATCTCTCGGGGTCTTTTGCCTGTACTGGAGCTGTATCGGCGCGCCGGTCGCAGCCTACGCGCTTATTTTCCTGGGAACGGCGACGGCCATCACCCTCGCTGAGGACAGCGAAAGGCGGCTCGGGCGCTGAGGTCGGACGACCGGTCAAAACAGGGATCGATGTTACAACCTGAGCGGGATTTTGCTGCTGATTCGCTGCAGATAGCACATTGTGTAATTCTTTAGTCAATTTATGATTGCGGCGGGAGATGCGGCCTGCCATGCGGCTGACGGAAGAAGAAAGGGCGATGCTGGCGGCAGAACTCGGCGAAGTACGGCGCTGGGCCATCTCGCACCAGATTGCGGTCGGCGAGTTCTTCGACGCCGAAGATTTTGTGCCGGTCT
>Ga0306921_10008947_pt1 | contig 10596 bp, 11 predicted proteins | sample sta12Cox44000080_FD_203760 | JGI IMG/M metagenome (GOLD analysis project Ga0306921, IMG submission 203760) | Lab enrichment of tropical soil microbial communities from Luquillo Experimental Forest, Puerto Rico - statoxic.12C.oxic.44.000.080 (v2)... | ecosystem: Environmental > Terrestrial >...
TTCGCTCGAAGACGCTTTTATAGCTCTCACCGGTCACGCTATTCGTGACGAAGAAGCGTCGACCGCCGATCATATGCGGCAAGTACGAAAGATCTGGAGCAGAAGATGAGCGCAATTTACATTCTTTGGCTTCGACAGCTGAAGCGGTATTTTCGGACCAGAATCCGGATCCTTTCATCGTTAGGGCAACCCGTGTTGTTTCTGGTATCGTTGGGCTTCGGTTTTGGACCATTGTACCAAAGAGCCGGTGCCGGAAACTATCTGCAATATCTGGTGCCGGGTGTCATTGCTATGGGAGTACTGTTTCCCTCAGTCTTTTCTGGCATCGAGATTATCTGGGATCGGCAGTTTGGTTTCTTAAAGGAAACGTTGGTTGCGCCCGTCTTACGTTTCCAGATTGTCCTTGGGAGAACGCTGGGCGGCGCGACTACGGCATTAATCCAGGGAACCATTGTTCTGGTGATTTGCTCGATTGCTGGATTTCGGGTGGAAAACTTCCTTCTGCTCCCCGTCGCATTCGGATTCATGTTCTTGATCGCACTGCTTGGTAACTCGATTGGCACGGCCATCGGTTCGGTCCTCGATGATGTTCAAGGGTTTCAGCTCATCATGAATTTTCTTGTGACACCGCTGTTCTTTTTTTCAAACGCGCTTTTTCCGGTGGACGGGCTCCCGGCTCCTCTGAAACTGCTGGTTCACCTGAATCCGCTCAGCTATGGGATCGATGGCTTGCGGGGGGCCCTCAGTCAGGCCTTCCTGTTTGGTCCAGGAATTGATCTTGTGATCCTTGGCGGTGTCACTGCAATTTTGCTTGGAGTAGGAAGCTACTTATTTTCCCGAATTCAACTTTGAAGAACTTAGCCCGATAAACGCGCCGGGGATTCACTACAGAGACGCAGAGAGCACAAAGAGTCGGAATGGATTTGGGTTTGGCGCTAGGGTGATGGTGAGAGTCGTGTAACGTCACCCGCAGCGTCCTGCGCGAAAGTATGTCAGCAAGGATGATAGAGAGTTTGAGCCGCAAGTTTACAAGATGGGCGAAGGAGGCCCGGCAGGAGAAGTTCATAGCTTTGCTTCCCTCGTCATTCGTCGTCCCGACTTCGCAAGGCTACGTCGCGGCCAGCCCTCAGTGTTCTTCACACCTCGCCCGGGCGCGCCAAAGCGTAGCGACGGCGGCCTCGTCCCCGAAAGCTATCAAACCACTATTCAGCTATTCGAACAACATGTTAATGTTTAGCTATAGGATATATGGCTCAGCTAGTGCACCGTCTCGCAAATAACGGTGACGTCGTCCGGCAGACGCCATAAGCATTAAGATAAGCGAGGCAGAGCACACAAACGGACTGCGATGTAGGCGAACCGTTCGGTTTGCACCTCTAAACCCAGATTCTGAAATTGGAACCGCAGATTCCACCGATTTCACAGATTTTGAGGAGGTTATTGAAGATGACCGTACGAATCTTTTGGTGCCAAAAACTTCAGGGTGTCGCTAATCGTTACCTATTGTATCTGTGTAATCTGTGGTTAAATCCGTTTCGGTTTTTGGGTTAAAGCGTGCAAGGCGAGGACGCCTACTTTGCGCTTTCTTAACGCCTATGGGCAGATGCCGGATCGCCTGGCTGTTTTTCAATCGACGACGGCTAATAATTCCGTATCTTGCAAACCGAAGCGGATTCTTCATCCCGCGGGAGGAGCGCCGGGTATCACTGTTCCTGCTGCAACAAAAAGAGGATCCATCCATGAAAAAGATAAGCAACCTCCAACTGGAGTTTTTGCGGCGCCAGGCATTCGTTTTGGCGTGCGTATTGATCTGGCCGGCCACCTCGTTTGCTCAGAAGTACCAACAGACAAACCTGGTCTCAAATGCCTCGGGAAATGGGGCGACAACGGTCGATCCAAGTCTTGTCGATCCCTGGGGGATCGCGAGAGGTACAACTAGCCCCTGGTGGGTTTCCGACAGAGCGGCTGGGGTTTCCACACTTTATACCGGAGCGGGAACCAAAGTACTATTAACGGTTACCGTTCCCAATGGTAGTCCGACTGGTGTGGTATTCAACGGCAGTCCCACCGATTTTTTCGTGACTCCGGGTGGTAATAATTCAGCCCATTTCATTTTTGTGTCTTTAACCGGCACGATCTCGGCATGGAACTCAGGTGCAGCTGCAGTTGTGGAAATTCCGGGATCGCCCAACTCGGTACTCACAGGCGTGACCATCGCTCAGATCGGGGATGATCGGTTTCTTTATGTCGCCGATCTCCGACAAGGGAAGATCGCGGTTTACGACACGAACTTTAACCCGGTTAAAGTCGGTAAGCACCGTTTCGATGATGAGGATGATGAGCGCGCTTTCGACGATGATTCTATCCCGAAAGGGTTCGCTCCGTTCAACGTGCAAAACATCGGGAACAACCTCTACGTGGCTTACGCACAACAGAATCAGGCAAAGAACTTTGTGAATTTTGGCGCCGGACTCGGCTTTGTGGATGTCTTCAGCCCGCGCGGACGACTCTTGATGCGGCTGGAGCATGGTGACTGGTTCAATGCCCCGTTTGGTTTGGTCCTGGCTCCAACCGACTTTGGGAGCTTCAGTCACAAGCTCATAGTCGGCCAGTTCGGGAGCGGCGAAATTCTTGCGTTTGATGCGATTACTGGCCGCTTCGAGGGAAAACTCCGGGATCAGAACAACAATGTCATTGTGCTCCCGGGGCTCTGGGGCATTTCATTCGGTGCTGGACAGCCGATGCAGACCTCGGGACCCGCCAATGCGCTCTTTTTTAACGCCGGCATTATGATGGGAACGGGTGGCCTGTTCGGCACACTGACTCCAGTACTCAGTGATCTAGCCCAAGGGGGCGACCAGTAGCAGAACCTTGCGGGGAATTGGGTTAACAAGCTTAAGAAAGGATTGAATAGGATTTGATAGCTTCCCGGGGACGAGAGCCGCGTTGCCGTCCCCGGAAGCCCGGCTGCGAGGGACCGCAGCCCTCCAGGTCAATAACGCCGATCAAAGTTTTGATGACTCCTGGAGCTGAAGGGCTTGCGAATTCCAATCTTCCATTCTTCCGGGGGCTTCGGCGAGGTGCGATTTTTCGGCCTGGAGAGTGCGTTCTTGATCTTTGGAGCCATTCATCGTTTCATTTCCGGAATCTGGCATGGCGGTCAAACCGAACATCTTGGTAATCGGCAGTTCAAACACGGATATGGTTGTTTTCTGCGAGCGTCTGCCGAATCCGGGAGAAACCATTCTCGGAGGGCAGTTTCAGATGTTCGGTGGTGGCAAGGGGGCCAATCAGGCCGTGGCGGCTGCGCGGGCTGGGGGAAAAGTCTCTTTTCTCGGGGCTTATGGAGCGGATACTTTCGGTGAAGCGGCAAGAGAGCGACTTTTGAAAGAGGGAATCAATGTCGACTATTTTCAGTGTGTTCGGGATGCCCCGAGCGGGATCGCTCTTATTCTTGTTGACGGCGTGACACGCGAGAACCTGATCGCCGTAGCAAAATCTGCAAACGACGCGGTCGATTCGGCGATGGTTTCCGATGCTCGCACCGCCTTTGAAAGTGCTTCCATCGTCATATCGCAGTTGGAAATTCGCGATGGAGCGATTGAGGCCGCTGCGCGCATCTGCCATGATCTGGGTAAACCGCTTTTGTTGAATCCCGCGCCCTCGCGACTTCTGCCCAAACGGATCTACGAGAGTTTGCACGTTATAGTCGTCAACGAACACGAAGCTAGAGACGTAACCAGCAAATCCGATCTCAAGGAGTCGGTCTTTTGCCTGCACAAGCTGGGATGCAAGAACGTCGTTGTGACCCTTGGATCCGAAGGAGTGATGTTTTCGGAGGGGCGAACTCTGGAACTTATTGAAGCGCCAAAGGTGCGGGCTGTCGATACGACTGGGGCAGGAGATTGTTTTGTAGGCTGGCTCGGTGTTGGCATTGCCGAAGGATTTTCTTTGAGAGCGGCAACGGAACGAGCCTGCAAAGCGGCATCGTTAAAGGTAACGCGCGAAGGTGCTCAAACCGGCATGCCTTATCGTCACGAAGTCGTGGGAGCAGGTTAGATCCTTCCCCTTGCGCACCTCAGGTCTCGCGCAAAGGGACGCAAAGGTACGCAAAGAAAAAAAGACTTGAATTGGTCGCTGAAAATGTGCGCGTCCTGGCTTGCGCGACCGTTCGGAGTGGTAGTAGGCCCAGCACTCAGCTCTTGAAAAGACGGCCTCTGCTGCTACGAAAGAAGGTTTTTCGCAGCGTAGCCCGCGAAAAAAGTGTAGCGCCTTAGATTCTTCCCTTTGCGTACCTCCGCGTACCTTTGCGCGAGGCCCTATTTGCTCCCCTCCAGGAGTCGATCCAGATGGTCCACGCAAATCTGGGACCACGTTTCCAAGGTATCGCGCTCTGCGCGCAACTGGTCTGGCGTCAAAAACTCTATATTGAGAATCATGCTTTCGCGTTTTTCCGCGATGGGATGAGGAATTTCGAAAATATGAACGACACCAAGATGGACCTGCCCCACCTCATTTGAATCGTCGTTAATGAGTGCCCCGATCCTGCTGCGCGTCGGACGTTCAACAATGAGTTCTTCATCAATTTCCCGTTGGACACCCGCAAGGTAGGCGGCCTGATCCAATGCGAAAAGTCCTTCGTCGTTGTCGTTCATATGGCCACCAATTCCGATCGATCCCTTTGCAACCAAACGTTGTTCTCCAGACTTTTTTCCCCGCTTGTATCGAAGAATTCTGCCGGCGCTCGAGAGGATGGCGTACGGGATGATCTGTTTTAGGCTCGGATCGGTTTCTGCCGATGATCGAGGAGCGAAAAAGTTGTTTTCGCGGGCAAGCATTGCAGGCAAATAACGATCAACATCAAATTGTAACCCCTGGAACATCCCGAGCGATTCCAGCAATGAACGGCGGACAACCAGCACCATTTCTTCTTTCATACGATACAAAAATCTTAAACTAGAATCTCTGAAACTGACCGACAAGTTTTTGGAAAAGAAATGCCTCGATAAAACTGTTGCAGCGACGCAAGAGGTAGAAGACGACCGGCACCGCCTCCGAAACATAGCAGGTCTGGCCAAGCTTTTGGGCCGATGCAACCGGATCTTCCTTCGGCTTGGATAAAGCGGCGTCGAGCCGGTCACGCACCGGCTTAGCCGCGGCGTCTAGCCCGACGCGGATAGCTTCCTCAAGCCTGCCTTCTAATACAGCCGCTTCTATCAGCTTCGCGACCGGCAGGGCATACGCAACCGCTTCGTCGTTGTTATTAGTGACCCGGACCGCGCTTTCTACATATGCCGGCAACTCTGGCTGACCAGCATAGCGCGCTACCAGCGCAGGCAATTTGGCGGTGGCAGAAACCTGATCGTCGTCGGCCCCACAAAGTGTCGCGGATTCATCCACAGCGCGCGCAATCTCCCAGGCAAGTTTCACGAGTGCGTCATCGTTATAGGTGATTCGCACCGCCCGCTCGACCGGCGTTCGAAGCGCTTCTCCATTGAATTGGCGGGTGTACGGGATCACCTTGCCGATCAGCGTGTTTCTGATCTCCGCAGGCAGGCTGCCAGCCAATGCAGCAGCTTGACTAACAGCGCGTTTATCTCTTTCAGCCAGGTTCTCCAACGTCAGTCGCGTCGCATTATCGATATAGCCACAGAACTCGCCGCCGGGACCGAAGTGGAGCCGAAAGAGCGATTCGTAGCGCCGAACGGAAAAGCCGGTACCAAGGGCGGGATCGGACCGGTAGGGTCGGATCTCCGAGCCGGCCGTTTGGAGTTTTGCTGGAAGCGCGACTCTCTCCGTTTCAGTATATGAATATGTCGATGGTTGAAAGCCGGCGCCAATTCGCAAGTGACAATAATTCCGGAATCTGCCCGGAAGTTCTGGAAGCGATTCGGCGGTTTAACCCAGGGCATGTCGTCGCATACGGTTCGGATGAAATCACGGCAAAAGCCGAGCGATACTTTCGAGAGCTTTTCGAAACCGATTGCGTCACGTATTTCGTTTTTAACGGCACCGCCGCAAACAGCCTGGCGATTGGCAGTTTTTGTTCGTCGCACCATAGCGTCTTGTGCCATCGTTTTTCGCATGTCGAATCCGATGAGTGCAATGCTCCCGGTTTTTTGAATCAGGGACTACGCATCGTTCCCGTAGATGGCGCGAATGGAAGGATTGATCCATCGAATCTGGAGGAGGTTTTGCGAGGAGGGCGACTCGTTCACGCTTCGCAACCTCGAGTGTTAAGTCTCACCAATTCAACCGAACTGGGAACTCTCTACCGCCCTGGCGCGATTGCCGAGTTGGCCGAAATTGCAAAGAAGAATCATTTGGCCGTGCACATCGACGGGGCAAGATTTGCTAATGGAGTCGCTTCCGCCGGTTGCACACCTGCAGAATTGACCTGGAAGGTTGGAGTCGACGTGCTTGTGTTTGGCGGAACGAAGAATGGTCTGGCCTTTGGCGAAGCCGTCGTTTTTTTCGACAAGAATGCCGCTGCGGATTTCTTGTATCGGATGAAGCAGAGCGGGCAGCTTGCTTCAAAAATGCGTTTTCTGGCTGCCCAATGGATTGGATTGCTTTCAGACGGCAAGTGGCTCCGGTACGCGCAACATTCGAACGCAATGGCAGAGAGACTCTGCTCGCAACTCAGCCGAGTGGGAGCGATAGAAATTCTGTTTCCCCGGGAGGCGAACGCGGTATTCGCGAAAATCCCGGAGCCGGTTGTTGCGAAACTGTACGAACGCAGCTGGCGATTTTACACTGACGTCGGCCCTGCAGGCGGCGCCCGTCTGATGTGTTCATGGGACACAACTGAAGCGGATGTCGACGGATTTGTTAAGGACATCCTAAGCCTGCATTGATCACAAGTCCTCACCCAGTTCAACTCGACCGAATAGCTCCAGCTGAGGACTTGTGATCAATGCAGGCTCCGGCAGCGGAATTCCCCGGCTGGCGCCGGAAAATTCCGCTGCTCTTTGGAGAGAAGAGTTTAAAAGCAGTTGGTTTCATTTCATGAATTTTAAGGCAGCTCTTAAATGGACGCGCAGCGTCTGTTTAAGAGCCTTCTAGCCCGCAATGAGCTCGTCGCCAGGGTTTTCGCGTGATTTTGCGGGCTAGCCTACCTCAGTAATCTGAAGCTTCCCATGTAACCCCTGATATCCGGATCCTTCAACGGATGCTCATCGTACTCTTTCATGCCCGCGATCTGATAGATCAGGCCGCCAGCTTCGTACATGTCGACCACCAAACCAAAGCGAGAGCCGTGATAGATTGAATCCCCGCTTAATCGGTAGCCGGGCATACCGTTCAACGAAACGCGTTCAATTGAACGCCGAAATCCCATTCCAGGTCCAAAAAATCTTTTCTCGAGTTCTCCGATTGTTTTATCGTTGAGATGATATTTCGGTCGTTTCGCGAGATTGACATACCCGAGGAAAACATAGGCCGTCCCGTCAACGCGCATTGCTCCAACCAGGGTTCCTTCTTCGGTAGAGCCCACGGGACTCCAACTTTGGCCTCCGGTAATCGGCTCACCTTGAGGGAGCTCAACCTGACAATTGTAGTCGCTGGACTTCCAGGTTAGGGCTGAAGCGCTACTGGCGAACATCAAAAGCGCCGCAAGAGCGCCGGCGAAAGGGAGACGCATTAATAAGGAAGTCCAACACATTGAGAGGAAAAAGTAGGGGTTTTAAAAAGTAGGGGTTATTAAATAACAATTCCTGGATCTTTGTCGAGCGCCGCGCCAATTCGGCACAGCTGATGCAGCGTTTCGCCAAATAGTCCATAAAGTTCTTTTAGTCGAGCCAAATCCCTGATCTCGCCGCGGCTTTCAAGCGAGAGTTCGTGCATGCCGTTTGGAAATTCTTTGCTAAACCAACCCTCATCGTGATGAGCATGAAGATGGACTTCACGCTGCTTCAAAAGCTGTTGCCGAATTATGTCATCGGCAAAGAGTTTCCCAACTTTCTCGGGGTCATTGCTCTCGATAACGAATGCCGCGTCGAATTCAGCGACTGCCGATCCAGTTTCCATACCGCCCGAACGACGCTTGTCTTCGGAGCTTCCTCTCCGAAAGATCGACTCTTGCACGAACTTTGCTCTCACCAGGCGAAAGCCCGCCCTCGAAATAATTGCCTCCTACCTCATCCGCGAGCCGTTGCCACACGATGTCTCGCTTGGAGCCAAAGAATCCATCCAGGATTGACATAAATGAGGTGACAACAATCTATCGCACTATAAAATAATTCTGTTGTTTTTCGCTAATCGGAAGCCCGAGCCGCTCAAGAACTTGCAACATGTCTTCCCAGACTCGCCGCTTTTCCGAGATCGCCTGATTCCGCAGGAGATAGGAAGGGTGATAGGTAGGCATCACCGGAATCGAACCAAAGCTGTGCCACCGACCGCGCATCTGCCCCATCGGTTCAGTCTTGCCGAAGAGACCCCGCATCGCTACGGCTCCCAGGGCAACCAAAATTTTTGGCTCTATAAGCTCGATCTGCTTTCGCAGATAAGGGAGACACGTCTCCATCTCCTCCGACGTTGGTGGACGATTTCCCGATACTCCGGGCGGCATATTCGGCCGGCACTTCAACACGTTTGCGATAAAAACGTCTGATCGCTTGAACCCCATCGTCTGGATAATCCTTGTCAAGAGTTCGCCGGCCCGTCCGACAAACGGTTCACCTTGCATATCCTCGTCGGCACCCGGGGCTTCTCCAACAAACATCAGATCAGCCTGAGGATTTCCCACCCCAAAAACCACGGTGTGGCGAGACGCAGCAAGATGAGGACATTTCGTGCAGGCCGCTACAGTGAGACGAAGCTTCTCAAAGTCTTCTGCGGCGTTGCTCGCCCCGCGCTGCCGCTCTTCGGGTTCCACCCTCGCAATAGGTTCCATGATCGATGGAGAGCTCTTACGTTCCGGTTTCACAACCGAAGACCTTGCCGGCAAAGGCCCCTTAAGCAGTTCAATACGGTGAAGAAGCTCAACATTCCCGCGAAGTTCCGACTGCCCCTCGAGGCTGCGCAAAGCTTCAACGACCAACTTCAGACCTTGCTCGAACGACAGCGTTTGCATCCGCTCCCTTCCTGCGAAAATCGTCTGGTAATTCGGCTTCGAATTCCAACCAATTCTCCGTTATCGGATGAAAAAATCCAAGGCGCCACGCGTGAAGCATATGCCGGGAATACCCGGCGGCGGACTTTCCGTAAACTTTGTCACCAAGGATCGCGTGCCCGATCGAATTGAGATGCACGCGGATCTGGTGGGTGCGGCCGGTGAAAATCTGGCACATGACCAGCGACCACAAGGGTTCTTCCTGAAGCACCCAATAGGCCGTTTTCGCCGCCCGCCCTGAATCGATCACCGTCATTTTTTGTCGAAGCACCGGATGGCGTCCAATCGGTTTCATGATCTCGCCGTGTTTCCGGGTGAATCTGCCGGCACACATGGCGAGGTAAAGCTTTCGGATTGTGTGTCCTGCAAATTGGCTGCTCAACCGCAAATGGGTCCGGTCGTCTTTCGCGACTGCGAGGCAACCACTTGTCTCTTTGTCCAACCGGTGCACCACGCCGGGCCGAAATTTACCCCCGATACCGCTCAGGTTCTCGATGTGATGCAGCAGGGCATTAACGAGTGTTCCTTCGCGAATCCCTGCGCCCGGATGAACAACCATGCCTGCCGGCTTATCAATAACCAGCAGGTACTGATCTTCGAAGAGGATCTTGAGCGGAATGTCTTGAGCCGCAAGCTCGATTGGTTCAGGTTCCGGCTCGCGAATGACAATCGCATCTCCGCTTCGCACTTGCTCACTCGGGCGACAAGTTTTCCCGTTGAGCGATATATGGCCGGACTCGATAAGTGCCTTGATCCTGCTGCGCGAAAAGCCGTCCGTCGTCCTCGCAAGAAAAACATCCAAACGTTGTTTTGGTTCCGCGGGACCTACGATGATCGGCTCGGGGATCATGGCGTGAAATGGAGGAATGGAACGACGGAAGGGTGGAAGGGTGGAAGGATGGAAGGATGGAAGGTTGGGAGGGTGGAAGGTATGACCTGGAGGGCTTGCGGTCCAGAGACTGTCTTCCAACATCGCCTGGGCCAGTTTTGTTGCGGTTTGGCGACGCGCTGGAGGGGCGTCGCTCGCGGCGCCCGGGTTATTGAGGCGAACACAGTTCTTTTGTTGGGCATTGGCGAAGCTCCGGCAGGCGCAAACGCCTCCTCTCCAAGCTTTTTGGGCGTCCCAGTCAAAGGTGGGCACCAATTTCCCGCCGGTTGCGAGACACACTCTCCCTCCCAGTCGTGAGCTTTGAGACAAACTTCCCTTCGCAGCCGAGGATGCAACAGGGACTTTAAACCTCGCTTTACGGATTTTTGCCGCCCAAGACCTTCCGCCCTCCCAGCCCTTCCATCCTTCCATTCTTCCATACCTTCCAGCTCTCTAACCCACGATGAGCCCAGAGCCGCAGCTATCCGGAGTGATTTTTGCGGGTTAGTTCGGGTTAGCTCACTTCTCTGGCGACCTCCAGGAAGCTTTCGAGCAATGCCCGCGGGTCGTCTGCCCGCATAAGCGATTCACCGATCAAAGCTGCATGGACGCCGGC
>Ga0306921_10008948_pt1 | contig 10596 bp, 7 predicted proteins | sample sta12Cox44000080_FD_203760 | JGI IMG/M metagenome (GOLD analysis project Ga0306921, IMG submission 203760) | Lab enrichment of tropical soil microbial communities from Luquillo Experimental Forest, Puerto Rico - statoxic.12C.oxic.44.000.080 (v2)... | ecosystem: Environmental > Terrestrial > Soil...
TGGCGGTCATTCGAATCTTCAATTTCATCTTTCGCGAGATTCGAGACGAGGTGGCGAAGAAGAAAATGGAGCGGGACTTCATCGCCACCGCCAACAAAGCCCTCGCCCGGCGGGCACTGTCCGCTTCACCGGTGCTCGCCGGCCTCAGCTTCGACGCCGAAGGCAACCTCCCGGAACAGAAGCTTCTCAAACAATTCGAAGCTTCACGGGGGCAGCTCGGGTCGGATCCGATCGCCTCGCTCAAGGAGGCTTTCTCCGACGTGATGTTCTTTCTGCTGTTTCAGGCGGGCGAGCTTCTCGAATCCCGAGCCGACGAGGACTTGGCGCGCCGGGTGAAGGAGCTGTTGGCGACGATCGAGGGCGACTTCTGAGCGGCGGGCTTGATGCAAAACCCACCTCCCAGGCTGACATCCGCGCAAGGCTGCGGCGGCCGCATTCGGGTACTGACGCAGGATTTCGTCGTCGAGGAAATCCCCGCCTATTCGCCATCTGGCGACGGCGAGCACCTGTTCTTGTGGGTAGAGAAGAGCGGGATGGATACGCCACAGCTGGCTCGCCTTATGGCACGAGAACTGGAGCTGCCAGAGCGAGAGGTCAGTTACGCGGGGCTGAAGGACCGACAAGCGCTCACCTCGCAGTTTTACTGCGTCCCGGCGCGCGTCGAGGGGAAAGTCCCCACGCTGCATCTGGCGGGAGCCAAGGTCCACCGGTGGGTTCGCCACCGCAACAAGCTCCGCACCGGGCATCTTCGCGGCAATAGGTTCCAGGTCCGGATCCGGGAGGTCCACAATCCGGAGGCGGCGACCGCTGTCCTCGCAGAACTGCGTCGCACGGGCTTCCCCAACTACTTTGGCCCGCAGCGTTTTGGAGCCACGGGAAACAACGCGGCGCTGGGCAAAGGAATTTTGCTGGGCAAGAGCTCCGGTGTTTCGCGCTTCGAGCGAAAACTCTACCTCTCCGCCTATCAATCGCTGCTGTTCAACCGCTTGCTCGCGGCCCGAATTGAGCAAGGGACTCTCGAGCACGCTATGCTCGGCGACGTGATGCAGAAGATGGACAGCGGCGGGATTTTCCTTTGCGAAGATCCCTCTGCGGAGCAGGCGAGGCTGGAGCGCTTCGAGATCAGCCCCACCGGCCCGCTGTTCGGCCCAAAGATGCCGCGGCCTGGAGGCGAAGTCGCGGAACGGGAAGACGCGGTGTTGCGCGCCGAGGGACTTACTCTGGAAGGCTTTTCCCAAGGGCGGGGGGAGACCGCGGGAGGCCGGCGAGCGTATCGCTTGCCCCTGGGCAACCCGGGGCTACGCCAACAGGACAAGGATCTGTGGATCTCCTTCGAGCTGCCCAAGGGAAGCTACGCAACCGTGGTGCTGCACGAGCTGATGGGCGATTGAAATTTCCATGAGCGCTTTTGTCAGCTGCCTCGCGCTTCTAACCGCGACCACGCCGGTGCGGTGGATGGATCTGGCCGAGCCTGATCGCAACGAGGCGATCCGTCAACTGGGCTCGAAATCCTTGGAGGGGCGACTCCTCGAGGCCAGCGAACGATTTTTGGGTACCCCGTATACGCTTTCCCCATTGGGCGAGGGGAACGGGCAGGACGCCGACCCGCTGATTCGCTTCGACGCGGTCGACTGCGTCACCTTCGTCGAAGAAACGATTGCCCTCAGTTACGCCGTGGATCCAGAAACGGTGGAGCCGATATTGAGCGAGCTGCGCTACCACCATGAGATTGCTTTCGAGGATCGTAACCACCTGATGGAAGCGCAGTGGCTTCCCCACAATGTGGCCAAGGGATTCTTGCGGGACGTCACCCGGCGCTACGGGGGCGAGGACGTCCAGGTGGTAGCGAAAACGCTTACAGCCGACACCTGGGCTTCGAAGACGTCAAAATCGATCGGGCTTGCGGCGGGGCACCAACCCACTGGGTCTTTCAAGCTCGCGATGATCCCGTTGGACCGCGTCCCGGCAGTTGCTCCGCAGATTCCATCCGGAACCCTCCTGTTGGTGATCCGGGAGGATCGTCCCTACAAGCCGACTCGCATCAGCCACCTCGGCTTTCTGCTGCACCGAGGCAAAAAAACGTATTTGCGCCATGCCACCCGGGGAGCGGCCAAGGTGGTGGACGAGGAGCTGAGCTCATTTCTGCTCAGGAACTCGAAGTATGAGAAATGGAAGGTGGTCGGCGTGAGCCTCGTCGAGGTTCTTCCGCGCCAGGCGAGGGCGTCCATTTCCGTGGAGCGACAGAGCCCTTAGCCCTTGCCGGTCGCGCGCTCCTGCTCTGCTTCTTCCTCTTCGGCGGCGCGCGTTGCCTCTTCTGCGTTGGCCTCCAACTGGGCGCGATCCTGGCGGATCAATTCCGCGGCGCGAGCCGCCGAATCCTCGGGTGTCAGGATCTCCCACCACGGCGCCGAGGGGCTGGTGAGATTGTCGATGGTTCCGGTGTGCTGTGCCCGCACGAATGAGGGAATGCCGGCCGCTTGAAGCACCTGCGACTCGCGCTCGGCGCTGAGAGGATCCTCGGTGGTTCCGGCGACGACGAAGTTCCGCTGATCCATCCGTGCCGCCGGACGCTTACCGCGGCCGCGAATCTCTTGGTCATGCACGAGATCGGTCGATCCGCAGTCCGCGCATTCCTTGATGTCGTCTCGATACTCGGATCCACACTGCGCGCAGTACTTCATCGGTGATCGCTCCTGGGCCCCAACCTTGCTGGGCAAGAAAGCTATAAGCGAGAATGGAAGTGCATGGTCCAACTCAGATTCGCGGTCTTCGCCATCATAGTGCTGGCATTTTGGATTGGACACCTCTTCGTCATTTCACCTTCGCTGAGCGCCAGGGCGGTCGACGCCGCCAGCGCCCACGCGATCTCGGCGCCGGCGTCCGTCGAGGCGCGGATTGAAGAACAGCGGCGAGAGCTGCAGCGGATCGCCGCAAGAGCCTCCGGAACTGGTGCAGTGGCCGCGCTGGTCGCGGCCAAAGCCAAGGGCGAGGCCCCAAGCGTGGAAAAGTTTCTGCCGTTTCGGGACGCCTTCGTGGGCGCCGTTCCCGAGTCGCTGCGGGACAGCGTCGTGCTCGGGCTGGTCAACGAGGTCGGCAGCATCCATTCGAGTGGCCGAGGCAAGCCCGTCACCGGCAAGTCGGATCTGGATTTCACCTCATTAATCACCTCCGCCGGTGCCGAAGGAATTTGGCAGGAGGCGCTCGGAGCGACTCAGGTCTTCTTCTCGTTTTCGTTGGCTTCACCGGATCGAGCCGAGACCAAGCCCTTGGGCTTTGTGGTGGTTGGATTTCCGGTGGCGACGCCGAGAGTTCTCGAGGACGCGGCCAAGAGAGGTGGCCTGGACGCGATTGCGCTTTTGCGCGCCGGCAAAGTCGTGTCCATCTCCGGCCCGGAGAAACTCAAGCCGGAGGAGATCGACCGCAACATCACCCCTGGCAAAACCGCGGTCGCTCGGCGGGGTTCTTTGAGCTCGCTGGGTCCGTTCAAGTTCCCGATATTCACCAACGGGGACGTTTTCGGAGGCCGGGCGCCCTTGTGGATTGCCTCCCGCCAAGCCGTGGTCTCCACGCCTTATGAAGTGCTGGGACTGGTGACGCTTCGCCCCTTCATGCAGTCCCTCGCCAACTACCAGCGACTGGCATTCCTGGGGTTCATCATCATTCTCGGGCTCTCCTTGGTCGTGGTTGCGTTGGTTGGCTCACGGGGCGCGCTGTTCGACAGCAACGACGAGCCCCGGGCGGTTCTGTCGGCTGCCTTTCTCCGCACCGGAGTCTTTCCGTCGCGGCAAACCGAGTCGATTGAATCCATCTTGCAGTCGTCGTTGCGGCAGGAATCGTCCCCGTCCGTACCGCCGGCTCCGATCTGGGCCAGGGCCGACGAATCCGCCGCGCCGAGCGGCAGTTTCGGCCCTCCGCCTCCACGGGTCGAGGCGTTCAACGGGGGGCCTACAGCCTTTGCTTCGGACGGGGCCGAGGCGCTGCAGCCGGACGCGACCCGGGTTGCCACCATTCCCGAGGAGCTGCTGCGGGCCAGCGCTTTCCCGGCCGAAGAGGAACTGCCGCCGCCGCGCAGTCTTCCCGAGCCCGCGTCCTTGATTTCCCATCCGGTGGACCCTGAGGAGGAGCACTTCCAGCAGGTTTTCGAAACTTTCGTCGCAACCCGGACGCAATGCGGTGAGCCGACGGAAGGGATTACCTACGAGAAGTTCGCCACCAAGCTTCGCAACAATCGCGATCAGCTGATTCAAAAGTACAACTGGCGAACGGTGCGCTTTCACGTCTACGTGAAGGATGGCAAGGCGGCGCTGCGAGCAACTCCAGTCCGCGATTAGACGGCTTTCAAGGGCTCAGGCGGGGCCGGTAGCACCAGTCGAAACAGCGCGCCTCCGCCGGCCGTCGCGTCCAGCTCTAGTCGGCCCCCATGCTCCTGGCAGATTCGCGAGGCAATCGCCAACCCAAGGCCGCTCCCATCCGCTTTGGTGGTGAAGTACGGCTCGAAGACGCGGGCGCGGTGCTCAGCCGGAACTCCGGGCCCCGAATCCTGGATCTCCACCGCAACGCCATCCGGGTGACGGCGAACGCGGACCGCGATTTCGCCTTCTCCGCCAATCGCCTCGTCGGCATTCTTGAGCAAGTTCATCAACACTTGGGTGAGAAGATCTCGGTCCGCCTGCACCGTCATCCCGTTCGAGATTTCGGTCTTCAAGCGCACTCCCGCGGGGCGCGCGGCGTGGAGCGCCAACACCTGGCGCACCAACTCCGCCGGGTCCACCGGAGCCAACCGAGGCTTCGGCAGGCGGGCAAACCGCGAGAATTCGTCAACGATTCGACGCAGCCGCTCGACTTCCTCGAGCATCGCCTTGACCCCCTCCTTGAAGAGGCGATCGAACTCGGGGCTGCCGGCGATTCGCGCGGCGGCAAGCGTCTCGAGCGACATCTGAATTGGCGTGAGCGGATTCTTGATTTCGTGCGCCAAGCGCCGCGCTACTTCTTGCCAAGCGGCGGTACGCTCGGAGGAGATCAGTCGTTCGGTCACGCTTTTCAGCTCGGCGCTCATCCGGTTGAAGGAAGCCACCAAATCTCCCACCTCGCCGGAGCTTTCCTCGCGCACCGAAACCCCGAGAGATCCGGCGGCGAGCTGTCGGGTCGCCGTGGTGAGCGCCTCGAGCGGACGGGTGAGATGCCGCGCCACCACCCAGCCCGCAACGATCGCGAGCAGCAAGCCCAAGCCGCTGATCAGCACGAAGGCGCGCAAAATACCGGCCTCAGCGCTCACCTGGGGGGCGCGGCTGAAGGCGAAAGTCAGCCGAGCGATCGGCGGAAAATCGATCGTTTTCTCGGTATTCGGCGGATCGGCAGCGCCCGCGTGTGCCAGAGTGGAGCCGGCGCCGGCGATGGTAACTTCCGCTCCGGTCAGCCGCGAGAGCTGATCGGCCAACCGGTCATCCAGCAAGGTGCCGGCCACCACCCAAATGCGGGTTTCGCCATAATCCACCGCCCGCGCAGCCACCAGCGCCGGAAGCTGCAGCGGCCCGGCGTCGCCCCGGACCTCCACCATCACCGGCAGTGGCTCGCGCCCTGACGGTTGCTCGGTTGCGGCGAACAGGGTGGGGTCCCGATCCCCGAGCCGAGCCGGCAAATGCCCCGAGGAAAGCGTTACTCCCCGGCTGTCGAGCAGCGACAGCACGGAAAGCCCTCGGCTCTTCATCAGGCGTTCCCCAAGGGTGGTGGTGGAGGGCGTCGCGTGACCGGCGTGGACTTCGCGCGCGAAGTCCTCGAGCACTGGGCTGTCGGCCAGCTCATCGGCGCCGACGGTGCTGGCTTTAGATACTTGTTCAAGCACCGACCGCGCGGCGATCATCGCGCTGGCGACTCGCGTATCGAAGCCCTGCGTCAGCGTGCGGCGCAAATTGCTCAGCGCCCAAGGCAGCACCAGCGCGAGCGGGACGATGGCCAGGCAGGCGAAGGCGAGCGCGAGTTGAGTTCGCAGCCGCATCGCTTACTCCCCGACGGCGTAAGCGTCGTCAAAGCGGGGAAGCCCTTGGCCGTCGAAGGGTAGGTACCAGCGTGGTGACGCGCTGAGCACCGCGCTTTGAGCGTAGAGGGGAATCAGCGGCAGCTGCGCGGCCAACGCGAGGGCCCGCTCCCGGACCTTGAGCTCTCGAACAGCGGCTTCCGCCTCCGCGCCAATGCGGGGCAGCTCGGAGGCGAGCAGCTCGTGCTTTCCGGCGAGCTCGATGGCCAGAGCGAGCGCCGGAGCCGGCAGCGGCGGCATCAGCACTGCATGCAGCATCAAGTCGAACTGTCCAAGAGCCCATCGCTTGCGCAGCTCCGAACGAGACACTGGTTTGAGCGCAATTCGGTACCCGAGATCGTGCAGCCGGACTTGAATTCGTTCCGCCACCAGGCGCTGCTCGGGAAGGGCCTGGTCATAGAGTAACGTGAGGGGCGGCGCGGCGCGGCGTTTCGACGCGGGCGACACCGCTGTCGCCGATTGTGGCATCAGCGCTGGAGGCAGCAGATTGAACATCGGGACCGACGCGGTGGGCGCAAAAAACTGGGTCAGCTGCGCGCGATCCACGGCTCCTTCGAAGTCGCCGCGGAAGTCGGCTCCTGTTCGCTCCGCCTTGAACGCGAGGTAGGTGGCGTAAAGCTCGAGGGGAGATCGAATCAAGTTGGTTTTCTCCGCCTCGCCGAGGACCAAATCCACCTGGGCCAACGAGAGAAGGCGAAGCGCGCGCCTGCCGTTGGCGAATACAATCTTGAGCCGGTCCAGGTAGGGACGGCCCAGCGGAAAACTGAGATTTTCCTCCAGCACGTCCCCGCGCGAGGTCGATGTAAATGGGCCGAGTCCCACAGCGCCTCCGCCGGCGATCGGAACGGCTATCGCCAGCGCGGGATGGCACAACGAAGCGGGCAAATCCGGCCAAGGGAAGGCGGTCGACAGCTCTATCAACGAGGACGAGAGGATGGCTCCTTCAAGCTGGCGACCTTCGCCTCGCAGCGGGTATAGCAATGCGCGGTACGGAGAGAGGGTTCCTTGTTGGCTCAATCGCGCCCAGCTCTGCGCGAGGTGATGGGCGGTCAGCGCTCCTGCGCTCCTTATGCGCGCGCCCTCGACGAGGCCGATGCGCCACGTCCGCGGACCTGCTTGTTCCATCTTGGTCGCAAGCACCGGCTGAAGCTTGTCGCCGCTCTGCAACCGGCACAGCCCCTGAAACGATGTCTGGAACAACGCCGCGTCCGCCGGCGCATCGGCCAAGGATGGCTCGACCTGCGCTTCCGAGCCGGTGAACGCGATCCTCAGCGTCCCGCCGTAGTTGCCGCGTGCTGCGGCGTCGGCCGGATGGACGCAAAGAAAATGGGCGAAAGCCGCCATCGCCCAAAAGGGACCGACTTGTTTCGGGCCCTTCATTCCGCCGGCAAGCTCCGGAGCACCTGAATCTCTCCGCTTCCATCGGGCCTCCACACGCCCAAGACCGCGGCTTGGCGCTTTGTTCCGTCGAGGTCGGCTCCGGTCACTTGGAGGATGAGCCCGATCGGAAGGACTGCGGTCCACTTGAGCGTCGGCGCCTTGGTGAGTTGCAGGACCCGGACCTCCTCCGGCTCGGAATGGAATCGCGGCGAGCTGGTCACCAGGGCTGGCACTCCCCGGCCCTCGAAATCCACCAATCCGCTGCCGGCCCCCAACTCGCGCAATGCCCAGCGATCTGCACCCGATGGTCCGCCGCGCGCCACGGTGCCCGTCCCACCGGGGAAGACCGCAAGGTAGATCGGAGGCGTTGAAGAGGGCAGGTACGACAAGGCCCAAAAGACTTGTCCCAAGCTGACGGCAGGTTCACCTTTCGCACCAAACTCTGGGCCGAAAGTATTTTGGCCAGGAAGTACCTTCGCCCACAGAAGCGACTCTCCAGACCGCGCGATCGGCGCTGCGTCCGCGGTCTCGACGAGCTTGAGCGATCCTTGAGTGGGTTCAAACTCCAGCACCTCCGCCTTTCCCAGGCGGCAGGAGAAGTACGCCACTCGGCGGGTTTTGGGCACTAGCACGACGCTGCCCACGGGCTCGCGGCAGGGCGTCGGCGAAGTAGGCTGTTTGCGGTGATCTCGCTTTGCCAAGACGCGCCCATCCCAGGAGAAGACAACCAGCTCCTCGTCGGTCAGCGCCACCACCTCATCGCGTCCGTCGCCATCGAGGTCGCCGGCGGCAAGCGCCGCGGTCCTCAGCGGCAGGGAAGCGAACCCAGTTAGGCGAAACTGGTTCCCGTCGCTGGATGAAGCGAGAATGGCGGCGACCTCGGGGTCCGCATCGACCGACGCGCGAAGGATGGCCGCGGGTTGTGGTGGCCGCGTCACTGCCTTGCCGGACCAGAAATTGACCCAGGTGCCGAACAGGTCTCCTTGAGCGATGAGCTGGCCGCTTTCGACCCGAAGCTCCAGGCGAACTAGGGACTTGACACCATTTGCGCGGGCCCACTGGATCGGATCGGCCAACCCGTTGAGCACACTCGGCCCCATGTGGGAGCGCGCCAATGCCGCTGCCAGCACCGTCCCGAAGCCATCGGCCAGCGCCCGTGAGCTCGATCGGACCACGATCGCGACGGGTGCTTCTGCGCCCAGGCTGACAATTCGGTCGGCGACTTCCGCCGCTAATCGGTTTGCCGAAGGAGGTGGTGGCGGGGGTGATGGAAGGGACACCATCTGCCCGACTGCCAAAAGCAGCAGGGGCCTCACAGACCTTCTCGGCGACCTGCCTCGAGCGAGAAACGATCTGGGTTGACTTGGCCGGCCGGTGGCGCCTCGGCGGTTGGGGCTGTACCTTCGATGAACGGCTCGAGCCGGCCGGGCATCGACGGGCCGGCGAGCAGGCCAGTTGCCGGATCGATGCGCGCGAAAGTGACGCCGGTTGGCGTGTCGAAGTCGCGCTCGGGCAGATCTTCATGCGCAGCCTTCATGAACGAAAGCCAAATGGGCAGAGCGGCGCGACCGCCCGTTTCTCCGTTTCCCAGGCTGTCGTGGTTGTCGAACCCCACCCAGGCGCTGGCCAACAGATCCGGCGTGTAGCCGGTGAACCAGGCATCGCGGAATTCCGAGGCAGTTCCGGTTTTTCCGGCCGCCGGTCGACCGAGCTCCCTCACCGCCGTGGCGGTTCCTTCTTCAACCACGCTGCGCATCAGCGAAGTGGCCATGTAAGCGACGGCCGGCGGTAGTTTTTCCTCGAAGGCGGCGTCGTGCTCCTCGAGGACTTTTCCGGAAGCGTCGGTGACTCGGATCAACATCACCGGATCCGCGTATTTACCGAGCGAGTGGAAGGTTGCGTAAGCATTGGCAATCTCCAGCATCGTCACTTCGCCGGTCCCGAGCGCCAGAGTGAAGTTGTCAGGCAGTTGTGACTGGATGCCGGCGCGGTGCGCGAAGTCAATCACCGCGGCGGGCGTGAGCTCTTGAATCAGCCGCACCGAGACGGTGTTCTTTGACTTGGTGAGCGCCTGTCGCAACGTCATCGGCCCTTCGAAACCGGTGCGCTCAAAGTTGTGGGGCTTCCAAACCTTGCCCGTGTAGGGGTCTCGTATCGCTTCTGGCGCGTCGTTGACCATGGTCAGCGAGGTGTACTTGAGGCTGGCCAAGGCCGCGGCGTACAGAAACGGTTTGAAGGAGGACCCAGGCTGGCGATGGGCCTGGGTCGCGCGATTGAACTGAGAAAGCTCGAAGTCGTAGCCTCCGGTCATCGCTACCACCCGACGGGTTTTCGGGTCGATCGCCACCAGCGCGCCTTGGACCTCGGGAATCTGGTCCAGGGTGGCTTGCAGCGGCTGCGGCGGCGGGGTCACCTTGAGGATCCGAACTTGCACCACGTCGCCAGCCTTCAACACGTCTGAAATTTTGGTCGGCGGCTCCGTCCACTTGCCCACCCCGCGCGGACGCGCCCAGCCAATTGACGAGAACGCAATTTGGGCAGTTCGGCTGACCAGATCGATTTCGGCCTTCTTGCCGGCGTTGTCGACCGAACGCACGTATCCGGCGAGCCGAGCGCCTTCCTTGAGGGGCTTTAGGACGACTCCGGTCTGGACCAGCAATTCGTCCGATGAAGGCGAGGGCTCATCGGAGTCGCCATCGCGGGTAACGTTACTGTCCGCGGCGGTCTCTTCCTCGTCTTCGGTCGCACGTTGCCGGACTACTCCCGCAAGGTCGGCGAGCATGATCTCGTCCTTGTGCCGCTTGCCGGTCTGCTCGATTCGTTTGTGAATCAGCGCTTTCAGTACGTCAAAACGCGGGGCTTCAAGCGTGCCCAACGCACCGCGGTACCCCATGCGCCGGTCCAGGGTCTCCAACCCCACCCGAACCGCCTCGTCAGCGGCGATCTGCAGCTTGGGTTGCATCGCCACTTCGACGCGCATTCCCCCGGAGAACACCGCCTCGTCGCCGTAACGGGCGATCAGAGTTTTACGGATTTCATCGGTGTAGTACGGGCCAGGGGGTGTCGGCGGCCTGGGACCGAGGACGATCGGCTTCTCCATTTCCGACTCGACCGCCGCAGGAGGCAGAAAGCCGTGCTTCGCCATCTGACCCAGCACGTACCGCTGTCGGTTCTTGGCCTTG
>Ga0306921_10008952_pt1 | contig 10595 bp, 10 predicted proteins | sample sta12Cox44000080_FD_203760 | JGI IMG/M metagenome (GOLD analysis project Ga0306921, IMG submission 203760) | Lab enrichment of tropical soil microbial communities from Luquillo Experimental Forest, Puerto Rico - statoxic.12C.oxic.44.000.080 (v2)... | ecosystem: Environmental > Terrestrial >...
CATCACCTCCAGCGTCAATGATAAGCCGAAGGATCCGCACTATAAGGCACTGGCCAAAGTCGGTGTTCTGGTGGTCAAGCCGAAGAGTTGGAACTCGATTATTTCGACCATGACTCCTGAGGGTCAGAAGCTGCTCGAGAGCATCAAAGGAGTGGAAAAAAGCCAAAGTGGCAAAGAAGGCATTGTCACTTACCGGGTGCCGCTTGCGGAACGGATTTTGGTGGACATCACAAGTATCCAGATGATCAATCCGCACCTGGCAAGAGTCGAGTACACCTGGCAGTGGAAACCAAATCGCCTGGGCCGCGAGTTTGATGCCTCTGCCGAGCTGGTGAAGGGCTTCAGCACATGGGACCGGCAAACCCTGATCAAGGACTATGGTGTCGATTTCTTCAGTGCTCCTCCCGCCAAGGTGAGCATCGTGTTGATGCAGACGAAGGATGAGACCTGGAAGCCCTACGTGGAATAGGCGCGTTTGCGTTCTTGCTTCCAAATCTGTAGCCAGCTTGTGGAGGAACCCCGGTTCCTCCTTGTTTTTCCCCGTAGCTTAAAATGAGCTATCCCGATAACCGGATCATTTATGGGAGAGGGGCCTCAACCCATCACTATTACAGCCGCCCTGGATCATAGCGTTCGCTGCATCTCCTGCGGCGAGATCAGCCCCTCGCCGGCGTCCGATTTTCGCTGCTTTGCGTGTGGCGACCTGCTGGAGATCGATTTTCCGGGATGGAGGTTGGCCTCGGTTGAAGATGGTACGAAGTTGAAGAGGCTCTGGCGCGAACGCCGCCTCTCGAATCACCCGCTGGATACGAGCGGCGTATGGCGCTTTCGCGAGGTGCTTCCTGGCCTGGAGCAGTGGTCTAACGCCGTGACCCTCCGCGAAGGCAACACTCCGTTGTTTGAACTGCCCCGCTGTGCCCACGCCGTGGGACTCGTGAGGTTGCTGGCCAAACATCAAGGGATGAATCCGACCGGCTCCTTCAAGGACACTGGAATTACGGTTGCCATTTCCTTTGCCAGGCAGCGCAAGTTTGCCTGGGTCGCATGTGCTTCGACGGGGAACACTTCGGCGTCAATGGCAGCATATGCGGCGCGAGCCGGATTACGCAGCCTGGTTTTGATTCCCGAGGGCAAGATCGCGTGGGGCAAGCTTTCACAGTCACTCGATTATGGCGCGCTGACCTGCCAGCTGCGCACTGACTTCGACGGATGCGTGCGCGTGTTGAGCGAAGTGATACGCCGTTATCCGGTGTATCTGCTGAACTCCGTCAATCCGTACCGGCTGGAAGGCCAGAAGACTGCCGCCATCGAACTGTTGGAGCAGCTCGATTGGTGCGTGCCGGATCACATTATTGTTCCCGGCGGCAATCTTGGGAACAGCTCAGCCTTGGGAAAGGCGCTGGTTGAGATGCAACAACTTGGGCTGATTTCGACGCTGCCAAAACTCTCGGTGATACAGGCTGACGGCGCGAATGCGCTGTATCGGACGATGCGCGAGAAACAGGGGCGTGAACTCGTCGCGGTCGAGGCGGAAACGCTGGCCACAGCGATTCGCATTGGCAAGCCCGCGTCGTGGAAGAAGTCCGTGCGTGTGCTGGATGCAACCGGCGGTTGTGTCGAACAGGTTAGCGAAGCCGAGATTGCAATTGCGAAGGCGGAGATCGGCTCCGATGGCGTTGGCTGCGAACCGGCATCGGCCGTCACCCTGGCTGGCTTGAAGAAGCTGGTGAAGAACGGATTCGTTCATGCACATGACAGTGTGGTGCTCATGCTGACCGGGCATCTCCTGAAAGATCCCGAGTACGCCATCAGGTTTCACCGTGGAGACCTGTCTGTGCCACACGTGGCCGATGCCGAGTTCCGCCAGTTGACGGCATCTCAGCGCAAGTCACCGGTCGCGCTCGGCGCCAGCGCTGATAGTGTGCTTCGCGCTCTTGAAGCACAGGAGAAGCGCGATGCCTGATCACCGCGGCTCGACGGCTCCGTTCCGAATGTTTTTTCCGGCGACGTCGGCCAATCTAGGTCCGGCATTTGATGTGGCGGCGCTGGCATTCAACTTTGGACTGCGCGTGCAAGCCACTCCCGCCCCGGGGTTCTCGTTGATCGCGTCAGGACGTAATGCCGATCTCTGCGGCCGGTTGGACGGCAACCTGCTCATTGACACCTACAAGAAGATTCTTCAACGCGAGTCTATCGCTACTATTCCGCTGGCGGTCTCGGTTGACAATGAAATTCCTCTGGGCATGGGCTGCGGCTCGTCCGCTGCTGCTGCACTGGCTGGTGTGGCTTTAGCGGTATCATTTGGCGGACTCGAGTGGACGAGCGATCGCATTGTCTCCGAGGCTACAGCTTGCGAAGGGCATCCCGACAACGTAGCTGCCAGCTGGTATGGCGGCGTGGTGATGGCTCGAAGCATCGGCAATCTACGCGAAGACCCTACACCGACGGTCCGTGTGTTACCGATCCCGCTTTCGGTGCCATGGCCGCTTCTGCTGGCGATTCCCGACAACCCTTTGGCGACCTCCGAGGCACGAAGAGTTCTGCCGGGACTGTATAGCCGGGTCGACCTTGTACACAACGTGCAGAGCGCGATGTTGCTGGTCATGGCTCTCACACAAGGGCGCGGCGAGTGGCTAAGGGAGGCGCTGAGTGATCGCGTTCATCATCCCTATCGCGCGCAACTGTGCCCTTTGCTGCCGGCGCTGTCGGAGCTTGCGGGCGGCGACGGCGTGCTGGGCGTTGCGCTCAGTGGCGCTGGGCCTGCCGTGCTGTTGTTCCTGGATCCTGAAGCCGAGCATCAACAGGTCTGCACGCGTGTCGAAGAACAGCTTGCAATGGCGGGACTGAAGGCCGAGTTGCGCCTGGCGGCAATCAGCGCAACCGGCGCGAAAGACTCTCTTCCTCTCACCGCCGTCGCGACGCGATAGACGTCAGTGGTGCACGAGTATCAGCCACAACCCACTGGTTGCCAGCCTCAGAATCGTTACCGATAATCCGACCTTCATATACTCGAAGAAGCCGATGTGAGTCTCAGTGCGGGCCTTCTCGACGACGATGATGTTCGCGACTGATCCGCTGATCGTCAGGTTGCCGGCCAGAGTACTTGACATTGCCAGCATCAGCCAGGCTGAATGGGGATCGTGAAACTGCGGGATGAGCCTTTCAGCAGCATCACAGCTGGAACATTGCTGACGATGTTTGAGAGCAGCGTGACGATCCCAATGAGATAAGGAGGCGGCGGCACAGGTGCGCAAACAGGTGACGATTGTCAACGATCCCACGCTCAGCCATTATGTGAATGAGATTGGCAGACGGCTGGCAAGTTCACGGGAAGCGCAGGAGAGTGGCTTTTCTTTTTCATTCGAGGTCGTGGCTGATTCCTCGATCAATGCCTGCGCGCTTCCCGGCGGCCCCATGTTCATCAACACCGGTAACGAAGCGCAGCTGGCCGGCGTGATGGGACATGAGATGTCACATGTCATCCTGCGTCATAGTACCAATCAGGCGTCCAAGGTGCAGCTAATACAACTACCCGCGGTGCTGGGGTCGGAGATGGCAGCGAGCTCGATGATGGGACGGTTGACGCAGCTTGGCATCAGACTTGGAACCAACAGCGTGTTGCTGAAGTTTTCGCGCACCGCTGAGACGCAGGCCGACCTGATGGGTTCGCACCTGATGGCCGAGTCGGGATTCGATCCTGTCCAGATGGCGAAATCCTTCGAGAAGCTGAATACCGGCCAGCATGCACCGCAATTCATGTCCGACCATACCAACCAAGGCAACCGCGAAAGAGCCATCAGAGAAGAAGCTGCGAAGCTACCCGAACGGACGTATGGTTTCCAGACCGGTGACTTCCACAAGATGAAGAAGGTCCTAGGCACTATCAAGGAACCTAAGCCCAAGCCTCAGGCCGCGCAATAAGCTGCGCTGCCGAGAGCCTCCCATCGACAATCAGCCTGCCCACACTAGGCACCTCCGCCTCACTACCGGCATATTGCTACGGGGGAGACAATCGTGGAAGGGTTCTGAGCTACTCCATGACATCCGTCAGAATGATGTCTAGTGGTTTCTGGGTGGGAAATCCTGCCTGCCGCACTGCCATGGCAATCTGCGCCCAATGGTGCACACTATGGAGCGTAACCTGCGACAGAATCTTCCGACGGGTGATGGTGGCGGGACCCACCCGCTCCAGATGGTCGAGATCCACGGTGCTGGCTGAGGCGACGTATTTCGTGAGCTTGTCATACGCCCGCTGATGCAGGCGAGCGAGATTCTCTGGGGTTCGCGGCTCCTGTGCAGCTTTTTCTGCGGCGACTGCCGGCGGATCGGGCGGCTGGTTGTCGTGCAAAAGGTTGGCGAAGGTCTGCTCGACCACCATAAGGTGAAAGACCAGGTCGCGCACCTTGGGCGTTCGGCCACCTATTCCCACGTCAAGCGCGGCCGGATTTTCGCTGAAGTATTGCATCCAACGTTTCGAAAGATAATCGGTGTAAGCCAGCAGCTCGCGAAAAGAAATTCCTGCTGCCGGCTCGACCGAGGCCCGCGGAGGCGTGGTCATCGAATGCTCCGGTAAGCAGTCTAATTCACATGGAAGATGCTTTCAAAAAAGTGGCCAGAAGATTGCGCTAGGTCTGTACCCGCTTTACAACCAGCATCTCATCATATTCCAGTTCGCCCCGCAGGTGCCGTTTGGCGTTGATTTTACGCGCTTCCAGCGCGCGCCGCCGAGAATGCAGAGCATTCAACCGCGAGCGCGGTAATGACGTAGTCGACCGGGCGCGACTCTTCGGAGAGAATGGCTCCGCGCAGCGGCTCTCGATTTGGATTTCGAGATGTCGGCAACCTCCGGCACCGAGCACCTCTTCCGGTTAGGATCCTTCAGTCGGCTGCTTCCCCCGGGCGCCACCGACCATCATGGGGGAAATCTCGAAGCGGTTCAGTCCGGCCTTGACGGTTGGATCGTTCTCCAGGAACTGTCGAACTTCAGCCTCGTCGGATGCTTCGAACACTGCCATGCCGAATGTTCCGCCACGCTCCCTTACTGGCCCGTAGATCAGGACCTTGCCTGCTACAAATCCCTCATGTGTATAGCGCGCATGCTCCTGCATCAAGTGCTTCTCATCGGGAGTGATGTCTCGCGGAAACGTCGGGCGCGGCGGGATCAGCCGGCAGAAGAAGTGTTGTTTGCTCATGACGGACACATGATAACAAGCCCAATTAACTGAACGTATCAGTGCTTGTTGGTGCTATGGCGTTTGCACTCCCGCCCTCGTTGTTCTCCAACAGGGGAATAAGATGACACTCCCGTGACGATACGTTCACATCCGATGCTTACCTATCCGCGTCCATTGGAATAGAGACGGGTTTCTACCGTTGTCATCTGATTTGGTCGGAGTGTCGTGATGAAATGTGAGATATGTAGCTCCGGTTGCGCCGAGCAGAACTTGAGGTTGTGCCGCGCGTGCATCGAGACCATCGTGCGGCTGTGGAAGCTGACTGTAGGGGAAGGCAGGCCCGCGAGCGATGGCCCGGCGCGCCCCTTACAACGTGAATGCGGCAATCATCTTCAGATACCAGCATCGCAGCGGAGATGAATTCGTGCGAATATTCGCAGCTTGCATGTCAGTGTCAGGCGCGTTGTGCCGGATGCGCACGTTCGTCCTCTGCGCGCTGTATCAGGTGATTGCATTGCACAGCGGAATTCCGCAAGCGGTGCGCCTGCTCGGCCCCCGTAACAGGCAAGTGTGCAGGATCAAGCAGTCCAATCTGGACGAGAAGCGATGCTTGGTCCCAGTAAATGTGCTCGTACGCCACTTTCCCACTCTCGAAACCCACTACCACAACATGCGGCAGTTCGACCTTTCTCCCCGTAGGCGCAATTCCCAGAAGGAGCGCGGGCATTTCAATGTCGTGCGTGAAGCTGGCGATGAACTCATCAACGACGCGTTCTTGGCCAATGATTCGTGATAAATGGGTAATCACTAGGTCAGCCGGCCAGCGACCGATGAAGTACTTGCTATAAAAGTCGCGAACCTCGTCCCGGCCTGAGCCCCCGGTCATGACGGGGACATGCGTCAGATCCGGCCTATCCGTCATGGTTGCCATCGTGGCATCAACGTCATGAGTGACAAATTCCGCGTCCAGATGCGCGTCGAAGACGGCGGAAAGGCCAACCCCGGGTGTTTTCGCAGGGGTGCTCATTGGCGACCTCGTGTGCAAGCGTCTACGCCAGCAGCGGGATTACGCTCGAGGGGATCGGGTCTCTACAGGGATCGATGGGTCTGACCATGTTCACGGTCTACGTATGAACTGCTCGCGTTTGTGCAAGCGGCGAACGAAGCTGTGAAAATGAGGACCGGGCAAGGGGAGGAATCTCCGGCTTGCCCGGAACGAAGCGTAAATTTACTCTCCGAAGCGGAAGACAATACCAGTCGAGACCCGCAGGTTGTTCTGATCGGTGCTGAAGTGCTCCGAGCGCAGCCAATCAACCTGGGCAAGACGAAATGACAGGTGTGAGTGAACCGGCACATCGACTCCGCCGCCAATGGCCATGGCGAATGCGTTATCGCTGCCCGTAGAGCCATAGACCGCCGCATCGGACCTGTCGACACCGAACAGGGTGTGGACGAACGGCGTGAAGCGCGCGGTAGGAATGCTCACGGTCGGGCCAAACAAAAAGCTGTAGTTGTTGGCTCCCATATTGAACGGGGATCCGTAGTATCCGCCGAAGTCAGCGGTAGCGCCGAGCCAATGGTTCACGTTGTACGTGCCCTGGAAATTCCAGCCATTTAAGCTGAAACGGTTTGCACCACCGACGGTGTTGCCATTGAAGTAGGAATAACCGCCGAACGCGTCGAAGCGTGACGTGCTGTTTTGTGCCAACGCAAGCGCACCACTTGCGAGCAAGGTTCCAACGACGATCAATAACTTGTTCATGATGATGCTTCTCTCCTTAAGACCCTTGGTTTCACTGTTCTCAATCCAACCGCGATTGGACACTGCAACGTTAGTGCACACCATTCGTATGCCAGGCACACTGCTCCGGCGGTTTGAGTTGTTGCAATTCCGTTGGGACAAACCCGAGGGGGCTGCCATTTACCGCACGACGCCGGTTTCGTGCTGAGCGCGCAGGGCACGCGCTTGCGGAATGCTAGGTTGCGGTCAGCAGCTTGCGCGGGCGATTCGCGGGATCAAACGCCGGCGAAACCGTTAGAGCCAAGCGACATCGCCTGACCAGCTGCCTCCCCTGACCAGCTGCCTCCCCCGCTCTGCGAATCTGATGTTTTAGCTCTGCCGGCAGCGTCTCCAATTCCTGCTAGAAGCTTCTTGCACTCCGTAATAGATTGCTAGCACTAGTGTAAAACCGCATGGGAGGCAGGAGTTGCGAGCAGAGTTGCTGAATCGTGCGACAAAGAGTTGCTCCAAGACGTATCCGTGACCAAGTGAAGCAGGTGTGCAGCGAACGGCAGAAATCTGCATTCGCTGCCCATTTCTGCTGGGACGAACTGAGAAGGCTGTTTGCAGCGCCGCCGCTCAACCTGGTGTCGCCTGAGTCCCCTTGCTGAAGGCTGTGCTGCAGTACCTCCCGATTCCCGCGATGGCTCGCCGCCCCGTGACTGCGGGTAAACCGACAGCGCCTTAGGCCAGGGAATTGTGCGGCCGAGGCCCAGGAACGAATGCTCGCTGAATGCCCCTAGGGTGCAATGCTGATTCACCATGTACGGCAGACGGTATGCGCTTCGTCACATCCATGCTTGCGCAAGGGGCGTACAATCGTGCCGTCATTCCAAGTCAATTTGAACCCATAAGGACGACGCCATGGGCAAAGGCTCGAAGCACAAGCACCACAAGAACAATCGCAAGAACAACGACAACCATGAGCCCGGAGTCGTGGCTCAAGACAGCCAGCCACAAGCCGACAACGCTGCCGTCAAGCTTGCTAACAAAGAATATGAAGCAGAGCTCTACAAGCTCCAGGTTGAATTGGTGAAGATGCAGGACTGGGTGAAGACCACCGGTGCGCGCATTGTCGTTATCTTCGAAGGACGGGACGCCGCCGGAAAGGGTGGAGTGATCAAGCGCATTACTGAGCGCGTTAGCCCACGCGTCTTTCGTTTGATCGCCTTGCCAGCACCTACGGAGCGCGAGAAGACGCAGATTTATTGGCAGCGCTACATTGAGCACCTGCCCGCGGGAGGCGAGGTCGTCATCTTTGACCGCAGCTGGTACAACCGCGCCGGGGTAGAGCATGTCATGGGCTTCTGCTCCAAGCAGGACTACGAGCGCTTCCTTGTGGGCTGTCCTTTCTTTGAGCAGGCGCTGGTGCGTGACGGCATCATTCTGCTGAAGTACTGGCTCGAGGTTACGGAGAAGGAGCAGCACCGGCGATTCCTCGCTCGCATTAAGGACCCAACCAAGCGCTGGAAGCTCAGTCCCATGGATCTGGAGTCGCATCGCCGCTGGTATGACTACTCCCGTGCTCGCGATGCTATGCTACAGGCCACCGACATTCCCGAGGCGCCGTGGCGGATCGTACCCTCCGATAACAAGAAGCGCGCCCGCCTCAACTGCATCGCGGATCTGCTTAGTCGCATTCCTTACGAAGAGATTCCCTACAAGCCGCCTAAGCTTCCAGGCCGGCAAAAGCCCAAAGGGTATGTAGAGCCGCCATCGCGCCACCGTCCGGTTCCGGCAAAATGGTGAAAAAAGCGGATCGTGATTTGCGGAGTGAAACTCTGGTCGGCATCTGCAAACGCCGGAGTCCTGACAGCAATCGAAGCCAGGTCGAAGGGCCCTGCGGTCGGCGCGAAACCATTGCTGGCTATGGTAGATTGTGCTGCATGCGGTCCACCCGCCGGGGAGAACCTTTCGTGAGCATGAGCTACCAGGCGCGGCAAGTTGGAGACGTCACCATCCTCGATATAGCCGGACGAATCGATGTCGGCGTGGACTTGGCTTTCGGCGCAGGAGGAGAGACGCCGCTGCGCGAAGTGGTTCGCGAGTTCGCGCGCCAAGGCCAGAAGAAGATTGTGCTGAATCTTCACGACGTGAGCTACATCGATAGCTCGGGCATCGGTGAATTGGCGGTGTCGGTCGCGACGTTGCGCAACCAGGGTGGAGATTTGAAAGTGGTCAATCCCGGCGGGATCGTGCAGAAACTTCTGCGCATGACCCGCCTCGATCCTCTGGTGATCGACATCAAACCGGACGAGACTAGCGCGCTGCGAGCCTTCGGAGGAAAGTAGGACCGCTCAGAGAAACGACGGACAGCGAGCCATTCAACAGCATTACCAAGGCATCGCCGGGACCCAACACGCTTCTAGCTGCTGACCGCTTCACCCGCCGGAAGGAGGTGGCGTTGTGGCGCATGTGCTGCGAATTCCTATCCCTGCTGCGATGCTCTTGCACCCTCTCAACGCACTCGGCAACGCCGGATTGGTTAACGTGCGCAAGAGGCCAGGTTCGTCAACCTCAAACTGCGACCCAAGGTCTGGTGCAGAATATCGGGCGAGACTGACGCAGTTCATAAGAACGAGCTAGTCACATTGAAGTAACCGCGTATGAGAAGGGACTGTGATTGCCGCGCAGGGAATGGTTTGTCGTCTGCTGTTGAATCTTTTTCGGCGCGCGTTCATCAATCGGAAATCATCGAAATGTCACAGTGACCATGGAATCGGAACACGGAGGAAAAAATGGCAAAGCTTAAAGAGAAGGTTGCTGTTGTGACGGGAGCTTCAAAGGGTATCGGAGCCGGCATCGCTGAAAAACTCGGTGCCGAGGGCGCCAGTGTGGTAGTGAATTATGCGTCTGACAAGCCCGGCGCAGACGGTGTGGTGCAAAGGATTCAACGTGCAGGTGGCAAGGCGGTTGCTGTTGGTGCTGACCTGTCTAAGGAGGAAGGAGTCCGCGAGCTCTTCGCGCAGGTTAAGAAAGAGTTTGGCACGCTCGACATCCTGGTGAATAACGCTGGAGTGTACGAGTTCCGTTCACTGAACGAGATCGACTCCCAGCACTTCTATAAGCATTTCGACCTGAACGTGCTGGGACTCTTACTGGCGACCAGAGAAGCGGTCAAGATCATGAATGGCGAGGGCGGCTCGATCATTAACGTCAGCTCCATTGGCGGCAAGACGCCAGTCGCCGGCTCTTCGGTTTACTCCGCTACGAAAGCCGCAGTCGATGCCATCACGCGAGCTTTGGCTCTCGAGCTCGGCCCGCGCAAGATCCGGGTAAATTCGCTGCTGCCGGGCGTGACCGAGAGCGAAGGCAACCGTGAGTTGCTGGGCGATCAGACATTTCGCAATTTCGCGCTCTCGCGTACGCCGCTGGGCCGGATCGGAACCGTGGATGATATTACTGGCGCGGCAGTTTTTCTGGCCTCGCCAGATTCTGGATGGATTACTGGCGAGGAGCTGCTGGTAGGTGGCGGCATTCGCTTCTGAGAAATCGAATAGCGGCCAGTGGTGCTGAGAAAATGCGAAGCGAGAAAAATCATCTCCAGTCCTGCGACCCAGACTACCCCATTTCCAGTGATGCCTTCATAGCCGTTTCACACGCTGCAATGCTGTTCGGAGGACAATACTCCCAACGGTTGG
>Ga0306921_10008954_pt1 | contig 10593 bp, 14 predicted proteins | sample sta12Cox44000080_FD_203760 | JGI IMG/M metagenome (GOLD analysis project Ga0306921, IMG submission 203760) | Lab enrichment of tropical soil microbial communities from Luquillo Experimental Forest, Puerto Rico - statoxic.12C.oxic.44.000.080 (v2)... | ecosystem: Environmental > Terrestrial >...
GCCAGCTTGGTTATGGCTCGCCCGCCGATATCGTCAGTCGCTACCCTCAGTTTTACTGGAACAGCGTGGCGCCTCACATCCGGACCGAAATCCAGTTTCTAAACAAGACGTCGAGCGGTCGTCAGTGGATTGCAAACCTTTACAGCAACGTTTTCCGTGCTGAGCACGAAATCTGGCTTTCTGGGCCGCAAAAATAGACCTGGCGGCATCAAACACGGTCGCGTTAATTCCATTCTTGTGAAGGTCAACCAGATCGGGACTACACCGTCCGCACCGCTCCGGGGCACACCGAGTCGAAGTACTTGCTCGATCTCCCAACTAGACTAGTTCCGGGATTTTTCGAAAGTTGGTCTCTGCTCGAACATTCGTCGAATGTGCGCCTACAGCGGCCGTTTCAGACCACTGCCATAATCGGGAGGCTAGCTCGGGTGGATAGGCGGCCGGGAGGGTTTTGAAACTTCCGATCTGAAGGCTGCCAAACGCCCACTGACTGCAGCAGGCTTGCGGATCGCGGACGCGCAACCCGGTTTAGTTCCAGCCTGCGAGACTTGATCCGAGTTACCGATATTTTCGGACGAACAAGCTCCTCAAAGCGCGATCTGCGCCCGCTTTTCGCAGCATGGCGCCAATCAGTCATCGGCCCGAACGGCCGCATGCACGATCAATCAGAAGTCTCCCTCTCGGGAAGGTGAATTGACTCTGATGCGGCAAGGAAAAACGGTTGCTCAGTTAGCGCTCGGGTAAACAAGGAAAACGTCAATGGCGATCGTGAGATCAGTGACGATGCTGAGTTTAGCGCGTGATGCACTGGAGCGCTGCGCTAATGACGCCGATGCGGCCCAAGCCTATTTATCGGAACGACTGCTCAACGATGCGCAGCTTCGTGAGGCTCTCGTTAAAGCTGCAATCGAATACGAAAAGGCTGCTGCTGTTGAGGAAGCGCCGTCCTAAGAATCGTGAGCATTCGCGGAACGATCGTCTATATTTCCGGCCAGGTCTCGAGCGACGCGTCCGGCAAGATCATTGGCGAGGGCGATTTCGAGGCACAGGTTGAGCAGGTCTTTGCCAATCTCAAGATTGCAGTCGAAGCCGCCGGCGGCGCGATGGCCGATATGGTCAAGCTGAATTACTTCCTCGCCGCCGAGGTCGATCAGGCCGACGTGCCGAAAATGCGCCCGATACGCGACCGCTATCTCAATGTTGCCAAGCTGCCGGCCGGTACGTTTGTTGTCGTCAACCGCCTGATGCGGCCAGGGTGGCTGATCGAGATCGAGGCGGTTGCGGCAATCAACGACTGAGCCAACCGCTGGTCGGCGGCCGCGAGCTGGAGGCCGCTACGCGGCAAGGATACCTGCAGTCGCAAACGGCGAAAATCTGAGGGTCTTGAGCCTCGGCTCGTCTGGCAGTGCCAGTAAGTGGCGCGCTGCCGATACGGCGCCTGCCGTGCCATTCAGGGAAACCTTTCCGCTCTCGAGTGCTGCAGCCAGGCCAACATAGCCAAGCCACACCTTCGTGAAGGTCATGAGATCGGCGGCGATGATGACATCAGTAGTTCTGGCGGGAGCTTTGAGGCAGACCTCGATATCATCAGGCCGCAGCACCAACCACCAGTAGCGCGGGCTGCGATTGGATTTAGGTAGACCGCGGAAATCGAAGCGGATGACGAACCCCTGCGCCGGTATGTCCGCTGGGTCGATCTGCCGGCGCATGCTCCAGACGAGTTCTTGGGGATCAAGATCATCGGGCCCGAGCAGGCCTTGTCCCCAGCGCTGACCCCATATGCTCAGCAACTCGATGATGGACCGGAAATCCTCGCCAGCCGGCGTCAACCGGTAGAGATGGCCCTTGCCACTCCGTTTCGGCTCTATGTAAACGACGCCAGACTGCTCGAGTTGCTTGAGACGCTGAGCCAGCGTTGTACGTGATATAGGGGGTGCGGCCTTGAGTAGCTCACCGAAGGACCGGGTGCCGAAGCACAGCTCCCGTATGATGATCGGGGTCCAGCGGTCGCCAAAGACTTCGGCGGCCTTGACGACGGGGCAGAATTGGGAGCGCGTGGTCATAGCGCTGTGATCCTCTACTTGGGGTTCCCGCACAAGTACGTATTCCGCACTTCCTGCGCAAGTACGCAATCCGTACTTGAAGGATAACCGGGCGGACGCCAGAAAAGAGCATCCGACGCGTCGTGGTTCAACACGAGCGCGCGAAATCAACCCGAAAGGATCAAGACATGTCGCTACAAATCAACGACGTCGCTCCGGATTTTGAAGCCGAAACGACCGAAGGCCGCATCCGTTTCCATGACTGGATCGGCGATTCCTGGGCCGTGCTGTTCTCGCATCCTAAGGATTTCACGCCGGTATGCACGACGGAGCTCGGCTATATGGCGCGGATCAAATCCGAATTTGACAAGCGCGGTGTCAAGATCATCGGTTTGAGCGTCGATCCCGTCGACAATCATGCAAAGTGGGCGCTGGACATCGAGGAGACGCAGGGCTTTGCGCCGAATTATCCGATGATCGGCGACACCGATCTTCAGATATCGAAAGCGTGGGGCATGCTCCCGGCCGCAGCAAACGGCGACGCCTCAAAGCGTACGGCCTCTGACAACCAGACGGTACGCAACGTATTCGTCGTCGGGCCGGACAAGAAGATCAAGCTCGTGCTCGCGTATCCGATGACCACTGGCCGCAATTTCGATGAGGTGCTGCGCGTGATCGATTCCTTGCAACTAACCGCGAAACATAAGGTCGCAACCCCGGTAAACTGGAAACACGGTGAGGATGTGATCATCGCGGGCTCGGTCTCCGATGAGGACGCGAAGAGGACCTATCCAAAAGGTTGGAAGGCACAGAAACCCTATCTCCGCATCGTGCCACAGCCGCGGTCGTAAGCTTCCAAGCGGTCTTCGCAAGGAGGATCGTAGCCCAAGGACGGGTTGGCTCTGCGCGACACGCGGTCGACCCGTCCCACGTGGTGGACCGGTCGCGATGTCATCCAGCGCGTTCTCCGGAAGCCACGGAACTACGTCAAGCGGCCGATCGGTACACCGTCTTAATAATCAAGAGGCAGCCATGCAGCAGACAGTCCTTATTAAACCCGATGTCAAAGCCTTCTACGACAGCAGGACAGGCAGCATCCAGTACGTCGTCTCCGATCCCAACACTGGACGGAGCGCTATCATCGATCCCGTGCTCGACTTTGATGAGAAATCGGGAACGACGGCGACACGCAGCGCCGACATTCTTCTCGACTTTGTGCACGAGAATGGCCTGACCGTTGAGTGGATTCTTGATACTCATCCGCATGCCGATCACTTTTCGGCGGCAAGGTACCTTTCTGATAAGATCGGGGCGCCGACCGGCATTGGCGAGCACGTCGTCCGTGTTCAGGCGCTCTGGAAACGAATCTACAATTGGCCTGCCCTTCCGACAGACGGGTCGCAATGGAGTCGGCTGTTCAAAGATGGCGAACGGTTCCGGATCGGCCGACTTGAAGCCGAGGTGATCTTTTCGCCAGGCCATACACCGGCGTCGATCACCTACGTCATCGGCGACGCCGCCTTCATCCACGACACCATTTTCACGCCTGACTCGGGCACGGCGCGAGCGGATTTTCCCGGTGGGAACGCGTCAGTTCTGTGGAAATCTATTCAGAGAATTCTCCGTCTTCCCGACCAAACACGCCTTTTCACCGGACACGATTATCAGCCCGGAGGTCGTGAGCCACGCTGGGAGAGCACTGTAGCAGAACAGAAGCGATCGAACCCGCATCTGGCAAACAAGAACGAGGCTGAGTTCGTAGCTCTGCGCAACGCCCGCGACGGGATACTGCCGATGCCAAAGCTCATTTTGCATGCGCTGCAGGTGAACATCGCCGGTGGTCGCTTGCCTGATCCCGAAGTGAACGGCACTCGGTATCTTAAATTCCCGCTGGACGCGATAGCGGGCGCAGCCTGGGATTGACCATGCGGGACATAAAATCTGATTGGCAGTGTCGGCCCTCACGAGGTCTCCACAAGAGCAATCAAGGCGACAAAGACACTAAGTGGCACAAGGTGCGAAAAATCGCGGTGACGTAGAACGGTCAAAACCGGAGCCGCAATGAGTACCGTCCCAAGCGCAAGGCCAACAACGCGACTGACAGGAAGCGCAATCAGAACGGCGCTTATTATCTCCAGTCCACCAGTAAAAATGTTCCACCACCGCGGCTAACCTCACCGGGCGAAATCGCTTTGCGTCCCGGGCGTGCCGATCGCGTTGAAGAGGCCTGCGCCAAAGAAACCGGCAGCAAGGAGCCAGATTGAAAGAGCATGCACCATCTCCGGGTATTCCAATCATCAGAGGCATGGCCGCCAAGACCATAAGCACGGCCGTGAGACCGTGAATGCCGAAGGCGCTTTTGGTGGAGCCTTTCGCTGCGAGAATGAGAAGCATGTCGGCGACGGGGATGATGGCTTCCACAAGCAGGATGAGGCCGACCGCGCTGGGCGCGCTCCACTTCACGAACGCCAGTACAGCCAACCCCGATACGATGTCTCGCACCCCTTGAGGCGAAACCACCAAGCGATGTTGGTGTCGTTCTCAGGAAGTGGCCGAAGCTGCGTGTCGCGGCCAACGGGCTCGCAACATATTGGCTGCCGATCGCGATGATCGCGAGAGCCACGAGCAAAGCCTTCCGAGCGCAAGCCAATGCATTACACTGTCCTTCCACGCAGAGAAGATAATCTAGCAACGCTAGGTGCGCCGGCGAGTGTTCGCCGGCGCATTGGATTTTAGTTAGCCCAGGCGTGAGCCTGAAACGGCGCCTCAAGAGGAGGCTTCGTGATGCTGCCGGCGTAGTTCGTGATGGTTGACGCGGCGACCGCGGCGATTACTTCGAGGAGGTGATCTTTGCCGAAACCCGCCGCTAGGAACCGCTCGACGTCCTGATCGTCCAGGCGCCCGCGCTTCTCGATCATCGTTTTCGCCAGAGCCGACAGCGCAGCGAATTTACTGTCCCTCGGCAAACGACCCTCACGAATGGCCTGGACATCCACCGGATCGATGCCTTCCTTGAGAGCGAGAGTCGTATGGAATGCGACGGCCCAGCTGCTCGCGTTGGTCACCGCGTCGGTTAGCAGAACGATCTGGACCTGCGCTTCCGTGAAGCTGCCGCCATGCACCTTCCCGAACAAACCGACAAGACTGTTAATCAGGACTGGAGAAGTCGACATGCCCCCGATGAGGTTCGGGATCATGCCGAAAGCCGATTGCAATTGCTGCAACGCCGGCTTCGAGCCTTCGGGGGCGGTTTCCATAGTGTTAACTGGAAACGTTGTCATTTGAGTTATCCTTGTTGATGTTGCCGGATCGTCGCGGCGGTGCCTTGACCGAACCCGTGATGAGCTATTTAGGAGCGCGGCTGTTGGCGGGTGCGCCAATACGCCCTCGGTTCCCGCCAAACCGGCATGCGCCGGCAAGGTCATTCGCTGCTTGCGCGGCCGGAATGGAAATGCCGAGTTTAGTGGCCGTACGTCGCGCGGTCTCCTCCCGCCGCGTCGTGAGTTCGCGCACGGATTGCCGCGCTCGTTCAAGTATCGCGGCTGGCGCCGTCTCGGGCGTGCCGCTGTTAAACGGCGGCTCCGGCGCGTAAACCATATTTAGTTGGATCGCCTGTGCGGCCTCGTCGCCGCGCAACTCTGCGGCGAGCCGCAGCGCGCCGTCGATGCCGGCGGTGACACCTGCGGCGAAGACCCAGGCGCCGTCCACGACCACGCGTTCGTTAACAGGGATAGCGCCAAAGTACGGCAGCAGGTGAAATGACGCCCAGTGCGTGGTTGCCCGGCGTCCTTTGAGCAGGCCGGCCGCACCGCAGATCAAAGCGCCTGTGCACACGGAGAAAATGCTGCACGCGCCTGCCGCCTGCTGCCGGATCCAGGCCAACACCTCCTCATCGTCCATCAAGGCTTCCTGGCCTCGGCCGCCCGGTACATGCAGCACATCCAGCGGCGGTGCATCGGCCAAGGCGGCATCGGGTGTCAGCCGCAATCCTTTCAGATCGCGAACCGGCGCTGCGGTCTTGCCGTAGATGCGATAGGTCGAGTTCGGAATCCGCGACAGCACCTCGAACGGTCCTGTCAAGTCGATCTGGTCGAGGCCCTCAAACAGCAGGGAACCGATTTCCAAATGGGTGTCATGCGGTATCATGAGAACTCCTTCAAGTTGGGATGGACAAGGCAAGCCTAAGCGGGCACGCTCTGGCGGAAATGCCAAAATCCCCTCGTTCCCAGCCAAGTCCCATTCGCGGCAATGGGGCGCGCGTCGTTGAAGTGCTGGCCTATCCGTCGGTGCAGTTGCTCGATGTCACAGGGCCGCTTCAGGTGTTCGTCTGCGCCAACGATCATGTCGCGCAAACCGGAAGAACGCCGCATTACACCCTGCGTGTGGTGGCGAAAGACGGACCGGGTGTAACGACCTCGGCCGGACTTGGGATCGCAACCAGCCCGCTCCCGCGCACCGGAACTCCGCCGGACACGCTGATCGTCCCCGGTGGTCCTGGCGTCGACGCGGCTGCCGCCGACACGGTGCTGGTTGATTGGGTGCGGCAGCGTACGAAGAAGACGCGTCGGGTCGCATCTGTCTGCACGGGAGCGTTCCTGCTGGCCGCCTCAGGCGCGCTTGATGGACGGCGAGCGGTCACCCATTGGTCGTATTGCGCCGAGCTTGCTAAGCGCTTCCCCGCGGTGTGCGTCGAGTCGGACCCGATCTTCGTGCGGGATGGTCCGGTGTGGACTTCGGCAGGCGTAACGGCGGGCATCGACCTCGCGCTGGCGTTGGTAGAAGAGGATTTGGGTCGTACCGTGGCACTTGCGGTGGCGCGTTATCTCGTTGTCTTCCTCAAGCGTCCGGGCGGGCAGGCGCAATTCAGCGAGGCTCTGTCTTTGCAATCGGCCGAGGACGAATTCGGCGCGCTGCACGAATGGATCAACAAGCATCTGTCTGACGATCTTTCGCTTGGCGTGCTGGCCGAGCAGGCCGGGATGAGCGAACGCAGTTTCAGCCGGCACTATGCCGAGGCTACGGGAGTAACGCCGGCGCGCGCCATCGAACGCCTGAGGGTGGAGGCGGCGCGGCGGCTGTTGTCAGAGTCACGCCTACCAGTGAAGCGCATCTCGCGGCGTTGCGGCTTCGGCTCCGAAGAAACCATGCGTCGCAGCTTCCTGCGCGTGCTTTCGGCGACACCGAATGACTACCGCGCCCGGTTCAGCTCTTAAATGTCGTTTATTGATGCTGTGGACGGCTCCTCCGCCGGCACGAGAGTGCCAAGGAAATGGGGGTCGTTTGAGGCTCCCACGATTCGGAGGAGCTATCTATGCAGTCGATTTCGACGATTGGTCTCGATATCGCCAAGTCGGTCTTTCAAGTGCACGGTGTTGATGCGGCCGGCCAAGTGGTCCTACGCCGGCAGTTGAGGCGCCGGTATGCCTCCGGCAGGAAACGGCTGTTCCGAGTCAGGTCGGCGACGTCAAAACTGGCGCGGAATGCTTGCGAGAATCTCCTCGCCGCGCTTCTCGAAGTCGACGATTTTCGCCTTCGCTTCGTCGCTGGCCTCGTACCAGCCATATACCGAGATGGCGGCCGGTGCGTTGCGTCGGATCTTCCCGCCAATTCTGGAAGGCCACCGCAATGCTTGCGAGCACAGCGCCCAGAACAGCGCTAGCTGCCCAGATGGAGATAGTCGCTCGTCGTCGCGGTCAGGAAATGCCAGGCAGCAGTGAACGGATTGGTGGGCATTTGCGTGCTCTAGGAACCGAACGGTAACTCTACGTATCGGCTGATTGAATCTCCGGCGCGCGCGACCGCTGCACGGATCGTCGTGGCGCCGAGATCAGACGCCGGTATGTCTTTAAGGCTTCCGCCGAGCGTGCCGATCGCGGTCCTAACTGGTTCGGCAAAAACTACTGAGCGTGATGTCATGGCCAACCTCCATTTGCGAAACGCACAAACGCGGCTTCACACTTGCGCGAAACCGCCGTCAACGAACAATTCGATTCCTGTGATGTAACTCGCGTCGTCGGAGGCGAGAAACACCGCCGCCTTGGCGGTTTCATCGGCGGTGCCAAGCCGGCCAAGCGGCGTTGCGGCGGGAATCATCTTCCGACGTTCTTCTCCCGCCGGCGCGGAAGCTAACAGCCCGTCCAATCCTGGCGTATCGATTGAGCCTGGGCTAATGGCGTTCACCCGAATGCGTCGCGGCTTCAAATCCGTGGTCCAGGTGCGGGCGAAGGACCGTGCGACTGCCTTCGTCGCCGCGTAAACGCTGTTCATTCCTAGTCCCTTGCTGCCAACAATGGACGACGCAAGAATGATCGACCCGCCGTTCGGTATCAGCGGCAGAGCCTTCTGCACCGTGAACAGCATCCCTTTCACGTTAATGTTGAAGTGGAAGTCATAAAGCTCTTCGTTGATCTCGCCGAGCGCGGCAAATTTTGCGACCCCGGCATTGGCGAAGACTATGTCGAGGCTGCCTTTGTCATTTTTGATCGCCGAAAAAATGCGGTCGAGATCGTCGAGCTTCGAGACGTCGCCCCTCAAGGCCTTTACGTTCGTGCCAATGTCCTTGGCGGCTGAAACTAGTTCCGCCTCGCGTCGTCCGGTTATGAAAACGTAGGCGCCCTCAGCGACAAAACGCTTCGCTGTCGCCAGACCGATGCCACTGCTACCGCCAGTGATAAGTGCGGTTTTTCCGTCGAGCTTGCCCATAGGTGCCTCTAGTGGTTGACTTTAGGTGCATATACTCCTATGTAAGTGCGCATACTCCTTTGTCAAGGATGGATCAATCAGATGCCTGCCAGTTCTCTGCCGAAACCCGACGAGTGCAACTGTTTTATGGTTCGCTCGGCCGCGCGACACGTGACTCAGCTTTACGACCAAATCCTGGCGCCGGTCGGGCTGCACGTGACGCAGTTCTCAATCTTGGCGAAGTTGAAACAGCTCGGACCCCTGACGATCAATCTACTGGCCAAGGACATGGTCATGGACCGCACTACGCTCAGCCGCAACGTGCTGCCGCTTGAGCGCGACGGGCTTATCAAGATCGAAGCGTCCGCGGCGGACGGCCGCGCCAAGGAGCTCCATCTGACCAAAGCCGGCGAGAAGCGCCTGCAAGCTGGGAGCGAGGCCTGGGCGTGCGCGCAAGCTCGATTTGAAAGGCGATTCGGCGCCCAACGTGCGGCGGATCTCCGCGCCATGCTGCGCACTGTGATTGCAAGCGACCTAACGACCAAAACTGAATAACTGACGGACATTCGCGTATCCGGCGCGATGTCCGCTACCAAAAAGAGTGCATATACGCCTAGTGAATGGGAGTGCAACATGGACGCGCTGACGAAATGGAGCGCAACAGCTGTTGCAAAAGCAAGGCCGCCGCTGTCGTTGAAACGGCTCGCTTTGATTGGGCTTAGCTGCGCTTTGACCTTGGCGGCATCGGGGTATGGCACCTACTGGTGGGCCGTCGATCGTTTCTTTCAGAGCACTGATGATTCCTATGTCGGTGGGGACGTCACGCCAATCTCTCCGCACATCGCCGGCTTCGTGGCCCAGATCCTTGTAAGCGACAACGAACGCGTTCGTGCCGGACAATTGCTGGTGCGATTGGATGACCGCGATGTGCGCGCAGCGGCCGATCACGCCCAAGCGGTCCTCGAGCAGCGCAGCGCGACGCTCGCCAGTTTGCGGGCCAAATATGAGCTGCAGCAATCGACGATCCGGCAGGCTAGCGCCGATCTCGATGCCAAGTCCGCGCAGGCTGATTTCGCAAAAGTCGACGCGGACCGCTATCGCACCCTCGCCCTTTCCAATTATGGCACGCGGCAGAATGCCGAGCGGACCTCTGCGCTCGATCAACAGGCAAAAGCGGCAGTCGCGTCAGCACAAGCCGCCCTCGCTGCGGCACAACAGCAGCTCACGGTCTTGAATGCCGAAATCGCCCAAGCATCCGGCGCCGTGGCGCAGGCGCGGGCCGATCTCGACACTGCCCGGCTCAATGTCAGCTACGCGGAAATCCGTGCTCCGGTTGACGGCTATGTCGGCAATCGCGCGGCGCGGGTCGGTGCCTACGTCTCGCAAGGCGCTTACCTGCTGACGATCGTGCCGTCGCAGGGTTTGTGGGTCGATGCCAATTTCAAGGAGGATCAGCTCGCACGAATGAAAGCCGGGCAGTCGGCAACAATCGTCGCCGATACACTCCCCGGCCATATCTTTCGTGGTCACCTCTTGAGCCTCGCCCCGGCGACCGGCGCCGTCTTCAGCGTCATTCCGCCGGAGAACGCCACCGGCAATTTCACCAAGATCGTGCAGCGGGTCGCGGTGCGGATCGCGCTCGATGATAACGATCCGAATCTGGCCATGATCCGGCCGGGACTCTCGATGATTGCGACGGTCGATACGCGCGCACGCTCCGGAGACGAGAAATGACCGACGCTTCAGAGAACTGGCTCAAAAGCATCGTCCCGTTCATCGTGATGTGCTTCGGCGGCTTTATGGCGTTGTTGGACATTCAGATCGTGGCATCCTCGCTGCAAAATATCGGCGGCGGGCTGTCGGCGGCGCA
>Ga0306921_10008956_pt1 | contig 10593 bp, 11 predicted proteins | sample sta12Cox44000080_FD_203760 | JGI IMG/M metagenome (GOLD analysis project Ga0306921, IMG submission 203760) | Lab enrichment of tropical soil microbial communities from Luquillo Experimental Forest, Puerto Rico - statoxic.12C.oxic.44.000.080 (v2)... | ecosystem: Environmental > Terrestrial >...
ACACTAGGGGCTGCGGGCCGAAACCAGCCTTCGCTTGCCCTAGGCTATCTTGATATCGCGCCTTCGGCGCTGAATCCCGAAAGACGAAGCTATAAACGTCCAAACTCCATAGCGCCTCTCCGAGGCGCCGTCCCTCCCACTCGGAAAATGCTTTATTTCACGGTCAGAAAACGTAATCTCCAAAGCAGTGGTACAGGGATCACCTACAGAGATAACACCGGAACTGCGTTACTCTGCGAAAATAGACATTAGAGGCTGGTTTTATGAATCTGTTTACAGACGGCCCCCCAGATGAAAGAAGGGTTTGGAAGACTCCGACGCTCGTGGAGATACCGATTTCTTTCGAAGCGTCATCTTACGCTTTAACCGATGACGATGATCCTCCAGTTATTCGTTGAGCACACCTTTTTCGGCAGAATCAAAACTTGACTCATCTGCAACCAGTTTTGCTTAGCGCTAAGCGATGGTCATGCAGTTATTAGGATCGGCTGCCGGCGGCGGAGTTCCGCAGTGGAATTGCGGATGTCGCCAGTGCGACGGCGTACGCGGCGGACTTATCGAAATGCGGACCCAAAGTAGCGTCGCCCTGAGCGCAAATGGGCACCAGTGGGTATTGGTGAACGCCTCGCCGGATCTGCGCTCGCAGCTTATCCATTCCAGATGGCAACCGCGTCGCCAGACCCGAGAAAATCCGATCGAAGCGATCCTGCTCACCGATGCCGATCTGGACCATACGCTGGGCCTTTTTCTGTTGCGGGAGGATGAGTCACCGCTTTCCATTCACACCTCAACCGCCATCAAGGAAGCGGTGGAGCAGGGTTTGCGGCTCACCGAGGTTCTCGGCCAATATTGCGGCGTTCATTGGGTCGCAGCGCCCTTGGCTTTCGAGCCACTCCTCTGCCGTGACGGAGCAGAGAGTGGGTTAGAGTACAAGGCGGTTGAAATCGAGGGGCCTGGTCCACGGTATATGAGTAACAACCATCGCTCCTGCCGTCTTTTTTACGTAGTGCGCGAGTCGGCAACGGGCAGAAGCGCATTGCTTGCTCCTGCGGTACGGAAACTCGAGGCGCAGCTTCTGGAAGAGATGAGCCGGGCCGACGCGATTCTATTCGACGGCACATTCTGGTCGAAGGACGATTTTGAAAAATCGGGAGTCTCGAGCCGATCGGTTGGAGAACTTCTGCGGAGCCATTTGCCGATCCTGGATGGGAGCCTGAAAACACTCGCGGCGCAGCGTGCAAGGCACAAAATCTACGTTCACATAAATAACACCAACCCGATTCTTTGGGCTAGTGGTCCGGAGCGCCGCCTGCTTGAGGAAATGGGAATTCAGGTGGCCGAGGATGGAATGAGGATTGAGTTATGACGGCGGAAGTATGGAGCAGAGAAGAGTTTCTCGCACGGCTTCGGGAGGTCGGAAGACAAAGCTACCACCATCTCCATCCTTTTCACATCCGTATGAATGCAGGGAAGCTCGATAAAGATGCCATCCAGCTCTGGGTAGCAAACCGCTTCTATTATCAGAGTAATATCCCGCGGAAGGATGCGGCGATTCTGGCGAATTGTCCGTTGCGCGAGGTGCGACGGCGGTGGATTGGGCGGGTTATCGATCATGATGGCAAGGAAGGCCAGGAAGGTGGGATCGAGCAATGGCTTCGTCTGGGCATTGCTTGCGGTCTCACTCGGGAGGCCATGACGGACGAGCACCTCGTCCGACCCGGCGTGCGTTTTGCCGTCGATGCCTATGTGAATTTTGCGCGGACGCAGCCATGGCCCATCGCCGTTGCCTCTTCGCTGACAGAGCTGTTCGCGCCGGAATTGATGGCGCAACGGCTTGAAGCCTTTCAAAAACATTATCCCTGGGTAGCATCGGAGGGCCTCGACTATTTTCGGGCCAGACTCACCCAGGCACGCCGGGATTCCGAGTTCGCCTTGCGCGTGACGTTGGAGCATTGCGAGGATCGAACCATGCAGGAGGCAGCCGTGTTTGCGCTTCGCTTTAAGTGCGATGTTTTGTGGTCAATGCTCGATGCGTTGATGGTCATTGGGCAAGAGGGTTGACATGAATCTTGATTCTCCAAACAACCGCCCTCGCCTGGCGAAGCGCGCGCGTTTGCATATCGATCCCATAACCGGTAAGCCGGTCCTGCTGCACCAGGAGGCCGTTATGGTGCTGAACCAGACCGGATATGAGATTTTGCAGCTTTGTGATGGTACGCGGATTTTGCCGGAGATCTTGCAGGTCTTGGAAAATCAATATCCGGCCGCCAAGTCGATCGTGCCGCTGGATGTGTTGGAATACCTCAAGGCCATTAGCCAGAGAGGATTGATTGAATGGGTTTAGTGTGCCGTCTCGCGTATAACGGTGACGTCACCGCAGGTCAGTTGGCTGTTTTTCAAGGCGGTCCGAGCCGGACTGGCGGTAGCGAAGCGCCCATCCCGCACCATTTTTATCCTCCTGTTATTCCGTTCTTCCCCCTGCGAGCATAAAAATGGTGCGGGACGGGTCGAGCGAGTCCCGCGGCCGCGGGACGGAAAAACAGCCAACCGGCCGCGGCCCACGGGGTTGCGTTGAAAATGGGCTGGCGGCTGCGTTGCTCGTCGGTTACGTATCGATTTAGATATGCGCCCTCCTCGCGCCTTGCCGGCAGCCCATTTTGAACGCAACGACGTCATCATTATATGCGAGACGGCACACTAGCTCCACGTCCCTACGCGCTGCTTGCAGAATTGACCTATCGCTGTCCTTTGCATTGTCCCTATTGCTCAAATCCTGTCGGGTTAGCAGGAGGGCGTGAACTGGATACTGACCAGTGGGCGCGAGTTATTCGAGAAGCAGCGAGCCTAGGTGCGTTGCAGGTCGGCTTTTCCGGCGGCGAACCGCTGCAGCGGAAAGATCTCGGGAGGTTGGTGCAGGTTGCGCGGGACGCCGGGATGTATACGAACCTGATCACAAGCGGGCTGGGCCTGACCGAAACCTACACGGTGCAGCTTGCCGATAGCGGCCTGGACAATATTCAGCTCAGTTTCCAAGCCGCCGAAGGAGAACTCGCCGACCAGATCGCGGGGGTTCGAAATGCGCACAAGCAAAAGCTTCGAGCGGTGGAACTGATCCGGGAGAGTGGAATCGCTTTGAGTTTAAATGTGGTGCTGCATCGTTTCAATATCGACCGGCTTGACCGGATCATTGACTTTGCTGAAAACCTGGGTGCCACCCGTCTAGAGCTCGCGAATACGCAGTACTATGGATGGGCTTTTCGAAATCGATCGACGCTGATACCGACGCCCGGCCAGGTTGAAGCGGCGATCCCAGTCGCTCGAGCGGCTCGCAGACGGTTGAAGGGGGTTATGGAAGTGCTGTTCGTTCTACCCGACTATTTCATGGGTCGCCCAAAGCCATGTATGAATGGCTGGGGCCGGCGGCACCTTACGGTTAGTCCGAGTGGGTTTGTTCTGCCGTGCCCCACGGCCTGGGAAATCCCGGGACTGGCTTTCGATAACGTCGATGAGAGATCGCTGACCTGGATCTGGGAAACTTCGGAAAGTTTCAACCGGTTTCGGGGTACCGAATGGATGCCGGAGCCATGTCGGTCTTGTCCTCAACGAGAGGTTGACTTTGGCGGCTGCCGTTGTCAGGCCGCGCTCCTCACGGGCGATCCGATTAATACCGATCCGGTGTGCGAGTTTTCGCCCCATCATAGCCTCGTGCGAGAAGCGGTCGAGCGTGGCTCGGATTTTGGGAATTGGGTTCCAAGGCAAAACCCGGAAGACTAAAGAGAAAGCTCCTCATTCGGTCATGGGCGACACGACCACATCCGAGAATATTGCAAGAGCATTCTCCTGCGAAGCGGTATTGCTGCGGCCGGCTTGGGTCGTTACCATCAGCCCGACCATAACGCGACCGCTTATCGCGATCTCTGCCAGAGCCCCGAGTTGCTGGTAGTTAACACCATCCGCTGAGTGCTCCCCTTTGAACCTCAAGAAGCCGATTCTCTCGGTTGACTCGCAAGACAGGCGCAGCCAATTCGGGTAGAAAGTGTCGATTGGACCATCCTGAATGGGGGCAGCGTTGTCCGCAAGCCGCCGCTGGAATAGAGCACCTAGGACGGACGAGAAGACCATCGCTGCATAGGGCACAGTAGGGAGTTTCGGATTCTCGTCGAATGCACGGATCATAACGCCGGCCCGAGCCTCGAGATTCCTGCGATCGGACGCGGACTGCTGGATGCCTAGTACGCGAGCTCTGATTGAGATCGCAGGTTGGGCGAGGCTATCGATTACCATGTGTGGAAAATAAAAGCTGTCACCAGTGCCAGAGGGATCGGCCGGGGTCGCTAGGCCCTGGCAGCCAGCGGCGTTAATGCTGTACTGTGCACAAGTGAACTTACAAGAGCCGTGGACGTTGCCAGGTATCGCCAGCAATGACCAAATGTCGCATTCTGTACTCGTGCGATTCTTGTCGAGCAGCCCGTAGACCACCATCTCGCGCGAGAAGGTCGCCATATAGACCTTTCCGTTGGCGATGACCGGTGGGCAGAATTTCGCGTAATCGCCGACCCGATCCTGTCCATCGGGATTCTTGTCGCTGTTCCAGAGCTCGACGTTTAAGTCGCGGGCGTCGAAGGCGCGGAGGGTTCCCTTGACAGTCTTGTTCATCCCGTCGTCGTCGGTAGGATGAGATGCCCAAACGATTCCCGTCCCCTCCTTGGTGCCGTCGGCCGAGAAGGCGAGGATACCTCCGGGCATCCGGAGCTCCCGGGCCGGAAAGCCGTATTGGCTGGTTGATTGTAGCGTGGCGAACTTCCCGGCGCCGTAGGTCAAGGCCCTGCAAAAATCCTTCTCGCTCCAGACGTAGGCTGTTATTTCTGTATCGGACCTCTGCCAAAGGACGGGAGCGCCGTGGATATGGTATTTGCAGATCGGATCGTCCTGCAGGATCTGGTTTTGAGTTTGGCCCTTGGCTGACGTGACCCAGCTCTTGTGAGCCTTTATATCATCCGCGGAGACCTGGTAAGGCAGCTTAATATCTTCCTTGCGGGTAAATCCGTTTGTCCAAAGCTGGGACGGATCTCGACCAATCGGAGGATGCCAGGTGCCGAGATTATTACGGTCACACAGATAAAATTTTCCGTCCTTTCCGCCACCCAAAACGATGTCCACCGGTTTGCCATCCTTGCCGCGCGCAGTGAACAAGACCGGCCCGCCGATGAGATCGTTGTCCATCTCGTTAAGGTCGAGACAGTCGCAAGCGGTAAACCAATCGACAACGTCGAAGCGGAAGCGCGTATTGGAATCGCCCTGCGACGGCGGGCGGCCCGGAAGCAAGGGACTTGAGTTAGGCACGAGTGTCAGCTTGAGGATGCAGTTTCCGTAGAACGGGACGTCTATTTGTGCCGGAATAGTATGCGGCTTGGGCACCACATCGTCGTCGCTATCCGGAACGGGTTTCTGGCCGTTGCCCACGACCGCATAAACATAGTTGGTCGTCTTCCCGTCAGTGCCGGTGACCGACTCACCGGCAAGTCCGCAACCCGATTGCCAAACCCCGCCCTCTCCCCACTCCAGAGCGGTGCAATGAACTGCCAGTTGATCGAACGTACGGGCATCGTAGGCCATAATCCAGCCCCAGAACTCGCCCAGATCGGCGTGAGAACCAAACGCCAGGTAAAGTATGCCCTCGAGCAGTAGCAGGCCGGGTCGGTTCAGATGCCACTTCGCGTCGAATTGAGCGATCTTGCCACTGGTCGGATCTCGCGCTATTGCTTCGATTTTTTTGGGATTTTCGGCGAGCGGCCCTCCCGCTTTCCGGCCGAAATTGAATGGCTTCCCAGTCGTGATGTCCAAAGCGTGGATTTTGTACTCGAAGCCCTCCTTACTGGCCGCATCCACGCCGGCAACTCGCGTTTTGGCGACGACATAAAGGACACCCTTGCCATTTTTCCGCAAGTCGATGACGGGCGTGCTCGTGATTCCGATCTCGCCGCCAAAGTTCAAGTAGCCCTTAAAGATATCGTCGCGCGCAACCGGCGTCCCCAAGTTAACCTGCCAGAACGGTAAGCAGTGGCCCGGCTCATCCGCGTCGTACGCGTAGACCCAATTTCGCGATGTCGCAAGGAAAACGACATTGCGAATCAGTCCTTTGCCGAGGTTGACTCCCGAGGCAATAAGCGGCTGCGCATAGAGATCACCGTCGACCGTGCGGCTAAACAGCTTGCCGAACGAAGTGACGTTGACATTTTCAGTGTTAAGGGTCGTCTCGCGAAGATTCGCTCCCGTGCGCGCATTGTTGTTGCGGTTGGTTAACACGTCGAAGAGTTCGGGTTCGTGCGACATGACTCTTTCCCTCTCTGTTCACTGGGTGGATCTCCCCGAAAAAGGAGAAGTGATCTATCATATAACTGCCCACGTTAGAGTAGGCAAAATCGTTTTTTGCAGGGAAGGATGGCCTCCGTGCCGTCCCAAATTCGATTTCTCACTTACTCCCATCGACATTCCAGAACTTCACTGTCCGGTCATCTGAGCCCGACGCCAGGGTCTTTCCATCCGGACTCCACGCGATGGTGTAAACAGCGCCGGTATGTTCCTTCAAGCTGGCCAACAGTTTACCCGTGGCCACATCCCAGAGCTTTACCGTCCTGTCGCCAGAACCCGACGCCAGGGTCTGACCGGTCGGATTCCACGCAATGGTGTAAACAGGGCCAGTATGTCCTTCCAAACTGGCGAGGAGCTCGCCCGTGCCGGCTTCCCAGAGCTTAACAGTCCGGTCACGAGAACCCGAAGCTACGGTTTTTCCGTCCGGACTCCACGCTACGCTCAAAACGCCGTCAGTGTGCCCCTGCAAGCTGGCCAGCAGTTTGCCCTTGGCCGTATCCCATAGCTTTACCATTTGGTCCATGCAGCCGGAAACCAGGGTCTTTCCATCTGGACTCCACGCTACGCAACGGACGTCTCCAGTATGTCCTTGCAAGCTCGTCGGGAGGTTGCCCTTGCCCGCGTCCCAAAGCTTAATCGTCGCGTCACCACTACTCGAGGCCACGATTTTTCCGTCTGGGCTCCAGGCTACGCTGCAGATCGAGTCGGTGTGCCCCGGCAAGTTTGCCAGCAGTTTGCCACTGGCAACCTCCCAAAGTTTCACCGTCTGGTCGTCGGAACCCGTTGCCAGGGTCTTTCCGTCCGGGCTCCACGCAACGCTGTAGACATCCCCAGTGTACCCCTGCAAACTGGCTAGTGGTTCGCCTGCGGATCCGTTGCGATTCACTGTCCCGTCAGGAGAACCTGAGGCGAGGATCTTTCCGCCCGAGTTTTCAACCAAGCTCGCAACGGAACGCCCAACATGGCGATCGATCGGCGTTTGCCAGAGCGGCAACCAAAAATAGCCGGCAAAACCAAGTGCACGAGCGACTGTCAGAACGGCGGCAAAATGATCGCCGCAGGTGTAGTTTGCTTTCGCTCCTTCAGTGCTGGAGCCCTTCTCTTTGATCCGCGCACGCGCAGCTGCACTATCCGCCCGCATGGCAAAAGCTACTGGATTCAAACACGGCCGACAAGTTCAGGAGTTCAGGAGTTCAGGCGGTTTCGGCCTTCGGGCGCGTTTTTCATTGCGCCGCTTCACCCCGGGCCTCCGGGACGGGGGATCCCTTTTTGTTTTTGAGTACCGGCGCTGAAGCGCCGGCCTATTCTCGGAGCGCCTCTCCGAGGCGCCGTCGGTTCGCAACAGCCACACCGTGACCACCGAGCCCCCGGGCTCAAGATTGAGAAGCGCTTCCCAGCGCATGTTCTTCCATATGACCGGCCCTGGGCGCGATGAGCGCAAACTTCGCGCAATACGAAAGCACCGCTGCCACTGCTAGATAGCTGACTGCCACGACCGGAGTCTGGCCCCAGCCGATTCTTTCGCCGTGGATAAATCCGAAAAACGTTAACACCGCGCCCGCAACCGAAAACGCCGCGGCTTTCAAAAACTGGCGTTCGATAACGAACACGCCAATCGCGCCAAGAATGAGTCCAGCAAGGATTGCGCCACCTCCCAAGACCTCCAGACCGCGATAAATCACCCCGGTCTGGCCAAGCTTGTCTAATCCAACAGCTACCGCACTTGTACCTGCCGCGGCCAGAGCATTATCGATCTGCAGCTTGCCCCAGGCAGCCAGATGCGGCGTCAGCGCGAGGATGATAGCGGGCGCATGGCTCTTGGGATTCTCCTGAAAAGCCTGGGCCCCAATCAGCATTCCGATGTAAAGTAGGATGGGCGAAATAGCAACCACTGGGATGAGAGCCAACATTAACGAAACGATTCCCAACCAGGACATCAGAATCACCATGACGCCCGTCGCCGCAGAGTATCCAATCCGGCCCCCCATCGCCTTCCAGCCTGGATGACCGATATAAACCGCATTGATGAACGGGTTACCCATAAGGCACCCAATCAGACTCACGACGCCGTCCGCCGTCAAAACTCTCGTCGTCGGAAAGCTGTCGCCTGCTACCGATGCGCTCTCGACGTTGTCCATCGCTTCGACAAGGTCGTAAATCCCGAATGGGATCGCCGTGACCAGGATAACTCCCAAAAACTGGAAGCCTGAAAAGACATGCGAGATCGCAGGCGTCGGAAAAGCTAGCCCGAAGTTGGAAAAGGACTGCCCGAGCGCCTGCACGCTGAGGCCACCGTAGTTAAGACCAAAGAACGTTGATCCCCAAGCAATTACACATCCAACCCCAATCGCCACGAGGCCGGCGGGAACCTTCCCTCGAAAATATTGAACACCTCCGAACCAACTGGCGAGAATAATGGCGAAGCAGATGATGCCAATCAGCGGTGTAGTGAACATGTCCTGCGCGGGACGCATCGAGATAAATGTGATCGAAACACCCGCCAGCGTTCCAAGTAGAGCGGCTCGCGGGGTTATCTTCCGAATGACCGGAGCGATGAATCCGCCGGCCATTAGCACGAAGCTTTGGACAAATACCCAGGTAAGTCCAGCTTCCCATCCTTTCACTGGATCGCCCGTCTTTGTGGCGATGGGCAGCATGATCACGAACGTAACAACAAACATGTGTGGAACACTCACGCCTGACGGAAGCGCGCATACGTCGCTACGTCCTGTCCGTTTGGCCAACTGGTAGGCCAGCCAGGCATAGTAAACCGTACTTAAAAACAACATCATTCCGGTCGCCGGCAGAATGCGCCCGAAAACGAGCTGCTCGGGCATCTTCAGAACAAAGCGCAGAAGGCCGCTTAAAGTTAGAAGATTGACAAGTATGTTTGTTCCAAAGCCGAAAAAAGCATTCCAGTCTCCACGTGTCCAGATCGCAGGCTTTATATCACTCATTTTCCTTCTTCCTCCTCACCTTTCGTTCCACGCTTCCAGATCGCCGCCTGTTCAAGCGCTGCCAGAATCCGGCCCGAGTCCGAAACCCAGCCGAATATCCCACCTTGCGCCTTGATCATTTTTAAGCCCATTTCCTGAAACTCAGGAAAATACGATCCGACACAATCCTCGGGCACGAGACAATCGTACCCGCGATCGTTGGCTTCGCGCACCGTCGTGTTGACGCAGACTTCCGTAGTCACACCCGTGACGACCAACTGCAGGATACCGCGATTTTGCAGGATTGCGTGGAGGTCGGTTGCAAAAAAAGCGCCTTTGCCAGGTTTGTCGATCACCGGTTCCCCAGGCAACGGGTAAAGCTCCGGGATAATGTCGTGTCCGGGTTCACCTCTGACCAGAATGCGACCCATCGGGCCTTGGTCCCCGATTGTCGTTCTGCTGCGTCCGCGGATCTTTTTCGCCGGTGGCAGATCTGCCAGATCCGGTCGATGCCCTTCTCGCGTATGTATCACCTGCAAACCGGCAGATCGCCATGCGGAAAGCAGCTTTCGATTCGGATCTATGGTGCGGCGCAATTGAGAGACATCGTTTCCAAGCATCTCGCCAAATCCACCGGGCTCAAGAAAATCCCGCTGCATGTCGATGATGAGGAGCGCACAGTGCCCGGGTTCGAACTCGAACTCGTACGGTTCCGCGTCAACGCTTAATCTTCGGCTCATTTGCCTGGATAGGGGATGTTCGGGAAAAACGCGTATTAAAACGCTGGCAGGTTCGCAGCAGGTATTTTAACAGGGTGTTTGACGGCGTCCAAACCAATTCCGAGGCTGACTGTCGGGGTATCTCGCCGCCGCGAGGCTGGCCCCTGGAGTTTGGCCAATTTCCAAGCCGTTTTCGACAATCTGACGGACGAGGACGCCCGTCCCACATTGTGGCGCGGGGGTCCCCGCCCGCGCCGCCTTCCCAGGAACTGACAATGGAGGTCCCCTTAAGCCGCTGGAAGGGCGTTGCTTGCAACGCCCACTGGAGTTTGGACATTTGCCTATGACCGCGAAGCGCTCTAAACAGAATAGCCCAGCGGCTTTAGCCCTGGGTGAAGTGACGCCAAGCGAGCCGCCCTGAAGGGGCGTCCGACCCATTGGCGTTTCGATTCCAAACACAGCGTTCGTCGAAGGCGATCCTGTGGCGCTTGAAAATTTCCTAGATCTCATTGCGAATCTCCTCGGAACCCAGGAACGGCCAATCGGTCGCCTCTCGTGAGGCAGTC
>Ga0306921_10008957_pt1 | contig 10593 bp, 7 predicted proteins | sample sta12Cox44000080_FD_203760 | JGI IMG/M metagenome (GOLD analysis project Ga0306921, IMG submission 203760) | Lab enrichment of tropical soil microbial communities from Luquillo Experimental Forest, Puerto Rico - statoxic.12C.oxic.44.000.080 (v2)... | ecosystem: Environmental > Terrestrial > Soil...
TTTCGCCCCGCGCGGTCGAGCGGCTCGAAACCCACAAGCCCGCCTGGCCGTTGCCGAAGATCTTCCGCATGACCAAGGGCGGCAAGCTCAACGCCGGCATCTTCGAAGGTGAGACCATCAACACGCCGTCGATGCTCTGCGTCGAGGACTATCTCGATGCGCTCAACTGGGGCAAGTCGATCGGCGGGCTGAAGGCGCTGATGGCGCGCGCTGATGCCAACACCAAGGTGCTCGCCGACTGGAAGGCGAAGACGCCCTGGGTCGATTTCCTGGCCAAGGACCCGGCGATCCGCTCCAACACCTCGGTCTGCATGAAGGTGACCGATCCCGCGATCACCTCGCTCACGCCGGACCTGCAAGCCGACTTCTGCAAGAAGCTGGTGGCGCTGGTGGAGAAGGAGAACGCCGGTTTCGACTTCGCGCATTATCGCGATGCGCCGGCCGGCTTGCGGATCTGGTGCGGCGCCACGGTCGAGGCCAAGGACATTGCCCTTTTGACGCAGTGGATCGATTGGGCGTTTGCCGAAGCCAAGGCGGCGTTGCCGAAAGCCGCGTAATCTCATTTTCGACCTCTCCCCGTGACTTACGGGGAGACGGCGAATAGATAGCCTGCTCCGAGCCGTCCATGTTCGAGCCCGAAAACGACATCGAGCGTATGCTGATGCGTGCGGCAGCCGAGCCCGCCGCGAGGCCTGCCTTCGCTCGCGTGCTGATGGATGCGCAAATCTATCTCGTGTTCGTTGCGGACAAGCCGCTGCTGGCTGGGCCCGACGGCAAGGTCACAGTGCCGCCGGACGCCAAGCTGAGCCTACAGGCGGCAACGCGCGGCGAGGTGAAGCTTGTTGCTTTCTTCACCGCGCCGTCGCGGGCGCGCGAGTGGTTCAAGAGCGAGCATATCGTCGTGCCGGACAAAGCGCGCGATCTGTTTGCCCGGTACCACAATGCGTCGTTCTTCCTCAACCCGGGCTCGGCTTACGGCAACGAATTTTTGCCTGGCGAAGTGAAAGGATTGCTCAACGGACATTTTGGCGACGAGCCGCAGACCGAGATTATCCAGACGCCGGAGCAAGTTCTGCTCGCGCACCCCAAGGAGCTTCCGACCGATTTGATCGCGGCCTTGGCGCGCGAACTCGGTGCTCTCAATTCGGTCCGCAACGCCTTTTTGATGCTCGCGAAGCGGAGCGGAAAATCCGGGCCGAGCTGGATGCTCGGCGTCGATCAAAATGGTTCATGGGAGGACGTTCGCGCGGCCATCGGCCGTGCTCTCAAGGACGACGTGCTGGGCGGGTGGATGCTCGACGCCGTCTCGCTCGATCGAACATCGCTTGCTTCCACCTTGCGTACCGGAATCCCCGTTATCGCCGCCAAGCGCGGCTTCCTCCAAAAGCTCTTCAAATAGGGACACCCATGACAAAACCCAAAGTTCTCATCTCTGATGCGCTCTCGCCCGCGGCCGTGCAGATTTTCAGGGATCGCGGCGTCGAGGTCGATTTCCAGCCCAACCTCGGCAAGGACAAGGACAAGCTCGCCGAGATCATCGGCAATTATGATGGCTTGGCGATCCGCTCGGCGACAAAGGCGACCGCCAAGATCATCGAGAAGGCGGCCAGGCTGAAGGTGATCGGCCGCGCTGGCATCGGCGTCGACAATGTCGAGATTCCCGCCGCGACCGCCAAGGGCATCATCGTGATGAACACGCCGTTCGGCAATTCGATCACGACCGCCGAGCATGCTGTCACCTTGATGCTGGCGCTGGCGCGCGAAATCCCGCAGGCGGACGCCTCGACCCAGGCCGGTAAATGGGAAAAGAACCGCTTCATGGGCGTCGAGATCACCGGCAAGCTGCTCGGTATCATCGGCTGCGGCAACATCGGGTCCATCGTCGCCGACCGCGCGCTGGGCCTGCGCATGCGCGTGATCGCGTTCGACCCGTTCCTGTCGCCGGAGCGCGCCAGGGACATCGGGGTCGAGAAGGTCGATCTCGACGATCTCCTGAAGCGCGCGGATTTCATCACGCTGCATACGCCGCTGACCGAGAAGACCAGGAACATCCTCGATGCCGCCGCCATCGCCAAGACGAAAAAGGGCGTGCGCATCGTCAACTGCGCCCGCGGCGGACTGGTCGACGAGCAGGCGCTGGTCGATGCGCTCAACTCAAAACATGTCGCGGGCGCGGCCTTCGACGTGTTCTCCGAGGAGCCGGCGACGAGCAATGTGCTGTTCGGCCATCCCAACGTGATCTGCACGCCGCATCTTGGCGCAGCCACCACCGAGGCGCAGGAGAATGTTGCGCTCCAGGTCGCCGAGCAGATGTCGGACTATCTGCTCTCGGGTGCGATTTCAAATGCGGTCAACTTCCCCTCGATCACGGCGGAAGAGGCGCCGAAGCTGAAACCGTTCATCTCGCTTGCCGAGAAGCTCGGCTCGTTTGCGGGCCAGCTCACCGAGACCGGCATCCTGAAGGTTCAGATCACCTATGAGGGGCACGTCGCCGAGATGAAGATCAAGGCACTGACCTCCGCGGTGCTGTCGGGCCTGCTGCGGCCGATGCTCGGCGATGTCAACGTGGTCTCGGCGCCGGCGGTGGCCAAAGAGCGCGGCATGATCGTGGACGAGGTCGTGCGCGCGGCGCACTCAGACTACGAAAGCCTGATCACGGTCACCGTCACCACCGAGCGGCAGGAGCGCTCGGTGTCCGGCACGGTTTATGCCGACGGCAAGCCGCGCCTGGTCGACATCAAGGGCATCCGGATCGATGCCGAGTTCGGCAAGTCGATGATCTATGTGACCAACGAAGACAAGCCGGGCTTCATCGGCCGGTTCGCCGGCGTGCTCGGCGATGCCAAGATCAATATCGCGACCTTCCATCTCGGCCGCAGCACGCCGGGCGGCGACGCCATTGCGCTGGTCGAGGTCGACGGCGTGGTACCGGCGGACGTGCTCGCCAGGGTGCAGGCGCTGCCGCAAGTGCGGCAGGCCAAGTCGCTGGTGTTCTAGCGAGGACACAGGCGCACCTCACCTCTCCCCATCATCGGGAGAGGTGTCTGCCCGCGCCGACGGGCCGTTCATCTTCATTGCAGAAGCAATCCCCGTTCCCGCTCAGTTGCGACGTTTCGCCTCGCTTACGGCGGGCAGCAGCCTTACGGAAACCTCAATCGAACCTGTTCTTCCCCGGCCGCGTCCAACTACAAGCCGTCGTGCGACTCTTTTATGACTCGCGCCCGGCGCTTCGGGGCGACGCGTGAAAATCTTGTCGGAGGGAAATCATGGGATTGCTTGCCAACTGCCTTGCGACCACGAGCCTGGTTCTCGCTACTGCATTGATCGGAGCGCGCGCGCAGGCCGCCGATATCGACGCCAATTCCGCCGTTGATGCCGTCACTGTTTATCCCGATGGCGCGAGCGTCACCCGCGTCATCACCGTCGACCTGCCGTCGGGCGATAACACTCTCGTGAGCAAGGATTTCCCGTTGACCCTCGATCCGTCCTCGCTGCGGGTCGAAGGGGAGGCGGGAGCAAAGCTGACCATCGGCTCGGTCGACGCCCGCAAGCCGCCGCCGGTCACGCCCGGCGATCTGTCGGAACTCGACAAACGGATCGAGGCGCTGAAGGACCAGCGCGCTGATCTGGACGGCGCCGTCGCGTCCGCCGAGGCGCGGCGCAAATTCGCCCAGCGCTTTGCCGAAGCTTCTCCAGCGGGCATCGGCGAGAAGGGCGAGGCGCGTCCGCTCGCCGACTGGCGCGCTGCGTTCGCCGCTGTTGCCGAGGAGGTCGCAAATGCCGACACTGCGATCCGCGAAGCGCAGCGCAAGCAGCGCGACCTCGATCGCGAGATCGCGCGGCTGCAAGCGGATCGCACGGCCAAGCCGCCGAGCAAGCTCGAGGTCCGCATTGATCTCGCCGCGGCGGCCGCGACCAAAGCGACGCTGCGGGTGACGTATGCGGTGCGCAATGCGCGCTGGACGCCGCTCTACGATGCCCGCCTCGATACCGGCGCCAAGGACCGCAAGCCCATGCTCGAACTGGTGCGCCGCGCCGAGATCACCCAGAGCTCCGGCGAGGACTGGACCAACGTCGCGCTCGCCGTGTCCACGGTGCGGGTCGGACGCGGCGGCAACGCGCCGGACTTGAATTCGCTGATCGTGCAGTATCCGCAACCGCCGCAGTCTGCCGCGGTCGGCGGCCTCGCCGACAATGCGAGGGTGGCGCGTTCGATGGCGGTCAACGAGCCTGCGCCGGCCGGCGCGCCCGCGCAGCCGCTTGCGAAGAAGATCGAGGAATCTCTCGGCGCCGCCGAGGTCGGCGCCTTCCACGTGGCCTTCCAGATTCCGGGGCGCGTCAGCGTTCCCGCAAGCGGTGGCAGCAAGAATCTGCGCATCGCCACGACGACGATCGCGCCGGACCTGATCGTCCGCTCCTCGCCGGTCGCGGATCCCACAGCCTTCCTCGAGGCAAGCTTTGTGCAAAACGAGGACGCGCCGCTATTGCCGGGCCAGGTCTCCATCTATCGCGACGGCATGTTCGTCGGCCATGGCAAGATGGCGTCCGCCAGCAAGGACGAAACGGTCCGCCTCGGCTTTGGCGCCGACGACAAGGTCAAGATCGAGCGTTCGGTGGTCAAGCGCAACGAGGGCTCGACGGGCTTGATCGTGACCACGTCGAAGACCGACGAGCGCGCGTTCAAGACCACCGTGCGCAACGGCCATGACTTCGCCATCAAGGTCGCGATCGAGGATCAGCTTCCGGTCAGTGAAAGCGAAGACATCGTCGTCGAATTGCTGCCGTCGACGACGCCTCCGACCACGACCAATCTGCGCGACAAGCGTGGGGTGCTGCAATGGGCGTTCGAGATCAAGCCCGGCGATGTCAAGGACATCGCGTTCGCCTGGCGGATCCGCTGGCCCAAGGACAAGGGCGTCGTCATCCTGCCGTCCGGTTAATGGCATCAGAAGGCTCGGGGCGGTCGGCGGGCCGCCCCGAGGCTGAAAAGGCCGGTCGAAAATGGTGGGCAGTGTGTGATATTGCTCACGATGTTTCGCGAGCCGCGGCGCTAGCTGTTGAACGCGAGGAGGCTGTCGGGCGACCCATCGCCGTTTGAGCTAGCGGGGTTGCCTGCTTTGACCTGAGGGCCTGAAGATGAAACGCCTGTTTGCCGGATTATTTGGTGTCGTTGCCTTGACTGGCGTGGTTCACGCCCAAGCCCAAAGCCAGGCGCCGGTTGCCGTCGTCGAGGATGTGCAGGGCAAAGTCACCGGCGCGGAGTTCATGGACTATGTCATTCCCGGCCAGGTCATCAAGCTTGGGGCCGGCGGCGTGGTCGTGCTCGGCTACATGAAATCCTGCTGGCATGAAACCATCTCAGGGATCGGCACGGTGATCGTGGGTACCGAGCAGAGCTCGGTTCATCTTGCCGACTTCAAGGCGAGCAAGGTGCCCTGCGACCCCAACCAGACGGCGAAGGTCGGCAAGGAGGTCGGCGAGAGCGCCGCCACCGTGGTGCGCAGCCTCAAGGACGACAAGCCCGCAGGCCCGCCGCCCCTGATGCTGCATGGCACCGAGCCCATGGTCATGACGAGAGAGCGCGGCAAGATGGTTGTCGAGCGAGTGGACGTGAAGGGCGAGCGCTACGAGGTCGACGTCACCCCCACCTCGCTGACGCGCGGCAAATTCTTCGACTTTGCCAAGACCAAGATCGCATTGAAGCCGGGCGGCGCCTATTCGCTGACGCTCAATTCGAAACATACGGTGTTTGTGGTTGATCCGAACGCCAGCTCTGGTGCGAGCCCGGTGATCGGCCGTCTGGTGATGCTGCAATAATGGCGCAAGCCAGGGGATGAACAGCGCTGTCAGGCGGGATGCGATCGCGGTCGCACTAGCGGCCGTCGCAGGCGGGCTGGTCTCGCTGCTGCCGCCGATCAACTTTGTCCACGGCTGGTCGATCGACGCTCTCACGGCGCTGCGCTGGGAGGTGTTCGGATCGCGGCATGATCCCAAGACCGCGCCGGCTGTGGTGATCGCCGTCGACGAGGAGACCTACGAAACTCCGCCGTTCAAGGGCTCGCCGACACTGACCTGGACCACCGAGATCGGCCGCGTGCTGACGGCTGTGCTCGACGGCGGGGCGAAGGTGGTCGGCTTCGATATCGTGTTCGCCAACTCGATCGAGCAATCCGAGCTGCCTTTCGGCAATGATTCCGTGGGCACGAAGATGCGCGGCTTCGATCGCCCGTTCCTGAGGGCGCTCGCGGCAGGGGCATCCGCCGGCAAGGTGGTGCTGGGCGAGGTGCTCCGCGCTGAGGAGCCGATCGGCCCGTCGCCGGGACAGCGCATCGCGGTCCGTCAGGCAGGCAACATCCGCCCGCTCAACGTCTCACCGGATCCCGACGACGTCGTACGGCGCGTGCCGCTGACCTTTGCCGGCAAGGACAAGCCGGTCAACTCGATGTCGCTGGAGCTGGCGTCGCGCGCATTGGCGACCGAGCCCGTGATCGCCGAGGACGGCGGCGTGACGCTCGCCGGCTATCCTATTCCGAGCGCGGTGAAGAACAGGATGACGCTCAATTTCGACGGTGGCGCCAGTGACGTCGTGACGTATTCGTTCGCCGATTTGCGCGCCTGCGTCGAGAAGAATGACACGGATTTCTTTCGCCGCGAGTTTGCCGATAAGGTCGTCGTTTTCGGCACGCTGGTCGACATCGAGGACCGCAAGGCGACGTCCAAGCGCTTGGCGACAGGATTGGAAGGAGCCAACGCGGCGCGCTGTGCATCTGCACCGGCCAAGGCGACCTTGGCAAAGTTCGGCCGCAGCACGATTGCCGGCGTGTATATCCATGCAACCGCGGTCAACAACCTGATCGGCCACGACGCGCTCGTCGAGCTCGGCCGCACGCCGACGGCGCTGATTGCCATCGGCTTTGCGCTGCTCGCAGGCCTCGCGGCACGGATGTTGAACCCGGTGCCGGCGGCCTGCACCTATGCCGGCATGGTGATCGTGTGGACGGCGGGCGCAACGCTGCTGTTCGCGAGGGCGCTCGTGTTGCCGTTGAGCGAGCCCTTCGCCGCGGGTCTGATCGCGCTGGCCGCGATCGTGGCCTATCGCCTGGTCGTGACCGACCGCGGCCAGCGCCTGCTCAGGCGCAGCTTTGCGCTCTATCTCGCCCCGCAGGTGATCGACAAGATGCTCACCTCCAACAAGCTGCCCGAGCTCGGCGGTGAGACGCGGCACGTCACGGTCTTCTTCTCCGACCTCGCCGGGTTTTCCTCGATATCGGAGCAGATGACCTCGACCGAGCTGGTCGCGTTCATGAACGAATATCTGTCCGAGATGACGGATATCATCGAGGCGAGGGGCGGTTATGTCGAAAAATATATCGGCGACTCCATCGTCGCCGTGTTCGGCGCGCCGGTCGACGATGTCGATCACGCCCGCAATGCGGCGCATGCCGCGCTTGCCTGCCACAAGCGGCTGGAGGAGCTGAACCGGACCTCGCCGGCCTTTCACGGTATTAAGGTCGCGCACCGCATGGGGCTTAATTCAGGCGAGGCGCTGGTCGGCAATATCGGCTCGAAGCGGCGCTTCAACTATTCGGTCATGAGCGATGCGGTGAACGTGGCTTCGCGCCTCGAGGGCGCCAACAAATATTACGGCACCACCATCATCGCCTCCGAGACCACGGTTTCAGCCACCGGATCGACGTTTGCCTGGCGCGAGCTCGATGCCACCCGGGTGAAAGGACGCAACACGCCGGTGAAGATCTACGAGCTAGTGGCGCTGGCCAGCGAAGCGACGAAGGAGCAACAGGAGGCGACCTCGGCCTATGCGGAAGGACTGGCGCTGTGGCGCAGGCGGGAGTTCTCGGCCGCCGCGGATTCTTTCGCGCGCGTCGCCGGGTTTGACACACCGTCTGGAATCTTCCTGAAATCGGCACAGAAATACGCGAAGGAGCCGCCGGGGTCCGATTGGGAGCCGGTCAGCGCGCTGGAAGGGAAGTAGCCGGCCTCTATAATAAAGGTGCCGGCCCGGGCGAACCGGGCCGGCCAACAAGATCGGGAGGAGGGCGGATGTCCTATCAGCATATTCTCATCGACGATCCCCGGCCGAGGGTGCGGCGCATCACCTTGAACCGGCCCGAGAAGCGCAATGCGCTGAACAACCGCCTGCGCGGCGAAATCTTCCAGGCTCTGGAGGCCGCCGACCGCGACGGCGAGATTTCCGTTTCGATCATCCGTGGCGCGGGGCCGTGCTTCTCAGCGGGCTATGATCTCTCCGCGAACAATTCGCTCGATCAGCCCTATCATTCGGCCGCCGGCCCCGGGCAGTGGTCGCGCCATGTGGTCGAAGGCTGGTTCTCAATCTGGGACCTGGCCAAGCCCGTGATCGCACAGGTACATGGCTATTGCCTCGCCGGCGGCACCGAGCTCGCCACCGCCTGCGACGTCGTCTATGTCGCCGACGATGCGCAGATCGGCTATCCGCCGGTGCGGCTGATGTCGCCGCCCGACATGCAATATCATCCCTGGCTGGTCGGTATGCGCCGCGCCATGGAGCTGATGCTGACGGGTGATGCGATGTCAGGCCGCGAGGCCGCGGAGTGGGGCTTTGCGACGCGCTCGTGTCCGCTTGCCGAGCTTGAGGCACGCACGCTCGATTTCGCCGAGCGCGCGGCAAAGGTGCCGGTCGAGCTGCAGCAACTCAACAAGCGCTCAGTGCATCGCGCGATGGAGATCATGGGTGCGCGCGCGGCAATGCGCGCCGGTACTGAAATCCAGGCGCTGGCGTTCACGACTGAAGCAAGCCGCAGCTACATGTCGACGTTCCGTCGCGACGGCGGCAGCGTGAAGGCGCAGCTCGACCAGCGCGACACGACGTTCGGGGATTATCGGACGAAGAAATGACGATCTGGGTGCGTGACGAGCCGAGTTCTTACCCTCCCCCTCCAGGGCTCTCCAGGGGAGGGTGATATCGAACGCACGGAGACAGTGATTTAACGTGCTAACTGTTCGGGCCGCGGTCGAGGCCGTAAGGCTGCCAGCGCCGGAGCTTTGAGGCCTGCAGCACCGATGGATTGACGCAGCTCATCGGCCACATGCCCTGCAGCACCAGCGACAGTTCGGTGCCGACCCGCCGCTTGCGCGCTTCGTCGAAGCGTGCGGAAGCGGAGGCGACATGCGCGGTCAGTGTGACATTCTCCATGCGCAGCATCGGATTGTTGTGTGACGGCGGCTCCTTCTCCAGCACGTCGAGCGCGGCATGCGCGATCCAGCCTTCCTGCAACGCCTTGATCAACGCTTCCTCGTTCACGGTCGGGCCGCGGCCGGTATTGACGAAGATCGCGGTCTTTTTCATCTGCTTGAAGTGCGCCTCGCCCAGCATGTGATGGACCTCGGGACGCGCCGGCGCATGCATCGACACGAAGTCGGATTGCGACAGCACCTCCGACAGGGTCGCCGGCATCACGCCGTGGTCGTACATCAGCGTTTCCTGGATGAAAGGATCGTAGGCCATCATGCGCAGGCCGAACGGCGCAGCGCGCTTCGCCACCGCGCGGGCAACGCGGCCGAACGAGACGAAGCCGAGCGTCTGTCCCATCAGCCGCGGAATCTTTAGAAGCGCCGGACGGCCTTCGGACCAGCGGCCCTCGCGCACCATCTTGTCCTGCTCGATCAGCCGGCGGAAGCCGGCGAGCAGCAGCATCATAGCATGGTCGGCCACTTCCTCGATGAAGGTGTCGGGAATGTTGGTGACGGGAATGCCGCGGGCGGTGGCGGCCTTGACGTCGACCGAGTCGACGCCGACGCTGCCGAGCGAGATCACCTTGCAGTTCTCCAGCGCATCGATGATCGCCTTGGTGAACGGCATGCCCTTGGCGTAGACCGCGTCCGCGGTCTTCGCGGCGGCGATGAACTCCGCCTCATTGGCGGGCGCCTCCACGATCTCGGCGTCGATCAGATCGAGCGCCTCCTTCTCGTAGGCATAGCCGCCACCGGCCGTCGTGAAGCTTGCGCCCTTCGGCGTCACTATCTTGAATTTCGCCATCGATCGCTCCCGATTTTCTTGGTCCGCGGGGTCTCGCGGGCTTGTTCTTGTCGGTTGCATCAAAGCATGGCGGGGCCGCCGTCCGCTAGGCGCTGCCGACGCATGGCGCGGCGCCAAATGGGCACTTGGACCCGACATTTTGCCCCCGGCCCGGCCTGCCGGGAGGCGCGCGCCCACCCGTCGTTGCCATCGGTTTCAATACTGCACTCGTTGATTGCATTGCTCGACGGATTTCTTGGATAAGTGGAGCGAAATCATCGAGATCAGGCCAAAACCCGGACTTTTACTGACCAATCCGTAACCAGCCGGAAGGGATTTCAACCTATGGTGAACTGAATCATCGGTTAAGGCGCACGCCCAAATAGTTCATTTCCCCGGAGAAGCAACTTGAAGTTGAATAATCTGACGATTGCCCCCAAGCTGGGCATTCTCGTGGGGATCACCTTGCTCGGCCTCGGCGTCGCCGGCGTTCTCGCCGGCTATCTGATGCAGCGGGAGATGCTGAACGCGCGGGTGGAGCAGGCCCACGCCATCGTCGAAATGGCGCGCAACATGGC
>Ga0306921_10008959_pt1 | contig 10590 bp, 11 predicted proteins | sample sta12Cox44000080_FD_203760 | JGI IMG/M metagenome (GOLD analysis project Ga0306921, IMG submission 203760) | Lab enrichment of tropical soil microbial communities from Luquillo Experimental Forest, Puerto Rico - statoxic.12C.oxic.44.000.080 (v2)... | ecosystem: Environmental > Terrestrial >...
GCACCTAGCATCAAACCTGGAAGAAGCAATATGGTTCCCAGCTTCGGATGCACCGATTCGCTCACAATAGCCATAAACAAGCCAATGAAGGCCACGGTCATCGGCAATCGGTCCCAGACGAGCGAATCGTTGTTCGGATGCCAGTGATAATACCCAGAACCAACGCTTACTAGCGAGACGCCAAGAAAGAATGTAAACCAGCATATCGAATACCCTGTCAAACGCCCGCAGGCACCCAGCATGATACCAGCTAGTCCGACGATTAGGAACGGAGCATTAGATACCACGTCCGCGAAATTAGGGACTCCGAGGAAGCGACGCCTATCGGCAAACTCGTGATAGCGCGCATCCTGATGTATAGGTGGAAGGCAAAGCAGAATCAGGAGCGATGCAGCGACGATTAGGAGAAGTAGGTAATGACACCAGTGTCTCGTAAGGGCAGGGGCATGCATGCTTCCTAACGAGACCCAAGATCAGCGACCGCCTGAGTTAGGAATGATGTTCGCCTGCTCTCAAATCTAAGCATAAGGACGGTCTGCGGTTCGCTGCAGCGCATGGTTAGGCGTTGCGGTCATTTGGAATTTGGACTTCCATCCGCCACCAGACTCATCTGGAGAAGCGAGAAATCCACGATCAGCCTGCTCGCGCCACTGGCATGGAAACGTTTGATAGCAGTGCCCTCCATGTGAGCACGCCACTGAGCTTCGCTCGCCCACGTCTCGACGAAAACCAATATTCTGCCGTCCTCCCGCGACTGATGCAGCTCGTAACGCAGGCATCCGGGTTCCTTGACGGTTTCGGCCACGAGCTGCTCCTGGGAAGCGCGGAGCGCTGCTTCTTGTCCCGGCGCAGCCGTGGCAATCGCCACGATGGTCAGAGGAGCTGTATTCATGGCGTGCCCCGGCCAACGTCCTTCGCGGTCGGCGCGCCCTCCAGCCAGTTCACTTTCCAGCCGTCTTCGAGGATGATGATGGCACGCGCGCCAGCGGGAACCCAAGCCTCATGGACGACGTGGCCGGGCAGATAGAAATAACCGCCCTCGCGCACCTCGAAGCGTTCGCTCGTGTCCCTGTTCTCGAAAAGGTGCGACCCTCGGAGGAGAAAATGCGTCTCGCTCTTTTCGTGAGTGTGTTTGGGAATGTGCAGCGCGGTGGGAAAGTCAATCATCAGCGTCGTGGCATTGGTCTGCGGGTCAACGCGAAGGAGTGTGAAAAGAGGTGAGTCCTTGCCCAATTCGGGAAGCATCATCTCCCATTTATGGTCGGGCTGGTTCTTGAGGATGGATTCGTCAGTCATAGCTTGTGTTCATTTGATGGTTTGGGTTTCACGATGCGCGAGCGACGCCTAACGAGATAGAGATAAGCCGCGGCAGGGTGTCATTGCAAACACTCCGAACTTATTTCCGAATGGGGCCGTTAGTAACTGTCTTGGATTCAAGTGTAATTTAGATCTGGTTTGAGAGCACTGTTCAGCACAATCAGGAGCTTTCTCATGGTGGCGGTGAGAGCAAGCTTGGCGGGTTTGCCAGCGGCACGCAATCGCAGATAAAAAGCGCGCAGAACGGGATTGTGCCGGGCAGCGACCAGTGCGGCCATATACAAGCCGTGACGCACGGGCCTGCGGCCGCCATAGATCGCACGTCTGCCGCGCATTCTCCCACTGTCGCGATTAAATGGTGCCACTCCGACCAACGCTACAACCTCACGGCGGTTGAGCTGTCCCAACTCTGGCATTCGAGCCAGCAGTAACGCAGCCGTGCGTGCACCAACTCCATTGATGGCCGTCAGCTTCTGTGCTTTGGCCGAAAGTTCTGGTGATGCTTCAATGTGTTCTTTAATGAACAGATCGAGTTGCTCGATCTGCTTTTTGATTTGCTTAAGCAGACTGCGATTTAATCTCCGGACGCAACCATCACTGACTCGCGCGGCTCGATTCTGTTCCATCACCAGCAGATGCGTTAAATGCCGGCGTTGACTCTCCAGCTCGCGTAAATGTTGCTGCTCCAGTTGAGACGCACTGATTGTTCCTGGCTGCATTGCCTCAGCAAAGTTGCACAGCACCTTCGCATCGATCCGATCGGTCTTAGCTAAAATTCCCGCCGCTCGCGCAAATTGTCGAACCCGGTTGGCTTGCACTAAACTGACTTTCAGCTGTGCACCAACCAGCGCTTGAACCAACGCGCGTTCGTACCCTCCGCTCGATTCACATATCACCTGCACGGGGACTTTTAGTTGTTTAACCCACTTGATCAGCTCTCGATGACCAACCCGCTCATTTGCAAAACGACGCTTCTCATTTCCGATTGCCCCGTCCAAATAAGACTTGGCGATATCAACTCCCATGTAGACAAGCTCCTCTTTCACGTGATAGATAACTCCTGCTTCTAAGATGCGAGCTGGCCAGGCCGGTCCTGCCCTCGGGATAAAAGACCGGCTTGGTCGCTCCAGTAACTGTTCGAGTTTACTTCACACGCCCAAGGGCAGGCACGGATCGAACTAACGGACGCTCTTGGCCTAACCAGAAGCCGCTTCATCGAGGATCGCGCACCTGCCGCCCTTTTGCACCAAATCAAAGCCACTTTAAAGAAGATAGAGGCTTCATCGGTTAGGTGATTACCTCGGCTTGTCCACGTCGTCGAGCCTGATACGCTCCATTCTGTAATCGGCACCAAAAATGATCTCGTGTTGCGTAAGCTTGTGAATCGGCTCGCTGCTTTCGCCGGGGTCGGGGCCTGGTTCGTTACCATAGGTGCTACTGCTTTCAAGGCGATGATTTCTGATGCGCCACCGGCCGTGCAACACGCCAGGTTCCTTTTTGCCCATCCACCATGTACCGTCTGCGAAGTAAATGTAATCGTGCCGCGGAGATCGCCAGGCACCAACCATCAGCTTGGTTAGCTGTGCATCGCTTTGCTCATCGGCCGCGAGGCATGACGAAACGAACGCCAGAGCAAATATGAATGTTACCAGACGCGTAATCATCTAACGAGATAGAGATAAGCCACGGCAGGGTGTCGTGGCAATCACAATGAAGTTGCGTCGCAATGGGGCTGTTGGCTTCATCGATTGGTTAGATGCATTGGGTGAACCCACACCTGGATTCCAGCTTCAAAATTACTGTTGCGAACGCAAATCCTTGAGTGTCTCAATAGATTTTTCAAAGGCTGCTGGCGATAAAATAAGCTGTATGTGGTCTACACTAGGTATCATCGTAACCGGTGTATCCTTCCCCGCTTTCTTCAACACCTCCGCAAATCGGTCAGGATAATAAACCTCGTCGTTCGCGCCGACCAAAACGCGGAACGGCTGGTGCATAGAGCGAATATTGCCCAAATAATCTCTTTGCGGGCCAAAGTTCATCGTCAGAGCGTACGAATACTCCGGGGTGAGGATTACTTTCGCTTTTTCGTTTACCGCGAAGCGGAGCACTGGGAGAGAGTTGAAAATGTGGATACCGAATCTATTCAGAGTCGCGATGGCGATGATGCGCGGCAAACCGACACTTGCCCAACCGCCGCTATCTGGACGCGTCGTCGGCGCATCCGGACTCAGAAAAGGAGCGAGGAAGAGATAGCTTTGGAAAAGGCTCTGTTGTTTGCTGCCAGCGAAGCGTAGCGCAAAACCGCCACCGGAAGAGAAGCCCGCCAAGGTGACAGGTTGTGGAGGTGAAACCGCGTGGATGAAATCGACCAGATCATCTTCCAGTTGTCCGACGTAAGCGATCTGGCCTTTGCGACCTGAAGCGCCATGACCACGAATATCAAGCGCGAAGGTTTGATATCCGGCAGCACTGAATGCCTTTGCCATCAGATGCATGCTCGAACTAGTGGCCGACGAACCATGGACAAGCACGACACTGCCCTCGCCCGGAGTCGCAGCCGCTGATAGGTAAACTCGGTAGGCTAGCTTCGTTCCATCGCGCGCAGTGAACTCGGAGAGTGGCGGCAAATCAGAAAAATTCACCGAGCCAAATGGATCGGTAATGCTGCCCATAGGATGCGGTGTGCCAGGGCCACCGAAGATGATGGCGACTCCGAAAATTGCGACTAACAAACCCAAGCAGATAAGAAGGACCCGCTTCATAGCATCTAACGAGAAGGAGATAAGCCACGGCAGGGTGTCGCGGCAAACATCATGGCGATTATTCGATCAGGGGCCGTTGGCTTCATCGGCTGGTTAGATGCGCGATGTCAGTTCACGCTGTGGTCTCGCTCTTTGACGCGTGTGAAAACGCCCAGAGATTCGCTTTCGAAGCTTTCGGCGTTGCCATCCTCACCGATCATAAACGTTGTGACCGAGGGCATCGCGGCCGCGCCAGGGAACTGCATCATAAACGCGCCGTTGTTCCAGTGTTTCAACGTGGCGGGATATTTCGCCGGACCCCATTGCATTTTGACACCCTTGCCATCCCGTAAGATTTCACAACGACCGTAATAATCGTTTTCGTAAACGCCGACGAGCGATTCCAGCGTTCCATTGAATTTTCCTGGATTCTTCGGCGCTGGCCTCGGCACGAGAAATTTTTTCATGTCTTCGTTCAGCGCGAAAATCTTTTTCTGGTCGGCTTCAGGATCGATGCCCAAGAGTTGATTCAAAAAATAGGCGCGCACCGCTTCGGGAAACGTGGTGAGATTGAGATTTGCGAGAACGACGATGCCGGCGTTCTTGTCTGGCACCATAACCATGATCGTGCGCACACCTGCGGCAGCGCCGTCTTTTTCGATGATCTGGCGTCCTGCGTAATCGTAGCTGGCGACGCCGAGTCCATAGTAGAAACCTGTCGCATCGCTGATCGGCGGGATACAGGTGGGGAATTCGATCGCTGACACCATGCTGCGCTTGAACATTTCCGCGACCGTTTCGGGTTTCAGAATCTGTTTGCCGTTATATGTCCCCTTGTTCAAAAACATCAGCATTAGCTTCGACAGGTCGGCGGCGGTAGAAGTGCCCGAACCGGCTGCGCCTATAACGTCGTCTCTAGATGGTTCAACGACGGCAATTTTCCCGTCGACAAGCGCGTGTGCGGCCATGGCATTAGGATCTTTTAGCGCTTTGATCACCGTCCCGGAGCGCGACATCTCTAGGGGCTTGAACAAGCGCTGTTCGACGAGATCGTTCCACGATTGCTTTGCGCAACGCGCCGCGACTTCACCGGCCACAAAAAATCCCGGATTCGAATACTGCGCCACCTCGCGCAAGCTGTAGCTCGGCTTGAAGAACCGTAGCCGCCGCAGTATTTCCTCGCGATCGTAACCAAAACTGTCGAGCTGGTATCCGGTATGATGCGGCCAACCAGTGCGATGCGCGAGCAGATCGCGTTCGGTCAACCAACGCGTCATGTACGGGTCGTACGCGACAAATTCCGGGAGGTAATTAAAGATCGGTTTGTCCCAGTCGAGTTTGCCTTCATCTACAACGGTGGCCGCGGCTGCGGCGGTCAACGTTTTTGTAATCGATGCGAGCTGAAAGATCGTGTTCTCGTCTACGGCGCCGGGCTTTGTCACGTTGCGCACGCCGTATCCCTTGAGCAAAACTACTTTGCCGTCTCGCACTACCGCGACTGCCGCACCCGGCACCTGGTATTCTTTCATTGCTCGCGTGATCAATGCGTCCAGATTCGCAATCGGATCATCTGCAGACGCAGCGGGGACTGAATATCGCCAGAAAAGCAGTGTCAGGGTGAATAGAGCAACGAAGGTACCCTGGTAAACGAGTTTCATTTGATTGCGCCTCTGCGTTGCCCATTACCTGCGGCGCTGTCAAGCATCAACTGCCACGTCCGGAGAGCCGAGGCAGTCGGCAAATTGTGTTCGGCTGGACGACGCAGAAGTTTCCATTCACGGTCGAGAGCGTGCACAAGCTTAAAATTGGCGAGCCGCATGTCGTCACTGTTACGGGCAAAGCATTCTACGACATCGCACACGCGCCAGCAGACCATTCAAACCGACGACATTCGCCCAAAGATTACGCTGTGTGGGAAATTCATCCCGTAATGAAACTGGAAGTGGTCCAATAAAGCATTGGAAAATCATCGTTGACAATCTCAGCAAAGCCGGATGGAGTTGGGGCTGCGTCTCAGCCGTGGATTCTCAGGGGCGCACGATCTGGATCACCGATGCACACCGTGACGACGGCAAGCGTTACGTTGTGCGCGCCGATAAGAAGCTGACGGCTTTTGTGGAACTGGAATCGACGGCCCGCACCTGTAGCGAATTGGCTTGACTAGCTGGCGCTATTTTCGCCAGACTCGGCGTCGCTAACGGATCTTGAATCAGGCGGAGGCCTCTTACCCCGCCCGGGTTCTTCGCTCTTCCGGACCCGCAACTAACGGGATTAATTCAGCGGGGAAAAGAAAGCGATAACTATGAATTCATTGATTCAGCTCAACAAAGCAACAGTAATATCTCTCATCGTAGTCCTGATTATCTGCCTTGGACCACTGCAAAACGCGCCAGCGGTCAGTCCACCGCCAGACGGGGACTATGGCAATGGCAACACGGCCGAGGGCGATGACGCCCTCTTCAGCCTCACCAACGGCTCGTCCAACACAGCCATCGGCTTTAACGCGCTCTACCGCAACACAACGGGCGACGGCAACACTGCTAACGGTTTCCGGGCGTTATTTTTTAACACAACTGGCGACCACAACACGGCCACCGGTCTCCAGGCGCTCTTAAGGAACACAACGGGACGCGCTAATACGGCCAACGGTGACAGCGCCCTCTCAGCTAACACGATGGGCATGTTCAACACTGCCAATGGTTTCGCGGCGCTCGATAGCAACACAACAGGCTTCAACAACACGGCCAGCGGTGGCCGGGCGCTCTTTTTTAACACAACCGGCTCCAACAACACAGCCAATGGCTTTGATGCGCTCTACCGCAACACAACGGGCGACGGCAACACTGCCAACGGTTTGCGGACACTATTTTTTAACACAACTGGCGACCACAACACGGCCACCGGTTCTCAGGCGCTTCATCAGAACACCACCGGCTTCAACAACACGGCCAACGGCTTCCAGGCGCTCCTAAATAACGCAACCGGTTCCAACAACACGGCCAACGGTGCCAACGCGCTCCTTAGCAACACAAGCGCCAACGGCAACACGGCCAATGGCGTCAATACGCTCCTTGCTAGCACTACCGGCGAGGGCAACACTGCTACCGGTATCAACGCGCTCGTTAGTAACACAACCGGCAGCCTCAACACGGCTATGGGGCCACGAGCGCTCTTCAATAACACGACCGGCAACGGCAACATCGCGCTGGGAATTGATGCCGGCAGCGGCGTAACTACCGTTAATGACGTTATTTGTATCGGAACCGCGGGCGCAAACGTCGGCAGCAGTTGCTACATCGGCAACATCTTTAACCAATCATCCCCATCAGGAGTGGCGGTTTTCGTCAATTCAGTCGGTAAGCTCGGGACGGCGACTTCCTCGGCTCGTTTTAAAGCAGATATCAAGCCGATAGGCAAAGATAGCGAGGTGCTTTTGGCGCTAAAACCGGTCAGTTTTCACTACAAGAAAGAAATTGACCCGGTGGGAATAGCGCAGTTTGGCCTGGTAGCTGAAGAGGTAGAAAAGGTGAATCCCGATCTGATCGTGCGCGATAAGGATGGAAAACCATACAGCGTGCGCTACGACGCTGTGAACGCGATGTTGCTCAATGAGTTTCTTAAGGAGCATCGCAAGGTCGAGCAACAGCGTAAAGACTTCGAGGCGGCTATAGCGCAACAGCGGAAGGATTTCGAAGCTGCCGTCGCTGAATTGAAGGGACAAATCCAGAAAGTGAGCGCCCAGCTTGAAGTGAGCAAGGCCGCATCGCAAACGACTCTGAACAATCAGTAAGCTTCCGAGCACTCGAATCGAACATCGGCGCTTGAGGCGAATTGTCTTGACCAGCGCGCGTAATTTTCGCCAGACTCGGGGTCCCTATACGGATCCGAATCAGGCGGAGGACATTGCCCCGCTAGGTTCTTCGTCTCTTCCGGATCCGCTATTCCAGAGAAGCAACTCCGCGGGGGAAAAGGAAAGGAATGAAGAACTATGAATCGACTGATCCAGCTGAATAAGACAACCGCAGTGTTTTTTGTCGTCTTGGGGCTCGGCTGCTTTTGCCTTTCGCCCCTGGCGCCGGCGCTAAGCCCGCCACCGGACGGAGGCTATCTCAATGCCAATACGGCGGAAGGAGACTTCGCGCTTCAAAGCCTGACTACCGGCCGCGAAAACACGGCCATCGGCTGGAATGCGCTGAGTGGCAATACCACCGGCTCTGACAACACGGCCACCGGTCTTAATGCACTCCATGACAACAACGGAGAGGCCAATACAGCCACTGGCGCAGGGGCGCTCCAACGCAACACAACCGGCAGCAACAACACGGCCACCGGTGTTGCGGCGCTTGCAGGCAACACAACGGCGAGCGGCAACACAGCCAACGGACACGAAGCACTCAATAACAATAACGGTGCGAACAATACGGGCATCGGCGCTTCTGCGCTCGAATTCAGTACCACCGGCAACTACAACACGGCCAGCGGTTTTGTGGCGCTTCGAAACAACGCCAGCGGCGACTTTAACACGGCGACCGGGGCCGGCGCACTCTTTTTTAATACCGCAGACGAAAATACGGCCACGGGGGCCGCGGCGCTCTTACACAACACCACCGGCAGCAACAACACGGCCGCCGGCAGTGGGGCGCTCTTTAACAATACCACTGGCGCTCACAATACGGCTAACGGGGATCAAGGGCTCTCCAGCAACACCACCGGCAACGACAACGTGGCCTTAGGGTTTCTAGCCGGCAACAGCCAAACCACCGGCAGCAATAATGTCTATATCGGCAGCAACATACTAGGCGTTGCCGGCGAGAACAACGTCTGCTACATAGGGAGCATCTTTGGTCAAACCTCTGCCAACGGAGTTCCGGTATTAATTAACTCAGACAATAAGCTTGGAACGGCTACGTCCTCAGCGCGGTTCAAGCGCGACATTCACGATATGAATAAGGCAAGCGAGGCGCTTTTTGCGCTGCGACCCGTTGCGTTCCGTTACAAGAAGGAGATCGACCCAACAGGAATCTCGCAGCTAGGTCTTGTGGCTGAGGATGTCGAAAAGGTGAATCCAGATCTGGTTGTGCGCGACAAAGAAGGAAAGCCCTACAGTGTGCGCTACGACCAAGTGAACGCGATGCTGCTAAACGAGTTCCTGAAAGAGCATCGGACAGTTCAGCAATTGGAAGCGAATGACGCCGAGCAGCAAGGGGAAATCAAAGCTCTCATCGCAACCGTCAAAGAGCAGGCGGCGCAAATCCAAAAGGTGAGCGCACAACTGGAACTGAACAAACCCGCGCCGCAAACGGTCTTGAACAATCACTAAACCGGTCAACCAACCGAAGCAAAGAGCCGTCGTGCTTCACCGCTGGTTTCGTGTTACGCCAGGACTACAAAAGCAAATAAAACCGTACGGCGAAGACAATCGGGAGACTCAAATGCCTAAAAAAATCGTAAACATCCAGCTACGACCCGATCAGGAAGAGCGGATCAACGCGATCGTGGAGCGAAGCGCGATCCTTGATACATCGAAGTTTGTCCGTATCGCCGTCGATTGGCTACTGCGCTCGGACATCGGCCAAGTGATCAAGACGATTGTCGATGATGAGGCGTTCCCGGATTACACAATGCCGAAGAAAACGACTGGGCGAAAAAACAAAACGCGGAGCAAACGCCCGAAAAAAGCGTTTGGTTAAGCGCTTGGTTCTCTACTCGGCGTGCTGGCTCGGCCGATCTTTCGATAGCTCAAGCAAATAACGGGGCCGCCCATCAGTGTCCTTTATGCCAAAGACTTTACCGAACGGCTTCTGTTCAAGAGGAAGGCTGACTTCAGCCTTTTTGGACAAATCGCTGAATGCTGCCTCAGCATCATCTACAAGCCAATAAAGCTCTGGCTCACCACCTCCAGCAATTGGCCTATCTCCGGCAATGGCGAAGTGATCGAACTGGACATACGTTGGATGGTAGCGCTCAACTTTGAGGCCGAGGATATCGACGTAGAAACGCTTCGCTGCCTCGACATCGTTCACGTACTCCACAACGAATCCGAATCGGGGTTTATTGCTCATGAGCGATGCTGTTTGCTCCTCGATGTAATGTCATAATAGTCACGGATAGCGGAAATCTGACGAGCGGCAACGAAAACACCACCGACTGCGCCCTAGCGCACGTCTAACGAGAAAGAGATAAGCCACGGCACGGTGCTGTGGCAAAATTGCTCGCGTTCACTCCGATAGGAGCAGGTGCTCCGCCTTGAAATTAGCCGCTTGCGGCAGGTGGTCGCCATCGCCGGAAGGCGGCTCGGCCAGCGTAAAGCGCCCTTCGGCAGATTCATCCTCGTTAACCCGCGTCTAGTACGCGCTCCAGTTCACTTCCCAGTCGGGTGCGCTTTGCCGGTGTCGTCGCTGACCCGCGCTAAATCTACAATCCTGGCTAGCTCCCAGGTCCGTCCGCCGTCGCTCGACCATGACTCCTCATAGTGAGGGGGGCTCGACGCTATCTGCGACCAGACATACCGGTTCAACAGCAATTTGCC
>Ga0306921_10008961_pt1 | contig 10589 bp, 12 predicted proteins | sample sta12Cox44000080_FD_203760 | JGI IMG/M metagenome (GOLD analysis project Ga0306921, IMG submission 203760) | Lab enrichment of tropical soil microbial communities from Luquillo Experimental Forest, Puerto Rico - statoxic.12C.oxic.44.000.080 (v2)... | ecosystem: Environmental > Terrestrial >...
AACCGCAGAGCTGTTCGCGGCGGCGAGCCGGATCGGCGCGGTGATGGCCGAGCGCCCGCTGGAGGAGGAGGAGGCGCTCGATCGGTTTGGCCGCAATCTCGGCATCGCTTTTCAGCTGGTCGACGACATGCTCGACTTCTCGGCACAGCCAACCGAGCTCGGCAAAAGCATCGGCAACGATTTCCGCGACGGCAAGGTCACGCTGCCCGTCCTTGTCGCGTTCGCCCGCGGCGACAAAGGAGAGCGCGACTTCTGGCGTCGCACGATCGAGAAGCAGGATCAGCGGGCGGGCGATCTCCAGCAGGCGATCGACTTGGTCGAGAAGCGCGGCGCCCTCGCCGAGACTCTCTCTCGCGCCCGCGGCTATGCTGCCACTGCGATCGGTGCACTATCGATCTTTCGCGACGGGACCGAGCGGCGCGCTCTAAGCGACGCTGCCGCCTTTGCCACCGAGCGGGGTTTTTGACCGGGCGTAGCAAATGTTGGTCTTGGACGGCGCTGTCGGGAGTTGGCCCCCTGTCGAGGGTTCTGTCCGAGCAGCACCCGAGGGGTCGATCGCGCAGTTCGCGGGACCCGGCCAATCCCTACGCGGTGGGAAAAAACCGGCAAAAACTCGATTTCGGGCCGTTCAGGGATCGAACCCGCGCCACCAAGCCATTGTTTTTCCAGAAAACCAAGGGCAAATTCCTTAAACGGCCGATCAGGGAATTAAATCGACCTAACAGGGGCCCGGATCGGCGTAACAGGGAAGCACCAGGGAAGGGGCGGCATCGGCCGATATCTCGATGTTGCCTTGGACCCTCCCCGGGTTGAATGTTCTTTCACGGGTGACGAACCCGGCCGGTCCGCACCCATGCCGTGTTGGACCCAAGTCATCGCCCGCCGGCCGTCCGGGCTGATCGCCACTCCCCAGACCCGGGAGGCCATGGCCTTCGAGCTGACGGTCGCTGACGGCCAGCTGGGCATTCTGAAAGTCCTGCGCCGTCTAAGTCGTCGCCGAGGGCAAGGTGCTCGCGGCAGCCGCATCGGCGCGGTGATGGCCCACCGGCCGCGCGACGAGAGGCGCTCAAATCAGTTCGGCTGCAATCTCGGGATCGCCTCAGGCTGGTTCGAGAAACCGCGTGATCCAAGTCTCGATCGGAGAAGCCAGCTCGACCTGTCTGCTGTCGACGAGCAGCGCAATTTCCCGGACGCTGACAGCACTCAGACGAACAGTTCCCCCGTTCTGCCAGCAACCGTCAACTCAGAACACGGGTTGACGAGCGCAGGTGGTCGTCGCTGTCGAGCCAGAGGGCGATATGCGTGTCGAGCAAGTGTATCAGTCACCGCTCGATTTCTGACCGGTTTCGGCGTCCGGCTCGACACCGAGGGTCGGCGCGATCAAGTCAACACCCTACCGAACCCGGACCGGCCCGCGGTGAGCCTCGAACAGAGAGAACGCCCAGGCATCATGATCCAAGAGACGCCACATGGCTTAGGCAACCGCCTCGGTCTTGTTGCTCGCGTATCAGGTTTTCGGCTGCCTCTTCAATCAGGGCGATGACCTCCGGTCGGCTGATGGTCACGACTCTAGGTACCTCGGCACCTTCTCATTGATGACGTAAGGAACCTCGAGAGAATCTACGCCAGCGCTCCGCTTATCGCCGTGGCGCGGTGCGGTTCTTGAGCGCGATTTTGACAGGTTTTCGACGGAGAGCGCCCATACATTGTTTTAAGGCGCGCTTTTCGCTATAGCTCGCGCTCGGTCGGGCGGAGTGTAGCTCAGCCTGGTAGAGCACTGCTTTCGGGAGGCAGGGGCCGGAGGTTCAAATCCTCTCACTCCGACCAGTTTTTCCGCCATATTTCGCGCGGATGTCGCTCTCGGGTATGTACCCGAAATGACGGAACGTGACGCGAACACGCGGCACCGGCTGGCACCAGGCTGGCACCGATGTTCGGGCGGCGTTCTCCCGGCCGTAGCCTCATCGCCTCCTTTGCGGCGACTGCGATTGCCCCAGAAAGGAGCGTGTTCGTGACTATCCTTCGCAAAACCCCTGGATCGCCGCTTGCAGCGCTTTCACGCTGTCGAACCCCAGCGCTGCTGCGGCATTGTTGAGGCCGCCGTACTGCTTGGCGAGCGCCGAGACACTCTGGCCGTGGCAGTTTGCCTTGCCAGGCGTGCCGGCAAATACGGGAGCCGTTAAGGTGATCACCACCTCGCCGTTGCCGGTCTGGATACCGGCGACCAGGATTTGGTTAGTTCCGGCGTCGAAGGAGCCACCACCACCGCCGCCACCGTCCGAGCCCCCTCCACCACCGCTGTAGCCACCACCACCACCGCCAGCAGCAGCGCCACCACCGGCGCCGCCACCACCGTAGCCGCCAGCGGTGCCGCTGGTACCGCCGGCCAGCCCGGGAAACGCCCCACCACCGCCGGCGCCACCCGTGCCGGCAGTCAGGAAGCCCCCACCACCGCCACCACCGGCCGAGCCCCCTCCACCTCCAGCTCCGCCATTGCCGTTTGTGCCGCCGGCGCCGGGGCTGTTGCCGCAGCAGGGGCGACCGCCTGTATCGCCGTTGGGGCCGGTGAGGCCACTGCCGCCGTTCGTGTCCCCACCACCGCCGCCGCCGCCGGCAATGACGAGCGGCGTATTGCCGGGACCTACGACAAAGCTGCCCCCGCCGCCGCCACCGCCAACGGGGCCGTGGAATGTTGTGCCGGCGCCCCCGACGGCGATCTGCAAATTATCGCCGGCAGTCAGGCTGAAGTTGCCACCGATCTCGGCCCCTAGGCCTCCGAAAGATGCGAAGCTGCCGCCGCTTGGGGCTTCGTTGCCGCCCTGCGCGCCAAAGGCGAGGATCTGGTAAGTGCCGGTGACTGGCACGGTCCAGGTGACGAGTTCACCAGAGTAGGTGAAGTTGACCCGCTGCGCGTGCGCGGCCGGTTCCGATACGGCGACGGCCAGCAATGCTGTTCCAGCCAACAAGAGCAGCTTCATGGTACGCCTCCCTCTTGGCTGGCGAGCACGAGGTAGAAGCCGATCAAATTCGAGATGCCGTCGACTAAGCTTTCCACTGTCTTCTCTCCATCCGAGGCGCGGAAGGTTCCCGTCGCATCGGAGAGGTAAGGCACTGTCGGGCACCTCCGCTTGATAATTCCGGCCAAAATGTTGATAAAAGTCAGCCGGGGAACGCGAGTATCCGTGCATGTCCCGGGGCGTCGCCCCAGCCTGACGCAAGAGCGACAACGCCGAGGTCCGGTTTCCACCCCGAGCCGACATCCGGAGGGATACCAAGCGTCATCTGTGGACGACCCCGTCGAAGCAAGAGCGATCTGATTTGATCCATAGCCTACCGACGCACGGTCCCGGTCACGACCATATCGGCCTGCCGTCGGCCGCAGCGCGAACAGACAAGCCTCTCGCGCCAATCGAGAACGCTGGTGTCGGCGCCGTACCGAGCAGCCATCTCTGCCGGGTCCGGCTCGACCTGATGCTGGCCACCACACGATAAGCCGGACTTGGGCAGCGGCAGCTTTGCCGAGCGTCATCGGCGGGCCGCGATAGGGTTTCACCGCGAGCGAAGGTTGACGGCCCGATCAAGAGGTTACGTGCCAAATTCTGTTTTAATCATTGCCTGCCAAATGGGTCTTAGTGGAAATGTCTGGAATACGAATACAAGTGAGGAAGAACCGAATAAAATTACCATCCCTCGCAACCATCCTACACGAAAGCTATATCGAATAGCAGGAATGATACTGACCAATATGTATGAGCATATGAGTAATGTTATAATATAAATCATTATAAGATTCATAGAATAATTGGTTGTTAAACTTAAAAAGCTTCTAATATCTGGTGTAGAAAAGGCCTCATATAATGACTTGTCGCTTAATATGATGTAATCCATAAGATTGTTTAATGGCCAATATATAGTAGTAAGTAGAGCAAAAATCAAACATATTCGTATTGGTGTACGAGATATGAAAATTATGGACATCAATTTTAGGGAAAGACAAAAAACGAATGTCATTATATAATACAATACGAATTGCGCGCCAAACGTGAGCACAGAAACGCCTTTAGGAACAAAAAATACTTTTGGGGGAAGATCCACGAGCATCGCGAGCACTATATTGAACGCGGAAAACCGCAGAGAAAACTTGAGCGTGTCATCGCTTAGTAAATCACGTTCCGCTAACACCTCTTTCAGGTTCCCGAAGGCGCGAAGCCAAGTGCTTATTTCCTGCTGAACCCACTCCCAGAAGCCAGCAATCAGCTGGAGATAGCCCGGTTCCGCCATTGATGGTCCCTCTCCCTCGGAAAATCTCTTGTTCTCTCGCGCACTCGGAGACGCTGCCGACCGTCATCAATCTTAGATCGCATCATGGTGCCGCGCATATCGGGCTTTTCATGGCGCGTCGCTGGCGGCCGTTTCTTCTCAACGGTGGGCAAAATACTCTGATCGAAAGTTACCCGCGATGCCGGTTGGGTCGAGCTGTCGCGGTCATTCTGGGGCGTCTGTTCCGAATAGTAGCGAGACGCTAGCGGCGCCCTCTGGCGGCCGTTGCTCGGGGCGGCGCGTAGACCTTCGGCGGCGGTAGGGGCTCGCGGACCGGTTCCGGTCGCAACTTGGCCAGGATCGCTCTCAGGGTCTTGATACGCGTCGAGAACGGGTAACGATCGTTTCCGGTTATATCGGCAAGCGCTTTGATCAGAGCGGCGGCTTCTTCGTCGGATAGGTCAAGGTGCTGCATAACCCGGATATAGGGCGGTGGTCGCGAAGGGGCTACCCGGACGACGGCGCCTTTGCCGAAGTGGGCGGCGTGTGTGCCAGCCTATCCGGTCGCTACTCGAAAGCGAGGTGTCCTGCGGCTTTCTGGGCTTCGGGCACAACCACCGTTACGTTCCATATTTGGGAGGGGCGCGTCCGGGGCGGCTGTCAAAAGTCAGATAAAATAGCCTTCAGGAAAATCCTATGGTGAATTCGCGCGGCGGGCGGGTCACTCGGTCGGCGTTGATCCTCATCACGTGGCAAAGCCCCTCGTTGCGAGGCTGCGGTGGAGTTGAGGCATTGGACGCTTGGTTGACTTGGGCCGGGGTGGCCGGGGTGATGACCGGGGCGGGTGCCTTCATCGATTTTTACCTCGGGCCGACTGGTCGGCAGCGGGCCAAGGATCGGATGGTGAAGTGGTGGGTGAAAATCGAAGACGTGCGGTGGGCCTATTTTGGGCGAGACGAGGCGCTTTTTGCCTTGCAGAAGATGGATCGGCTGTTTGGTCGTCGATTTTTTTCCTTTCGACGACTGATCGTAGTAGCAGTCTCGACCTTCCTTGTCAGCGGGTTTATGATTGTCTCGATGGCGATAAACCGTATCGGACCATTTACATGGCCCGCTTTTGTTCAGCGCTCTACTCTATTATTGCTTGTGCTAATTGTTTCCGCCCTGGCAGCTTCCTTCTCGGTCACCAGAATTGTTTCACTGCTCGTGGCTCGTGTTCTTGGTGTTGCTCGCTATATCAGCCTGTTCGGTCTCGTTTTCCTTTTACTCTTCCAGTATCTTATGCTGTGTTACTGGTCACCTGCTATGGGATTTATACGAGTGTACCTAGTTGACCTTGTCGTGTTTCCTCCTTCAAGTTATCCGTTTTTTAATGTAATGCCGATTTGGATCCGCATTCAGACATTTTACTATATGATAATAAATCTTGAAATTAAGTTCTTTTATAATTTAGCGGTTCATGGCGCAGGGCGCAGGGCTTGTTACTCCGAGGCGTATACTAGAAACTTTCACAGTGCGGAACCCCGATCTCGATACCGAAAATTTCATACTTCATCTTTCTGATATTCTTAATCTGATCCCAAATTTGTCCAGATTTATACTTGCTGCGATCTTTATAGGTTCCTTCTTCCTTCAACCCCTGAAGCGGCCAATCATGACAATTTGGGAGCGCATAATCGATAGCGAGAAGCCGTTCACACTGTTGTTCGCCGGCGGCGCGACCATTGGTACGATAATTCACACGCTACTATGATCATACGCGGCTTAATCAAGATCTTGTGTTTTCTCGGCTGCTCGTCCTCGCAAGATGGCTGCTCGGTACGGGGCCGACAACAGCGTGGCGCGAGCGGCTCGTCTGGTCCCGCTGCGGCGGCCGACAGGTCGATATGGTGGTGACTGGAACAAAGCGATGACGAGATCAGCCCAGATCCATACCCCCCTAACGCCTGGGTCGGCCGGTGCGCGGCGGTCTCGGTGGCGGCGGTTCGGGCGGGGCACTGGGGAGCTTGGCGCGGATGTGCCGCAACGTTCGTATGCGAGGCGACAGCGGATAGCGATCGTCTTCGATAGCACGGTTGAGGAGCCGGAGGAGCGCCGCCGCTTCCTCGTCGGTCAGATCCAGGGTCATGTTATCGACGGCATGTCCGACGCTCCTACCGACCTTTTGCCTTCGCTGCGGTGGGAAATCGCCGCGTGAGGCTCCCGCTCACAGTTCGATCTCGGGGAACGCTCGTTTTATCTTCTCCCGATCGCGCGCTCGCCGCTGATCGGCCGGCGTCTCCGGCAGGGGACCGGCCAGCGCATCAAGGATGCGTAACCTCGCCAGCGTCAGCCAACACTCCGCTCTATCGAGCACGCGCCAAAAGAGTTGCCTCAGCCGCCCGTCAGCCATCGGCTAGGTCCGTGACCAAAGCTGACACCAGTCCTCGCGGCGATCGAACCGCACAGACACGGCGAAGCGTTCGCGCCAGTGCGCCGTGTAGGCCGCCGCGACGGCCGGGGATGAGATCAGGTTCAGGTCTTCTGAGTTCGCCGCAGCGCCGCCGGTCCAATTCATCGAACCCGTCAGGGTGATGGCGCTGTCGATTATGATGGTCTTGGCCTGCGCAATTCGCGCCTGAGCATCGATCCAGATCGGCACACCCGCGGCGGCCAAGGGGTCGATCCCGCTTGCGCGTTCGCATGGCGTGGTCTTATCCGCGATCAGCTGCACGTCAACCCCGCGCTCCTTCGCGCGGACTAGCGCCTCAACGATCCCGGAGCCAGTCGTCAGCCCATAGGCACCGACCAGGATTTCGCGCTCGGCGTTGTTGATGGCGCGGACCGCAAACGCTGCGCAATCTTCCTCAGGTGTGAAACAAACCGCGACGGCCACGCCCGAGGCCACTGAGGAGGCCGGCAGGATCGGGGCAGACGCACCTAGGGCAAGCGAAAGAGCGACGGAGAACACGCTAAAATTATGCTATATAAGGATTAACCCTCTCTTGCCTATTCGGGTGCTCATCAAATCGGCGAGTGCTGCGACCGTGCCGGCGATGCCCGACGCCTCGGGGGTTCAATGGAGGTCAGGCGAGGTCCGATTGCGCCCTGCCCGATACATCACGCCGCCTCCTCCACCTACATCATGTCACCGCTCCTGTCCGGTCCTCATGAGAATACGGCGCGTAGGGGACTTGGCCTCCTTGGGCGCACGCAGCCAGCGCCAGCATAACGATGAGGGCGGCAAGCCATCTGTGCCAGTTCATCGCTTCTTCCGGGCCACCCAATCCGCCGTGCCTAACCCGCGCCAGCGACAGGTTTGATCAGGCTCGGGTCATTGTTGTTGACGTTGCCGACCCGCAGGCCAACCGGTCAGCGTGTCATCCGGGGCCTTATATGCGCTGATCGAATTGTCTCCATAGCTATTGACTTATTCGATGGCAGTTACGCTACACACCGGTGTCGTATAGTCATCAGCTTTCGTAGTATCGCGCCCTAGTTGCAGTTGCATGCCGGCCAATTGACAGATCCCCTCTTGGTTTTTGGTTAGCCTCACCTTACCGGAAAACGGCGCTCCGTCGCTCCAGCGAACCGAAACTGTGGCTAGTGGTGTGCCTCGCTTGGAGTTGTCGGGGATCGTAACCCGCGACGGCGTGATCGTCACGTCCAACTCCGGTTTCGGTTTGCAGCCAAGGCCTGTTGCCATGTACATCAATGCCAGCAACACCCCAGCAAACTGTTTCATCATAAAATCCTTTTCCCGGACCAGCCAATGCGACGGACTAGACGACGGGATGAGGCTGGCTTCGAGAGACCAAGTATCCACAGGCAACCAGCTCTGGATCATCCCCATCCTTGGCCCAGAACGGAACGAGCCCCCAGCGCATGACGTCCAAGCTGCGCTCGCTGGCTCTCGTGTCATAGCGGACCACGGGGAGCGGGTCAGTTGGCGCTACGTTCCAGCTGGGCGCGATGTTCGGGGTCGGCCGATGCGGCGGGATCGAGAAGACGAGCTTGATCTCGCTGACATCGGAGGAGAGACGGGCACGGCCACACATGGTCCGAGCATAGCCGGGGCGGGACGCAGGCCCAAGCGCATCAGCGCCTCACCACCGCCCGCCGTCACGCTCATCCCTGCTTGATCCCGCTCTCGACGAAACCGACACAGCCGGCCCGAGCTTCCCCAGGATCGCCCTAAGCGTCTGCATCCCAGGGGGGTAACAGCTCGTTTCAACCTAAATAATCCGCTCTACCATCGCGCCCGACCGTTTCAATCGCATAAATGCCAAATATCCGACGTAATGTAATAAATCTAAACCATTCACAAATTAGAAAAATATGATGCCTCTTTGACGAAGTTACGGATGGATTTCTGACGTTGATCTAATAAACTACTTGGCATCGCTGATAGACACGATGTAATACGGCTCCAAATGCGCTTCGTACAGAGATAGAAGAGATTATGTCAGAGATATCGTCTGTTATTGATTTCAACGTTTCGTAAAATCTAACCTCTCACAGCAGTCTGATATGTTAGAAAAACTGCTAATCGAGCTATGGCGAGCGATAGAGATAACCGGTAATATCCAGAGCGAAGCCGAAGGTATCGATGGATCGGAATTTCTGCATAGCGTCGCAAAGGCAGAGCGTATTCTCGTAGAGGCCATATCAGAATTGATGGAGACCGCAGTAATTCCGGTGGACGGAACGAGCTTGCAAGGCGTGCCCTCGGCTTCACAAGGAGTGGTTCCTTCGCCCAGCTCAGCGCTGCCATCTCCTAGGGGCTAAGCCACCGCGCAACCCCGACCGGCGTTTGCGCGGCCGTAAAATCCGATCTCCTTGCGGTGCGCGAGAGTGTCAGCAGGAGAGAGGTTCCCGATGGGTGATCACGGCCCCCTCACCCTAATGTCCTCGGTGGGCTCCCCCGTACACCCGCCAGTGCCAATTCAGGACCGCTGTGTCGGCACCAGAACGCCGGGCGGGATGGGGCTCGACTTGGTATGCGCTGCTTCAGCACCCGACGATCAACCGCAGCTCGGCCTGCCGCGTCATCGGCGGGCCGGGCGCACTAAGGGTTGCGGGGGGTCAATGGTCTCGACGGACCACGAATGGCTTCAACGGGTGGAAAGCCGACCTTCGCCGAAGCCACGGTGAACAAACAGTTTCCACTGTCACCAGGCGGCGGTGACCTGCTCCCTTTGGCCTGTAATAGAGTGGCGCAGAGCAGCATTCTGGGCCTTCAAAGCGGAGACCTGGTGCTCGACAGCGGCCAAAGCTTTGCGCATCACCTCGATCTCCTGCTGCTGTTGCTGAATTGCCTTGACGATGGGCGCGGTCAGCTCGCCGTAGGAAACGCGATAGGTGCCATCCCTGTCGTTTTGCCGCTCGATCAAAGCGAGCCCATGCTCGGGTTCCGATCTCTCGATTGCATCGTGCAGCGGTGCCGGTAGGGCCTGCTCGAGGTCCTGCGCGATAAAACCATAGCGCTCGGTTTCGTCGCCATTGTTAAAACGGTAGGACACCGGCTTGAGCTTTTCGATGAAATCGAGGCCTAATTCGGCATCGAGCGCCTTGATGTCCTTCTTGCGCCGGCGGTCGGAAATGGCGGTGATCGTTGTGACGTTAGCGTAGATCCTGCTGATAGAACGGTTTCCGAGCACGATCGAGTTTGAGGCGAAAAGCTGTGACTGGTAGCCGAGTGCGGTGCCGTTCGTATAATCGCCCCTGCCGTCGGTGTCCGCAACAGAGCCAAGGTACGTATTGCGGCTGCCGTCTCCGTTATCGTACCCGGCACCGCTGCCCAAGGCGGTGTTGTCGGAGCCCGAACCCGTAGCGACGGGGCCGCCGAGTGCGTCGACCCCGATGGCGATATTGTCGTTGCCCGTCGTGGTGTTATCGAGCGTGGTGGCGCCGATGGCAATATTAAACTCGCCTGTGGTGTTGCTAAAGAGCGCGCCGTCGCCGACGGCGGTGTTGACGCGGCCCGTAGTGTTGCTGAAGAGCGCCTCGACGCCGCTCGCGGTATTTCTGTCGCCTGTGGTATTGCTAAAGAGCGCGTTGACGCCGCTCGCGGTATTTCTGAGGCCTGTGGTGTTGCTGAAGAGCGCGTTGACGCCGCTCGCGGTATTGCTGGGACCTGTGGTGTTGCTGAAGAGCGCGTTGAGGCCGCTCGCGGTATTGTAGAGGCCAGTGGTATTGCTGGAGAGCGCGTTGAGGCCGCTCGCGGTATTGTAGGCGCCTGTGGTGTTGCTTATTAGCGCGTTGAGGCCGATGGCGGTGTTGTAATTGCCCGCGGTGTTGCGATAGAGCGTTCCTTGCCCAAAGGCGGTATTGTAGACGCCAGTGGTGTT
>Ga0306921_10008962_pt1 | contig 10589 bp, 16 predicted proteins | sample sta12Cox44000080_FD_203760 | JGI IMG/M metagenome (GOLD analysis project Ga0306921, IMG submission 203760) | Lab enrichment of tropical soil microbial communities from Luquillo Experimental Forest, Puerto Rico - statoxic.12C.oxic.44.000.080 (v2)... | ecosystem: Environmental > Terrestrial >...
GATATCTGGGGCGCAATTTCTGTGCGCGCGCTGGGACCTGCTGCCGGACCGCCGGTACATGTGGGCGTCAGTACAGACGGTCCGGGGGTGTCCGAAGCACTGCTCGTTCTGCTCGGTGTGGCGAACAGACGGCCAGGAGCCCCGCCAGCGCGGCGTCGACCGCGTCGTCGGCGAAGTCGTGGAGTTGCGCCGTCGCGGGTTCCGGTTCATTGCGCTCGCCGACGACAACTTCTACCCGGTCACGTTCGCTGACCTCGCGCAGGCCCGGCGCCGCGCGGATACCACTCGGCTCCGCGAATTGGAGGCGCTGCGCGCCGAGCGATTTGCGTTGATGGATCGGCTCGCGCGATTGCCCAACGACTTGGTCTTCTACACGCAGATCACGATGGAAGCGGCGGAAGATCCGGAGTTTCTCGACGCGATGAAGCGCGCCCGGATTCTGGGGGCGCTCGTCGGCGTCGAATCCGTCACGCGGGACGGCCTCAAGGACGTCTACAAAGGCTTCAACCTCGCCGGCGACGAGCTGATCGCGCGGTTGCGCGTGTTCCGGCGCCACGGCATTCATGTTCTCGGGTCGTTCATCTTCGGCTTGAACAGCGACACGAAAGACACGTTCGACGCGACGGTCGCACTCGCCGAACAGGCTGACCTGACGTTCGCGCAGTTCGTGCTGTTGACGCCGTTCCCTGGCACCGTCGACTTCGAGAAGTGGGCCGCTGAAGAGCACCGTCGCGGGACGACGATCGACGGCGTGCCGCTCACGCAGCATTGGCTCATCCCGGAGCATCGGCGCCCGCGCCTGTACACCCCGCATCCGACGATGTCGCTCGAAGACATCCGGGTCGGCACGCAGCGCGCCTGGGATCAGTTTTACAGCTGGCGTCAGGTCTGGGCTCGGTCGCGTGTGGTCGAGTCGGTGCGCGCGCGCGTGGCCTTCGTGCTGATCTCGAAGCTGTACCGCCAGATGTACGCGAACACCGGCATTGCGACGGATAGCGCTCGCGTCCAGCGCTCGGCGCGGTGGGCGCGCTGGATCGGCTACGCGTGCCGGCGCCTGTTTCTTGGGAAACCGATGCCGGACCTCACGATGCCTGGCGAGCAGCTTGCCGAACCGGCACTCAACTGACGGCCTACAGCGAGACGATGTTCGCGATGAACGGCACGATCAGGCGGCTGACCGACGAACTGCGCGAGGGGCACGCCATCACGTTCGATGTTGGCTCTGGTCCGGAGGGGCAAAGAGCCGAGAACGTGCAGCTCGGGTGAGCGATCGCGCCGAGTCAGGCGCGCGAAGTTGATCACGTTGAAGCGATCGATCAGATCGACGACGCTCGCGTCGGTGAGAGGCAAGAAGAACTCGCAACCACGATCAGGAAGGAGTCTGAACAGTTGAGCAAGGACGATTTAATCGATCTGCACGGTATCGTCGTGGCCGTCCACAGCGGCGGCCTCTACCGAGTGAAATGCGATGCGGGCCACGAAATGCTCGCGCAGTTAAGCGGACGAATGCGCCGGTTCCACATCAAGGTCGTGCCTGGAGATCGTGTGACCGTGGGCGTGTCGCCTTACGATCCGCTGCGGGGCTTCATCACGTTTCGCGCACGATAGCCCGCTCGCGCGTCCATCGACCGCGCGCCCGGACGCTGAATAAGGACTCGCCATGCGAATGCTCGGCCTTGTGATTGGCGCACTCGTCATCCTCGCTGGCGCGTCAGCTTTGCGGCACCCGACCTGTGCCTCGCACTTGAGAGCTGGGTGACGACGTCGGCCGGAGCTACCGGGAAGCAGGCTTCATGGCCGGCTTCGAGTAACTCGTCGCGCGGCTCGGGACCGAGTCGAAGGCCATCGTTCATGCAGCGCGCGAAGGCAGGCTGGACCTGAGTTAGTGGACCGAGCCCCCGGCACCGACGCGAGGCGGCGCGACCAGGTCACGCAGCTTCCAGACCTCGGCCGTCTGCTGCGGCATCGTTCACGCGCCATCGTCGCGATTCTTCAAGGCACTCTTCAACGTCCGCGCTGTTTGTGTCTCGCGCGACGGCTGGCGAGCACTGATGCGATGGACGCGATGAGCCTTGAGGGATCTTCACCCGCCTCGGATCGCTGCTGAAGATCGATCATCATCGATGCGAGTTGTTCCGGCGGAATGGTGATGGCCGCGGCATTCGCTTGGAGGAACGTCAACATCGCCGCTGCTCCGGTCCGCTTATTTCCGTCGAGGAACACATGTTCTTGCACGATATAGACCGCGTGGGCGGCCGCGAGTTCTTCCGCTGTTTCGTAATACGAATTCTTGACAGCCTGAACGGCCGCCTCGACTCCCTCGTACGATCCACCTCGCGGTCCTCCACCTCCGAGGCCGCCAAACTGATCGAGAAGCGCCTCGTGCATCGCGATGACCTGCTCGGCCGTCAGGAAGCGGAGCCGTCGCTTCACCGCGAGGACGGCTGCCAGCCGCCGCGATCGTATTCGGCGAGCATCCCGAACGCTCGCCGATGTCGACGCAAGACAGCCGCGAAGGCGCGACGAAACGCACCTGCGTCCAGACCATCTGCGGCTGGCTCGACGACGACCTGGTTGCCGACCAGTGTCAGACGAACTTCGCTTCCGGCTTTGATCTTCATCGCCGCGGCGAAATCCCTGGGAAGGAGAATGCCCAAGCTCCCGCCAACCCGTTTCACGCGTCTTCTGAGTGTCATGGGGTTAGTATAACGTGCGTATAACTCATCGAGCACTCACGGCCGCCGAGGCGGCGCAAGTGCATCGAACCGGTGTCGTCGCGGAAGACTCATTGGCGCGATAAGATGCTCAAGTGGGTGAAACCCGAGTCGACCTCCAACACCTCCTCGAAGACCTGCGGGACGCCTACACCGGCTCCCTTGAAGAGACGATCCTCACCGAGGTCGTCGCGAACGCGCTCGACTCCGGTGCGACTCGCATTCGCCTCCTGACCGACGCGTCCGTCTCGACGCTGACGATCGTTGATGACGGCCGCGGCATGCAGCGCAGAGACCTCGCACGCTACCACGACATCGCGGCGAGCACGAAGCGGCGCGGCGAAGGTATCGGGTTCGCCGGTGTCGGCATCAAGCTTGGACTTCTCGTGTCGGGTGAGGTCATTACCGAGACGAGGCGCGGTGCGACACACGTCGCGACTCGATGGCACCTGGCGTCACGGCATCGCGCGCCGTGGAAATGGACGCCGCCTCACGGTGTCATGACCGCTCGCGGCACGGCCGTGCGACTCACGCTGACGAACCAGTTGTCGCCATTGCTCGATGCCGGGTATCTGGAGGAGACGCTCAGGCGTCATTTCGAGCCGCTGCTGGATCTGTCGTTCGGCGACGTGCTGCGGCGCCCCTACCCGAATGGTGTCGCATTCGAGGTTGATGGGCGCACAGTGACACAGTCGAGCAGTCCCGACACGGAGCGCGTGCCGATTGCCATCAGGATCGGCCGGCGGCGAACGCCCTCAGTGGTCGGCTTCATGGAACGGCGTGCGTTCGTTCCTCCAGATCGCGAAGGCATCGCGATCAGTACGTTCGGCAAGGTCATCAAGCGCGGCTGGGAATGGCTCGGGCTCGCGCCGGCCGTGCGCGCGCGCATTACGGGGTTGATTGAAGCGCCGGACCTGGCCGCGTGTCTCACGCTGAGCAAGAACGATTTCATTCGAAGCGGCGCACGGGGCGCTACGTACCTCGCCTATCGGAAAGCGATTCAGGAGGTCGTGTCCCGCCAGCTTGCCGAGTGGGGTGATCGGCGCGACGAAGAGGCACGGCCACGGATGGCCCGCCTTGAACGAGACCTCGAGCGTGTCCTCGAAGATCTCGCTGATGACTTCCCGCTGTTGCGAGCTCTCGTTGATCGCCGTGCGGGCGGCCAGAAGCGTCTGCCGATGCCCGGCCGCGGTAACGAACGCGTGCCGGCGCCGTTATTCGCGACGGTTGCCGCGGGTCGTGAATCGACCGAACGACAACCGGAGTCGCCGCCGATCGGTGGTGTCGTAGAGACGCCAGAGGAGCCATCGACATCGCCGCCGGAGCCGTCACTCCCGTCGCCCGAGTCTCGGCCTGTGGAAGGTCAACCCACAGAAGAGGAAGAGCCACTCGCGCCTGCGGAGGGTCAGCCGCGCCCGCACCCGGCAGCGGCGGGAGCCCTCGACACCGTGGCCGGCCGCCGACGACCGGCGCGGTACGGACTGCTGGTGCAGTTTGAATCGAGAGCCGGCGATTCGGAGCTCGGTCGGCTGGTTGACAACGTCGTCTGGATCAACGACGCCCACCCCGCCTACGCACGCGCTATCGCGTCGCGATCGCTGGGCTATCACACCGCTGTTGCGGTGGCGCTCGCGTTGGCCCCCTTGGCTGTGGAGGCGGACAACGAGCATGCGTTTGTCACGCAATTCCTGGCGCAGTGGGGCGCCACGCCGACCGCGACGCGCGCGCCGCGCCAGCGGCGCGCGATGACCTGATTCATCACGGTAACGATCTCTCCGTGTTCAGCCGGAAGACAATTGCCTTTTTTCGCTAGCAAACGCGCCTCAGGCGCAAATCGATGGCGACATCCGCAGTTGTAAAGCCGTGATCCGCCGAGTCTCGCGATCGATCCCAGACGGCCATGACCTCCGTTCGCCACGCATAGCTCCACCGCCGGCCGAGTCCGGCGCGGACGCGCTGTTTGTTGGCGAACCGTTCTGCGGGGTTCGTGCGCGTCCAGAACCACTCCGCGCCGGATGTTGCGTAGATCACGCCGTCCTCGGTTACGCGCGCGCGATTGAAGGGGAACTCCAATTCGATGCGATCCCGGACCCGAAGCGTCGAGGATGGCGGCGTGTCGTCTGAATAGTACAAGTTCCGCCATTCGAGTCGCAGCAGGTTGCGAAGAACAACTCGACGCTTCGGTTGCTTCTCTTTGAGCAGCTCGTCCCGGATATTCGAGAGCAAATGGAACCGCAGACCGACGAATCAAACGGCTCGCCGGTGGCGCGTCGGGATCTCGCGTGATGTCACCGTTGGGCAATCGCACTTCGTCGCAGAAACCGAAGCTGTGTTCGATGAAGTCCATCCCAAGCGCCGCGGCTTCGCTGCACGTGGTGCTCCTGATGTGGCCCATGACACTTAGGAATCGAGACCGGCTCGGTTGGCTGGTGGATCAAGGTTGCGCTGATGACACGGTCGAACAGTCAACGCGGCGAGTGAGCGCGGTCTCTTGACCCTGTGACGTTAATCAGATAATCTGATTCACGATGAAGACGACGCTTACGGAATTTCAGCGCAACTTCCGCCACGCGCGTGAGGCCGCGGATCGGGGCGACTCCGTTATCGTGACCGGTGAACACGCGGTCTATGTATTCGAACGGCGCGCCGCTACGGCCGATCACCCCTTCGCGGGCCTGGAGGGCGTTTTCGGTACGGTGACGCTGCCACGCGACCACACCACGCTTCGTGAAAAAGTCCGCCATCGTCTCGCCGCGAAGAACCGTCATCGTCGACGCCGGACCGCTTAAGGCCGCCATCGACCGAGGCGACGTGGATCATGCATGGACCGTGCTGGTCTTTCGCTCAATTCCCGCGCGGTTCGTCACGTGCGAAGCGGCCATCGCGGAAGCTCAGCACGGGCTGGAGAATCACCCGACTGCCATCCGGGCCTTGCGCCGTCTGGTCGGCCGAATGGACGTGGTAGCGTTCGGCCCTGATCGGCTGCCGTCCGTATTCGATGAAATCGAACGATGGGCGCTGCGGATGGATTTCGCCGACGGGTGCGCTGTCGTGCTTGCGCGCAGCTACGACTCGGCATTCGTGCTCACGACCGATTTCCGCGACTTCTCCACGTACGGGGTGCCGTTCGCCTCTCCTGAAGGCGCATTTCACACGCGACGAAGCCAAGGGAGCGATCGAAACGGAGTATTCGGCGGAGAATAGAATGCACACGGCCCAGATGAGGTGCGGGCTCTCCCTACTCGATGGGCTTGGAAGGTTGTCGCGCTTCAGGGAGCATACTGTGGATCGTGCAATTCCCGTAACTGATGTAAGAACATTAAGGCTATGTCACAATTCGCGTTTTGTTCGCTTGAGTCATTCTTGTAAGTGAGATTCTAAAGCGGAGAGATGATCGAGCGGTTTAAGGTGCACGCTTGGAAATCGACTCCGCCCGCGCGTGTTGACGCTCACCAAAACGCACCAACACGCCTTCGCATCAACGACTTCCGCAACTTCGATGTGCGTCGGCGTCTCCTCGTAAATGCTGGTGTTGACCCAGGGTTTCGGGCGGCATGTGACACAGTTCTGACACGATCTGGATTCGCACTTCCGCGGGACCACATCGATTAGTACCCGGGAGTATCAAGACGACTTGGGGTATTCCTAACGGGCCGACACACACGCCGCAACGCCGAGCCGGCTCAGCGTGGCCCAATTCGTTCGGCGTTAGAATCGCGCTCGGACGAGAGCCTCGAACATGGCGGAGAACTTCTGAAGCTCGCTTTGCCTGGCCTGCTAACCTGTGCGGACTGCTCGACGCGTTGCGGACGTGGTCGGAGAGTCGTGTTCCGGCTCCATCGCTGCAGCTGTTATGAGAACGTGAAGAGCCGTCGAAAGATCCGATGAAGGTCCTCCAGCAAACGATCGCGTCTTTTGGCGCTCCTCTGTGGATCGAGTCCCTGGAGCAGGCGTACGGCTCTGCGCTGATTGCCCGATGGCGGCACCTCAACGGCCGCCTTCAGATCTCGACAGCGGATGCTGTCCGGGTTTGCCTAAGCCTGAGCACGGGGCAACAGGTGCGCATTGCCGAGCGCGACCGCTCCCTCTCCACGAGTGTTCTGGCCGGAGATGTCATCGTTCTCCGACCAGGGATTCCCAGCGAAACGACGTTGGAAGGCGACGCGGAGGTTGTTCAGATTTTCATCCCACCCGACAGTCTTGGACGCGCGGCGAGCGAGACATTGGCGGCGAGACTCGTCGCACCGCCGGGCGACGCGCTCAAACGTGCCGCGATTCAACTATTCGTTGCCGTGCGCCACGACGATTGGAGAAGCCGCGCAGTCGCTGAAGTCAGACTCCGCGACCGTGTGCGGGATTTGTTGACGGCACCGGCCGATGATGAGATTGGATATATGCACGGGGGATTGCCCCCAATGGCCATCAGCCGTGCCGAGCGGCTGATCGCCGAAGCGATGGATGGCCCCAACTCCTCGTCGCCGACCGTCACACAACTTGCGGCGACAGCCCACGTCAGCACGAACCACTTTATCCGTTCGTTCCGCCATGTGCTTGGCACGACGCCGCATCAGCTTGTGATGGCGCGGCGCTGTCAGCGCGCGATGGAGCTCCTTCGTCACCGCGGCCTGACGATCGCCGATGTATCGGACGAGGCCGGCTACTCTTCGCCAGCCTACTTTGTCGCATCGTTCAGGCAGCAGCTCGGCGTCACGCCGGGAGCCTACCAGAGAGCGGTCACAACAAAAGGGTGATTTCTCGATACCGCAGGCGGTGCGAGTCTAATTAACGTGGGATTCTGGAGCGTTCCATGACCCCTACTGTCGCACGGCTGATTCTAGTCACGACTGCGGGAAAAATCGGCGCAGAAGCGTCGCGTCTGCTCGCCCAACGAGGCACGTCCGTTCGGGTCCTCGTTCGCAATCCGGAGAAGGTCAGCGCCCTTGCACAGATTGGCGTGGAGGTCTGTAAGGGCGATCTAGAGGATCCCGCGACTCTCGACAAGGCGACGCAAGGCGTGACGGGCGTCGTGCTTGTCAGTCCTGCGTGCCGCGGCAGGAGTTGGGCGTCGTCGACAGGGCGGTTCGCGCGCGTGTCCAGCACGTCGTGAAGATCATGAGCAAAGCCTCGGTGGATTCGCCGATCGCGCGTCGGCGAGGCCAGTTCGAAATCGAGAAGGGCCTCATCGCGTCTGGGCTTGGCTACACACTTCTGAAAAACAACGCGTACATGCAGAACTTTCTGATGATGGGGCGTTCGATCGCTGACACGAGCAGCTTCGGCACCGCCACGGGCGACGGTCGCATCGGCCATGTCGATACCCGCGATATCGCCGCGCTCTCGGCGAAGATCGCCGCTTCGCCCGCCGCACATGAGGGAAAGACGTACTGGCCGACGGGCCCCGAAGCGCTTTCGGCAAAAGACGTGGCCGCCATCTTCTCGAGAGTACTCAATCGAACGATCGCGTTCGAACCGCTCACGCTCGCCGAGCAAAAGCGGGCGATGCTCGATGTGGGACTTCCGGAGCAGGTGGCCGAGGACAACGCCAACGCCGTCGCGCTGATGGCCGAGGGCGATTGCGACTATGTGACCGGCGACGTCGCCACGATTCTCGGCCGACCTCCGCGGAGCTTTGAACAATTCGTGACCGATTACGCCGCTGCCTTCTCGCCTCAATTGGTGACACGATGACGAAGCGCGTCTACGCTGTCTCTGGGGCGTCCGGACATCTGGGCCGCCTCGCCGTTCAAGAACTGTTGGCTCGCGGTGTGCCATCGTCTGACGTCGTCGCGATCGTGCGCACCCGAGGCAACGTCGCCGATTTGGCCGAACGCGGCGTCAACGTGCGTGTGGCAGACTACACTCGACCGGACACTCTGCCAGCGGCGCTCGTCGGTGTGAACCGCCTGCTGCTGGTGTCCAGCAGCGAGGCAGGTCAGCGGCTGGCGCAGCACACGAATGTGATTGCCGCCGCGAAGGCAGCTGGCGTCGCCCGCATCGCGTACACAGGCATCCTGAACGCCGATAACACGACCAACCCGCTCGCCGGCGAGCATCAGAGACCGAGCGGGCGCTCCGTGAGGCGGGCCTCCCTTTCATCGTGCTGCGCAACGGCTGGTACACGGAGAACTACACGGATCGCCTGGCGCAGTACGTCGAAGCGGGGGGAATTGTCGGCGCCACCGGTCGCGGCAGAATCTCGGCCGCCTCCCGGCAAGACTATGCCGTCGCCGCTGTCGCGGCCCTTCTTCAGGACTCGGAAGGGAATCGCACGTACGAACTCGGAGGTCAGTCGTTCGACCTGTTCGAGTTGGCCGAGACGATTACGAAGCTCACGGGCAACGACGTCAGGTATCGCGATCTGTCCATCGAGCAATACAGGGATGCGCTCCAGCAATCCGGTCTCGACGAGAATGCGGCCGAATTTGTGGCCGCGATCGACGCGTCGATCGCCCGCGGTGACCTCGAGACCAACAGTCAAGACCTTGAGGCGTTGCTCGGACGCCCGACGACTTCGCTCGCCAACGTGATCGGCGAAGCCCGCCACCGTTGCGCATGAAACAGAAGGAGGCCATATGGCGACCATACTGACGCAGCCGCCCGCACCGCACACCTGTCGCGCTCATGAAGAACGGGGAAGACGCGTTCAACGCCCGCGATTTCGCGGCGGGCGACACGGTCCACCACCCAGACCATAGCTACCACAGCCAACAAAAGGAGGCATGAATGCCCGCGGATGGAACTAAACTCACCTCCTCCTTGGATCACGTCGGTATCGACGTGAATGACCTTCCGGTTCAGATCGACTTCTATCGCCTCGCGTTCGATCTCAAGGTCGAGCTTCAGGGCGATGTTCCCGAATACAACTTCAGGGCTGCAATGCTCGTCAGCCCGACTGGCTGGCACCTCGAGCTGTTCAAGCGCGACGGAGCCGCGCCAAGGCCTGTCCCCGATGACCCCGATGGCCAACACAACGTCTTAGGCCTGGGTCATGTCTGCTTCGCCGTGGACGATCTCGAGGCAAGCCTCGATCGGCTTGTGTCGCTCGGTGCCGCCATGCGCCTTCCACCGATCCCATACCCCGGGGTCCCGGAATGGCGGCTGGCGTACCTCGCAGACCCGGAGGGCAACCTCGTCGAGCTAGTGAGCCGCAGCCAACAAAAAAGGAGAAGACCATGATCTTCCACATCAACCGCGCGACTTTCAAGGCCGGTCTCAGCGAGGAGCAGCGCCGGGCGGGCCTCGAGCTGATGCGCCAGGCCGGAGCAGCCAACCCCGCGGTGAAGTCGTACGTCGTAGGCCCCGAACTCGGCGGAGAGTTCCAGTACTGCGCCGTGTACGTGGTCGAGGACCTCGACGGATACTGGGCGTACCTGACCCATCCGGCGCATGTGCGCTCAGAGCTGGGCATCCCGCTCATCGAGAAGTTCGCGGCCATCGATGTCTCGGACAGCGATGATCCCGACCTCGCGGAGAAGATCGCGGCGCTGCAGGCCCGCAACTTCCGGGAGCACCCCGAGGTCGCGGCGGTCGTTGCCCAGGCGGCGTCGTTCACCGTGCCCGACGGCTCGCGATCACCCGAAAAAATTGGGTCGAATTAGCCGGAGCCTGGGATGCCTCCCCGCCAACCAGACGCAGAAAGGCACGCACATGACGACCGCAACCGACATTGACCGCGACGCCCCCGTGGTCGCCCACCACGAAATCGACATCGTCGCGCCGCTGGAAACCGTGTGGAACCTGCACACCGAAGTCGACGCCTGGCCCGCTTGGAACCTAGAGGTGACCGCCGCCAAACTCGATGGAGCATTCGCCCCTGGCAACTCCTTCACCTGGACCAGCTACGGCTTCACCGTCACCTCAACGATCTACATCGTC
>Ga0306921_10008963_pt1 | contig 10589 bp, 7 predicted proteins | sample sta12Cox44000080_FD_203760 | JGI IMG/M metagenome (GOLD analysis project Ga0306921, IMG submission 203760) | Lab enrichment of tropical soil microbial communities from Luquillo Experimental Forest, Puerto Rico - statoxic.12C.oxic.44.000.080 (v2)... | ecosystem: Environmental > Terrestrial > Soil...
ACGCGTTTGGGATTCTCGCGGTCGTAGGTTTGCTCTGTATGTAGCCAGCGCTGAGACAAAACGTCGCGTACTGATCGGGCGACTGCTTCGAAACGCTCACGCGCACTGACTTGGCTTGTATCGACAATGTTGTCGAACATGAGATGGCGTTCGTAAAGTGCTTCTGCGGTCCCCGTGAACTTAACGGGCCCAGCCCCATATTGTGCGATGAGCTTCGAGATGTCATCAGAGCCGGCAGACTTAAGCGAAACTGCCATATCTTTTCCCTTCCTCTCTTGTAATGAGCGTAGTCAGAATGGCCATTGCAGTCGGTGATCTCCTTCGGATCGATACCGAACTGGTGCGTGTGATTTTTGCTCTCTGTCTGCTGAAGGAGCGATTCCCGAACGCCGGCCCCTGTAACCTGAAAGCGCGGTATCCTATCAATCGCATCGATCGCCAGGCTCAAGCGGGCCATTTGGTTGTGGATGGCCTGCTCCAGGGGCGTAGCCATTTTTCCTTGTAACCGCGGACATGAATGTTTGTGCTGGCCCCGGCCGGCGGTAGGTTAGCCGTTGGATGAGCCATGTGTAGGAATGGAAGTTAAACATGACCGGCTCGTTCGGAGTGAATAGAGCTTCGAACTCCCGATCCGTGAGTCCGTGCGCGTGTTCAGGCCATCCCGTTAGAAAGCGTGAGATGTATGCCTAACTCTGGACGAAGCACGCCTCTCTTGAAAGGTGAACCTCACGCCGGTACACGCAAACCAAGAGGCTCCTACGTCCCTCGCTAACAGACCAAAATATTTAGGGAGCGCCGCTGCCGCAACGACAAAATCATGCGACCGTCCCTATTTGCGCGCGTTATATCGCGACTGCCACAAGCATTCGCGCATCGTTGAGATAGAAAATCACAATGGCCCGCTTGAAGTCGTCGTTATCATCTTAGTGTTCGGTCTCCGAGCGTTGATACCCAGATTTCGCGTCTGCAACGATCCCTTCGACCTGGTGCCGGGCCTCGCTGACCACACCCCCGACAGAGGATGCCGCTGAATAACCGAGCCGTACTACCGTTGTCGCGGCAGCGCGAAGAATTCGCCCAGCGATCGGAAGTCCGTACATAATGCCGGCGCCGAGTAGCGCGCCTCCAAGCAGCTCAGGCTCAACCAACGCTCCAGCACCAATTAACGCGGCGCTCGCGAGGAGCCTGCCCGCGTCGCCGTCCAGCACACCCCGCGTCCCTTCAGGGATCGCACCTGAAGCAGTGACAATTGCGGATTTATTCTCTTGAGGCATACATTCCTCCCCCGGCCTTTTTACCGAGATTCAGTGGCGGGCTCAGTTACAAGATTATTGCCTAGTTGTTATGTAGAGGCTAAACGCGAATGCTTTCGGGCGAGTCATATAATATGCTTACTGAGGTAGACTGACATTACGTTGTACCCGTGTCTAACGGTTGATGCAGAAGACAGGACTCGTTCTCATTCTGACAGCGATCCTGAATCAAGCCGCACACCCATACCCACCAATGTGATCTGGCCACGCCTCGAGGCATTGTACATCGCGGTCTAGCAGTTTTTCAGAATAATCGACCGCATCGCTATGCGCGCATCAGCCGAAGAGCCGACCTTACGGATAGGATACGGCTCGGAACGCTACGCTTACCCTAGCCTGCCAGCGCAGTATTGCATTCAGCCAATTGAAAATCCGATTCACAGAATTGCTGCAATTATAATTGCTACAAGCTGCGCAACCAACTGCTCTAAAATAATAAGCAGGATACGATTCACCATAACGCCCGCCTAAGTGCTCCTGCACCCATACCGGCGTGCGCTTTTCACATTCAGCTGCGATGACGCTTCGGTTAAATCTCTGCTAATTGCGCGCCACCTGAAGACCTTCTATCAGATCTGACGGCTGGGCTCCTCAGCCAATATGCCGTTCTGTTTCGGACTTCTTCCGCGCGGGAGCTTTCCATAAGGTCGCGCGCTTGGGAGGAATAGCTCACATCTCATGGGCCATTCACTTCAGGCGCACGGTAGTGCGGCAAATGCAACCCGGAACTGGCAACGGTCGCTGACGGGAGACGTATTTCGGCGCTGGAAGCGGACATATGAAGATAAAAACGACGCTTGACAACTTCGATAATGGTGAGGAACCCGGCCACAGCCAGGAGTAGAAAACCAAAATACGGCGCTGACACTGAGGTAAATCCGAACCAACGGCCGAACGGAGTAAATGGTAGTGCGAGTGTCAACGCCGTGATGGCGAGAGTAAGGCTGGTCACCAGCGGATGCGGTCGGCTTACCAGCGGATAATGGCGCGTCCGGACGGAGAAGATCATTAGGAGTTGCGTGACCAGAGACTCGATGAACCAACCAGTGCGGAATTCGACCATGCCGGCACGAAAGATGAAGATCAGAACGGCGAAAGTAATCAGATCGAAAAACGTACTGACCGGCCCCATGATCAGCATGAAGCGCTTTATAAGATCTATGTTCCAATGCACCGGGCGGGCGATTGCGTCGCGATCCACGTTATCGAAAGGCAGCCCGGCCTGTGCAAGATCATACAAAAGATTCGTTAGAAGCACCTGAATCGGCAACATCGGCAAGAAAGGCAGGAATAAGCCCGCCAGAGCCGTACTGATGATATTGCCGAAATTGGCACTGCTCGCCATCAAGATATATTTTTGAACATTGATGACAGTTCGCCGGCCCTCGACCACGCCGTTGTGCAGGACGGTGAGGTCGTGATCGAGCAGTACGATGTCGGCGGCCGCTTTGGCCACGTCGGTTGCGCTGTCGACCGAGATTCCGATGTCGGCCGCATGGAGTGCAGAAGCGTCGTTAATTCCATCTCCAAGGAAACCGACGACTGCACCGCTGCGCTTGAGTGCTGCCAGTACTCGGAGCTTCTGCTGCGGCGTTACCCGACAAAACAAATTCAAGCGCGGTAGGGCTCCCAGAAGTGCTTCCTCGCTCATTTCGGCGAGCTCATCTCCAGTGAGAATACCGATTACGGGAATGTGGAGTCGATCGCACAGATGCCGCGTGACCCGATCGTTATCGCCGGTCAAAATCCTGATCGCCACACCGGATGAAGCAAGTTCACGGACTGCCTGGGCCGCCGAAGCTTTGGGCGGATCCAAAAATGCCAGGAACCCGGCAAACGTGAGATCCTGTTCGTCAGTTTCGAAAGAGCCATTGTAACTGCTATTAACCACTCGAGTTCCGATGGCGAGGATTCTGAGACCATCGGCGCTAAGTCGATCGAAGCGAGTGCGCAGCTCGGCGCGAGTGTTGAGATCGAGCGCCAGTGACCCGGCTTCGGCAGTTTCGACGCTTGTTGAAAGACGCAAGATGTCTTCCGGCGCGCCTTTTACGACCAGCAATCGAGACTCGTGCTGCTCCACCAGAACAGAGACACGGCGACGCTCGAAATCGAAAGGAATCTCGTCAAGCTTGCGCCAGGCACTGGTATCGAGTTTGCGGTATTCGAGGATGGCTTGGTCCAGCGGGCTCTTCAAACCAGTCTCGAAGCTGCTGTTCAAATAAGCGAGCATCAAAACCCGCTCGCTGCTGTTTCCGCCGCCATCGATATGCTGCACCAAGCGAATCCGCGCCTCGGTGAGGGTACCAGTCTTGTCCGTGCAGAGGACATCGATAGCACCAAGGTTATGAATTGCTGCAAGACGCTTGGTAATGACCTGTTGGCTAGCCAGCCGGACTGCGCCGCGCGCAAGCGTCACGGTGAGTATCATTGGCAGCAGTTCGGGCGTCAGGCCGACAGCCAATGCCACCGCGAACATTAGCGACTCCAGCCACGGCCGTTGGAATGTGATGCATTCGGTAAGCACGAACAGCACCAGCAGGAGTGTAATGCGGAGGATAAGCGCGCCGAACCTGAGCACGCCCGTTTCGAATGCCGTAGGCGGCGGCTTCATCCCTAACGTGCTCGCCATTTCGCCTAGAACAGTCTCGCGGCCCGTTCGGCAAACGAGTAATGTTGCGCTGCCACTAATTACGGAGGCGCCTGCGAAGGTAGAGTTCACCGCCTCGTTCAGGGTGGTAACGGCGCAGGGATTGTCGATGGCCTGTTTCTGAACTGGGTAGGGTTCGCCAGTCAGCAAAGCCTGATTGACGAAAAAATAGTTCGACTCGAGCAAACGTCCATCAGCAGGTACCAGGTCGCCCGCGCCAAGCTGCACGACGTCTCCTGGGACCAGCTGGCCCACCGGTAAATCTATTTGGGTATTGTCGCGCAAAGTTCGAACACGCAACGCTACTTTTTCGCGTAGCGAGTCGACAGCAGCATGTGCTCGCTCTTCCTGGAGAAAATCCATCACCACACTTGCCGCTACAATCGTGACCACGATCACGAAACTGGCAAGGTCGCCAGTAATGGCTGAGAGAACGCTGGCAACCAGCAGAATTGCCACTAAGGGATTGGTGAATCGGGTTAAAAATCGGACCCATGCAGGCGACTGTTTCGGCGCGGCGGCATCATTCGGCCCGTAGCGAAGCGATCGAACCTGAGCATCGCGTGACGCTAATCCGTTCTGGCTCGTACCGAGCTCAATCAGGAGTTCGTCGATGGACTTATTCCAAAACGGCGCCGCCCCCATCGTGTTTGTTCATCCGTTCGACGATTTGCCAAGCGAAGCACGCCCGCTCATGACAACCAGTTTGTGGATGACGACCGTGGTTGGCGCGTTTAGCATGGATCTACGCATAATAAAGGTGCGATGACCCCTGCAGACCAGAGACCGGCATGATTGAGGATAGTGTCGTTCGGGTATGACCTAACTGGCGATAGCTATTAGCAGGATATTGTTACGACAACATGACAATACATTAAATCCGATTCATTTCTTCTGGTTCCCACCGGCCCAATCAGACTTCGAAGGCGTCTGGTGGGACGTAGCATCGTTACGGCTGAGCCGAAAGCTGCGGCTGTCTACTGCGGGCTAGCCGACGTACGCGTCTCAAATGGTCGACTGTCACGTTCCATAGCCGCCTAGCGAGGCTCGTGAAACGAGCCTTCTCCGTTGGTTCGATCTTTCCTTCAAAGTCGGGCAGCTTCCCCGCGTCAAACTCGATGACAAAATCCGTCAATTCGGAAGGGATCGGCACAGTGACGAATTGATCACCGGTGGACATCACAATTTTGTTTTCGTTTATGCCCCATGCTTCCCGGATTCGCCGTGCAATGTCGTGCGTATTCCCGTCGGTGCTAGCGAGTCGTATGTGCCGGGTGCCGACCGCGAGGAAAAAGGAGTCGCCCATGTCCCTGCGGAGGGCACGCCCTAACGGACAGAAACACGGGTTGCCCCGTTCGCCTTGCGGTAATTCTGCTACTGGCTCACGGTCACAAGCGGCACGCGCCTTATTCACATGTTTGACCACTTTGCCAATTTCAGCCATGAGGATTCCATGAACACCAGAATCGCCAGCAGTCTGAACTGTTAGATTCGAATGAATCAATATGATCTCGTTTCCGAAGAAACGGAGCCGCGGATCTCATGCGCCTGACTTAAAGTAAAACTATGGTCAGGCGACGCTTGGAGAGCTGGCTCGTGCAAAATCAGTAGCCCAGCGATTCAGCCGGAGCAAGAAGAAGCAAAAATAAAATAGGGAACGCGATTCATTAATTTGAAATATTCCCGTAGCATGTTTCGGTTGGCAGTTGCGCGGCTTCCCGGTATTCCAGAGCAGTATGTTAGCTCAGCTAAAGTCGTTTATCTCTGAGTGCTGAGGGTGACAAAGCGGACAACTACGATCACGATGATCCGTTTTCTAGTGCACTCTCCGAGTGTGAATGAAGGTCTCAACCTGCGGAATTAAGAAAGCTCAGGTCTACGGCTCATCATGCCTCTTTTGCCCCACTGGAAACATGCGGATCCGGTAGGACATTCCGGCGTCGGCCAATAAAGCCGGCTCCATCTTCATGGAGACGAGTAAATCGACGCTGGATTCGGCGACCCGGCGCGCACCAGGTCCCCCTTCAGTCATCCCGATTCACACCGCAGTACGCGGACGCGCGCGCTTCAAGGTGACAGGGCTGTACCGCTCCCCACGGGTGAAAAGATTGCTGGAAACCAGTTTGCCGGCGCATCGGGCAATCATGAGCGCCGACGCGAATCCGTTGACCGGCAATTTGCTGGTGAGTTTCGACCCTTCTTACGAGGTTGGCGCAATAGCCGAGATCATTGGACACGCGGCAACCGTCGTCGCATCAACAAATGACGTGGGCGCATCTTCCGGGCGCTCTGCCATCGCGATGAAAAAGGGCTCGTGGAAAGCCCGAGTCTCGGAAACCTTGCGCTCGCTTCACGAACAAACCGTATCCAAGAAAGAGCCGGAGCACCTTCCCTGGCATACTATGGATTGGGAGCAAGTTGTCGCCCGAAACGGTAGTCGGCCTGATACGGGTTTGACAGCGGCGACGGCCAAGAAGCGGCTTCAACTCTATGGCCTCAATATGCTGCCCGAATCGCTGCCAAGATCTCAGCTCGCGATGCTGTTCGACCAGCTCAGCTCTACACCGATTCTTTTGCTGATGGCCGCGGCGGCGACCTCAATCCTAACAGGCGGGTTGGCCGATGCGATTGTAATCCTGGGCGTCGTAGGACTTAACACTGCGATTGGCTACGTAACGGAAAGCCAGTCTGAGCGCACGATACATTCATTGAAGAGTAACATCAGGCCATCGGCGGTCGTCATCAGAGAGTCGAAGCCGCAGCAAATACCCGCCACGCAGGTGGCGGTAGGCGACATCCTGGTACTTGGGCCCGGAACTTACGTTGCCGCAGACAGCAGACTAGTGACAGCGGACCGATTAAGTGTTGACGAATCGGCCTTGACGGGCGAGAGCGTTCCGGTAACCAAGATCACCGAGAAGATGGATGGAGCCACTACGAGCTCGGCGACCGCCGCAACATGGTCTACATGGGAACCCTTGTGACCGGCGGTCAGGGACTCGGGGTGGTGGTGGCAACCGGAAGATATACCGAGGTCGGCCAGATTCAACTGATGGCTACGCGAGCAGAGGCGCCGGACACCCCTCTGCAACGTCAGCTGGAGCGCATGGGGCTTCAATTAGTCGCGATCGTCGGTGGCATCTGCCTTGTGATCTTCGGCATCGGCATCCTGCGGGGCTATCCATTCGTTAGCATGCTGCAAACCGCGATTGCGCTCGCGGTCGCGGCTGTGCCCGAAGGCTTACCAGCGATTGCGACCACGATTCTGGCGTTGGGGATTCTGCGGATGCGGAATCTCAACGTCCTGATCAGACGGCTTGATGCGGTCGAAACGCTCGGCTCGATTCAGGCCATTTGCCTCGATAAAACCGGCACGCTTACGCTTAACCGGATGTCAGTGGTCGAAGCGCATATTGACGGTCGTATGTTTCAGATCTCGAATGGAGAGTTTCAGGAAAAAGGACGCCCGCTCGATATCGACCGAGAGACAGGGCTTCAATATCTACTCGATGTCGGTGTGCTGTGCAGCGAAACCGCGATCGAAAAGCACCCCGCAGGCTATAGTCTGAAGGGATCCGCGACCGAGAACGCTTTGATTGAAGCCGCCATCGCGGCCAATCGAGATGTAATAGAGCCTCGCCGACAATATCCGATCGTGCAGATGAGGCTGCGCTCCGACGAACGCAGGTTCATGAGCACAGTTCATCGCAAGCCCGATCCCAATGCTGATAAGCCGTTCATAACCTTGCTAAAGGGCAGCCCTGAACAAGTCCTAGCGATGTGCGATTGGCAATTGAGCGGGGGCCGCCAGGTAAAACTCACGCCCGAGCATCGTCACGCGATCGAGCTCCAGAACGAGCATATGGCGGGCAAGTCTCTACGTATTCTCGCCTGTGCGTCGCGCGACACAGAAACAGAACACTCCAACAATAACAATCACCTCTCCGGGCTGGTTTGGCTCGGCCTGCTTGGATTAACCGACCCCATTCGCCAAAGAATGCAAGAAGTGATTTGCGGATTTCATGGCGCTGGAATCGATACCGTGATGATCACCGGCGACCAGAGCCCTACTGCGTTCGCGATCGGCAACCAACTGCATTTGAGCCGCAACGGGCCACTCCAGATTGTCGACTCGACCTATCTCGCGAAGGTGGATCCGGAAGTCATGAAGGCTTTGGCCGCGAAGGTCCATGTCTTTGCACGGGTCAGTCCGGCGCACAAGCTGCAAATCGTTCGAGCCCTCCAGCAGGCAAATAAAGTCGTCGCGATGACGGGCGACGGGATCAATGATAGTCCCGCGCTGAAAGCAGCAGACATCGGCATCGCAATGGGCACCAGTGGCACCGACGTCGCGCGTGAGGTGGCAGACATCGTACTGGAGGATGATGAACTGCAGACGATGCTGGTGGCCGTAAACCAAGGCCGCACCACCTATACGAATATCCGGAAAGCCGTGCATTTCCTGCTGTCTACCAACTTCAGCGAGGTGATCGTGACATTCGCGGCGATGGCCGCGGGACTCGGACAGCCGCTGAGCGCGATGCAACTCCTTTGGATTAATCTTGTGTCGGAGACTTCGTTAGGTTTGGCCCTCGCGCTCGATCCGCCCGAATCGGGCATAATGGAGCAGCCGCCGCGCGACCCGAACGAGCCGATCATCAGACCGGTAGACCTGAGACGAATGGGTCTCGAGGCACTCACTCTCTCGGCCGGTTCGCTGGGTGCCTACGGTTACGGTCTTGCCCGATACGGCGTCGGGCCACGGGCGAGCACGCTCGGCTTCACCTCACTTATCACTGGACAGATTCTCCATGCGTTCTCCGCGCGCTCCGAGAAATATACGATCTTCGATTGGTCGCGCCGGCCACCGAATCGAATCCTTACCTTCACAGTGGCCGGCTCGTTCGCACTCCAGGGTGCGGTGTTCCTGATACCATGGCTGAAGAACTTGCTCGGAATAACCACTCTCAGCTTGGAAGATACTCTGGTAACCGCTGCCGGTGGTGTTATGCCACTGTTTATCAATGAAGGCGCCAAAAAAGTCCTCCTTCAGGAGTACCAAAATGAACCGAGCGCAGCGCGTTCGCAGCCGCGTTGATCCGGGCGCTTCGCTGGTGCCTATGAAACGCGACTATGTTTTCTTTTCAGAGTCCGTCACAGAAGGTCATCCGGACAAACTCTGCGACCAAATCAGCGACGCGATCGTCGATCGCTACCTTGAAGAGGATCCCGGCTCCGTAATCGTAGCCGAATGTGCAGTGTCGACCGGAATTGTCTTCATTGCGGCCCGCTTCGCGTCGGACGCGGTCGTCGATGTTGCACAGATCGCCCGACGCGTGATCAGGGATGCCGGCTATGACCAGCCGGACTTCAATCCGAACACCTGTACCGTTGTGACAAGTCTCAAAGAGTTGCCTCGGGAGGTCCGCCTTCCTCTGGACAAGCCGGAAATGTCCTCCGAGGGTTTAGACGCCATTCGGGCCAGGAATGTAGTCACCGCATTCGGTTTCGCCTGCACGCACACTCCCACGTTGATGCCGATGCCCATCCACTTGGCCCATCAGCTCGCACGCCGGCTCACTGCGGCGCGGCGCGAGCAACTCATCCCTCATCTCATGCCGGACGGGTCCGTCCAGATCGGCGTCGAATTCCGCGATCATCGCCCCACCCGCGTTCACAGCGTCACGATCGTTACCGCACAGAACTCTCCAGAGTCGGTGGGACTGGACAGCGGTGGGCTTAGCTATGAACTACGGGAAGCGGTAATCGACCCAGTACTCAAAAACGGGGAAGTTCGTGCAGATTCTAACACGTTGATTTACGTAAATTCGGAGGAAGCGTTTCTAGTAGGGGGACCGTCGCTGCACCCGGGGCTGACCGGGCGAAAAAACGCTATCGATACCTACGGCGGCTATTCGCGACATAGCGGTTCGGCACTTAGCGGGAAGGACCCATCACGGATTGATCGCGTCGCAGCTTATGCTGCGCGCTACGCAGCAAAAAATGTGGTCGCTGCAGGACTCGCCGCCCAGTGCGAAGTGCAGCTCAGCTATACTATTGGACTGGCGCATCCGGTCAGTCTGCACATCGAAACATTCGGGACCGGGACAATTGACGACGATAAAATAGTCGATTTGCTCGGCACATTCTTCGACTTCCGCCTGGCTGGAATTATAAGGCAATTCGAGCTTCCGCTTTTGCCATCGAGGGCAAGCGGCTGCTTTTATCAGAAGCTTGCGGCCTACGGCCACATGGGTCGTTCCGATATTGACCTTCCGTGGGAAAAGACGGATATGGCGCCCGCACTTCGCGAATTCAAAACACAGTAGAAAAGTACAAGCCGGCTGCCTTTGGGAAATGTCGTACTGAGCAAAATCGACTCGCGCTTCCGAACTGAAACGTTTTCTGGTCGAGCGGGCCGCCACTCTCGCATCGCAATGTCCGAGACACTGCCAGGAATAGCCCGCGTCACCCTCCGAGATATTATCAACCGACTCGTGCAGAAAGAGTCACCGAACCGCCGGGCTGAGTCATAATGAAGCCGACGATTACGCGACTGGCGGCTTCAAAATTACCATCCACGACCCGCCAAATGCGCGCCCCTAACGGCTTGAGGTCATGCGTCGATA
>Ga0306921_10008965_pt1 | contig 10588 bp, 7 predicted proteins | sample sta12Cox44000080_FD_203760 | JGI IMG/M metagenome (GOLD analysis project Ga0306921, IMG submission 203760) | Lab enrichment of tropical soil microbial communities from Luquillo Experimental Forest, Puerto Rico - statoxic.12C.oxic.44.000.080 (v2)... | ecosystem: Environmental > Terrestrial > Soil...
CCATTGGCCGTGGTCGACTCGACTCTGGCCTGAGACACGTGTAGGTTGGCGGCCCCGAGAGTCCTCGACGCGGAGAGCGGGCCGTCGCGTGTTTGGCGCCGCTGCGGATGAGCGGGCGGGGCCGGCCGCGGCGGCGGGCGCGCCTATAAAGCCAGGCAAAGCATTTCCACAATACTGGCGGAGGGTGCGAGACTAGGGCCTCAGCGTACGAGGAGGCGTTCAGCCCCGCGTCGCGCTCGGCAAGATGTGAGAGATCCGGGAGGCCGTGCGAATCGGCTTCTCGTGTCTCACTGAAGTGCGTGGCAAATGCGCACACGAGTCAGGCTACGGCGCGAAGAGGAACGAAAGGGATCGCTGGGCAGGCCCAGGGCCCAGCCCACGGCGAGCGCATCGCGTTCCCGTTCAGGGATCGGCCAACCATCGCCCGGTCGCGCATCTCTGCTTCTCGCCCAGCGCGCCCTCGGTAATCGCTGGGTGCAGCGCTACGTCGTTCCGTCAGGATGGATGATCCTTCGCGATCCAAAGAAGCCGGAACCGGACAAGTCGGCTCCGCCTGCCAAAGCCGCGACGCGCACCGTCGATGTTGCCGCATCGAAAGATGTCGGGCCGCAAGCCGTCGTGTTGATCACCCCAGCCGCCGCGACGGCGCTTGCCGGCCAAAATCCCGAGGTTCACGTTCTCCTGCACTATCACGGGCACACCGGCGGTTACGGTGACCCCGGGGGTGTCGGCACGCAACGCGCGGCGTGGGATCAGATTGGTCCGCAGATCGAAGCCACCGGACGCCCGGTGATCGCCATTCTTCCTCAGGCGGGGATCCGCGCCGACAAGAGCTGGGGCTTCGGCAAGGCAGCTTCCCAACCGACCGAGTACATCGCCGGCGTGATGGCGCGGTTGACGACCCAGGAGAAGTGGGCCGCGACGCCGAAGTACACGGTGGCGGTCTCCGGACACAGCGGTGGAGGATTCCCAGCCGCCCAAGCGGTCGCGCAAGGGCTCAAGGCGGAAGAGGTGATGCTCCTCGATGGAATCAACGGCTTTCGCGAGCTCACCTCGGTCATCACATGGGTGCAGTCGCGGCTCGACGATGCGGCGTCCCGCCTCCAGGCCGCGGGCACCGACGCGACCAAACAGGAAGAGGCGCTGGCGCGCACGGTGTGGTTCCGCGCCTACCACCACGGGCGCGAACTCGATCCGGTGAAAGACAAGGTCGATCTTTCCGAGCCGTTCGAGAAGAACGGCGACGCCATCGGCGACCGGGGCTATGCGGGACGGTACGCGATTCTCAAGGATCGCGTCGACAAGTGGTTCGCCAAAAACAGCTCCAAGCTTGGCGGAGCGCTGGAAGCCCGGCTGCGCAGCCATTTCGAAATCAAGGGCGTGGCAGGGTCGGAACACGAGGAGATCGTTGGCAAGAGTCGCGGCATCGAGAAGGGCCTCAAGCACTGATCAGCCCGGCTCGGCCCTCCGGCCGCTGCGGCGCGATTAGGCGGGATGGCACGCGCCCGCGAGATCGAGTGTCTCGCGAACGCGCTGGGCGAGGGCAGCGGGCGTGAAGGGCTTCTGCAGGAACGCGGTGCCCGAGCCGAATGCGCCGTGGCGGATGACCGCGTCGTCCGTGTAGCCCGACATGTAGAGCACGCTGAGGTCGGACCGGAGGGGACCCAGGCGCTCGGCCAGCTCGCAGCCACTCATCCGGGGCATGACCACGTCGGTGAGGAGGAGATCGAGCGGGCCCTGGTGCCGCTCGCTGATCAACAGCGCCTCGTTACCGTTGCGCGCCTCGAGCACGGTGTACCCGTTCGCGCGCAGGATGTCGCGCGCCAGCTCCCGCACGCCCTCCTCGTCCTCCACGAGCAGGATGGTCTCGCGCCCGGCCGCCGTCATCACGGGCCGCGCGCTCCTGTCCACGGGGATGGCCATGTCAGTGAGGCGGGGAAGGTAGATCCGGAAGGTCGTGCCCTGGTTCGGCTCGCTGTTTACCTGGACGTACCCCCCGCTCTGCTTGACGATACCGTAGACCGTGGCCAGGCCCAGCCCGGTGCCCTTTCCTTGCTCCTTGGTCGTGAAGAACGGCTCGAAGATATGTGCCTGGATCTCGCGTGGGATGCCGGTGCCGTTGTCGGAGACGGCCAGCATGACGTGGGGGCCCGTGCGCGCTCCAACGTTTCGGCGCACGAACTCCTCGTCGAGATCCACGTTGGCGGTCTCGAGGATGAGATGGCCGCCCTGCGGCATCGCATCGCGCGCGTTGACGGCCAGGTTCATGATGACCTGTTCGATCTGCCCGCGGTCGGCCTTCACGCGGCCTAGCCCGGGCGTGGGCGTGGTCAGGAGCGCGATGTCTTCGCCGATCAACCGCCCGAGCATGTCCTTCATGTCCATGGTCACCGCGCTCAGATCGAGCACGACCGGCTCCAGCACCTGCTTGCGGCCGAAGGCGAGAAGCTGACGTGTCAGGTCGGCGGCGCGGCCGGCCGTGCGCTGGATCAGCTCGATGCCGCGATGCATGGAATCCTCGGGCTTCACCTGGCGCAACAGGATCTCGGCGCGGCCGAGGATGACCGTCAGGAGGTTGTTGAAGTCGTGGGCGACGCCGCCCGCGAGCCGGCCGATAGCTTCCATCTTCTGGACCTGCTCGAGCTGACCCTGGGTCTCGGCCAGCTCGTCGTAGGCCCGTCGGGCCTCGAGGAGCAGCCGGCGGTTCTCCACGGCGATCGCCGCGTGCGAGGCGAAGGCGGTGGCGATGGCCATGTCCTCCAGCGAGAATCCCTCCTCTCGCCTGGTCTGGAAGCTCAGGACACCGACCACACGGTCGCCTATCTTGGCGGGCACGCCCAAAAAGCTGCGAGACCCGAAGCGGCGCACCTCTCTGGCGTCCTCGGGGTGCATGCGGGGATCGTTGCCCGGATCCCGCACGAGGAGAGGCTCTCCGGTGGCGGCCACGGTGCCGGCGAGGCCGTTGCCGATCTTCAGGCGCTGTGACACCGAGAAGTCGCTGTGCTCCAGGGTTCCGGCTATGGCCAGTTCGTCACCGTCCACGAGGCGGAAGCCCGCCCAGTCCGTGTTGACGAGGCGGCCGCACGCCTGGGCGATGCGTCCGAGCAGGGAGTCGAGCTCTTCCATCCGCGAGAGATCGCCGCTGATCTCGACCAGGCTTTCCAACCGGGCTTCCCGGGTCCGCGCCTCGTGCAGCGCCTGCTCGAGACTGGCCGCCATCGAGTTGAAGGCGCGCACGGTGGGTGCCATCTCGCTGAGGCTCGTCTCCTGCATCCGCGCCGTCAGGTCCCCACTGCCGAGCCGGGCTGCGCTCTCGGCGAGGGCGCGTACCGGCCGCAGGCCGACGAGCAAGATCACGTGGGTCAAGCCAACCAGGGTCACGAGCAGCACGCCGGTGACCGTGATCATGGTCCGGATCTCGACCCAGAGGTCGTTCTCGAGGCTCTGCAACGACGGAGTCACCGCGAGCACCCCGTAAACAACGGGGGCTGCGGCGATCACGACCCAGTGCTCCTCGAGCTTGACGGGCATCAGGCGCTTGACCCAGCGCGGAGCGCCGGATGGCTTCAGGTTCTCCGGCGAGGCATCGAGAATGAGCGTGTGGCCGTCGCTCTCGTACAGGGTGACGCGGCTCCACACGGATTCCGCGTTCAGGCTCCGGAGCATCTGCTCGGCCCGCGCCAAGTCGCCCACCACGAGCGCGTCGAGCAGGAGAGGGCCGGCCGCTGAGGCGAGGCGCTCCGTCTGCTCGCTCAGCCGCATCCGGGCTGCGGTGCTCCGATCGCGAAGATTGACGGCGAGGCCGCCCAGCGTGACGACCACGATCGCCACGCTGGAGACGCCCAAGATGAGCGCGCGGAGGCTGGGCTTCACTGACCGGCGAGGCGGTACACGCGCCGGACGCCGTCGTAGTCGCGGTCGACGGCCGGCTCGAAGCCCTTGGACTTGGCCAGGATGAGAACGGGAGCGGCTACGGGGTCGCTGCTCATTCCGAGCAGGGCGCGACGCACACGCTCGACGGTGGCGGCGGGTACGCGCGGGTGCGCGATCACCGCCAGGTCTGGGAAACCCTCGGAGACATAGATCTCGCGGAATTGCACGTGCTCACGCTCCGCGTACTGGCTGAGGAAGCGCGAGTTGACCGCGCCCGCCTCGATCCGCTTGGCCTTGAGCTGCGCGAGCGTGCCCTCCTGGTTGCCCCCGAACACCTGTTCCACGCGGACCCCCGCGCGCTTGAGGGCTACCAGCGGGACCGCGTAGGCCACGAAAGCATCGGTGGAAGGGAAGGATACCCGCTTGCCTTCCAGCTGATGCAGGTTCTGGATCGGACTGTCCGCGGGCACCGCGATCACCGCGCGGATCGGCTCGCCCGCCCAGCGCGCGATGACCTTGAACCCGAGAGTGTCGAACTCCGACTGGAAATTGTGGTTGGTGAAGACGAAGTCGAACTCGCCCCGCGCCATCATCGCGTCGGTGTCCTGCACGGTGCGGCCCATTTTGAGCTGCAGTGGCACGCCGCTCACTGTGCTCGCGTAGTGGAGGATCGGGTTCCAGCGCTCCGCGGTGAGCGCCGGGCTCTGCTGGTTCAGCACCCCGAACGCTAAGGGCGCCTGCTGAGCGGAGGCCGTCCACGGATGAAGCAGCACCACCAGGGCGAACAAGAGCTTCGTCAGGTGTCTCATGGTCCTTTGAAGGCTCCCTGCTCCTTTCCAGTCGCGTGCCAAGTCACTGCGTCTGTAAGCCACCGAAATGACTGCGCAAAATTTGGGACCTCCCGGAAGGGATCGGCCCTCGGCCGATGCTTGTCACTTCAGGGACAGAATTCGTCAGATGCTCGGGGTCGATGTAGCCGCGAAAAGCCTGGGTTTCTCGCGCCTTGGATCTTGGCTCGGCTCTTGCGACATCCCTGGCTGGCCATGGTCAAGCTGAGGGCGGTCATCGGTTTTCTCGCGCTGGCTTCGCTGAGCATGCCCGCGGGGCTCCAAGCTTCTTCGGGGGCGACACCGGGCTCGTGGTCCGAGCCCGTGGACATCTCGGTCTCAATGAACCGGGCCGATTCGACCGAGCGGCCCGACCTGATGATCTGTGTCGTCGACGTCTCCGGTCGCGTTCAGTGCCACCATAAGACGGGGCTCCTGGCCTGGGGAGCGAGGGCGGACGGCCGTGCGGTATGCCCCGGGGCCGAGGAGCGAATCCGCCCGCGATGCGATGGATCTCCCTCGTGCAGGTTCGCAGGGGTGGCGGCGCCGAGCGGGTCCTTCGGGCTACTCGTTCTCCGCCTTGTCGCCCCGGTTTTCGGGGCCCCCCGCCACGATGTGCTGGACGCTGCCGTCTTCACGCGCTCATCCGGCGATGATCAGGCTCGGGAGAGCCGGCAGATTCAGGCCTCCCTCCAGGCACTGGCCCGGTGCGTGGCGCCGTCCGGCTGGCGCATCGCCGAGCGGCGACCAGTGCCCATCCTCGCCCGCCAGGCCTGCGAGCGCGGCACGTGCCGGCTCGGCGAGTCGAGCGTGACGCTGTCGCCCAGTTGGTCGCGAACCGCCAAGCAGCCCTGATCGCCCTCGGGCAGCACCGTTCGTCGGATGCACGGTTCGTCAGGGTCTCGTGCTATACGAAATATCTGGGCACTTTCGTCTATTCTGGGCTGGTGCTGTTTCTCGCCTACTTCGTCCGCGGCATGGCGGGGTTCGGCTCAGGTCTCATCGCGGTGCCACTCCTGAGCCTGGTCTCGCCTGTCACCGCCGTTGTTCCGCTAGTCGTCTCGCTGGACTATCTCGGCTCGGCCAGCCAGGGGATCAAGAACCTCGGCCGGATCGCGTGGAAGGAGCAGGTCGCCCTCGTCCCCTTCATGCTCGTGGGGGTTGGGCTTGGGCTCTACGTGCTCGAGGCCATTTCCACCACGGAGCTGGCCCGGGGGCTCGGCGCCTTCGTGATCGTCTACGCGGTGTACCAGGTGCTCCCACTCCCCCCGCTGCGCGGCTCCCGAATCTTCGCGATCACGTGTGGGCTGCTGGGCGGCCTCGTGGGGACGCTGTTCGGCAGCGGCGGCCCTTTCTACGTCATCTATCTGAACCTGCGGGATCTCGAGAAGAGGACGTTCCGCGCGACCTTCGCCTTCAACTTCCTCATCGATGGCGGTATCCGGCTGATCGCCTTCGTCGTCCTCGGCCTGTTCAGGTGGGAGACGCTCGTGTCCACGGCGGGAGCTCTTCCGATCGTGGCGGCCGGATTGTTCCTAGGCGGCCACGTCCACATCCGCTTCTCGCAGCGAACCTTCGTCTGGCTCATCACGGTCTTGCTGATCGCCACCGGGGTCGGCCTGCTCCTGAAGGGCTGAGCGCCAAGAAGCGGCTTCCGCGCGTACTTCGGGAGCGTCACGTCCCGTCGACGGAAGATGCTTGGCGGACACCGCGTGTCCCTGGACGTCGCTGAACCTCTTGATCTTGCGTTGAGGGTGTCTGGTCCAGTTCTTGCGTGGAACATCCATCGATGCCCTCCGGAACCAGATCGCGAGACCGCCTGAACCTGAAGGGCCGGGTCGGCGAGGCCTTGATCGAGAACATTTTCCGCCGCGCGGGCTACAAGGTCGCCCGACTCGGGCGTGAGAGCCAGGTGCAGCAGATGCTGAGGACCGGCATCAGCGAGTTCTTGCCGGACTTTCTGGTCTGGAAGGCGATCGATCCGGGGGACGGAAGCGTCTCCTCGCTGAATCGCGTGCTCAGCGTCGAGGTCAAGTACCGACACAACGTACCCAAGTACCTCGAGCGATTCGGAGCGGCCTTCCTCTCCGATGTGGCGGCGCAGTGGCCCGATCTCTATGTGGTGATCGTGACCGACCACCCGGAGCCGTCGCGGTCCTGCTTTCAGGCTCTCGATCTCCGCGGATACGATCCGAGCGCCCCACCGATCACGCGCGATCTTCACGAGGTCTCGGAGCTCGACATCTACCGAACCACGGTGGCGGAGTACGAGGAGCTGGTGAATCAGATCTTCTCGGTGCTGGGGTCGCCGTCGCTCGGCCAGGCTCTGCCGCGCCGGCCGCTTCACGAGATCGGCGTTCACGATGACGGTGCGCATGGTGCCGGAGCGGCGGATCGATGAGCGCGCTGGTCCGACACCTGCTCATCCCCGCCGTCGCGCCGGTGGCGCTGGTGGGGCTCTACTTCACCCCGGTGACGCTGTTCGGTTGCGTGAATCGGGGATTGCTGGCTCTGGCGGTGGTCCTCATCTCAGCGGTGGCCGCGTGCGTGACGACCGCGAAGGGCGCGCGAGCAAGGCTCCAGGGCTCGCCGTCGGCGAGCTGGTGGCTACTCTCCACCCTCGTCCTCGTGACGCCCATCGTCCTGATCCTGGGCCCTCTCGGTTGACCAGCAGCTCTCGCTCACCTTCGCGAAGCGACGTGCACCCGCCACACTTCCTCGAACTCCTCCGGCCGGACCTTGCGGAGGTGCGGCTCGCCCATCAGGCCAGTCCGCTCATCTCCACCTCGGCCTGCCCCAGCGAGAGCCGCATGTCCATCTCCCGGTACATCGCGGTGGCCGTTCTCAGGTGCTGGCGGGCCAGATCCTGCTTGCCCATGCGCCGACAGAGCTTCGCGAGGCCGGCGTGACAGTGAGCGCTGAGTGGCCGCATGCCAAGCTCTTCTCCTAGCGCCAGGGCCTGACGGTAGCAGCCCTCGCTGCGCTCGTCCTCGGGCGCGGGGCCGCGGGAGGAAATTTCACCGAGGAGCCAGAGGACCGACGCCTCCAGACCGCGCTCGCCGCGCTCCCGAGTGAGCACCAGGGCGCGTTCGGCCTGCGCGAGCGCGTCCTCGCGTCGATCTGCTCGCATGAACGCTTCCCCCAGCCACACGCTGAGACGCGAATGGTAGAGGGCCAGGCCGCTGGAGTCCGCGTCCTTCTTCCCCTGTTCCAGCAACGAGAGCCCCTCGGCAACCCGCCCGGACAGCACGTAAGCGTAGCCCAAGAATCCCGAGGTCACCGGCGACAAGACTGGGACCGTCCAATCGCGGCAGAGGGCGTGAGCGCGTTCGAGGTGAAAGGTGACGTGGCTCAATTCCCCCTTGAGCGTGTAGAGCAGGGCGAGACCCCAGCACATGAGGATGAGGCTGTACGGATGACGTACCTCCTCCGCGATTCTGAGCCCCTCCTGCCCGTGGACCAATGCCTCCCCGAACTCGCCAAGCTCGGCGAGCGAGGACACGAGCAACCATCGGGCCATGACGGCGGGAAAGCCCGCCAGGCCGAAGCGCTCGCGAGTCAGATCGCCCTCGAGCGAACGTATCGCTTCGCCGAGAAAGCCCTTGGCATCCCGATAGTCGGTTGAGGCGAAGCACGCGGCCCCCGCATAGTAGTTCGCCACGGCGCGGACCGACGAATCCCCGAGGCTTTCGGCCACGGTCCCCGCGTGCTCGCCGAACTTCCGCGCCTCCGTCAAGTGGCCGGTCACCCACGAGTACTGGCTCATATAGATCGACAGCCAAGCAAGCCGCCGTGGATCACCGAGCGCTCCGGCCAGACGCTCGGCTTCTCGGAGAGTGGCGAGCATCGCCTCGGTCTCCCCGAGCGGGAAGAGCGAGCTCCGGAGGTCGAAGCGAAGATCGATGGCCAGCTCGAGGGTCTCGCGACTCTCGGGAAGATGCGTCAGGGCCGCCAACGCCTGCTCGAGGTACGCGACGGCCTCTCGGTTGGCTGAACGCGCGAGCGCTTTGGCCGCGGCCTGTCGGAGATAGCTCACCGCTTGTGCCCACACCTCGCCCCTGAACGCGTGGTGGGCGAGTCGTTCGATCTGCTCGGAGACACGGTCCGAATACAGCGTCTCGATTGTCTCGACGACCCTGGCGTGCAGTTCGCGCCGCCGATCCTGCAGGAGGCTTCCGTAGGCCACGTCGTGGGTGAGCGCATGTTTGAACGTGTACTCGAGGTCGGGGAAGAGGCTCGCCTCGTAGAGGAACTCGGCGCTCTGGAGATGGGTCAGCCCTCGGCGAAGCTCTTCTTCGGGTAGCTCCGCGATGCCTTGGAGCAGTGGGAATGGGATGTCTTTTCCAATGACCGCGGCCGACTGCAGCAGCCGTTTCTCGTCGAGAGGCAAGCGATCGATGCGGGAGGCGAGAATCGACTGGACGGTGGCCGGCACTTGAATCGCTTCAACCGGTTGAGCGAGCCGGTAGGCGCCGCGCGTCCCGGCCAGCGCCCGGGTCTCAACGAGGGTCCTCACGCTTTCCTCGAGGAAGAGCGGATTGCCTGCCGTCCTCGCGATCAGAAGCGTCTTGAGCGGCGCCAGGGCAGGATCGCTGCCCAAGAGATTTTCGAGCAGCTCGCCCGCACTTTCCGCGGGCAACGCATCGAGGCGGAGCTGCGAGTAGTAGGTCTTGGCGCCCCAGGAGTGCTGATACTCTGGACGATAGTTGACCAGCATCAGGAGACGCGCCGCCGGCAGACTCTCCACGAGGCTGTCGAGCAGCGCCTGTGTCTCGGTGTCGATCCAGTGGAGGTCTTCGAAGAGCACGACCAGGGGCTGGGCCTGCGCCTCCCGGAGGAGCAAGCGTTTGTTGGCGTCGAGCGTTCGGTGGCGTCGCTGGGCCGGGTCGAGGGCCTGCCATTGCGGATCGTCGACCGGCACTTCCAGGAGGCCGAGGAAGGCCGGCAAGAATGGCTTCAGCGATTCGTCGAGGGTGAACAGCTTGCCCGTGATCTTTTCCCGGAGTGCTCGAGGATCGTCCCGATCCTCGAGCTTGCAATACGCCTTCAGGAGGTCGATGACGGGCAGGTAGCTGATGGTCTTGCCGTGGGAGACGGCGTTGGCCTGGAGGACGAGCCAGCCCTGGACACGGTGGGAGTGCGTGAACTCGTAGAAGAGCCGAGATTTGCCCACCCCGGCCTCACCGACGAGCGCCACAATTTGTCCCTGACCGGCGCGCGCCAGCTCCTGCGCGCGGACGAGATGCGCGAGCTCGGGATCCCGTCCGACGAATCGCGTGAGGCCTCGAGCCGCCGCTGCCTGAAGCCGGGACCGTGCCGTGCCCGCTCCTGTCAGCTCATAGACTTCTATCGGCTCGGGCAGACCTTTGACCGGCACGTGTCCGAGGGAATGCACCTCCACGAAGCCCTCGGCCAGCTCGAACGTCGCGGGGCTCACAAGGATGCTGCCAGGATCGGACAGCTGCTCCATGCGGGCCGCGAGATGCGTGGTCTGGCCGATTGCCGTGTAGTCCATGTGCAGATCGCTGCCGATGGCGCGAACGACGACCTCGCCGGAATTGATTCCCACCCGAATTCTGACGGTCATGCCGTGGATGCGACGCGCCTCCTCGGTATAGCGCTTCACCGCCTCCTGCATCCTGAGGGCGGCGTAACACGCCCGCACCGCGTGATCCTCGCGGGCGAGCGGCGCGCCAAAGAGGGCCATGATGCCGTCGCCCATGACCTGGTTCACCGTGCCCTCGTAGCGGTGTACGGCTTCCATCATCCGTTCCAGCACGGGGTCGAGGATCTTGCGCGCCTCCTCCGGGTCGCGGTCGGCGAGGAGCTCCATCGATCCCTTCAGATCGGCGAAGAGGACGGTGACCTGCTTTCGCTCGCCTTCCAGC
>Ga0306921_10008970_pt1 | contig 10584 bp, 8 predicted proteins | sample sta12Cox44000080_FD_203760 | JGI IMG/M metagenome (GOLD analysis project Ga0306921, IMG submission 203760) | Lab enrichment of tropical soil microbial communities from Luquillo Experimental Forest, Puerto Rico - statoxic.12C.oxic.44.000.080 (v2)... | ecosystem: Environmental > Terrestrial > Soil...
ACGTTCCTGGCGGGGCAGATCCCGTTCCGGACCCTGCTGGCCGTCCCGATGCTCAGAACGGACGAGCTGCTGGGGGTCATCCTCATCCGCCGGGACGAGGTGCTTCCGTTCACCGACAGCCAGGTCGCCTTGATGGAGACCTTCGCCGACCAGGCGGCCATCGCCATCGAGAACGCGCGCCTGCTCACCGAGCTCCAGTCCAAGAACGCCGACCTCACCGAGGCGCTGGAGCAGCAGACCGCCACCGGAGACATCCTCCGCGTGATTGGTAGCTCACCGACGGACGTCCAGCCCGTCTTCGAGACGATCGCGGCGCGCGCGAAGCGACTGTGCGACGCGCGGGAGTGCGCGGTGTTCACGTTCGACGGCGAGCTCATCCACCTCGTCGCCCACGGCGAAACCGGAGCGGACTGGGCGGATGCGCTCCGGACCGCGTATCCGCGTCGGCCCGGCCGGGGCATGGTCACGGCGCGGGCGATCCAGACGGGTACTCTCGTGCACGTCCCGGACGTTCAGGCCGATGCAGAGTTCGAGCTGACAGAGGCCGCGCGGGCCTCGGGCGTGCGGACCACCCTGTCCGTTCCGATGATCCGTGAAGGCGAGGTCATCGGCGCGATCACCGTGGATCGACGCGAGCCCAAGCCGTTCCTCGACAAGCAGATTGGTCTCGTGCAGATCTTCGCTGACCAGGCCGTCATCGCCATCGAGAACGTCCGCCTCTTCAAGGAGCTGGAGGCGCGCAACAGCGAGCTGCGGGTCGCACTCGAGCAGCAGACGGCGACCAGCGAGCTTCTCAAGGTGATTGGGCGGTCGACTTTCGACCTGCAACCGGTGTTCGAGACCCTGGCCGAGAATGCGGTTCGCCTGTGCGAAGCCGAGCGTGCATTCGTTCACCGCTTCGACGGTCAATTCCTGCGCATCATCGCGACGCACAACGTGTCTCCCGAGCTCAAGGCGTTCGTCGAGCGGAACCCCATCGCTCCCGGGCGCCACAGCGTCGGGGCGCGGGTCGCGCTCGAGCGCCGAACCGTCCACATTCACGACGTCCGTGCCGACACCGAGATCACCTACGGCGCGAAGGACGTCGACACGATTCGGACCATTCTCGCCATTCCGATGCTCAGGGCAGGTGAGCTCCTCGGCGTGATCATGATCTATCGTCCCGAGGTCCAGCCGTTCACCGACGGCCAGGTTGCCCTGATGGAGACCTTCGCGGATCAGGCAGCCATCGCCATCGAGAACGCGCGGCTGCTCACCGAGCTGCAGGCGCGCACGGACCAGCTCACACGCTCGGTCCAGGAGCTCCGAGCACTCGGCGAGGTCAGCCAGGCTCTGAGCTCCACCCTCAATCTCGAGACGGTACTGAATACGATCGTCTCCCGCGCCAAAGAGCTCGCAGGCACGGAGTCGTGCACCGCCTACGAGTACGACGAGCAGGCAGAGGCCTTCGTCTTCCGCGCCACGCACGGTCTCGATGACCAGGTCGTCGACGTCGCTCGCCAGATGCCGATCCGTCGGGGCGAGGGCATCGCCGGGCGCATGGCCGTGACGCGCGAGCCGGTGCAGATCTCGGATATCTCCGAGTCTGGCGCCTACACCGGCCCACTGCGCGACGTGCTCTTGCGGACCGGAACGCGGGCCCTGCTGAGCGTGCCTCTCCTGAGCGAGGGCCACCTCATCGGCGGGCTCACGGTGAACCGCAAGACGCCCGGAGAGTTCTCGCCAGAGGTGATCGATCTGCTCAAGACCTTCGCGGGCCAATCGGCCGTCGCGATCCAGAACGCGCGCCTCTTCCGCGAGATCGAGGACAAGAGCCGCCAGCTCGAGGTCGCCGACCGCCACAAGTCGGAGTTTTTGGCCAACATGTCGCATGAGCTACGGACGCCGCTCAACGCCATCATCGGGTACAGCGAGATGCTCCAGGAGGACGCCGCCGATCTCGGCGCCGAGCAATTCACCGACGACCTCAAGAAGATCAATGCAGCGGGCAAGCATTTGCTGGAGCTGATCAACGCCGTGCTCGATCTCTCCAAGATCGAGGCGGGCAAGATGGATCTCTATCTCGAGAGCTTCGACGTCGCGACCTTGGTCCGCGATATCGCCGCGGTGATCCAGCCGCTCGCCGCGAAGAACGCGAATCGCCTGGAGGTGATGTGCCCGGAGACGACCGGCACCATGCGGGCGGATCTGACCAAGGTGCGCCAGGCGCTCTTCAATCTCCTGAGCAACGCCTGCAAGTTCACCGACCACGGCACGGTGAGCCTGGCGGTGCGCCGCGAGGCGCACGAGGATCAGCACTGGTTGCGCTTCGGCGTCAGCGACACCGGCATCGGCATGACCCAAGAGCAGCTCGAGCGTCTGTTCGAGGCGTTTTCGCAGGCCGACGCGGCCACGACCCGCAAGTATGGTGGTACGGGGCTCGGCCTGGCGCTCAGCCGGCGGCTCTGCCGCATGATGGGCGGCGACGTGACCGTCGAAAGTGAGGCGGGGCGGGGCAGCACGTTCACCATTCGGCTGCCTGCCGTCGTGACCGACGCGGCAGAGCCGGCACCGCCCACGGCGCCGCCGGAACGCGCGACGCCGGCGCTCGGCACCGTCCTCGTGATCGACGACGAGGTCGCGATTCGCGACCTGATGCAGCGCTTTCTGGTGAAGGAAGGATTCCGCGTGGTGGCTGCGGCCGGCGGCGAGGAGGGTCTGCGTCTGGCCCGCGAGCTGCGGCCCGACGCGATCACGCTCGACGTCATGATGCCCGGAATGGATGGCTGGGCGGTGTTGACGGCGCTCAAGGCCGACCCGGCCGTCGCCGATATCCCCGTCATCATGCTGACGATCGTGGACGACAAGAACCTGGGTTACGCGCTCGGCGCCGCCGAGTATCTGACCAAGCCGATCGAGCGCGACCGCCTGCTGACGGTGCTCCGGACTCACCGACGCGATCATCCGGTCCTGGTCGTCGACGACGACGCCACGCTCCGTCAGCTCCTCCGGCGCATGCTCGAGCCCGAAGGCTACACGGTCGTCGAGGCCGAGAACGGTCGGGTCGCCCTCGAACGCCTGCGCGGCGTGTCGCCGAGCGTCGTCCTGCTCGACCTGATGATGCCGGAGATGGACGGCTTCGAGTTCGTCGCGGAGTTCCGCCGCCACGCGGCGTGGCGGGCGATTCCGATCGTGGTCATCACGGCGCGCGACCTTTCCCGCGACGACCGCGAACGGCTCAACGGTTACGTCGAGAAGATCCTCCAGAAGGGCGCGCACGACCGCGATCACCTGCTGGCCGAAGTGCGCGAGCTCGTGGCAGCCAGCGTCGCCCGCCGGAGGCCGAAGGCCTGATGGCCAGGATCCTGTTGGTCGAGGACAACGAGATGAACCGGGACATGCTCTCCCGCCGCCTCATCCGGCGCGGATACGAAGTCGCCATCGCCGTGGACGGCGAGCAGGGGGTGGCGATGGCCCGCTCCGAGGCGCCGGCGCTGATCCTGATGGACATGAGCCTGCCGGGCCTCGACGGGTGGGAGGCGACCCGTCGGATCAAGGCGGCGCCGGAGACACAGCGCATCCCGGTGATCGCGCTCACGGCGCACGCGATGTCGGGCGACCGCGAGAAGGCCATCGGTGCCGGCTGCGACGACTTCGACACCAAGCCGGTCGACTTCGCCCGTCTCGTCGAGAAGATCGAGGCGCTGCTCGGTCGGGCAGCCGGCCCGTGAGCATCGATCCCGCCGCGCAGCTCCGGCACGAGCTGCGCACGCCCCTGAATCACATCATCGGCTACGCCGAGCTTCTGCTCGAGGAGCTCGCGGACGGCGACAAGCCCGAGCTCACGGCCGGGCTGACAGCGCTCCGGGCCGACGCGCGCCGGCTGCTGACGTCGCTGAACGAAGTGCTGGCGCGCGGGCAGGCGGGGCCGCCGGATCTGGCGGCGGCCCGCGACACCCTGGAGGTGCCGCTCGAGCGCATCCGTTCGGGGGGCGAGGCGTTGCACCGCCGGGCGTCGCAGGTGAGCGCCGCGACCCTGCTGCCGGACCTGGAGCGCATCCGTGCGGCGACCGAGCGCCTCGCCGAGATCCTGGGCCGCGGCGCCGCTACACCCGCGCGCGAGAGCATCGCGACCCGGCCGGACTCGAGCTCGCCCGCGCCGAGCCGCCCCGTGATCCTCGTGGTCGACGACAACGAGGAGAATCGCGACATGCTGGCCCGCCGGCTGGCCCGTCAGAGCTACGAGGTGCTCCGCGCAGCTGGCGGGCTCGCCGCGCTCGAGACGCTCGCCGGGCGCCCGGTCGACCTGGTGCTGCTGGACGTGATGATGCCCGATCTCGACGGCTACGCCGTGCTTCAGCGCCTGAAAGCCGACCCGGCCCGTCGTAGTATCCCCGTGCTCATGATCTCGGCGCTCGACGAGATCGAGAGCGTTGTCCGCTGCATCCAGCTCGGCGCCGAGGACTACCTCAACAAGCCGTTCGACCCGGTCCTGCTGCAGGCTCGAGTCGGCGCCTGCCTGGAGAAGAAGCGGCTCCACGATCAGGAGGCGCGCCATCGGCAGGAGCTCGCCGAGTGGAACCAGAAGCTGGAGCATCGAGTCGCCGAGCAGGTCGCTCAGCTCGAGCGCCTCGGCCGTCTCAAGCGCTTCTTCTCGCCACAGCTCGCCGAGCTCATCGTGGCCGGCGGCGCTGACGATCCGCTCAAGACCCACCGGCGAGAGGTCACCGTCGTGTTCCTGGATCTTCGCGGCTTCACCGCGTTCGCCGAGACGGCCGAGCCCGAGGAGGTCATGGGCGTCCTGCGCGAGTATCACGCCGAGATGGGGCGGCTCATCCTGGAGCACGAGGGCACGCTCGAGCGCTTCACCGGGGACGGCATGATGGTCTTCTTCAACGATCCGGTCGAGGTGCCGAATCCGGCCGAGCGCGCGGTCCGCATGGCTGTCGCCATGCGCGACGTGGTCGGCGCGCTCGCCGCGCGCTGGCGCAAGCGCGGCTGGGAGCTGGCGCTCGGCGTCGGCATCGCGCAGGGCTACGCGACGATCGGCGCCATCGGCTTCGAGGGGCGCATGGACTACGGCGCGATCGGTACGGTCACGAACCTGGCAGCACGGCTCTGCGGCGAAGCCGGCGGCGGACAGATTCTCATGTCAGCCCGGGTCGCCGTAGCGGTCGAAAGTCTGGCGGACGCCGATGACGTCGGGCCGTTGACCCTCAAGGGACTCGTACGACCGGTCCCGGTCTGGAGCGTGCGCGGCCTGCGATAGCTGAGATACCATCGGCCGCGACTTGCGTCAGGCGTATCGGTCATGCGGCGTTGACGGGCCCGCAGGCCCGTGGATACGATCGACGCGATGGCCGACTACGAGATCAGGACGCGGCGGTTCACGCGAGCGGAGTACGAGCGGCTCATCGACCTCGGCGTGTTTCAACCGGGCGAAGAGATCGAGCTCATCGGCGGTGAGCTCATGGTCGCCGAGCCGCAAGGTGCGCCGCACTACACGGCGATCCGCAAGACCGCGAAGGTGCTCGAAGCGGCGTTCGGGCCCGGGTGGGAGGTGAGGACCGAGGGGCCCATCGGGCTCGATGACGAGTCGGAGCCCGAGCCCGACATCGCGGTCGTCCCCGGAAGGCCGGAGGACTATGCCCGCGCGCATCCCTCGCGCCCCGTCCTGACGGTCGAGGTGGCCGAGTCGAGCCTGGCGCTCGACCGACAGCGCAAGGGCAGTCTTTACGCCCGGGCCGGTCTGGCGGACTACTGGGTGCTCAACCTGATCGACCGCGTTCTCGAGGTTTACCGAGAGCCGGTTCCCGACCCCGCGTCGCCATTCGGCTGGCGCTACGCCGGTCGAGAAGTGCTCGAGGGCTCCGCGCGCGTCACGCCGCTGGCTGCGCCTGCGGCGAGCGTCCTCGTGTCAACTCTTCTGCCATGAGGACTCGACGCTAGCTCGTCACCTCAGTTGTCGTCGTGCCCCTGGTCGTCCTGGTCGTGCTTGCTGCGCAGCGGGCAGATCGGCGGAGGCTGATAGCCCGCCGGCGCCGCCGGCACGCCCGCGGCGACACCGGCTGCGAGCACGCGCGCCACCTCCTTGTCGGCGTCCTCGCACAGCATCAGGCGATCCTGGACCATGTCCGTGATCGCGTTGATCACGCGATTGGCGTAGCCGAGGAACGTCGGGTAGCGCTCCTCGATCGACCGGCGCGGATCACCGGTGGCCTCGCGGTCGGCCTTCGTCTTCGGGAACGGGATCATCTGGCCGGAGCCCTCGCAGCCATCGTTGGCCTGCGGCCCGGAGCGGAGCGCCCAGCCCGTGTACGTCGCCAGCGGCACGGTGACGTCGACGAGCCGGACGCCCGGGATGTCGTTGCCGTCGCGATCCGTGCGCGGGACGTAGCTCGGATAGATCGGGCCGTTCGCCGGGTTGCCCTGATAGGGCGGCGTGATCACCGGGGGATTGATGCTCGCGATGCCGGTCTCGTAGTAATGCGGGCCGTAGTCGAGCAGATAGCGCGTGGTCTTGAGGCCGGTGTAGGTGACGCCCGGGATGTTCGGGAAGCCGACGAGCGCCTGCGGTAGCGGCGGCGACATCGTGAGCTCGCGGAGCGTCGGCACCCGGCTCGGCGGCGGCAGCCGGTGACGGCTTGCCCACTCGTCGAGCGCGATGAAGAGCGCGCGCTGCACCGGCGCCGAGTTCAGTGGGTTCAGGAACTGCTGGCAGTTACCCTTCGAGGCGCCGTTGCCCGTGCCGTGCTGGTGGCTCGAGATGAAGTAGTTGCGCGTGAACGGCGAATCGGGCAGATCGAAGCGGCCCTGCGGGTCCGTGTGCAGGAGCGAGGCGGCCTTCACCCAGTACTCGTTGGCCGAGTAGATCTCGACACCGAACGGGCAGGTGCCGGACTTGAGGCGGCGGGCGTAACGGCTGTCGGTCTTGCCGGTAATGTGATCGTGCGTCATCACTCCGGCTGTCACCAAGATGCTCACGATTACGAGCCATGCGATCCCTCGCGACCAGCCCATGCCCAGCCTCCTCTCGGTCAGCAACCTTGCAACGCTCGACAACCTCCCCAGGTGAAAATGTGCCGTCACGGCACCGTGGCAGACTGCGCCGGAGGCGGCTTTTCAGGTAATTGAATATTTCTGATCGGAGTCATATATTTCCGCTATGAATTTCACCCTTCGGGAGCTCGAAGCGTTTCTGGGGGTGGCCCGCTTCGGAAACTTCACGCGCGCCGCGCGCTCGCTCCACATGTCACAGCCCGCGCTCACGGTCCGGATCCGGCACCTCGAGGACGCGCTGGGCGTGCGCCTGCTCGACCGCACGACCCGCTCGGTGGCGCTGACGCAGGTGGGCCGCGAGTTCCTGCCGGTGGTCGAGCGCGTGCTCGGCGAGATCGACGCTGTCGCCGTCAACGCGCGGGAGCTCGCCGGCAAGCGTCGCGGGCTGGTGACCGTCGCCGCGCTGCCGTCGATCGCGTCGACCTTGCTCCCGGCGACCGTCGCCGCCTTCAAGACGAGCCACCCGGGGATCACCGTGCGGCTGCGGGATGCCGTCGCGCAGCGGGTCGTCAGCCTCGTCAAGTCGGGCGAGGCGGACTTCGGGATCGGCAGCCCGACGACGCGCGATCCGGAGCTGAGGGTCTCGAACCTGATGGACGATCCGGTGTGCGTCGCGGTGCCGCCCGGGCACCCGCTCGAGCGGCGCGAGCGGATCTATCTGGAAGATCTATTGGAGAGCCCGCTGATCCTGATGGACCGCGAATACAGCGTGCGCGCGCTCATCGAGCGCGCGTTTCACTCGATCGGGCGAACGGTGGTGCCGGCCTACGAGGCGAGCTACGTGCCGACGGCGCTCGGCCTGGTGAAGGCCGGGCTCGGCATCGCCGTCGTCGCGCGCTCGGCGGCCGGTGAGGCCGCGGAGCTGGTCGGGCTGCGCGCACGGCCGATCGACCATCCCGAGCTGGTCCGGCACATCGGCCTGATCGAGTGCGCCGGCCGCTCGCTCTCGCCGGCCGCGCAGCAGCTCGTCGGTGCCGTGCATCAGGCCTGTCGGCGAACCGGCTTACGGTAGACTTGAGCCCATGAGCCCATCCATCCGCCAGATCCACCCGGTGTTCGTGGGTGAGGTGTCCGGGATCGACATCGGGAAGCCGCTGACGCCGGACGAGGTGGCGGCGCTCGAGGCGGGCATGGACCGCTACGCGGTGCTCGTCCTCCACGACCAGAAGCTCACCGACGAGCAGCAGATGGCGTTCAGCCGGAACTTTGGGCCGCTGGAAGACGCGCGCGGGGGCAACATCACCAAGCCCGAGGACCGGCGCCTGCAGACGGGCATGAACGACGTCTCGAACCTCGGCCGCGACGGTCAGCCGCTGGCGCGCGAGTCCCGCGTGCGGCTCTTCAACCTGGGCAACATGCTCTGGCACTCCGACAGCTCGTTCCGGGCGACCCCGGCGAAGTACTCGCTGCTGTCGGCCCGCGTCGTGAATCCGGCCGGCGGCAACACCGAGTTCGCCGACATGCGCGCGGCGTACGACACGCTCGATGGGGCGACGAAGGCGCAGATCGAGGACCTGCTCTGCGAGCACTCGCTCATGTACTCGCGCGGCTCGCTCGGCATGCTCGACTACTCGGACGAGGAGCGGGCGATGTTCCGCCCGGCGCGCCAGCGGCTCGTGCGCACCCACCCGGTGACCTGTCGCAAGTCGCTCTACCTCTCGTCGCACGCCGGCGGCATCGTCGGGATGCCGATGCCGGAGGCGCGCATCCTGTTGAAAGACCTCACCGAGCACGCCACCCAGCCGAAGTTCGTCTACGTGCACCGGTGGCGCGTGTGGGATCTGGTCATGTGGGACAACCGTCAGATGATGCACCGCGTGCGCCGCTACGACGAGAGCCAGCCGCGCGACATGCGCCGCACGACCGTCGCCGGCGGCGCGGCCACCGCCGCGCAGGTCTAGACGAAAGAGCGGGTCGATCGATGAACGTCCTCATCTACGCGATCGTGATGTGCCTCGTGCTGGCGACGGCGGGACCGGCATCGGCCGAATGGTACGCCGATGCCTACGCCGGCCGTACCTTCACGTTGAACGACGATGTCACCGTGCACAGCCCGTCCGGGCTCAGCATCTACCGCGACACCGAATTCGACCAGTCCTGGATCATCGGCGGGCGCTTTGGCCGCTATCTGGACGCCGTGCCCTTTCTCGGGCTCGGCGTCGACGCGTTCACGTTCTGGCCGACCATCGGCCCGCAGCAGCTCCACATCGACGGCTGTGTGCCGTCCGGCACCTGTAGCGGCGGTCAAGGGGGCACCACCGGCCGCATCGACGTCGGCGTCATCGGCGTCTCGCTCGACGTGATGCTCCGGCTTCCGCTCCTGAAGTCGGAGACGGCGAAGTGGGGCGCGCTGCAGCCGTACATCACGGCGGGCGTGCCGTTCTACCAGATCAAGGTCACGCCACGAACGACGGCGCAGTTCCGCAACCAGGACGGCGACTCCGACTACTCGGTCGGCTACAAGGCCGGCGCCGGCATCGCGTACCAGGTCGCGCCGAGCCTCATGTTCTTCGTCGAGTACCGCTACCTGCACGCCGAGGCGTCGGTCGACCTGCACGACTCGGCGCTCGTGAAGACAACGCCGATGCACCTGAACCTCGATAGCCACATCGCAGTGATCGGTCTGTCGGCGCGCTGGTAGGCGCGGGCGCCCGGCGTCAGGCCGGGCCCGAGTCGGTGGGCGGCCGCTCGAGGCCGTCCAGGTGGGCGATGCAGTTCAGCAGGCGCACGCGCAACGGCGCCGGCCAGTCCACGATCGTCAGCGAGGTGTTGTCCCAGCGCTCGGGTGCCGTCTCGCCGTCTGCGAGGACGAGGTGGCGGGCGGCGAGCGAGCGGCACACGAGGCCGTGCGTCACCACCGCCAGACGGCCGCCCCCGGCCGCCGCCAGCTCCTGCACGCGGGCCCACGCCCGGTCGACCCGCTCGTGGAACACCGTCCAGGTCTCGCCGTTCGGCGGCGCGTAGTCCGGCTCGAACATGTCGAAGCCGAGCTCCGCGTACGGCCGGCCGCGGAGGTCGCCGAAGTTGCGCTCGCGCAGGAGCGGCTCGACGATGAGCGGCGCGCCGGTGGCGCGCTGCAGCCGCTCGGCCGTCGCCATGGCACGGGCGTAGTCGCTCGTGACGATGCTCGCGATGCTCTCGCCCGCGAGGCGCTCCGCCAGCCGCTCGGCCTGGACGACGCCGCGGGGCGAGAGCGGGATGTGCGGGTGCTGCACGATCCGGAGCGCGTTGCCCTCGGTCTCGCCGTGGCGGATCAGGAAGAGCCGGCTCATTGCGAGGGCTCGCAGACCGTCGCGAGCGCCCCCGGCAGGGCCGCGAGTACCTCCCGCAGGCACGCGCGAACCCGGGCGATGTTGGCCTCGGCCTTCGCGGGCACCTCGCCGCGCGAGACCTGCGCGATGAACTCGTCGCGGCCGGTCGCCATCAGGAGCGAGGCGTTGACCTCCAGCTGGAGCGCGTGCACACGCCGGATCCCGGGCTGGCCGTACGTGGTCACGATGTTGCCGCCGGCGTAGCCGCTGACGTTCTGGTGCACCTCGAAGCCGT
>Ga0306921_10008975_pt1 | contig 10581 bp, 14 predicted proteins | sample sta12Cox44000080_FD_203760 | JGI IMG/M metagenome (GOLD analysis project Ga0306921, IMG submission 203760) | Lab enrichment of tropical soil microbial communities from Luquillo Experimental Forest, Puerto Rico - statoxic.12C.oxic.44.000.080 (v2)... | ecosystem: Environmental > Terrestrial >...
GGTTTTCCCCGTCAGTAATCCCTTTTTAAGGGATTCCAGTAGGTTCACCCGTTGGGACGCTGTAATTGCGGCGCCCATGTTGAGAATCTTGCTGGTAGCATCCTTGCTCACGTCGGCGTCTTCAGATACAGCCTGTCTGAAGAGACCGACTAGTTCGAGAACCATACCGTTCTTGACAAGGCTGAACAACCTGTCGTTTGACTCATCTTGTGCTTTGAACACAAGGTACGAAACGAGTATGTCTGAAACTCCCGGCGTTACTGCCTTCAGACGGTCATAATCTGCCACGTTGATCTTTCCACGTAGCGCGGTGGATTGTTCTTCGCTCAGGTACTCCACAACTGAGTGAAGCTTAGAAAGCTTAAGGCTATGTTCAAGCTTCCCAACGGTTTCGCGGAGAATCTCGACTTCAGTCTTTTCCGCTTGCTGATGCTGCTTTACTTCTGTAGGCATGTTTCCTCTTTCCATACTGGGACAACGTTCTTGAGAGTATAGGCCTTGCTACTGGTGAGTTTGGCCTTTGCTCCGGTATTCACTACGCTTTTGTAGCTACGACGGATGTACCGCGTTTTGCCCACCGTAACCTTTGGTTCAGATACGACGGTTGGAGTGATTGATTCAAGTTCCACTGGTTTAGCTTCCCAGTGAAGCATGTGACCCAACGGATTCAGAATGCCATGCTTGTACTTAGCTTCCCAGAATGCTCTGAGTTCAGCCGTTCCAAGCTTAGCCTTGGGTAGCCGTTGGTAAGTGGAAGCTAACTCAAAGCCTCCGCTTGCTCGCCCAATCTTTGAATTGTCAGGAAGGAAAACATCCTTGTCATTCCTGACCCCAGCGTATATCGGCATCTTGCTCGCCTCTCGGATTCCTACTTTGCCGTACGATAACTAAGATGCATGAATGGTATCCTTTGGTTGCCTGAGTCGCTACAACTATAGTTGTATTTCCATTCGGCAGTAACATGTGATACAATGGCCGAGCCGTAGTCTGTCTATGTATGTCGTATGCTACATAGGGCTATGTAGTATTCTACATACCTGCCTCAAAAAATCGGTGTTTGAAAAAAATCGGGGGGGACGTCTCCACAAAATTTTTCAGAAATTTTAGATTCAGAGCTGTTCCCCTAGCTGAAGCTGCTAACGTAGTTAAGATAGTAACTGTAGCTAAAGCTACTAACGTAGTTATAGCACGAAGTGCAGTTAGCTGCTTGTAAAGCACGGGTCGTATACGGCCGACGGCTGAAGTAATTTTTGCCCTAAAAATGCAGTTCATACTCTTGACTCCGCAGCCGTAGGCACGTATGCTGTGCTCTATGCGGAGGAGAATCAGCTTCAAGACTGAAGCGCAGCCCACGGCTGTAGCTAAGAAGAAGCCTGAGACTCCTCTGTATCCCTCTCCCTTAAGAAGGGTACTTTCAAAGTACTTTGTGGAAGCGAAGGAAAGAAAGTACCCTCTCTTAGAACCAGCCGACGGCTTGAGAAAGGAATCTTCTTATGGTCAAGAAAACGCAATCTGATGAAGGCGCGAGTTATACTCCTGGGCCAGAAGCTAGAATGGCTAGAAGGAGCGCACGCTATGGGAGTAACGCGGCGGGAAGCACAAGAATGGCGCCGTCGAAGGAACCCGCAAGGAAAGCTGCTATCAGGGCTGAGGAACGGCGCGATGATCCAATGATTGCGGCTGGAAAGCAGACGCTGAAAGAGCAGCAGGAGCGCATAGGAGTTGCTGGAAGAGTGGAGATGGACAAAGAGACTCCAAAGAAGTAGCGGCGCTTTAGCGCCTACGTATTAAAAAGTTCAGTTCAAAGCTCTCAAGAGCTTCAAAAGCTAAGAGCAGGAAGTTAAAGCTAAAACTTATGAGTACTATCAATAACACGCTTCACTACGGCGGCTCTCTTCGAGCGAGCGGCAGTTCCACTCCTGGTCTTTCCCCACGGCCGGTGGCAAAAAGGGGGCGGGGGCGGCCCTCAACGCAAGGGAGCTTTAAATCTCAAAAAAGATTCGAACTAATCTGCCGTATGGAAAATGCATTCCTCCCGGAGTCCGCGATTGCGGGGATGCTTTCTATTTCTGTTCCACGGCTGAGATACCTCAAGAAGATGCCAGAGTATCTCATCGTCAGGATGCGCCTGACGCATGGCATTATCCTTGACGAAGATGCTAAGATCCAGGACATTAAGGAGCAGCGGAAAGAACTTCTAATCCAGATGCTACCTCCTGCCCTGCAAGTCTTAGCGAATATTATCCAGAAGCAGCCGTCGAGTTTCGCGGAGACGAAGCTTCAAGCTGAAGTCGCACGTGACGTTCTAGATCGCTCAGATATTTATGCGAAAGTCTCTCGTACTGAACTGAAACCAGTTTCATTCTTTGATTTCGAGAAAGCAGATACTGACTCTCAGAGCGTGCTCTCTGCTTTGCAAGGGGCAGCGGCACTTGCTGCCCCTGATGCTAAAACTATTGAGGCTGTGATAAATGTATCTAAAGAATTCTCAGAGGGTTCCAGAAGTCTTACGGAAGAAGAAGCTGAAGAGGCCATGAAGAGTTTGGAACACAGGAGCTGAGAAGCCCATGAAACTGGATCGTAGAAGCGTTCTCAAAATGATAGCTGGAGCTACCGCGGCGAAAGCTTTAGGACTGAAAGTCCCTGAGATTGATCCGCCGATGTACTATACCTCGGCCTCAGCTTGGTTTCTGATGGAGTCACCAAAGATTCCAGTTGTGTACTACAGGATGATTGAAGCTGCGAATGAAAGCTTCATTCACATGACGTACGCAGTTGGGTCAAGTGCTTTTAAGGAGCCGTTTGAAGATGGAACAGCTATTGCCAGATTTTCTAAGAATTCAGCCGAGAGCTGAAGGCACCATAGTCCGTGACGGAATCTCTGTGACGGAGACGATGGCGGCATTCTACATTTATGTCCAAGCGAGAGGCAAGAGGGTTGTTATCCGACAGCCGAAGTCTGAAGATAATAAGTTCTCAATTGAGGTTGAGTCTCTCGATGATCTAGAACGGAGAGGAACAAATGGACTATGACATTCGTGTGATTCCGCACAACGCTCAGAGATATGACACGGTTGGAGATTACTATCAAAAGCGTGATGACCTAAAGGTTCTCAGAATCTCCAGCTTCCACGGCGTTGAGGATCTCACGGAGATGCAGGCTGAGGACTATGAGTTCCTTATTATGATTCATGAACTTATAGAACAGCATTTGGCCAAGAAATCGGGGATCAGTGACGAAGAAATTGATAAATTTGACATGCAGTTTGAGGATGATCGTAAGAAGGGACTGCACAACCCGGATGAAGAGCCAGGGAATGATCCAGAGTGCCCTATATATTACCAACACAAAATGGCTACTCAGTACGAGAAGATGCTAGCCGTGGATCTGGGAGTCGATTGGTATTACTACGATCGCATTGTGCAGAGCATGACGCAGGAAGTACAAGAGAATGGGCCTGATTCTAAAGCTAACGACGGTGAAGATTCCGAAACTGAGCAAGTTCACGCCTGAAGGAGATATGGTTGCTTTTAGCGGAGCGTCAAATTCGAGATTACAAATCGGCATTAGATGGTTTGACCCGTGGAGCCCTTGGGGAACGTCTTGTACCACGATCTGTGATTCTCAATTATCGTTTGCTAGACCCTACTCCCCTGAAAGGCGACGCAAAAAGGCTAGCCTTCAGAATGAACTCTCAGATGGATCTATATTATTTCTCTGCGGTGGTTTTAAAAAGAAACAAACTCTCAAAAGATCCAGATTTAAGAAGAAATTTGCATTACCAGATGTGTATGCTCGTGATGAAAGACGGCTTGAAAGAAGGAATAGAGATACCACGGGACCATCTGAAGACTACTATCTACAGCGAATGCCTACCAATGTGGTGGGCTCTTCCATTTGGAGCCAGAGACGAAGATTATTTCACAAATATCGGCTACCCCGATCTTTACATTGAATGGCTACGCCGTGCTCATAATCAGGATGTTCGCATTCTTTTAGTGTCGGAGACGATTAAAAATGCCACAAAACTCGGCGGCAGAATCGCAAATCACTATGAGAATAACGATACCTTCCGAGAGTTATTCTTTGATATCCTCCCTACTGAAAAAGAAACCTGGACGGCCGACTCTTTACATCAACGGCGAACCAGTGCTGGAAGAGGACATGGAGAGGGTACTTTTGATTTTATTGGTGTTGGGGCCGCGCTTCAATCTAGACATTACAACAAGTGCGTACAGGACGACCTCGTGGGACGTGAAGCTAGAAAATCCCAGATAGTAATGAATGACACTATAGACTATCATCAGGTTTTAGTAGGTGCGACGGATTCCGATCCTGATGATCCGGGGAGAGATTTTGATGAGCTTGTAGTTGGAAATCGGTGGAGCACAGATGATCTTAATTCCCACGTCCGAAAAGAAGAACCTTACTTCACGTGGACCACACACTCTGCATTGGGAGGTTGTTGTTCCTTACATCCATTCGGAGAACCTATCTACCCAGAGGGATTTACTAAAGAAAAGCTTCTCAGATGGAAACGGCGTTTGGGTACATATCACTTCTCCTGCCAATTTCAGAACTACCCTATTGACCCAGACAGATCCAAAATCAACATGGCTGACTTCAGGTATTTTCACTTTGAGAAAACCTACGGCGCAACCGCACTCCCTAAAGAGCCAGCCTTGCCATTTGGAAAAATTACAGAAATCTCTAAACCCGATGGATACAGAATTGTAATTCGGCATCATGTAGCGGAAGGAGATGTTGAGAAAGATGTGTTCCCAAGGTATCTCGAACGTTGTATCATCATCGATCCAAACCACAATGGACAACACTCGGCGGGAGATCCTGGAAAGGGTGGGAGATGCCGTCATGCTCTCATTGTGCCTGGAATCCAACGAGATCCTTTCAGGATATATATCCTTGACCAATGGGCTAAGGCTGTCAGACTCGATGAGTTTGTCAAGGTACTATTTCAGAAAGCACTCAAATGGAGGATTGATAAAATCCATGTTGAGACAGTCGCGGCTCAGAAGTTTCTGAAGTACATTCTTGAGAAATTCATTGCGGAGAACCGTCGTGAGTATCCAGAACTTGGTAAGATACAGATTATGGATCTTAAAACGCCTCAGACAGTTGGAGCGAAGGAAGAGAGAATTGACAACTTTATCCCAAACATCGAGCGGCATGAAGTGTGGTATGACGTTAACAACTGTGCTGAGATTAAAGAAGAGTCAGAAGCTTGGGGACAGAAGAAGTACTTGATGGATCTTCTAGACGTGCAGGGATATATTCCACAAGTTATGGGAAGCTTTAGCACGGCTAGTGAACCTGAAGTACGGGAGTTCCTTGAAAAGCAACGGAAAGCATACATGCGGAGGCTGAGTTCAGTAGCGTAGATGCCATATTCACCACCAGTACTGGTTAAAGAGAGTGAGTGGGGGAAAGAAGAATACGCAGAACTTTGCCGTTTTATAAGAGATAAAGTACGGCATCTCGATATGCGTTTACAAAGTTTCAGGACTGAGAAACTTCCTGAATATGTACGTCTCTACAAAGGACGGCCGAAGAATAAAGAAGTAGATTGGCCGTGGCCCGGAGCTGCAAACCTGGTAATTCAATTGATAGGAACTTTCTCTGATGAGTTACTCTCGCGTGTTATTGGCGCTATTTATCTTTACGATCCTCTGTGGACTGCGAGCATGTCAGGAGATACACCGGATGCCGAGGGAGCGGATGAAACAAATATTATACAGCAATTCTTAATGGATATGGCGTATGATCCTGATGAGTTGGATCTTTATAGAGTGGAACAAGCCATGTACCACTCGGCCATAAAGTACGGAACAGGCCTTATTTACACGCCGATGGAGTATAAAACTGAAATTGAGTGTATGTATATAGGAGGTGGGGAAAGTTCAGAAAGTATGCCACACGGCGAGGAGAAAGAAGTTACACGGAAAGATGGCCCATCTCCTGAATTACTGCCCCTAAATAGGTTTATCTTTGATCCAAGCAGTCCAACTTTGAAGAATATGAAGCTTTATGGCTTCATTCAGCCGTTGGATTACTGGGATGTACAAAATCTCAAGGCTGAAAGTCCCTACTACGAGCAAGATGACATTGATTTGCTCCTAAATCAACCCGATGCAGCTCAGGAAACGGAGTTTGAACGTGAAATTAACGAGCAATTTCAATTTGGTCAAGCCGGTCTTGACGCTGGAGCTGCGAGATGGTACATTTACAATCTTTTCCTCAAATACCAGAAGGATGGGAAGACGTATTCCCTTCAGGCAAAGTATAATAAACGGCTGGATAAGGTGTTTTTTATCACTTACAACAATTATCCTGACAATATTGTACCCATTGAAGACACAAAACTCGCATACGATGACGAGTCGTACTTAGGTACAGGCTACGCTGAGATGTTGCATGTGTATCAGAAAGAACTTTCGAATAACAATAACTGGCGCACTAATAACCGTAATTATGCGATGATGGGAGTATGGCGTGTTTCTCCAGAGAGCAAACTCTCTTCTATCCTTGAGTTCTACCCTGGCGTTGCAGTTCCAGCTAAAGATGGAGAGATCGAATTGCTCAAACCTGGAGCAGATGTTGGTTATAACGACGCTCCTGACGTGTTTATCTCGGCAATGGCTAAGGAACGAGCCGGAGTTGATCCAGCGATGGGCGGATCAGGTGGCGGAATTGTTAATCCAAAGAGAGGTATTTACAGCGCATCAGGTACAAGCATGGTTCTCATGCAACAAAATAACAGGAATAATCTCCGGCTTGGAGATATGCGAGGAAGCCACGTTAAACTTGGCCTTAAGTTCCTCAAAATCTTCTCACACTGGGGAATTGGAGCGAGATTGAGGAAGTATGGAAACCGTGCTGATGTACTACAGAAAGCTTTGACGGATTTTAAGACTGGAACTTTAGGACTACGGCTGAGACCTACTACGGCTTCCTATAATAAGGAACTTGAACGTCAAAACGACATTCTCCTCTCAGACAAAGTTGGAGCTTGGATGCAAGGGCAAGCTCAGATTATTGAAGCTGTAATGAATCCTCAGATTCCACCGGCTCTGAAAGAGTTCTACTCTCAAGCTCTGCTTGCGAATAGGCTCTTGATGAGTGATCTCCTACGAAACTTCAACAAACCTAACGTTGAATCCTTACTCCCACAAGTAAAGCAGATTCTAGCTGCTATGCAAGGAGCAGGACAACCACAACCAAAGCTCGGAGCAGGAGCACCAAATGGATTTCCAAACAATTCAAGACTTAATCCCTCACAAGGAGTCCCTAGCGGTCCTATACCGCTCGGAGGAGTTCCAACCTCTAGCCAGCTTCCTATCTAGCATAAGGAAGCAGAAAGAGCTAGAGATTTTCAACATGCAAGGCGTACTAACAGTGAAGAAGGAGGAACCTGATTTGATGTTTAAGGTTTGCACTTCTCTTCTTCAGCTGATTACGCAGAGAAACAGTATTGCGATGATTGAATCTCTTCCAACCGTAATAACGGATATGGAGAGTCAAATGAAGCTTCAGGAAGCTGCAAAAGCTGCTTACGTGAAGTCTCAGGAAGGAAGTAACGCATGAGCCCGCTCTTGAGTTGGATGAAAAAGCAGAATGACAAAGGTGAGGAGACTCTGGAAGTTGATCTCCCGAAAGATACGAAAGAGAAACTTGACAAAGCTTTATCCGTCGGCGCGGATGTTGAAGAGATAAAGAAACAAATTGGGAGCCTTGGAGGTATCACGGCGTACATTGAGGAGCAGAAGAAGGAGAAAGAAGCTGCCGCGAGAGCTGCTGCGCAGAGAACTCACACTGAAACGCAGACTCAAACTGAGGAAGAAATCTCCCAGTTGATGATTACAGATCCTCAAAAGGCCATAAACCTCGGCACGAAAGACCAACAAATGGCGATTCTTATGCTGCGTGCTGATAATATTAAAAAAGATGTATTTGAGGATGCGGAGAGGTTTCCTTACTACATCGGCGAGACAAAGACTGAAATTGACAAACTAATTTCAGCCCAGAATTTACAAGCTCGGAATGATCCCTCGGTTATTGAGAACTGCTACTTCACGGTGCTGGGAAAGAAATCCGAGCAAATACGTGAAGGGAAGCTCAAAAACCGCTTTGCTGGCTCAGGTTCCAGCCGTGGCACGGCTAGCGGAGCTGCTGGAGCTAGCTCTGCTGCTGAAGCAGAATCTCCAAAACTGGAAATCAATGACGATATGAGGCACGCAGCGCGTATAGCAGGGATGACTCCTGAAGACTACGCCAAGATGTGCTATGACCAGGGGGTAGGTTATGTCTAGTCCAAAGACTCCCCCGAATCCTCTCAATCCTGCACAGCCGTCGCCTGAAGAGATTTCTAAGGGAATTCAAGCCTCAATCGACGCGACGAGAGCTGCTGTTGCAGCGGGTATTCCTCCAGCACCCGCTGCTCCCACGGCGGCTGATATGGCCCAAGTCATGTCAGCCGGTGGGATTACTCCTGAAATATTGGAGCATATGATAGAAAAGCTCCTTACAGAACGGAAAGCAAAAGCCATAGCTGAATTCATTCCGAAGGAGCCTGACTACAAGACTCTCTCTGAGAAGGACATAGCCTCAAAAGATATTTACATCCCCGTGATTGAGCATGATCTTCCAGATTACATGAACATGGTTCTTGCTGACGATGAATACGTACCTATATGGGTAAATCGGGATCAACGTCAAGTTGGAACCAAACAAGCCGAAGGCTATGAGTTTTTGGAGAAAAAGCACATAGCCCCTGACTTTCACGTTCCTTTGAAGTTCAACTCTGAAGGACAGTACGTTTACCAAGACGTAGTCTGTATGCGTGTTCACAAACGTATACGGTTTGCTAAACTTAGGAAATACTACGAGATTTCCAGGGCACAACTAAAACCTGCTCAGGCGCAAGAGAACGCTAAGTCACAACTGATGGAGAAGGTGATTCTTGGAGACCCTGCTCTCGATGCTGCTTTCGCGAGCGGAGCTTACAAGTTCTATCACACTGAACCCTAAAGGAGGGAGTAATGGCTACTGGTCCAAACTTGACTACGCATATCCCAATACTCCAGGTTCAGAATAAGGCGAACACAACTCCGTTCACTTATGCGAATCCTGAGCTGGCGAGTCAAACGTTTCTTTTTGGTACTCCGTTGATGCTTGACGCTACGGGGTACACTAAGGCGTGGGATGGCACAACCTTTACAAACGCGATCCTTGGAGTCGCTGAGTCTTTTGGGCAAAACTTAGGCTCGAATGGACTTGGTGCTCCAGCATTTCCTTGGGGCGGAATTCAAGGTTCTGGGGCGCTACAAACCTACGGCTCGGTTCCAAATCAGCCGTTGGGAGTGAATATCGCTCCCGGTGCCCCAGTCGTAGACGGCAGAAGTCTCTTCATGAGTCCTGCTGCTGACAACGTGTTTGAGGCAATTTTCGACAACTCAGGCACAATCAATACGTCGGCTGACATTACGCCTGTACAGTCCGACATTGGCAAGCTCTACGGCTTGACAAAGGATACCAACGGTTACTGGTACGTAGACAAGAACAAAGCAACCGCTGGTACTAACACCTGCGTGCAGATTCAGGGAATAAACAATCTTGACGGTTCAACAGCTAACGCCAGGGTTCGTTTCTCCTTCGTGCCTGCGAACGCCGTCCAAACGTTCTAGACTTTAGGGCTGCTCGCATGAGCAGGAAGGAGTATCAGAAATGCCGCAAGTAAGAGCAAAGTTTCCACAGCTAATGCAGCCGGGACTGAAGAAGATTTACTTCGACAGCCTCGACGCGCAACTCAAGGCGTCTGACTTCCCTAAAGTCTTTAACGAGGAGACTTCAACGAGTCAGTACGAGCAAGAGCTTGAGATGGCGGGTATCTCTGCGTTGCAAGAGAAGCCAGAGGATGCCTCAACAATTTACACAGAAATGAAACAGGGCGGCTCGAAGAGATTCATTCACCTTACGTATTCTCTGGGTATTCGCACGTCCAGAGAATTGTATGATGATGACAAGTACGGCCTTGTTGGAAAGAAAGGGCCGCAGTTGCTCTCTCGCTCTGCTGCTTTCACGCAAGAGATGGTGGCTTGGAATGTCTTCAACCAGGGCTTTACGTCTCAAGTTACGACATTCGACGGCAACCCACTCTTCTACAACCAGCACGCACTTCTCGGTGGCGCTCCAGCTACAACATTGGCGCCGGGAGCAGCTGGCGTTATCTCAGCAGCAGGCACATGGCCCAATCGTCCAGCCGTGGATGTAGACTTCAGTGTGGCTGGACTTCAGCTCGCGACGAATCACGCCGCGCGCATGATTGACAACATGGGATTCCCCATTCGTTTGCGGTGGGAGAATCTCGTAACTCCTCCTGAGTTGCGGTTCCTTGTGAGAGAAATCCTCGGCTCACCTGGCAAGCCGTATACAGCAGACAACACAATCAACTCTCTACTTCCAGAAGACTACAAGAACTTGGAAGTACCATGGTTGAATTCTCCCTCCAACTGGTACCTCACGGCTACTAAAGCTGACCATTCTCTACGGTTCTACCACAGAGA
>Ga0306921_10008976_pt1 | contig 10580 bp, 7 predicted proteins | sample sta12Cox44000080_FD_203760 | JGI IMG/M metagenome (GOLD analysis project Ga0306921, IMG submission 203760) | Lab enrichment of tropical soil microbial communities from Luquillo Experimental Forest, Puerto Rico - statoxic.12C.oxic.44.000.080 (v2)... | ecosystem: Environmental > Terrestrial > Soil...
CCGCGATGACGTTCTTGTCATTCGGAAACAGGTACACAACGGGCGCGAGCACCTTGTTGACCGCCACGAGCAGATCTTTGACCGATGGGTTCATCGTCGCGCCACCCAAGACGGTCACATCTGCGCCGAGTTCTTTGCAGATCTTGGCAAAGCCGTCACCCGGTACCACGCATACGATCCCGCGAGGTTTGGACTCACGATCGACCACGAGCACGTTGTGCTGTTCTTCCATATTGTCGACCTTGGACTTGGACACGTCGCCGTATTCACGGGCCAGGTCCATCACCTTGGACGGGTAGTCCGTGTGTATGTGCACCCGGAGCGCCCCGTCACCACCCGCGACGATGAGGGAATCGCCATGTTCCGAGAGCATTGTTCGCAGCGCATTGTCGGTGATGCGCGAGCTCGTGAGAACGAACTCGGTGCAAAAGCGATGCTCCTCCACTTTCTGCCGCGTCGTGAATGTCGTGCGACGCACTGGCCGCCGCGGGAATGCCGTCGTGTAGGGGGCACGGCCGGGCAGCATGCGCAATGAGCCCTCGAGGAAGTAGACAAAGCCCTGACCGCCTGCATCGACGACCTTGGCCTCCTTGAGCACGGGCAGCTGCTCGGGCGTCTTCTCGAGTGCCTCGTAGCTAGCGTCAACCATCGCGTGCAGTACGGTGAGGAAATCGGACTCCTGCACCGCTGCCTTAAACGCGGCGGCCGCAGCCGCGGCGGCCACGGATAAGATGGTGCCCTCGACAGGCTTCAACAGCGCGTGACGCGCGGCTTGTACAGCATCGTTCATGGCAACGGCAAGGTCGAGCGTCTCAATAGCATCGCGGTGGCGCACGGCATGTGCGAAACCACGGAACATCTGCGAGATGATTACGCCGGAATTGCCGCGCGCACCCATGAGAGAACCTTGCGCGGCGGCGGCAGCGACTGTTGAGAGCTTATCCGTGCGGCAACGTCGCGCTTCGATCATCGCCGCCCGTACGGTGAGGAACATGTTCGTGCCGGTGTCGCCGTCTGGCACGGGGAAGACGTTGAGATCGTTGACGACGGCTCGGTACTTCCGCAAGAAATACGTGCCCGCGATGACGAACTCGACGAACCTCTTGCCACCGATCCGCGTCACGGCCCCTGGTCGTGACTTGCTTGCGACGGAAGTGGGTTGCTCTCGATCTTTCATGGTCGGCCGCCCTTGTAGGGCCTATCTGCCGTGTGCTAATATAACAGGCTGTCGGCCTTTTCTTCTTTCGTCAAACGCTTTGGCTGACTTACTCCGGCCGAAAGGATGCATTTTGTGGCCAAGCGATGCGACGTGTGCGGCAAGGGTCCAGCGTCGGGAAACAACGTCAGCCATTCCATGCGCAAGACACGGCGCCGCTGGCTACCCAACTTGCGGTCGGTCCGCATACGCGCAGCCGGCACCGTGAAGACCAGCCGCGTGTGTACCTCGTGCCTGCGATCCAATAAGGTCGTCCGCGCGGTCTAACGCGCGCCCGGTGGCACCCCAAAGTACTGCCCGTCATTTAGGTGCCGAGCTCGGCGCGCATACTCGCCAGATGGTCGTAACCGCGCGGCGTATGTGCGCGACGCACACCGTTGTCTTCCACCCAGACCTGCCCCGAGCCACGCTCAAAACGGCCGATGTACCCAAGCACGCTCTGAAAGCGCGCGCGGAAGCGCTTGGCAAGATGGTGGTACGCCCGGCCATCGACGGCGGCGAGCAGCTCGTAATCGTCGCCACCGTGCAGCGCGAGATCGAGCGCGGCTGACCCAAAGCCGCGCAGTGGACGTTCTTCGCACCAGCGCCTAAGCGCCGCGAGATCCAGCACGAGATCAACGCCGGATGCACGTGCCATGCGAGCGCCATCGAGCGACACTCCGTCGGAGATATCCATCAATGCATGCGTGGCGCGAGCTCCGCTCAGAAATGTGCCTTCTGCAACACGGGGCACCGGCGTCTCATAAGCGGCCCGCAGCAAAAGCACTTCGTCGGCGGCAATGGCGCCGGCACCATCCCTGTTCGTGAGAGCATCACCAGTCTTCTCTCCATGCATGTGTGTATAGCGAAGCCAACCTGCTGCGAGTCCGAGCGGTCCGGTCACGCACGCGACGTCACCCGGACGCGCACCCGAGCGCAGACGCACGTCGCTGCGGCGCACCTCGCCGCAGACGGTTACGGCGATCGTCAATGTGGGAGCACGCGCGATATCTCCGCCCGCAATCGCGCATGCATGCCGATGCGCGAGGTCAGCCATGCCACGATAGAATTCGCGTGCCCACGCATCGTCGACGACATCCGTGATGCCCAGCGCCACGACGGCGACCCGCGGCGACGCCCCCATGGCGGCGACGTCGGAGAGATTGACCGCGAGCGCTTTGTGCCCGAGCGCACGTGGCGTCGTCGCCGCAAGCCGGAAGTGCACGCCATCGACGAGCATGTCGGTCGTGATGACGTTGAGATGCGCGCGCGGCGTCTTCCAGAGGGCCGCATCGTCGCCGATACCCGCGCGCAGCCAGCGCGGCGGCGATCCGACGCTTTGCGCAATGGCGGCGATGAGGTCGTCTTCGGTGAGGACCTTTAGCGTTGGCACAGCGCTCGCACGCGAGCGACGGTCTCGTCAGGGTGTGTCGTGCCGAAGATGCCCGACCCCATGACGATCGTGTCAACACCGGTGCGCGCCACCTCGACGACGTTATCGAGGTGCACGCCGCCATCCACCTCGAGCTCCACCTCGAATCCCCGCGCGTTGATGAGCGCGCGTGCGGCGGCGAGTTTTGCCGTTGACGTCGGGATGTAGGATTGTCCGCCAAAGCCTGGATTGACGCTCATGATCAAGAGCAAATCCAAGTAGGGCAAAATATCCTCGAGCACGCAGAGCGGTGTGGCAGGGTTCAGGCTCAGACCTGCGCGCACGCCCAGCTCTTTGATCTGCTGGATCAAGCGATTGGCATGCACGGTGGCTTCCCAGTGCACGGTAATGATATTCGCACCCGCCGCCGCGAAGTCAGCCACGTAACGCTCGGGCTCGACTATCATGAGATGGGTGTCAAACGGCAGATCGGAAAGCGAGCGCAGATCCCCGATGATCTTCGGCCCCCAGGTGATGTTGGGAACAAAACGCCCATCCATAATATCGAGGTGCAGGTACGCGGCGCCGGCTCGTTCGACCAGTTCTATCTGCTCGGCGATTTTAGAAAAATCAGCCGAGAGCAGTGACGGTGCGATTCGGATCGGGTGCGTGGAGCCGTTGGTTCGCGGTGCCATCGTCACCGTCGTTCTGGGCGGACGCGGCGCTTCCCGCAAGCACGCGCATCATCTATAGCGGCGTCGACGTCATGAGCTTACCGTCTACGTACGTCTCGATCGTGCCACTGCCTTTGACCGTCAAGTCAAAGGTGAGGACGATGCCGCCGCTTGTCACTTGGTCGAAGATGGTATGTGATCCGGCCGCATCTTGCAGCACGACCCGTACGGGTTTGGGCGTATCGGATTTGGGCAAGGCGACAGACACGCGCATGGCGCGTTCGCCCGCGGGGGAGGGCAAGATCGGTGAGGGCGAGGGTGAGGGCGACGGCGAGGGAGATGCCGCTGGCGACGATTCGTCTGCAACCGGGCTGGGCAGCGGGGTCGGGCTCTCGGGACCGCCGCTTGACACCTGCAGTGCGATCTTCTGCTTAGCGCCAAGCGCGGTACCCGGCGCGGGATCTTGACCGACGATCGTGCCCTTCGGCTTGGCGCCTTCGGTCAACGGCATGTCGGTTGCGGTTCCGAGCGCGACGTGCACGTCAGCGGCCGCCCTCTTGGCGACGGAAACCTGCAAGCCTATGAAGTTGGGCGCATACATCTGCGGCCGGCCCGCCGCCACCTCGACGTCGACCGCGCTGCCTGCCGGCGCTTGCGTGAATGGGTCTGGATGTTGATTGAGGACTTGCCCCGCGATGACATCAAGGTTCTTCGCCTCCGTGACGGCACCGATGGTCAGGTGCGCATTGGAAAGCGTGAGCTTGGCATCGCGCAACGACATGTTGCTAACGTTTGGAACGCTGACCAGCGGTACGCCGTCCGATAGGATGATGTCGATGACACGGCCCTCGCGGACTTTCTCGCCCGCGCTTGGCAATTGTCCGATGATCACGTTCTTCGGCGCGTGAAAATCGTTGCGATGCGCCACGACGCGCAAGCCGACGTGCGACGATGATGCGAGCCCCTCAGCTTGGTCGAACGGCATGCCAATGAACGGTGGTACGGTGACCGGGCGCCCCGCCGGTGCAAGCCACATTGCGACAAGCGTGATGACGACCGCTACCGCGATCGCGAACGTGGCGAGGGCAACCCAGGGGAGATACGCTGTCCAGTGCCACGCGGATCGGCGCACGCCGGCTTGCGGGCGGGGGCGGCGGCGCCGAGGCTGGCGCGGGCCCTCATTCATGCAAGCGCTTCGAGCACTGCGTCAGGGATATCGGCGTTGGAGTACACATGCGTCACGTCATCGTGCTCCTCGAGCGCATCGAGAAGGCGCAAAACGGCCGGAGCATCTTCAGGCGACACCGGCACCACTGACTTAGGCCTTAGATCCAGCACGGCCGACAGCACCTGACGGCCCGCCGGAGCGAGCAACGTCCGCTCGATGTGGTCGCGCACGGCAGCGAGGGCGCGTGGCTCGGTGATGATCTCCGCGCTATCGCCGCTGCGTTGGACGTCGAGCACACCCTCGGTCACCGCCGCGTCGAGCAAAGCCTCCTCGCTCGTGCCGGCCACCGGCACCGTGATCACACCGCGCTCTTCGAACAGCCAGCCAACGCTATTCGTCTCGCCCAAATTGCCGCCGTTTCGCGAGAACACGTACCGCATCTCGGACGCCGTGCGGTTGCGGTTGTCGGTCACCGCGTCGACGACGACGGCCACGCCGCTCGGGCCATACCCCTCATAGCGGATCTCTTCGTAGGCGTCGCCCTTTCCTTCGCCGGACGCACGTGCAATGGCGCGTTTAATGTTGTCCATCGGCATGTTGGCGTCTCGTGCTCGCGTGACCGCGATCTTGAGCTTGAAGTTCGCGTCCGGATCGGGCACGCCCGACCGTGCCGCAACGATGATCTCCTTGCTGAGCTTCGTGAAGAGCTGGCCGCGCTGCGCGTCGGCTTTGCCCTTGCGCAGCCGGATGTTATGCCATTTTGAATGTCCGGACATGCCGCGCCACTTTGACAGACGGCATCGAAGGTCCTAAAGGCCACAGCGCTGCGCGGGCCGCCAACGTCGCATGCGACGAGAGACTTTCGCGCCCTTAGCGCTTGGATGCCACGTGATCTTCCGGTGATGCTGGGGGCGCGAATTGCTCCTGCGCCTCGCCGGCAGATGCGGTCGGTTTTAGCGGGCGGCCCAAGCGCAAGCGCACCACGTCTTGGATCGTCTTGAGGATGACCGCCGGTGTCGCACCTTTGGAAGCACCGGTCGTGCGCGGGTAGTGGTGGACGCCGCGTTCGACCATGGCCACATTGTTGCGCCGCAGTTTGATGAGCAGCTCTGAGCTGATGAATGCACCGTCCGATTCGAGGACGATGCCCTCAAGCGCCGAGCGGCGGAGGAGTTTGAACGCGCAGTCGATGTCGCGCACGCGCAGGCCGAACGTCAGGCGAATGACGATGTTGTAGACCTTGGCAATGAACAGCCGGTAGAGCGGATCGCTGCGGCGGATTCGGTACCCGAGCACGACGGGGGCGCGCCTGAGCATCGGTACGAGCCCATGCAGTTCGGTGAGGTCGAACTGCCCGTCGGCATCCGAGAAGAACACGAGGTCCTTACGGGCGCTCGCAAAGCCTGTTCGCAGCGCCGCACCGTAACCGAGATTCACCGGGTGGCTGACCAGCCGTACCCGGGAGTCGCGGCGTGCGATGTCCTCGACGACTGCGGCGGTCCGGTCGCCGCTGCCGTCATTGACCACGATGATCTCATAATCGTCCGCGAGTTGCGCGACGGCGCGCGACGCATTCTCGACCGTCTTGGCAATGATATCTTGCTCGTTGAAGGCGGGAAAAAATACGGATAGCGAGGCTACGCGGTCGTCCGGCATCAGTCAGATCCACCCGTAGGGATGCGGCACCCCGTCCTTATACCAGATGCGCGCGTCCCATTGCTTCCATGGGATGCGTTCCGCGTTGAGGATCGGCATGAAGAACACGAACGACGCCAAGCACGCAGCGACATAGCCGGCGATGATCACCTTCATCGGCTTGGACCCCTCGCGCTGCGCGCTCTGCCACAGGCGCAGCAAAACGTATGCGGTGCAGAGGCAGACGATCGCCGTGTTCGGATAAAAGTTGTACTGGAAGTCGATGCGTGTGGACGCGATCCAGGGCAGCCACTGGAAGAAGTACGCGGCGACGCACAGCATCATGCCCTTGTGGCGCGACCGCCAGGCCAAAAACGCGGCGCCGGGCACCGTCAGCAATTGCACAAGCCACATGAGCGGATTGGGGACGGCCAGCACTTCCGCCACGATCTCGTTGGGCGGCGTCACGCCAGAAAACACGTGGTAGTAATAGGACACGGGGCGCAGCTCGAAGGGCCACGTCCACCACGCAGAGCTATACGGATGGGTCGCTTTGAGGTCATGATGATAATGATACATGACGCTTTGCAGCGTGAGCAGGTCCTTGAGCGTCGCATGGCCCACGCCTGAATTCGTGCCATCATGCCAGAACGGTATGTAAGTCAAGAGGTAGATCACACTCGTGATGGCGAGCGTGGCGAACACGAAGAGCGGCAGGCGAAAGCCGTAGGCATTGCCCCAGACAAACCGGATGGGCGTCATGCCTTTCTCGAACGTTCGCTCGGGCACCCAGGGCAACCGGCGCTGCAAGCCGACCGCGACCGCGACCATCCAGATCCCGAGAAGATCGAAGAGTCCGTTCCACTTGCTCGAGATGACGCAGCCGACGGCGACGGCCGTCATCACGAGCCAAAACGCCCACGCCTGCGTGTCGTGCACGGGTAAACCCGAAAGCGTGCCCTCTATGGACCCGTTCTCGCGCCACCCGATAGCGCTAATCTCATCCTCGACACGCGCCCCCGATGCGGACCACACAGTCGTGGAGCCTTCAGACTGGACCTTGGCGGATTTTAGTGCGAGGTGCTCGCCATGATCGAAGACGACCTCACCATTTTGGACGCGCGAGCCGTCGGGATAGATCACGCCGCCGGGCGTACGCACGATCTGCGACGAGATCCAGAAGCGGTACATGCAATAGATCGTCGCGAGCGCGAAGAAGGCGACGAAGATCTCCGGTGTCGCGATCCGCGATTGCACGTAGAAGTAGCCGCTCGACACGAGCAGCAGTACGGCCGTCACCGAAGCCGCGGTCGACGAGAACAGGCGCTTGGCAAAGGCATAGAGCAGCGGCACCGTGAGCGTGCCGAACAGCGCGCTCATGAGGCGTGCGCCGACGGGGTCCACTTTATCTATCAGCTCGCCGACCGTGAGGATGAGCTTGGAGAGCGGCGGGTGCGTCCATTCGAACTGCGGCAGGTGATGGATGTACTCTTGTGCGGATCGAGCGTAATAGATCTCGTCAAAGATGCGTTCGGCCGGCCGGTTTATGTTCGCGTAGAGCAAGGCCGCCGTCGCTGCTGTGAGTCCGACAATCCACAACACATCTACCCGCGTGAGCCCGCACAAGCCCTCCCACGTGAGTGGCGCCTGCCGGCGATGCGTATTGGCGGTCGAAATGTTCTCACGCAATCTGTCGAGTCCGGTGTTGAGCGCCTCGCCGACCTCCGGCACAAGATAGGCGCCGGCCACGAAGAACAGGCAGGCGACGTTGAGGATCGAGATCGGGTGTACGAGCAACGGATTGAGGTCGGCGCTCGGCGCGTACAGATACGCCAGCGCGTACTTGAGATTGATGAGGAAGGTGGCTGACAAGGCGAAGTAGACGACGCGGTTGAGCGCGCTTGCATTGAAGATGAGCGGCCCAAACGCGAGCGCAGAGAAAAGGTATCGCTCGTGCATGCGCGTGGCGAACATGAAGAGCCCGAGCAACGAGAGGAACACGGCCGTGTACAGCGAGCTCTCGCGTTCCTGGCGGGTGTAGTCAGGTCCGAGCGTCCGCCATTCGCGCAAGACGACCGCGAACACGAATGCGGCCACGATCGTGATGCCCCAGGCCCACTGCGGCCAGCCTTGGAACCCCGGCAGACCGGGGATCAGCTTGTCGTCCGGCTGCCAGAAGTCGAGTCGCGTGGAGTAGAGGTTGAAAGCGTTGCACGAGTTATATGGATACAGTGCGGTGCCGGTATGGTAGCGGTCGTAGAGCCAGGAGATCGTGCTGACAGGGTGCAGATTTGGCGCAAACGGCGCGGAACCCAGGTAAGCGACTGCGAAACCGATCACCGGGATGAACGCGAGCCGCCACAGGGCGGCGCCGCTGCGCAGCTGCCAGACTAAGAGCACGGGTGCCGCGACGATGGGTTGCGGTTTGATGAGCACCGCGAAGCCGAAGAGCAGCCAGGCCAGCTCGAACCGCCGCGTGATCATGAAGTAGACGGCCCACACCAAAAACACGGCCGTGACGGAGTCTGCCTGTCCCCAATATGCCGACACGAACCACACGGCGGGGTTGAAGACGACGATCGCCATGGCCCACAGACCCGCGTTCGGCGACCACGTGCGGCGCACGATGAGAAACGACAGATACGCAAGCCCGATATCCGCGCAAACGGCTGGCGCTTTGATCGTGAACTTGAGCAGGTCGAACGGGAGATTGACGTGTTGGAATGTGTTGTAGATCCAACCGAACGCACCGAGGATGATCATGTAGCCGGGCGGGTAGTCGACGAATCCGGCCTTGGCGTAGAAGTCGTGGTAGCCGTATTTGATCAAGCTGAGCATCCACGACTCGAACGTGCCGATGTCGGTCGAGTGACCCTCGGCCGGCATGAACAGCAGCCGGATGCAGAGGCCGACGGCGAGGATGACCGCAGCTGCTAACATCTCGCGGGGCTGCAACGGGCCGCCGCTCTCACCCGTTGGGGTGTCGACGGGGGCTGGTGCAGGGGTTGTTGGCGAGGTTTGCGGCTTTGGCTTGACGGCTCTGCCCAAGGTCACATCCGGTTCTGCACGACGAAATCGCTCAACGGCTCATCGCCTCGAGCGTGGGCCAACGCTTCACTGAAGTAGGTATCGGCAGCGCTGCGTGCCGCCTCGTATGCGCCACACGTCTCGAGCAGCACGCGCAGGCGCTCTACAGCCGCGGCATCCGGCTCTGCCGCATCAGCGTACGCTCGCTCGAGCTCCGACGCCGCTGCGCCGCCGCGCTGCAGTGCCCACACTACTGGAAAGTTTTTCTTGCGCCGCGCGAGGTCGCAGGCTTCTGCCTTGCCAGTCGCCTGTGTGCTTGCCCAAACGCCGAGCACGTCGTCGTTGATCTGAAAGCCAAGGCCGAACAGACGGCCCACTTCCCGCGAGCGTTCGACCTCCGCGGGGTCGGCATGTGCGCACAGGGCACCAAGCGCCGCCGCGCATCCGAAGAGCGAGGCGGTTTTGCCGCCGATCATCTCTAGATACTGTTCAAGGGTAGCACGGGGCGACGCAGCCAGCGCCAGATCTTGCGCCTGGCCGGTGCAGGTGTCCAGATTAGCGCGCGCCAGCTCCATGCTCATCTCAAAGGCGCTCTCAGCGCCGTGTGTCTGAGCGACCGCGCTCAATGCAACCTGCGCGAGCGCGCCGACCGCGTCGCCTGCATTGATGCCGTGCTCCATGCCAAACGCCGCCCACAGCGTCGGGCGCCCGTGCCGCAGACGATCGGCGTCTTCGATGTCGTCATGAATAAGCGAGTAATTGTGCAGCAACTCAACGGCGACGCACGCTGCCATGGTTCGTTCAGGCTTCGCGCCGTAGGACGCGGCAGCCGCCATGACGAGGCGTGGACGCAATCGTTTGCCACGCCGGACGCCCGGATCGCCAAACGCGAAATGGTAGGCGATCTGTTGTGCGAGCGGATCGCGCGTGCTTTGATTTTCGAGAAATGCTTTGAGGTGGTCTTCGAATAGATCGAACGAACGAGCGTCGATCGCGCCGGTCAGCGGCACGCGCGCTAGGCCTGAACGGGTTCCGCTTGAGGAAACCACTCCATCAGCGTGTCCATGACGTCGTCGGCCAAAAAGCCGGGCGTCGACGCACCGGTTGCAATCCCGACGCGCTCGTCACCGCTGAACCACTCGCGCTTCAGATCGCTCGCGTTTTCAACGAGGTAGGCTTTGGCGCCGCGCGCCTCAGAGATCTCTGCGAGATGACGTGTGTTCGCCGACTTGGCGCCGCCGATCACGATCATCGTGTCCACTTCACCTGCCAGCTCTTGCGCCGATTTCTGGCGGCCCTGCGTGTCAGAGCAGATCGTGTTGAAGACGCGGAGCTCGTAGTTGATAGCCGCGATCCTGCCGACCAGCTCGCGGAACTTATCGCCGTTGAGGGTGCTTTGCGACACGATGGCGATGCGGCGCGCGCGGCGAATCTCGGTCTCATCCGCCGGCCACTCGTTCATGATGATGGCGCCTGGCGCGTGGCCCGCGATGCCCTTGACCTCCGGAT
>Ga0306921_10008977_pt1 | contig 10579 bp, 7 predicted proteins | sample sta12Cox44000080_FD_203760 | JGI IMG/M metagenome (GOLD analysis project Ga0306921, IMG submission 203760) | Lab enrichment of tropical soil microbial communities from Luquillo Experimental Forest, Puerto Rico - statoxic.12C.oxic.44.000.080 (v2)... | ecosystem: Environmental > Terrestrial > Soil...
CACGCCGGCGGTGATGGGACCGGGATTCAAGCTGGCGAAGCCGATTGGTGCCTCCCCTACTCCGGTGTAGGCCGGACCGGGGCAGAAGGTACAGTTGTACGGGATATGCCCGAGGAAGATGTCCTGCGAGAATGCGTCGTAGAAGATACCGTAGCCGGCACGAATGACGGTCAAGCCATCGCCTCTCAAATCGTACGCCAGGGCAAGACGCGGGCCAAAATTGCTGTAGTCCTTGTTGTAAAGGCTGGACGGCCCTCCACTGACGCCCACTTGCGTCAGGGTTCCACCGTTCTCGGGAGTGAGCCGATAGAACAGGTTGTTCTTCTCGTTGGGCACGCCAAAGTAGTCCCAGCGCAGTCCATAATTCAAAGTCAGACGCTTGGTCCAGCGGAAGCTGTCCTGGACATATAGCCCTTGGTTGTTCTGCGCTTCATGACGCTGGGTGTGCCCTGATGCCTGGCTTCCGCTCGAAGGCAGCCCCTCGAGAAAGGAGGTGAAATCGCGAAAGCTCATCTTTCCGCGGAAGTTGGAGTTTTGAATGATGTTGATGGTGGTACGGCGGAACTCATAGCCGAACTTGAAATTGTGTCGCCCAATTTGCCACGAATAGTTATCGATGAAGTGCCAGTTGGTATCGACCCTCTGGCGCGGCACCGAGTAAGTCGAACCGATCACGGAAAACGAACCCACCGATATCGCGGGTAGTCCGAAGTTGTAAGAACTCACTCCGGTGTCCAGCCCGATCGACGAGGGATCGAAATTCCGGTCTTCGGGAAAGAAGCCCTCGACGAAGCGGTTCCAGCCCAGGCGGGCTTCGTTCACCTGGGCCGAGTTCACCACCTTCACATACGACAGCGACACCAGTTGTACCGTCGTGGGAGTGACCGTATTGAAGCCCGGCAACAGCCCGGCTGCCAACTGCGCAAAGGGGAAGCTCTGGTTGCTGTTGCCGTAGTAATAGCGGCCAGTGAAGTTGTTGTCGGTATTGGGATTGTAGTCGCCTTTCACAATCACGCTGTCAACGTTGTTAAGGAAACGGGTGGAGGTCGCCAGGTTGGCCGCCGGCGCGCCCGGACTCGGGGGGTTGCAGGTGCCATCCAGGTTGGAGGTGGCCCCGGGAATGTCCGGCGCCGGCCAGGGATTGCGCGCCAGCAGATTCAGCATGGGCTGGCTCAGCCCGACGCCGTTGGCTGCCGCTTGCGCCTGGGCCGCGGAAACCACCCCGGCATCGGGCACACAGCTCAGTCCGGCTTGCGCGCCACTTTCACGCTGGCCCTCGTAATTGACAAAGAAAAATGCCTTGTCCTTCACGATCGGCCCGCCTAGCGACCCGCCAAACTGGTTGTTGGTGAAAGGATTCTTGGGCTGGCTGTCGATGTTGAAGTAGTTGCGCGCCCCCAGGGCACCGCTACGGTAATACTCGAGCGCCGATCCGTGCCACTGATTGGTGCCGCTCTTGGTCACGATATTGACTACCGCCCCGCTGTTGCGTCCGTACTCAGCCTCGTAGTTCGACAGCACCCGCAACTCCGCCACGGCGTCGATGGGCAGAATGGTTGCCGGATCACCGAAGACGCCGGCCTCGTTGATCGCCGGGTCATTGCGGTAGCCGTCATTCATGTCGGTTCCGTCGAGCAAGAAATTGTTCGAGCGTCCGCGTGAACCGTTCATGGAGAAGGTACCGAACGATCCTGGCGAGTCGCTGATCTGGTCGGGCGAACCCGCCACCCCTGGGTTGAGGTAGATCAGCTTCGTATAGTCGCGACCATTCACCGGAATGTTGGCGATGCTCTGCGCCGTGAGGGTTCCGCCCAGCTCGTCGGTCGTGGTATCCACCTGGGCCAGGATCTCGCCCGAGACTTCCACGGTGCTCGAGGCCTGCCCGGTCTTCAGTGACACGTCAACTCGGCGTTCCGTGGCCACGTCGACCACGACATTGGTGGTCAGGGAGGTCTCAAAGCCGGCCTGGGTGACGGTAACGGTGTAGGTTCCTATGGGCAGTTCGGTAAGGGTGTAGTTGCCATCGGCCGTGGTTTGCGTCGTACGCTCTAGTCCAGTGCCGGTGTTGCGCACCTTGACCGTCGCACCGGGAACGACGGCCCCCGTGGCATCGGTCACCGTCCCCAGAATACTGCCGCGAAAGGTTTGTGCGGAAACCGCCGACGCTCCCAGCAGCAGCGCGAGAAAGAAGAACCCAGCTCGCTTACCGTTCATTCGTCCCCCGACGAGCCCAGGAAATTTGCATGCCAAATTATAAACTGAAGGTCTTGGGAAGATGTCGGGAATCAGGTGGCCCACCGTGGCGAACGCGCTACTGCTTCAGCTGGTGGTACTCGCCTTGCGCCTGCTTGAGCAGCGGCTGGTCGGCATCGGCCTGCTTCCATAAGGAGAGAAAATCCTCGAAGGCGCGCCGCGCCGCGGGTTTATCGCCGCTCATCGCCAAGGCGCGCGCCAGTTGCAACTGCGCCAGCGCCTCGATAGGAGCGTTCAGCGCCAGGCCAGGATGTCCCAGCATCTTCTTGAACTGAGCGGCAGCTTCCGCTCCCTCTCCGGCCTTCAGGTAGGCCAGGCCACGCACGTAGATTGGCACCATGATGCTGACGCTCTCGGTGCCGAGCTGGTACGGCTCCGCCACCTCCAGCAGGGTGATGGCTTGTTGGGCGTTACCCCGATCGAGCGCCAGGGTGGCGCGTATCGACGGCAGCCAATAGTTTTGCATGATCGTGTCCAGGGGCGACTCTTCGTTCAACCGGTCTGCGATCTTCTGCGCCTGGGCTGCATCTCCCGCCTTCGCCAAACTTAGCGCCGCCGCGACGCGGACATCGCGTCCGGGCGACAGCGTCATGGCTTCACTGGCCAGCTGGCGGGACTCGGCGGCGTTGCCGAGCAGCGCTTCGCGAAAGGCGCCGCTGGCCAGCCATAGTGCCGCGCTTTCGTGAGCTCCCTCCCGCTTTGCCGCCGCCACCGCCCGGCGGGTACCCTCACGTGCCTCTCTGACTTTGCCGTAATAGGCGGCGGTATCGGCTTCGAGGGCCAGCAGTGCGGCTTCGGTACCAGCAATCTCGGCCGCGGACTGGACTTGTCGGTGCATCCCCCCTTCGTCCTTCTGCAGGAAGGCGATTTCGTAGCGCAGCTCACGCAAGTATTCATTGTCCAGATTCTGCTGCTTTGCCTGTTCGTAAACCGCCCTGGCTTCGTCGATTCGATCGAGGGCCAGGTACGCGCCGATCAAATTGGCGTAGCTCGCGACCGAGGTCGAGGAGATCGCCAGGGCGGCGCGCGACTGCTCCGCCGCCTTCTCGAAGTTGCCCATGGCCGAGTAGTTCAACGCCAAGTTGACATGGGGAGCGGTATCGGAGGGATACTCCTGCGCCCACTGCTTATACACCTGGTTGGCCTTCTCCAATTCGCCGGTGGCGAAACTGTAGTATGCCGCCTCGATGTAGTAGCGCTCACGTTCGCTCACCCGGTCGCGGAGTTCAAAGGCCTTGCGAAAATTCTCGCTGGCAGCCGAGGTTTGCCGCAGATTGTATTGCGCCATGCCCAAAGCGGCATAGGCTCGCGCAAAGTTCGGGTCGAGCGAAATTGCCCTCTGGTGATAGGGCACCGACTCCGCATCTCCCCGCACTGCCTGCATGGAGCGACCGATGGTAAACGCCTTCAGGGCTTCGAGTGATGACGTCGTCGCCTCATCCAGAGGCTTGTTGTAGTGCTTTACCGAAATCAGCGACTCGCCCAGCTTTTCACGCAGCTCGTTGCCCACCTCCCCCAGCCGCTTGAGCACCGTATCCCGATTTGCCGCCTCGGCCTGCGCACTGGCGACGGTGTCGCCCGTCTGGCAATTCACCGCCTTCAGCCCGATCAGGTAATGACTTCCCACCTGACTGATCGAACCTTCCAGCAACGCCTTGCTGTTGCTTCGCAGGCAGACCTCCCGTGCCACATCGGAGCTGAGCCGTTCATCGCTGGGGCGGTCCATCCGCTGCAGCGTGGAACTTACTCTTCTGTCGGATAGAACATTCAGGAAGGGGGACTGCTCGAGCTGGACGGCCAGTGCCTGCTTCAGGGTTCCATCAAACACCGGATCGCCGGTAGTGTTTACAAAATCGGCCAGCACAATCGTGTCTTTCTCACCAAGCTTCGAAGCAGGGTGCGATTTTTTGTAGAGCCAGCCACAGATCACGCCTGCCAGCAGGACAACCATTAGCCCGGCGAGTTTCTTCCGGCTCCATCGCCTAGGAGGTGGTTCGTCCTCCATCGGTGGATAGACCGACAGTGGAGTACGCCGGGACTCTCCCGACGACGGTTTCGTCGCCTGCCCCGCCGACTTCGGACCGCTGCGTTCGCCGCCCTGCAGCACAGCGATGCTGTGCGAATCGGTGGTGTCGCGCCGGATGCGTTTCAGATCCGCGACTATCTCCGCCGCGTGCTGGTAGCGGAGTTCGCGGTCTTTCTCCAGGCACTTGGCGATCACGTCCTCCAGCCTGGAGGGGACATCAGGATTCAACCTCACCGGGGCGATGGGCTCAGAGTGGAACAGGGCATCGAACATGTTCGCCGAGGTACGACCGCGAAACGGCAACAGCCCGGTAACCATCTCGTACAGCACGACGCCGAAGGAGAACAGGTCGGTACGCGCATCGAGGTCCCAGCCCCGTGCCTGCTCCGGTGACATGTAGGCCATTGTTCCCATCAACCTGCCGGGATGCGTCAGCCGTTCTTCTCCAGGCTTGGTTAAGGTGCTTTGTTCCGCCTCGATCCGCGGCGAGGGCAAGATTTTCGCGAGTCCGAAATCCAGGACCTTGGCGCGGCCACGGTCGGTTACAAAGATGTTCGCCGGCTTGACGTCACGGTGCACGATGCCTTGGTTGTGCGCCGCCTCCAAGGCTTCGGCGACGTCCAGCGCAATGCGCAGCGTGCCGTCGAGTTTCGGGGGGTGAGCATGGAGGACCTGGAAGAGCGAACGTCCTTCCAGGTACTCCATGACAATGTAGGGGCGTCCGGCCTCCTGGCCGATCTCGTACACGGTGCAGATATTTGGGTGATTCAGTCCGGAAGCGGAGCGTGCCTCGCGGCGAAAGCGCTCCAGAGCCGTGGCATCTTCGACCAGCTCGTCGGGCAAGAACTTCAATGCCACAAAACGGCCAAGATCGAGGTCCTCGGCCTTGTAAACAAGCCCCATGCCGCCGCCGCCCAGCAACTCAAGAATGCGGTAGTGGGAGATGACCGTGTCGATCATTGGCGCGGGGTGAAATTGCAGTCCTTATGGCTGCATGGTAGGGAGTGTGAAAAGGCAAGTCAAATGATAAGCGTGAGTCTTAGGCGTACGGGCATCTCCGCCCGGCAGCGTGCAATCCGGGCACTAACCCACGATGATGTAGGAGCTGCAGCGGAAGGGTTGCCAGGCCGGCTACTGCATCAACGGTGCCGCCATCTGCGTCGGAGTCGATCGCGTGTCCCGTTTCGGGCGCAGTTTGCGGCGCGATGGTTCCTCGATGAAGCGGTACACCAGCGACGAGACGATCAGCGCCAGCACTGTCCACACTGTGATTCCGAGGAATCCGTTGAACCGAACCGTCTGCGTCCGCAGGCTGTAGAAGAACGGAAAAACGAACAGCGAATGCAGCAGATAAAAGCTGTAGCTGGCGTTGCCAAAGAGCACCAGCAGGCGATTATTCAACCACGCAGTCCACTTCGGTTGGAGTGCGATCCCATACACCAAGGCGGCGAAAGCCGGACCCGACAGGGCCGTGTGCACCACCAGATAAGGCACGAATCTGGACGCAACGGCCACGCCTGCCACTCCCAGCAGTCCAAGCCCTACCAGGAGCAGGGCCAGCTTGGGGGTTCGCCCGCTGCGCAGGAACAGGAAGCCACAAGCCATTCCCATCAGGAATTCCGGCAGCCGTACCAGGGGGAAGAACTTCACAAATTGCACCGCCGGGCTAAAGTTGATGCTGCTTACGTAGGGCGCGCCCGCCGGGCGCATGGCGAGATATCCAACGGAGAACGCCATCCCGGCTAGCCAGCATGCTGGAATCAGGAGCCACAGCATGGTGCGTGACAGCTTGCTGAAGCGAGTCAGCGCAAACGGGAACAGCGCGTAGAAGAATGCCTCAACCGAAAGGCTCCACGCCACGGGATTCCATGACAAGGCCGCCGCGGGAACCCAGGCTTGCAGCAGGAACACTACCAGTAGGGCCGCGACGGTGAAGTGCTTTTCCGCAAAATAAAAGAAAGGCACACGCAAGTGATGGGCACCGAAATAAAAGAACGGAAGCGTAAGCAAAAGCGAAAAGGCGTAGGCCGGATAGATGCGGGCGAAGCGGGTTTGCCAGAACTCGCGCGTCACGATGTTCCTTCCGGCATAGGTGTAAACCAGGATGAATCCCGACAGTACAAAGAAAAAGCTCACCCCAACGTAGCCGATTCCGGCAAAGGTCTTCAGCCAGCGGGGACCGGTCAGCACACGCATCTCGTTCATGTGGAACAGCGCTACGTGGAAGGCCGCCAGGAAGCGCAGCGACGTGACGGCGGGCAGCAGGGGTCGGCGGAAGACGTCGGCGGTCATAACCTGTTTACGAAGGCACCAGAAAATCGGTTCCCTGATTATCCCCAATAACACTATGGGAAAGTGAATGACCTTGCGGCCTCAATTGGCACGCGGGTCTAGTTCCTCAAAGGGAACATTCATAATCGGATACAGGCGCCAGTCCTTGTAGTCGAAGTGCCACCACTCCTCGGGATTGACCGTGAAACCCTCGGCCTCCATTGCCAACCGCAGCCGGGCCCGGTTGGCATTCTGATGTGTTGTCCCTCCGCCATAGTCAGAGTGCGCCCGCTCGGACATTTCGTCATAGCCACTCGGCATGTCGAGCGGCTTTCCGGTGCGAAGGTCATACGCCGTCAAGTCAACGGCACAGCCGCGGTTGTGTTTGGATCCCAAGGCCGGGTTGGCAACATAAAGATGGTCTTCCACCGGCGTGCCATCCCAGAACATCTTGGTAACGTACCACGGGCGGTAAGCGTCGAAGATCAGCAGACCGTAGCCATGTTGATGAAGCTGCGCCTTTACCCGCAGCAGCGCTTCTGCTGCCGGACGCTGCAAGAACGCCCGCGCCTGCGTATAGAACGGCGTTCCCATGAAGTTGTTTGTGGAAGCGTAATGGATATCGAGCTTGATGTCAGGATCAAGCTTCACCAGCTCTACCAGATCAGGCTGGCGAAAAGGTCCCGGTTCGGAGGGAGGCCTGGCCGCAAGCGCGGCGGCGCGCAGCTGGGGAACAGGATGCAGAGGCTGTATCTTGAAGTCCTGCTGCTGCTCCTGGGCGAAGAGTGCAGAGCCCGCGACAATCCACAGCCATGCCCGGCGACGCAACATGTCGCACCAGCATAGCGCACTAGCGTACCGGAACTCGTGCGCCAATCTCTTCCTGTCGAACCTGCGCCACCAGGCGGGGGGGTTCGTCTTCCCCAGCGCGTCCCACATACCGCCGGCATATCTCCCCACACGACAACACCTCATTCGAAAACTGCTTTCTGGCTGCCTGCAGCACCTTCTGCCATTCGTAGCTCGTCAGGATCACGCTCACGCTGTACATCGCTGTTTCCTCCGGTTGCACCACGCGCATAACAGGGAATGTTCCCCGCCTGAAGCCGCTCCCCAAGGCTGACGCATCATTGCCTCCAAGCAACGACTGAATTCCCGCCGCCTGCTAGAAAAGTGTGAGACCCACAAAGCGTTCAGCGCCACTGAATCGCCACCACCCTCCCTCGCAGCGGCCTTTACGCGGAAAGAACTGCAATTATGCAAGACGAACCGCTGTATGGCATCAGGGGCTGGCTCCTGGTGTTCTGCCTATACATGGGACTGCAAGGCCTGCTATGCCTGTCGATGATCTCCGCCTTCGGTCGCATGACAGAGCTCGCTGCTCAGAATGGAGTATCAACACCATGGTATGGGATCTGGGTGATTGGAACACTAGCCATGATCATTGGCTGCGTTAGCATCTCTTCCGTATTCTGCGTGTTCGACAAGGGGCCACTGGGGCTGACGTGGCTGCACCGCATTCTCAAGACCTTCACCATATTCAGCATGGTGATCTTCGGCCTCAGCATTGTTGTGCTGGCTTTTTCCATGGGAGACGCTACTCAGTACCAGACAGGAGCCCTTATTCCCTTTCCTGCCTTGCTGGGCTGGTACGGGTACTTTAAAGTATCCAAGCGGGTCAGAGACACCTTTGGCAGTAACATCTGAATGCCTCAGGCTCAAGCGCAGTTTCTTGGCCTTTGTTGACAGGCAATTCCCCCGCCGACGATTGGGCACACGCGTGTGACCCAAGACAGGCAATCCCCGTCCCGATAACCAAGTCTCGAAATTTTCCCCGGAAGCCGATTAAGATCGAAGATTGCTTTTTGGCGACGGCGGCTATTGGCTTGGCGGTCGGCGACCTGGCGGGTCAAGCCCGGATCGTGCTTGCGGTGAAAGATGTCGGAGTTTTCCACAGCTTGTTTTGAGCCACTTACGGCGCGATGAAATCTCCCCACAAATCGATTAAATTTTGAGACGTTTGTCCTTGACATGGGCGGCCCCAGCGGCTTGTAGCAGACTTGTAGCGGGTAGAAAGTTCACTAATCATCATAAAGAAGCACTTAGAGTTAGTAGCGGATGTATGTATATATAGGGGTTGTCGGTTCCGTAAATTTTGGCCCTCCTAATTCCGGAAATTCTGGCCCGCCTAAGAAGCCCCGCAAAAGATAAAAATCTCCCTGTACTCCGGCCTAGGCGGGAGTCGAGGAGAGGAGGATGTGGGGAATGCTGAAACGACACGAAGTCGAGGTTCTACTGAAGGCGGGCCACCGAAAGACGGAGGTGGCCCGCATGAGTGGCGTTTCGTTGCGCTCAGTGAAACGCATCGCGGAAGAAGAGGCGGTCGTGCATGTGGATGACGAGGCCGAACGAAACAAACGACAGATCGGCAGGCCCAGCACAGTACAGAATTTCCGGAAACAGGTGGTCGGGATTCTCGCGGAGAGTCCCGACTTGCCGTCGCTGGAGATCTTGCGCCGGGTGCGAGAGGCGGGATATCAGGGGGGCAAGACGGCGCTTTACGATTTGGTGGCTTCACTTCGCCCAAAACCGGCTAAGCCACTGGTGCGTTTCGAAGGGCTTCCGGGAGAGTTCAGCCAGCACGATTTCGGAGAGGTAGAGGTGCAGTTCCGGAATGGCACGCGCCAGCGCATCCATTTTTTTGCTTCGCGTCTGAAGTACTCGCGCTGGGTGCGCATCAGTTTGGTCCAGGATGAAAGAGTGGAAACCTTGGTGCGGACCCTGGCCGAGCATCTGGCCAGCTGGGGCGGGCGCCCGTTGCTGTGCGTGTTCGATCGACCCAAGACCATTGCTCTGCAGTGGCGCAAGAACGGCGAGGTGACGCAATGGAATCCGGTATTTGCCTACGCCACGCTGGAGATGGGAGTAGGGGTGGAGTTGTGCTGGCCGTATCAAGCCCGGCAAAAGGGCAGTGTGGAAAATCTAGTTGGTTTCGTAAAGTCCTCGTTTTTCAAAGTCCGTAGTTTTTACGACCTGGAAGATCTTGAGCAACAACGGCGAGATTGGGAGGGGGAAGTGAATGAGCAACGCCCGTGCCGCGCGACTGGAATCATTCCCGCGGTACGTCTGGGGGAAGAAGCGCCGCGATTGCGTGGGTTGAAAGTACAGCCGGAAGACTTGGCCTTGCGTATCCCGGTTTATGTCGGTCCCACCGGAACTGTAGTCCACGAAGGTCACGCCTATTCCATGCCGCCCGAGGCCATCAGCATGCCGGCGACGTTGTACTTGTATGCCCAACGAGTGCGCATCGTGGCCGGGCGCTATGTAGCGGAGCATCCCAGGAAGTTCGCGGCGCAGGAGAACTCCTGGTTAGCCGAGCATCGTGCCGCGATGATCTCGGCCGTTTCCGGTAAACGCGGCAAACGCTACTTGAAGCGGCAGCAGTTGCTCGAACTGGGCGAGCCGGCTCTTCTCTATCTGACTGAGATTGTGCATCGTCGGCCGCGGGAATGGTTCGCGGATGTCGATCGCTTGCACCAACTGCTGCAGAGCTTTGGCCCGGAGGTTCTGCGGCAGGCGATCGAGGAAGGGCTGAAGCAGCAGATCTACGGTGCATTTTTTATCGAGAGAACCCTGCAAGCCGAGTTGAGCTTTCCGCAGGTGGTGCAATGAAACCGACGAAAAGGGGGGTGCTATGGGTCGACCGAGTTGGCGAGCGTCGTTCCTAGGGCATCCTGACACGAAATTTTTAGGAAAAAAAGGCGAGTACAGCACAAAACCACCACGGCTATGAACGGTGCAGGCAGGAGATGAGATCTTTTGTTTTGCTTTTCCTCCCTAAGCGGAGCGTGGGTTTGCCGCGGCCCGGAGAGGTCAAGGGCGCGCCGTTTTTGGGCGCGGCGGAGCGCACCCTTGACCGCGAGGACCGCGGCGACAGAATCGACGAGGGGAGGAAAAGACCGGAAGTTTGATCACTACTCAATGGAGGACAGCCGTGACCATGATCGGTAACCATGACAAACTAGCGTC
>Ga0306921_10008981_pt1 | contig 10577 bp, 8 predicted proteins | sample sta12Cox44000080_FD_203760 | JGI IMG/M metagenome (GOLD analysis project Ga0306921, IMG submission 203760) | Lab enrichment of tropical soil microbial communities from Luquillo Experimental Forest, Puerto Rico - statoxic.12C.oxic.44.000.080 (v2)... | ecosystem: Environmental > Terrestrial > Soil...
GTCTCCTTGGGTGTCATATTCATCCGCGCAACCTGGAAAGTGTCGAAGTTCGATTGATCAATCACGCCGTTCGTCGCCGTAATCTCTCCATAGAACGCCAGGCTGGTCCCCATCACCGCCGCGCCTTCAAATTGCTGCCGCACAGTCGTGGGATTCACGATCGTCCCTGCATCCAAAGCCGTATCCACGCGATGGACAATTACCTGGCCTTCTTTAGCTTCCGCTTGCACCACCGTTGCCACATACGTCAGGAAGCTGCGGTGCACCGCCAGGCCCATTCCGAATCCCTTACCCAGTTTCTGTTTTCCCCAACCAGATTTTTCTCCAGCCAAATGCACCACGCGCCGCAATCGAGCCGTATCGATCGGGTATTGCTCATAATCGGCGTCGTAATTCGGATAATCCTTAGGCAGTTCCGTCTTCGGAATGATGCGGTCCGGCCCGATTAGCATCAGCACATAATCGAGCTGATCTTTCCCAGCTGCGTTTGCCAATTCCCCTACGAAGGATTGAATTCCAAACGCGTGGTAAACGTTCGCCACCGATCGAAACCACCCAATTCTTGTGGGTGAAGAAGAAGGTCCGTTCTCCGCGCGTAGGTTCGGAATCGCAAACGGCACGTCGAGGAAGCCGAATCCGGTATCACCTGTGTCCGCATACACCGCCGTCGCGTCAAATGTGGACGCAATGGGCGGAAAAACAGTGCGCTGTAGCCATGCCGTCGGCTTCCCATCCGCACCGAGCGAGGCCTTGAAATACGTTGCGGCAACCGTGTGAAACGAATCGAACCTAATGTCATCCTCGCGGTTCCACACGACCTTCACTGGCTTTCCCGTCTTCTTCGAGAGCACGGCCGCTTCTACGGCAAAATCTGGAAATGATTTTCTCCCGAAGCCTCCCCCGAGCAGCGTCACATACACTGTCACATCTTGCTTCTTGAGACCTAAGGCTGTCGCAATCGCCTCTTGTGCTCCTTGCGGATTCTGCGTCGGCGCCCAGGCTTGTACTTTCCCGTCGCGATAGTCCGCCAGCGCCGCCGGCGGCTCCATGGATGCATGCGCCAGCATCGGTGTGTAATATTCCGCTTCGACGATCTTGCCGCCCTTCGCGAATGCGTCGTCCACGTTCCCGTTTTCGCGTATAACTTTGCCCGGCTTCCGCGCCGTCGCCTGCAGTTCTTGGCGGAATGTATCCGAGTTCCAGCCGCTGTTCTCGCTCTTCTCCCATTCCACTTTAAGTTTCTTCTTGCCTTGGAACGCAGCCCAGGTATTGTCTGCAATTACCGCAACGCCACCAAGCGCCTGATAAGCCACAGGTGGTTTGAATGCTTCGATCGTTGCCGTCTGTTTCACGCCCGGCACTTTCAGCGTCGCGGCATCGTCCACGTTTTTGACCGCGCCACCAAATACCGGCGGGTGCGCGACCGTGGCGTACAGCATTCCTTCCATCTGCATGTCCTGGCCATACATTGCCTTGCCGGTGGTCATGTCCTTCAGGTCGTAGGCGGGAGCAGGCTTGCCGATGTACCGCCATTCACTCCGCTTCTTCAACTGCAACTCTTCCTTCTTCGGAACCGGAAGTTTCGCCGCCGTAGCCGCCAACTCCCCGTAGCCAAGCTTCTTTCCGCTCGATTTGTGCACCACGGTGTTCAGTCCCGTTGTGCACTCCTTCTCCGGCACGCCCCACGTTTGCGCCGCCGCACGTACCAGCATCAACCGCGCGCTCGCGCCCGATTCTCGCAGGGTGTCGTAGAAACTTCTCACGGAGTGCGACCCGTCCGTATCCTGGTCACCGTATTTTTCATTGCCGGTGGCTTGTACCACCTTCACGCGAGCCCAGTCCGCATCCAGTTCATCCGCAACGATCCGCGGAAGTCCCGTACGATTTCCGCTTCCCATCTCCGACCGGCTCACCACGATATAGACGGTCCCGTCCGTCGCGAGCGCGAGAAATACGTTCGGCTGCAGCGCCGCCTTCGCCATCGGATCTTCGCCGCCGCCCACGGCTGCGCCCAGAAGTGTCTCCGGGAGGATCCGCGCGCCCAAAACAAATGCGCCCGCGCCCAGCACGCCCTTCAGAAATCCACGACGGCTCACATTTTCGATTTGGATCATTTCCTCACCTGGCTTCGTTTCGACGAAAATCACGGAAAATTCGTCGCGTTCCGCCCTCTATCCTACCCGCATTCCTAATCCTTGCAAGTCTGCATGCTCACAACCATGCTCACAAACAAGGTCGGGTCCAGCCTCGCTGGACCCGTCATGGAAATCTCAGAAAAACTACGCTGGTTCTTGTCGGTGCTTATTTTTCAGAAATCAGCACCGTCTGTGGCATCCCAGGAACTGGGTGTTCCGTCGATTTCGCGAATCCCGCATTGTTCAACATCTTTGCATATTCCGAAAAGGTATATGCATCTCCTGCGTCAGTGCTCGCCAGCATCACCAGGCTGAAGCCTGCGGCGGTCGGGGGTGTTACGCGATCCTCGTTCGGAACGAATTCCAAAGTGATGGCTTTGCCGCCCGGCTTCAACGCTGCGTGCACCCGCCGCATCAACTGCTCGCATGTCGGCTCATCGAAATGGTGGAAAATATTCGTCAGCAGTACGTAGTCGTAATCCGTTCCCATTTCCGTTTCAAATGCGCTGCCCGGCCGGACGGCATGACGGTCCGCGATTTGCCCGCCCGGCTCGCCGCTGGCATACTCTTATCCCGCTGAACGAAAGGCCTTCCATGAAAAGCGAATACCATCGCTGGCATTCACCGCGACTCGGACTCGACCTTGGCGTCGTCGCTTACGGACACTGGGGTCCGCCGCTGCTTGGGTTTCCGACGAGCGCCGGCGACGAGTGGGAGCTCGAAGGCCAGAGCATGGTCGGCGCGCTCGCGGATTTTATTGATGCAGGGCGCATCAAGTTTTACACCGTCAATTCCATCAACGGCCTGAGCTTCTACAACAAAGGCGCGCATCCCTTCCACCGAAGCTACGTGCAATCCGTCTTCAACTCCTACCTGCGCGAAGAAGTTGTGCCCTTCATCTGGAACCACTGCCAGTCGCAGGTCGCTATCTCCACCATGGGCTCCTCCTTTGGCGCGTACCATGCCGCCAACACGCTCTTCAAACATCCGGACATTTTCAAGCGCTGTTTCGCCATGTCTGGCGTCTATGACCTGAGAAATTTCATGGACGGCATGTACGACGACAATTTTTATTTCAATAATCCCGTCGACTACCTCTCGAACCTTTCTGACGGCTGGTACTTCGAGCAGTACGCTTCCTGCGACATTCACCTGGTCACCGGCACTGGGCCCTGGGAGCACAGTGGCCCAACCTATCGCCTCTCCGAGGTCCTCTCGAGCAAAGGCATTCGTCACTCGGTGGATAATTGGGGCCCCGAGGGCGGCCACGACTGGCCCTTCTGGAAGCGTGAAATGCGCGAGTATATCTCCGAGCTGTTCTAGAGGTGGTGGTTGTCTTCTTGTTGGCGGGAAAGGATCTTCTTTCAGGCAAGGCCGAGGTGGTTCATCTGATAGTGGCCCTTTTCGATCACCTGATCCCTATCAATCCAGACATCGCAATTTCTGGTAAGCACATCCACGTGCGTCCGCGATTTCCAGTCCGCATGCGTTTGGCTTCCATAAGGATCACCGAACGCAATGTGCACCCCGGGAAATTTTTCATCTTGCAGCAGGATCCCAATCATCCGCGATAGTCCCAGGTTGGTTCCAAAGGCCAGTTCGCCCACGCGGTCGCTATTTTCATCCGTGTGGCAATACGACCAGAATTCCTCTTCCAGGTCTTTCCGTTTGCACTCCGCGCGGACCAGCCGGCCACCAGAAATTTCTAGCACCAGCGGCGTTTTCTGCAGGTCGCCGTACTTGCCATTAAAATAGTCGCCAGCCGTCGCGTCGCAGACGAACGTTCCGTCAACGGAAGCCGGAGTGGTGAACACCTCGCCCGCGGGTAAATTCGACCAGTATCTTGGGCTAATCAGTCCGCTTGTCTTCACCCAATCCAGACCTCGGTCGAAGTACGCGGAAAACAAAGTTCCTGCTTCGGTCTTAACCGTGAGCGTTTCCGCCCTCAACATGCGTTCTCGCAACCGGTCGCTTAGCAGGTCCACCAGCCGGTAATCCGTGCACATCCCCTGCTGCATGATTTCTGCTGTGACGCCAATCATGTGCGCATAGCGAATCTGCCTTCGCTCCACAACCCTGACAATGGACATCCGGGCACTCAGTTCCCCCGGCTGCGGCGTCATGCAGAGCACGCCGACATCCGCGGTCTCCAGGGCTTCCAAAACCGGTTCTGGAGCACCGTTCAACGGCCGCGGCCCTAGATCTTCCAGCAGCAAACCAGTCGACTGTGCGCCACGGTCCTGTAGCGCCTGTTCCAAGCTTGCTGCAACGCTCCGGCTCACTTCATCCGCAATCAGCGCGACCTGTTCGCCCTCGCGCACACCCAAGCACACATCCACGGCATTCTTCGCGCCGGGCATCAGTTCACTTCGGGCGATTCCAAAAGACATTCTTTCCATTTTACCTGATTTGGTTTTTATGCCAAATTCCGCCAGGCTCGTCGCTCCTACCTTGCAACGCTTCGGGCGATTTCCTTTCGCGCCACTCGGAAGGACGGAATCTGTCCTCCGCCGCTCGTCACATTGGCGAGCCCCGTAGCGCTCAAACGCGTCAAAAACCCTGCCAGCTTGCCTCGGAACAGATATGGCGCAAAATCCACCAGCATGTCTTGGAATTCGACCTTCCCCCTGGCACCGATGTGCGGAAACAACTCCCGCCGAACGGGAATGCGCTCCTGCACGATCCAACAGCGATGGTCTTTCGCTTTCTTTCCGCCGGGTAATGCCCTTGCGATCGCGCGTTCCCACTGCTTCGCACCGGCTTCCCAGCCCAGCATGACGCCTGTCCCTCCATATTCGTCGCTCGGTTTCAGCACCAAGTTCTTTTGCTGCTTCCGGACAAATTTCAAAAGCTCGATCGGCTTTCCGCGATAATCACTTTTCACGTCTTGCACCACGCGTGTCCAAGGAACGTGCTCCTGAATAACTCTTTGTTCCTCGGTGGAGAACAGCGCAGCATTTTTCACATCTGTTAGCACCGCAAAGAATGCTTTAACATGCGGGATCTTGCAGCGGAAATTGTTCGCCACGCAGACGGCACCGGCCGAATACGCCTTCACCAGCGCTTCGCACTCTTTGGGTTTGGCCACCACGTCGTTAATCAACACTCGGCGGTATACGAGATCGATCTTTTTCCCCTGTGCCGTCAGTTGCTTGCCGTCAAATTCCAGTTCCTGCGGCTGCGCCAGAACCACCGGGACGCCCATCGCCTCGAATCGCGATCGCAGGATCTCGAATTCACTCCATGTCGGCACGCCCCGCCAGTCCACGATGGCTATTTGCGGCCGCTTGGACGTTCCGCCCCAGTCCACATAGGTTCCTACCAGTGCATCCAGCAACCTCGCGCTCAGCGGATAGCTGTGCACCTCAAACTGTTTGGTGAATTCCTCCATCATCGGCAATTCACGGAAGATCTCCGAAAGCGATTCCGAATAGCCTGCCCCCGCAGGTGACTCGCCGTTGTATTCCGCGAATTTCAACGACTTCGGCAATAAGAACGCATCCAGTCTGGACGCGGTGCTTGCGGGTCCACCTCCTGCGGGCAATCGCGCGAGCCGCTCTTCCTCCGGCTTCAAATGAAATTGCGCAAGTAGGGAACGGTCTTCGAGTGCCGCCGCTGTTACTCGTTCCGCCATGGCCGCAATCGTTTCCGAAACACGGCGCACGCGCTGTTCATCTTCGGGCGACAGGAAAAACGGCCGCAGAAAAGGGCAATGCACTCTCTTTCCAAAAGTAAGGTTGGCCTCGCGGACTCTCGCCAGAAAGTTCTTAGCCAGCGCCGGTGACTTCGTCACAACCGGCCGCAGCAAAAGGTCCCACTGTTCGGCAGGGCTGTTGTGCACAGGTGCTGGCCTTCTGGCTGACTTCATCGCCGGGTTGTTCCCGAAGGCGCGCTTTGCACGGCGGGCGCCGTGCGCGGCGCTCCGGTAAACCCGGCAGGGGCGCCCATTCCCAGCATCTCTTCCCACCTCGGCCAGGTATTGGCCACGTTACCGTTCAGCGCCCGGTCAATCACCAGCCGCGCCATTTTCTCAACCACATGGTCGAAATAAAACTCGGTGATCCGGTCGCGCTCAAAATCCGGCGCCGGATTCAGGAAATCGATTGCATACGGTACGCCGTCCTTCACCGCAAACTCGATCGTGTTCATCTCGTAGCCCAGCGCCAAGTTGATTGTCTGCGCGTCTTTTATCACCCGCGCGCCCAGTTCCGCCGACAGGTACTTGTGCTCCACTAAATACTTCCGCTCCTTGGGATCATACGCCACTGGCAAAATGTCCGACTTGCCAAACGTAAAGCACCGCACATATTGCTCGAAGTCAATGAATTCCTGCAGGGTCATGCAGGAGGGCGATGTCTTGTCGTACGCCTCCAGTAATTCCTCTTCGTTGTTTACTTTGTAGACGTTTTTCCAGCCGCCGCCAGAGAATGGTTTCAAAATTGCCGGCCGCCCGATGTAATCCAGCAGGCCGACCCAGTCCACCGGATATTTCAGGTTCCTCAAAGACTCTGACGTAATATCCACGTCCGATGGGTAGCCTTTTTGCGGCAACAGAACCGTCTTCGGAATCGCGATGCCCAGTTTCGATGCCACCGTATAGTTGAAAAACTTGTCGTCGGCCGTCCACCAGAACGGGTTGTTAATCACATAAGTGCCCTGCAGCACGGCGTGTTTCAGGTAGCCTCGGTAGTACTCGACCTCATGCGAGATCCGGTCCACGATCACGCGGTATTCCGGCGGCTCACCCATCCTCGTCCCGCCCAACTTCACGAACTCCGCGGTTACGCCGTCTTTTTTGCCGAGGTTGGCCACTCGTTCCATAAACGCCGGCGGAAAACTGTATTCCCGCCCACACAAAAGCCCTACTTTCAACATGGCCACTCTCCTTGCAATGAACTTGGAGTCGCGTCCTAGTGGATCACACTGGCGGACGCTGACTTCCCATCCGTGCTACTTCCGCGCGTCTCCATCACCAGGTGCCGCACCACTTCCTTCAAATCGCCCGTCTGCTGGTACACGCGCAATTGCCGCTCGGCGCTCGTGCCTTCATTGAGGATCGTGTGCACATACTCCACGGCGCTGCGGCTGCCCAGATCGTCCACTACATCGTCCACGAATTCCAGCAATTCGGGAATCAGCTCGCGCATCGGCACCTCCGCCTCTTTTCCGAAATCGATCAGCTTTCCCTCGATTCCGTACCGCGCCGCGCGCCATTTATTTTCCTCGATCAGCGCGCGCCGGTAGAGCCGCCAGCCCATGTTCCCCGTGTAAAGCCGGTGCAGCTTCACGACAATCGCCTGCGTCAGCGCCGCAATCGCCACCGCCTCTTCCACGCGGGTCGCCACGTCGCACATTCGGAATTCCAGCGTTCCGAACGTCGGGTGCGGGCGCACGTCCCACCAGATCTTTTTTCCGTTGTCGATACAGTTCAGCTTGATGAGTAGGTTCACGAAATTCTCGTACGCACTCCACGATTCAAACATCTCCGGTACGCCAGTGCGCGGAAACCGTCGGAATACAGTGGTTCGGAAGGATTTCAGACCGGTGTTACGGCCCATCCAGAAGGGCGAGCTCGTCGAAATCGCAAGCAGGTGCGGCAGAAAATAGCGCACCATGTTCATCATGTCGATGGTGGTCTGCTTGTCGGGCATGGCCACGTGAATGTGCATCCCGAAAATCAGCAAAGACCGCGCCAGTTGCCCCATCTCTTCCACAATGTGCTCGTAACGCTCGCCGGGCGAAATCACCTGGTCGATCCAGCTCGAAAACGGGTGCGTTCCAGCCGCAGCGACTTGCAATCCGGTGCTCTCTGCCGCCGCGACCAGTTCGCCCCGCGTCCGGCGAATTTCAAGCCTCAACTCGCTCACGTTTTCGCAGATCTTCGTTCCCGTCTCCACGATGGATTGGTGCATCTCCCCTTTGACCTGGTCGCCCAGTCCGCGCGCCGCTGCCGAAAGCAATTGCACGACGTGCGAGCGCAGCTCCATGGTATCTGGGTCAATAATTTGGAACTCTTCTTCGACACCGATGGTGAAGCGGTGAGCCATTGCCAGGCCCTCCGGACTGCGGGTTTGTTCTGGGGACTACGAGGCCAGTATCATACTCCGACCATTTCGAAATTTACATATGCCGTCTTAGGCTAAACGACCAAGCTTCCTCCGCGCGCCCTACTAGAAACGCCAGAAACAGAGAGCCAAAACCGAAGGGTCAAGGGAAGCGCCGAAGTATCGCCAGAACGGCGCGCCGACCCCCGGATAATCGGAAGAGAAAAGCAGGGTCAACATGTAGAGCAGACCGAAAGCGCCGGCCGGGCACGAGGATTCCAAGAACCAGCGCGATTCCAATGGCAGTTCGCCATAAGCCACGAGAAAGGCGATCGGTGTCGCAAGATGGATAACGAATCCGCGAAGAAGCGGAACCATAAAGGGATAAGCTCCCTCGGCGACGAGCTGATTGATCCAGCGCTGAACCCCCCGTGGAGCGTGAATTGCGTCCCAAAAACCTTGTACTCGCCAAAGATCAGGAATAGGAGTCCAACCCCCATCCGCAGTATGACCATCGCGATGGCATTTGCATTGTGTTCTTTGGCGTGCATCTGCCTCTTTCCCTTCGTCAATTTGGCTCTCGACCTCTCGTCACCGCTGCTGGCAGAATCTCTCCATGCAGATTGCTCCCTTCCGCATTGAAGAATACATGGGCAAGTACGAATTCGCCGCCCAGTATCTTCTCTCCTCCTCCGACGCCGAGTCCCAAACGATCGAAGAAATTCTTTCCTTGGAACCCGGCGCCCACGATGCATTCCTCAAACACTGGTGCGGCTACACCGAATCTTCTGGCGCTCCCTGGCTTCGCGAGGTTCTCGCCACAATTTACAAGCAAATCCAGCCGGACCATTTGGTTGTCGTTTCTGCGGCCGAGGAAGCCATTTTCGTTTTCTACCACGCGCTCCTCTCGCCGCACGACCACGCTATCGTCGAAACGCCCTGCTACGAAAGCGCGCTCACCGTCCCCAAAAGCACCGGCGCGGCCGTCAGCGAATGGCGCCGCAAGCCCGAAAATGGCTGGGCCCACGATTTAGCCGCCCTCGAAACTTTGATCCGCCCCAACACGCGCGCCCTTTATATCAACACGCCGCACAATCCCACCGGCCTGCTCATGCCGCCGGAGATTTTTCGCCGCGTCCTCGAACTCGCTTCCCGCTACGGTATCTACGTTTTCTCCGACGAAGTCTACCGCGAACTTGAACATGATCCCGCCGCGCGCCTCCCGGCCGCTTGCGATCTTTACGACCGCGCCCTCAGCCTCAGCTCCGTCAGCAAAACCTACGGTCTGCCCGGCCTGCGACTTGGCTGGCTCGCCTGCCGCGACACTGCCTTCCTTCGGAAAATTATCTCCTTCAAGCACTACACCACCATCTGCGGCAGCGCCCCCAGTGAATTTCTCACTGCCCTTGCTTTCCGCCACCGGCAGAAGTTCATCGACCGCAATCTGCAGATCGTTCTTCGCAATCTCCGTCAGCTTTCCGCCTTCTTTTCTCGCCAGCGCAATCTATTCGATTGGACGCCTCCCAACGCCAGCACCATCGGTTTCGCTCGCTTCAAGCCGGAAAAGGACGTGCTAGCCTTCTGCGAACAACTCGTCCACGACGCTGGCGTCATGCTCCTTCCGGGTACTGTCTACGACGAGCCCCGCCACATTCGCTTCGGCTACGGCCGGCGCAACATGCCGGAATCCCTAGTTCAATTCGAGGCCTATTTGGCCTCCCATTCCTGATCAAGCCTCTTCAGGTCCTGGGAACATTTCCCGTCATGCAAACGTTTTATCGATAGTTCCGTCGAATAATTCAAATTGGCGAAACGGGTGTCGAAGCTGTATCATTGTGGCAATCATTCCTCACAGGTTTTCCCCTGGGTGTTAAAGAGGTAGAGCGGTCTTCAGCTTCAAAGTCGTCGAGGGGATTAACAAAGGCTCATGCCTTTCTAGGGGGTAGTTCGTGAATACAGACCGTTTCTACAAAATTCTATTTTCTTTATTCTGCATAATTATTTTTTCTTCCATCGCCAAAGCGCAATCTACCATGGGACGTATCTTGGGCAGTGTTCATGACCAGTCGGGTGGTGCGGTCAGCGGCGCTACCTTGACCGTCATAGACGTCGACCGGGGCCTTCCCCGCACTGCTACTACCGACGACACCGGCGATTTCACGGTGGCGAACTTGCCACCTGGCAATTACAAGGTCCGCGCGGAGTCCAAGGGCTTCAAAGCTATCGAGCGCACCAATGTGCTTCTCGAGGTCAACAAGGACATTCGTCTCGATCTGGAGTTGCAACCAGGCTCCGTCGTGGACACCGTGACCGTCACCGAAGAAGTGCCTCTCCTCGACGTCACCAACAACACCCTCGGCGGCACCCTTAGCAACAAAGAAATTAATGACCTTCCTTT
>Ga0306921_10008982_pt1 | contig 10576 bp, 9 predicted proteins | sample sta12Cox44000080_FD_203760 | JGI IMG/M metagenome (GOLD analysis project Ga0306921, IMG submission 203760) | Lab enrichment of tropical soil microbial communities from Luquillo Experimental Forest, Puerto Rico - statoxic.12C.oxic.44.000.080 (v2)... | ecosystem: Environmental > Terrestrial > Soil...
CTACTACGCTGCCAACGTCGCCGACTTTGACGGCAACCACCTGGAGTTCGTGCACAAGGCTTGGAACCCCGCGTGCTAGCTGGGTGCTGCGGCCTACGAGGCGGCCTGCCCTCCAATGATTGGGCGACAGGTTCGTATCAGCCGGGTCGGCGAGCACAAAATGTTCAACTTACCGAGTTATGCCATTGCGCTCCGACCAGCGCCGAGTCGGCGCTCGGTTCGCTCATCATCCCCTAGCGCTAATCGCGCAGTGTGAATACCGCTGGTCGTCGGCCATCGCGCGATATCCGCCGCTATGCTCGGCAGCCTGTTCGCCCGGACGGCCGACTCGCGCCGCACTGAATTGGATGTTCTGCATGCGGTCACGAAGGCAGCCCAACTGCCCTGCCAACGGCCGGATCTGCCGATCAGCGGACGGTCGCCGCTCACAGGTCGAAGGTGGCGAAGATCGCGCGGTGGTCGCTGTGGGCCGTCCAGTCCGGGTCGGGGTCGGCCCAGCAACCCCTCAGCCGCTCCCGTAGCGATGGTGTGGCGAGGAAGTAGTCGAGCTGGTAGGGCCGGTTCTTCGGGTTGGCCCCGTTCAGGTAGGTGTTGACGTGCCGGCAGGCGCTGTCGGGGCAGGGGCACCGTGCCAGCCTCGGCTCGCCGCCGGGGCGGAACGGCCCGCAGATCTCCAGCCCGTAGGCGGCCAGACGATCCCAGACCGTCAGGCTGCGGTCTGCGAGCGCGTCACCGACGGGGTAGGTCCAGAGGTTGAAGTCGCCTGCGACCAGGATCAAGTCCGCCTCCGGCTCCTGGAACACCACGCTGAGATCGGAGATGGCCCGGTGCAGGCTGGCCTCGACGTAGTTGCGCCGGGGAGGCCCGGTGATCAGATCCCAGATCCCGTAGAGGCTGACGGCGATGAGCCTTCCGCCGCTGGCCAGCGCGACGTCGCTGACCGCGAACTGGCCGGGATGGCTGCACGCGAACCCGCCGTCGGCCACCTGGTGCAACTCCACCGGCTCCCGCGGCGTCACCGGACGGTCTCCGGTCGACACGACGGCCGAGGCCCACCAGCGCCTGGTCTCCTTGCGCGAGCCGTCCCGGTCGTCGATGTAATACCTCGGCACCGCGATACGCCACCGTGCACGATCCTCGGCTCGCGGGTTGGTCTTCCAGCCATCGGGAAGCGGACCGGGCGGTCCGGCCTCTTGGACCAGCGCGACTGACACCCCGTGCTTGATCACAAGCGAACTGAGGTGCTGCCAGGACGCCGGGCCCTTGTGCATGTTCCAGGAGGCCACGGTGAGCATGGCGGCATTTTCCCAGACGGCTTCTCCTCGAGGTCGAGGGCGCCAGTTCGGCACGATGATCTGCCCGGAATCGCCGCTTACCGCTCGAGCAGCATTGGATGGCTCGGCGACCACCGTGTCAGCATGGCTACATGTCCGAGGAGTCCGATCGGTCACTAGCGCGGATCGAAATAGCTGACCTGCTCCGGCTCGCAGCCCTGGCCGCCGACGCCGAGGCGGAGCTATTCCGACGGAATCCAGACGGCTCCGGCCGGTATGCTGGCCGCCTCCTGGGCCGGGCCCTGTGCCAGGGGGCTGCCTTGCACTACGTGAACGGGCGGAACGGCGTCAAGGACTTCGACGTCTGGTCCTTTTATGCCCAGTACGACGACTGGCCCTTCCCGGCCCGGTGGCGCGGAACGCGGGACTTCGGCCCGTCGAAGTTTGGCAGGTACCCTCGCGACGCGCCGCGCTACTCAGGCAGACGCGTAGATCTTCTCGGGCGCTCGCTCCGGGTCGAACCCGGTGCCGACTTGACCGAAGCCATCCGGCGCTATCTCACCGTCCGAAGGACTCGCTCGGCGAAGGAGTTGGCGGCCAAGGCAGTAGTGCTGATTGACCCAGAGAGCCGGGTCGGCGAGATCGTGTGGCCCGGCGCTAACCACACGAGCTAACGCACTCACATGCCGCTGGTCGCGCGAGCTCTCTGACATGGACAACAGGTCGAGGATGAAGAGCGGTCTGGCGAGGTTCGCCAGTTCGACGGCCGACGTACAGGTCGACGCATCATGCTGTCACTGTCGCCGCCTATTCACCGATACGCGCCCAGGTACTGAGCAGTTGATTCGCGGGACCGTGGAGGTTGCTCATGTCGCAGCCGGTGTACCACTCGATGCTTTTCGCGAGGCTGTGTGCGGTCAGTGGCCCGACGACCAGTTCCACTGCGAGTCTTTGAGGGTCGACGTTGACGGCTGCCAGCGCTTCGCCAGGACGGCCCTCGTTGGGCGACACGGGTGTCAGCATTCGTGTCAGGCCATGAACTGCGGAGTGAGCGGTCGCGCTCAGCAGCCGGTGGTAGGTCCGCCCGAGTTCGGGCATGGTCTTATCTACGGCGAGACTTATCAAGGTCATCGTCTTGGGCTGTTCAAGGCCGATGTGGGCGGCGCGTCCCTTGCCGTCCATGTCGTGAAAGATCAAGTTGTGCTGGCGGGCGCCGCGTGCGAAGTCGGCGATCTGGTGCCTGGTCTCGTCCAGCTCCTTGGCGGCGTAATCGCTGTGCATGTCCTTGAAAAGCCAAACTCGCTCGGACATGGCGTCGAGCCGGTAGTTCATCGCCCGGCGGACTCGCTCAGTGCCATCGATGTTCTGGTCGGTCAGATAACAGCCGAGCGCAGCGGCCTCGGTGGCGCCGCGAGTGAGCGTGTAGGCGGAGAACAGGGCGTTACGGGAGCTAAGGACGTCGGCGAGGCCAAGAAGATGGTCAGTGCAAGATGCAGCTGCGTAGTATGCCGTGGCGAAGATGTCACTCGATGGACGGTCGCCCCAGGCCCCAGCGAGTGGCTCGCCCTGTGCTTCCGTGCTAGCGGGAGACCCCTGCGCTGGCCGCGGGTTACGGCTCATGAACTCGCGGAACTTCCTGGCAAACGCCTCTGTGCTACTCGCCAGGTCTGCGAACGGGTCCGATGACATGCCCAGAAGGCTAGACGGGCAGACGCCGTGAAGCACGAGAATTACCGGGGCCACTGTATCGATGACAGAGTAGCGGCTCCGGCATCGGCCTTCAGGCTTGGCCTCGCCGGCTCCTGACACCCCAGTTTCGGCATTCCTCCACCTGGGCCTGCCAGAAGGCGGTCGCTCTGGCCTGCTGTGCGGCCGTGGCTCGCTCGCTCAAGGGATCCACCTGCTTATTGATCCGGAAATATCCAGAACCAGGGAAATTTGTCCGCTGCCCGGCAACGTGGACGACCAGTGAATCGAGCGGCGGAAGAGCCCGTTCGATGCAACGGAAGTGAAGGCGCTCCATGAACAACGTGACGAGTTGGGACTCGCCGCCGAAATGCAAGTCTTGAGGCGGAGGCAGTCCAGCAGCTTCAAAGACTCGCGAGTACGCGATCGTCTGGCCTCGATCCTCGGCACCGTTTCGAATGACGAAGTCTATGGCCGCATCGACGTTGGCGACTGTTACGTCGTGTTGGCTCGGGGGCACTCCCCAAACCTACGCCCGGGCACTCACAAGCGTCAGGTCATCGATAGGTTCGGTTCCGATGCCTGCAGTCTCATGGATGAAAGCGTTCTTTCGGCCCCCAACCGCACAGAACTGGTGCATCTGAGCACGGTGCCAAGCAACAGCAGCACGGGCATCAGCCGCGAATATTCGGCGCTCCGCGCGCCGCGCCCAGTCCCTGACATCCCGGTACGGTCACTCGCCGTGGCGATGGCTAGTCAGCCACTCTTTGCGGATCAGATCTTGTCTTGGCGCATTGCCGGCATGGCGGTCCAAGATGGCGGCTCGCACACCGGGCGCCCGGCGGCTGGTACCGCCGGTAATAGCCTGTGCTGCGAGGGGTGGTAGTCATGGAACCAGGCCGGTGGCCCCAGTGGCGTCCGCTGAAGCGGCACGACAGCCACGTGGCGGAGCAGATGGTGCAGCGGGCGGCCGAACTAGCCCGCGATTCCCATGCCCGGACCCGGCACGCCGCGGTGCTGATGAAAGACGGCAGCATGCTGGGCTGGGGGACCAACGGGGTGCCGTTCCCCGGGGAAGACCACTGCTACTGCAAGTTCGGCGAGTTCGGCCACCATGACATGTGCCGGACCCACGCCGAGCAGCGGGCGATCACGCTGGCGCGCGAAGGCGACGGCTGGCGGCTGCTGCCCGGGTCCACGCTGATCTACGTGCGCCTGCAGGCCGATGACTCGGTGCGGCTGGAAAAGCCGCACTTCTGCCCGCGCTGCAGCCGCCTGGCCCTGTCCCTGGGCGTGGCCGAGTGGATCTTCGCGCTGTCCGACGGCCTGGCCGGCTACTCCTGCGCCGACTATGACACCATCTCCCAGCTCGGCTGGTTACCCACCCCTCCGCACCGCCGCCCGCCATACCGGAACCGACCGTAACCATCAAGCCTGATCTTCTAGCCACCGCAAGCGCAAATAGCCGCCGATATGGACAGCTGTCGGCTGCTTGATGCCGCAGAGTGCGCACGCGCAGATCCGGTACATCTGCACGGCGAGCAAACGGGAGAGTTCTGTCTTGTGAGGCCGGGCCCGATCGACGATCCTGGCTGTGGATCACCAGATCCGCCTTTGGCTGGGGGAGGGACTGGGCATGTCGGCGTTGCCGGGTGAAGCGTCGCTTCGGTCCGTCCCGCTGCCCGCCTTGCCTCGCGGCGCGGGGATTGTCGTGGCAGCCGGGGAGCGGGATAGATGTCGTCCCTGATTGCCGATCGGCTTCCGGTCCGGTTGACCCCGCTGGTGGGCCGCGAGCGGGAGCTGCAGGACGTGGTTGACAGCTTGTCGCGCAGTCGGCTGCTCACCTTGACCGGTCCGGGGGGAGTCGGGAAGACCCGTTTGGCGCTTGCTGCCACGGGTGCTGTGGATGCGTGCTATCCCGGGGGTGTGTGCTGGGTGGAGCTCGCGCCGGTCGATGATCCCGGCATCGTCGCCCAGGTGATCGCGCGCCAGCTGAGCGTGCCGGACAGCCCCGGCGAGGATCCTGCTACGGCGATCGTGGAGTATGTGGGCGACCGCTCGCTACTGATCGTGCTGGATAATTGCGAGCACCTGGCTTCGGCTGTTGCCGTTCTTGCCGGGCAGCTGCTTGGCGCTTGTGATGCCCTGTCGATTCTGGCGACCAGCCGTGAGCTGCTCGGGGTAGACGGGGAGCGCAGCTGGCCGGTACCGCCGCTGTCGCTACCGGAAGCGGGCACACCCTCGGCGGCCATCGTGGCGGAGTCCGATGCGGTCAGGTTCTTCGGGCATCGCGCGCAGCTGGTGTTTCCCTCGTTCCAGATCGACGACAGCAACGCCCGGGCGGTTGTGCAGATATGCAGGCGGCTGGACGGCCTGCCGCTGGCGATCGAGCTGGCCGCGGCCCAGATGCGGATGCTGTCCGTCGGCCAGCTGGCCGAGCGCTTGGATGACATCTTCACGGTGCTGGCCGGTGGCCCGCGCACGGCCCCGCACCGCCACCAGGCCCTGCGGGCGACCCTGGACTGGAGCCACAATCTGCTGGACGACGATGAGCGGGCGGTTTTCCGTCGGCTGGCGGTGTTCTGCGGCGGCTTCACGCTAGCAGCGGCCGAGCAGGTCGCCGCCGGGCATGGCATCGGTCCAGAGCGCGTGCTCGGGATGCTGACCCGGCTCGCGGACAAGTCACTTCTGCGCGTGGATCACGGGGATAGCGGCGCCCGCTACTCCCTGCTTGCCACCGTCCGCGAGTACGCGCTGGAGCGCCTGGCTGAGGCGTCCGAGGAGGAAGCCACGTGTCGCGCCCACCTGCGGTGGGCTGTCGGCCTGGTGGAACAGGTCGCGCCGCGGGTCGACAGTGGCCACGGGGGCCCCCTGGGTCTGGAACGCCAGCTGGACCGGCTGGACGCTGAGACGCCGAACCTCCGCGTGGCGCTGGAGTTCGCCCACGGTCGCGGTGACCCGGTCGCCGCACTGCGGATCGCCGGCCCGCTGGGGCGCTTTGCCTACCTTCGCGGCCGCTACCACGAGATCCGCGAATGGATGGACGCCGCGGTCATGGCAGGCGCGGGTGCCCCCGCCGCGCTGCGGGCCAAGGCGCTGCTGGGCAGCGGCCGCCTTGCCCTATTGCAGTGTGACTATCTGCCAGCCGTGCGCCGGCTGGAAGCTGCGCTGCGGCTATACCGGGAACTAGACGATGCCCAGGGTGCGGCCAGCGCGCTCCAGGTGCTCGGCAGCGTGGCCCGCGAGCAGGGCAGGTACGCCCGCGCCATGGAGCTGCATGGGGAAAGCCTGTCCATCGCCGAGGCTGTCGGCGACCGGTGGGCCGCCGCAAGCGCCCACGGCTACCTGGGCTTCGCCTGCTGGCTGCAGGCTAGGTTCGAACGGGCGACCGAGGAATGCACGATGGCCCTGCACATGTTCCGTGAAGTCGATGACGTGGAGGGCATCGCATGGTCGCTGCTCAGCCTGGGCACCATCGCTCGTCACCAGGGAGACCGTGAGCAGGCGGCCGCGCTCTTGCAGGAGAGCCGTTCCCTGGCAGAGCGAATCGGCTTCCGCGAGGGCATGGCGTGGTCCCTTGAGCAGCTGGGCCTGCTGGCAGCCGACCGCGGCGACCCATCCGCTGCGGCGCTGCTCCGCACCAGCTTGGAGATCCACCACGACCTGCGCGACCGGTGGCGTGCCTGCAGCGTCCTGGAAGACCTGGCGGCGATCGCGCTCGCCGACCGGAATGCGAAGCAGGCGACCCGCCTGCTGGCCGCGGCTGAGGCGATGCGCGGCACGATCGGCACCGTGATCGCTCCCTGCGAAAGGGCCCAGCATGAGGCGACCTTGGCCGCTGCCCGGGTAGCGCTTGGCGACGAGAGTTTCGCTGTGGCATGGCAGCAGGGCCTGCAGGCGCCAATCGATGACCTGCAGGCGGATCTGGCAGGGCAGGGGGCTGCCCGGCCAGGTCCGCCCCCCGCAGGCAGGGGATCCCGCCGGGAACCCGGGGCAGAGGGGGGGACGCAGGGCACCGGAGCCAGCGCTGCCAGCAGTGGCATGCTTCGTATCAGGACGCTCGGTGCGGCGACCGTCCACCACGGGGATACCGCCGTGACGGCGGCGGACTGGGGTTACGCCAAGCCACGTGAACTGCTGTTCCTGCTCGCTGCGTCGCCGCCGATGACCAAAGACCAGCTAGGAGCGGCGCTGTGGCCGGACCTGTCGGGCCAGCGCCTGGGGCACGCGCTGCACACCGCCCTGCGCGCGCTGCGCCGCGCACTTGGCGATCCCGGCTGGGTCGTCTACTTCGACGGACGCTACCGCTTCAACACTGCCCGCGACCACGAGAGTGACATCGAGACGTTCGAGCAGGCCCTCGCCGCCGCCCGCAGCGCTCGCCCGGCGGCTGCCGCGCTGCCCGACCTGCAGCGGGCGGTCGCCGCCTACCGCGGTGACTTCCTGGCCGGGATGACTGCGGGCGAATGGGCCCAGGAGCGCCGCGACGAGCTAGCCCGTAGCTTCGAGTCGGCGCTGTTTGCGGTCGGCCGGCTCCATACCACCGCCGGCCGCTACCAGCCGGCCGCGGCGGCGTTCCGCCGGGCCATCGCCCACGAGCCGCTGAACGAGACCGCCCACCGGGAGCTGATGAACTGCTGGGTACGCCTGGGCGAGACCGCACGCGCCGTCCGGCACTACCGGGAGCTCGTTGAGCTGCTGCAAGCACAGGTCGGCGTGCCCCCAGCAGCCGAGACCACCGCGCTCTACCGTCAGCTGGTGGATGGCCCCTGACCGTTAGCCCCTGGTGCTTCCCCTGGCACCAACGGGTTCCACCTTGACCCGGTTGCGACCCTGGCACCCAACGGCGAGGACGCCAGGCGGAAGCCGCCAGAACACCAACGGAGGTGCGCAGGTGCCCGATCCCATCGCACCGCCGGTCGCCGGCCTACCAGCCGAGGTAGTGGAACTCGTGTGCCTGGCTGTCAGCGGCGGGGACCTGGAAGCCGCGCTGGCTCAGTACGAGGATGGGGCGGTGCTGCAGCGCTGGGCACAAGACCCAGGAGGGGACGGGGACACTGTCGCGGAGGCCCTGACCGCCCTGATGGACCTGCGGCTTCCGGTGTCCGTTCAGATGCGCGCGGTCGTGCTGGCCGGCGCCGTTGCCCTGGTGCTTAGCCAGCGACACATCATAGGCACCGGCCCGGACTGCGAACCGGTTCAGCTAAGCGGGGCAGGCGCGACAGTCGTCAGGCGCCAGCAAGGCGGCGGCTGGCGCATCGTCGTCGACGCCTGGCACCTGAGCGGGCCCGGCGCTGGGCAGGCACAGTGCTGACACCCGCTCGACACCAGCGTCCCGGTACGGGCAACGGCAGCTGACTTTGGCATCATCAGCGCGGCCACCAAGGGGCCTTGCTCCCCCTCTTACATCCCCTAGTGCCCCTTACGAACCCCCTGCCGGTCATTTGGCAGCCTGCTGGCGGCGGGCAAGCTGGGCCTTCCCGGCCGCTCGCTGCAAACGTTCGCAAAACGGAAGGACAAGCTTGGCCTGCCCCCCTGCCGGTGAAGCGATCCCCGCCCGCCGAGCCTTCAGCAAACACCCAGAAAGTTCGCAGCAAACGTGGGGCGATTCTGCCAAACCGCCCCAGCCATGCCGCCCGTACCAGATCCAGAAACACGACCGCCGGAACTCCGGCAATCACAACCCCAAGGGACATGTCATGTCGATCACCCTCGCCCGGCCAGCCGTCGGGCTCGCGCTGCTCGCGGTGCTCGCCGCCGGCTGCGGCACCGCCGCGGCCGGGCACCACGCCGCACCCCGGCCGGCCGCGTCTTCCGCGTCCGCCAGCGCGGTCAAGACCGCGACGATTACGGGCGCGACCGTGCTGACCAACGCCCAGGGCTTCACCCTGTACTCGTTCGCCCCCGACACCATGACCACCTCTAACTGCAACGGGACCTGCGCCCAGTTCTGGCCGCCAGTGCACGGCCCGGTCACCGCCGGGCCGGGCGTCGCCGGCACGCTGGCCACCATCGCCCGTGCGGACGGCGCGATCCAGGCCACCTACAACGGGCATCCGCTCTACACCTACACCGGCGACACCGCGCCCGGCCAGGCCAACGGCAACGGACTCAACGCATCCGGCGGGGTATGGCACGAGGTGACCGCGGCCGGAACAGCCGCTCCGGCCGCGGCCTCCAGCGGAGGCGGCTATGGCTACTGACAGCGCAGGCACCGGCGCGGGCCGGCGGGCCGGACGCAGCTCTCGGCACACGAGCGGAGCGCCCGGTGACTGGGCACGGGGGGCAGTCACCACCAGTGCCTCTCCAGCGCTGAGCCGTTCGTGGCGGCTCGCCCTGCGGATAGCCGGGGCGGGGCTGCTGGCCGCCTCCGCGGCGATCCACCTTGACCTGTACCTGACCGGCTACCGGACGATCCCCACGATCGGGTGGCTGTTCCTGCTGCAGGCGATCGCGGCCTTCGGCCTGGCCGTGGCAGTGCTCGCCTCGGGCCGCAGGATCGTGGCCGCCGCCGGGGCGGCATTCGCCGTGGCGACCTTGGGCGGCTACCTGCTATCGATGCGGGTCGGCCTGTTCGGGTTCACTGAGGTACCCACGACCGCCGGGATGGCGGCGGGGGTGATCGAGGTGGCCGCCTTCGCAGCGCTGGCGGTGGCCGCGGCCGCGCCGGCGAGCCGGCCCCAGGTGGGCGGGCCCGCACAGCCCCGGCCGGCACTGGCCAAGCGGCAGCCAAGCGTGCCCGCCGTCGCTGCGGCGGCCGCGGGGGTGTCGGTGCTGGCTCTGGCCTTGCTGGGGGCCGCCGCCACGCAGGCAGGCAGCCCGGCGCCACAGGCGGCCAGCAGGGGCGCTGCGGAGCTGAAGACCGCCACGATCGGCGGGGCGACCGTGCTGACCAACGCCCAGGGACTGACCCTCTACTGGTTCGCACCCGACACTGCGGGCAGATCGGCCTGTTACGGGGATTGCGCCGCCTACTGGCCGCCGGTCACCGGCAGCCCAGCCGCGGTCCCAGGCGTCACCGGCACGCTCACCACCATCCACCGCTCCGGTGGCCAACTCCAGACCACCTACAACGGGCATCCCCTCTACACCTACATCGGTGACAGCGCGCCGGGCCAGGCCCGCGGCAACAACCTCACCCTCAACGGCGGCCTGTGGCACGAAGCCACCGTGCCCGGCTAAACCACCACGCCCCGGCCACAGGCACGCCACCCAGACCCGCGATGACCCCGCCCCGGCGAGGGCCATCGAGGTCGAGTACCACCACCTGCTGGCCGGGAAACGAACCCCAGGCCGCCCAGAACCGGCATTGTGCGCCCTCGCAGGCACCACGAAGTCAGCATCAACCGCCAGTGCATAATCGGCAGGCGGGAGGAGCCACCGCCTCGTTACGCGCTGTAGTTTGCGCTGCACATCGCCTGACACGCGATATCCGCCTACTTGAGACGCGGCCGACGACTTCTTGGCTGGCTTGCTGGGGTGCGCCTATCCGGGCATTATGTACTCCCGCTAAGGGTCCCTTCGTGTTCGCCGGGTATGAACTTCTTCCACCGGTGGTGCGCCGCGTCGTAGGACAGCGGGCCGCCCCGGCCGTTGATGGACGCGCGGAACAGCGG
>Ga0306921_10008983_pt1 | contig 10576 bp, 7 predicted proteins | sample sta12Cox44000080_FD_203760 | JGI IMG/M metagenome (GOLD analysis project Ga0306921, IMG submission 203760) | Lab enrichment of tropical soil microbial communities from Luquillo Experimental Forest, Puerto Rico - statoxic.12C.oxic.44.000.080 (v2)... | ecosystem: Environmental > Terrestrial > Soil...
CGACTTGGTCAACGGCTTGGTGCCTTCGTGCCAGGCGACCACATTGTACTTCCCATCCGGCACGTTCTCGATTCTGTAATTGCCGCTGGCGTCGGTCTGTGCAAAATACGGCGTGGGACTGACGATGATGTAGCCCGCCATTTCGGGGTGCACATTGCACAGCAGTGGCACCACGCCCGGTTGGTCGAATTTGAACGAGCGCTTTTCGCCCTTGGGCCAGGTACCGAGATTGTGGCCTTCCTTTTTGTTCCCGCTGATCGACGGCCAAAAGACATTGTGTTGCACCGTGTCATCGTTCTGAAAGTCAACCGTCGTCCCTTGCTGCACCACCAGAACGGTGGGGTTAAACTTCAGCCCTTTCTGGTCGATCAAGGGATCTTTTGTGGGGGCGGGAAATGTTTTGCCCGGAATTGAGTCCACATAGACGACCGAGTTTCCTGACGAAACCTTGCCCTCGATGGTGCCGGCGAAGGCAGCGGTTGCGAAAACCAGAAGCGAAATTATCAAGAGTGCGAGAGGTCGTTTCATCAGATCCCTTTCTTCAGAACTGATTCATTGCAGGCTTACTAATAGACGAACTCAAATCCCAAAACCAGTGTGTTAGCACGGAATGAGTTGATAGCCATCGGCAAGCCGGTAATCGGGTTGACTGCGAATTCGACCGATTGCGACGGCCTGATTTGGTATTCGGCAACCGCTTTGATGTTGGCGTGGATAAGGAATTGCACCGCCGGCGTGAACCGATTGCGGGTGACGCTTGCCGCCCCGTTGAAGGGCGAGCCGGTGAATCCCCCCGGTACCAGCGCGTTGTGGTAGTCGGAGTTGGAGTTGACCCCGTCATAACGAAACATGACGTACATCCAGGGATACGCCAGCCATTCGACATCCGCGAAGCCGCCGCTGAACGTCGACGGCGAACCGTGTACGAATCCCACAGCCGTCGTCTCGCTCACAGGCAATGGAACCAACACGCCGGTGGAGTCGACAGGCAGCAGGTTGTAGTCGTGTCCGTACATATACAGTGCATTGAATTGCAAACAGCAGCGATAGTTATAGGTGAAGTTTCCGCCGACACGGTAGAAAGGTTGCCGAGCGGTAACAGTGGCGGAAGTACCTTCCAGCGTGGTGCCGGTCAGGCGTTGCACCGAGCGTCCGTAGAAATAATAGGTCCCAAAATTCATATAGGTGTGGTCACGCGGACCGCTGGGTCCGGCTGCCTGGATAGCGTTGCGGCTCTCCTTGTCTTTTTCCAAGTTTATGCGGTAGTTGAAGCTGGCGTAGATGTCTTTGAAGTTGGCATCAGAGGCCACTCCCAAGCCACCGTTGTTGCTGCCTGTGGCCTGTGGTAGGTAAGGGCTACCTGGGTTCGAGTCCTGTCCCACGCCGCTGGTATTTTGGTTCACGAATGCAATGGAATAGTTGTAGCCACCTGTGTGCAGTCCGCCGCTGAATTCGATGCCTTGTGCGGATCCCGCGAAGGTAAATGCATTGTTCACAAACTGCTGATTGAAGGCCGGGTTCACCACACCAACATTGGCCTGCGTGTAGATGTCATATGGGCTCACCCAGATGGACTTGGATTGGGTGAACGGAATGTCCAACTCGATCTGACCTATGCGCAGGTTCAGGGAATGTTCCGGCAACTTCATCAGCCGGGAAATGTTGACGAACTTAAGGTAAGCCTCGCCCAGTCCACCGTTGGCGTTTGCTCCCGACACGCTGATGTCGTCATCGACCCAGAAGGCAATGTCGCTACCGAAGTTGCCGGCGGTAAAGATGCTGAACAGACCAGTTTGAAAGTCGGCGGTTGGAACAAAAGGCGCAATGGTCCCGGGAGGCGTTAGTGAATTGAATTTGTTGCGATTGCCCGTAAACTGGAGATAGTTGTTGTAGCGCAGGCCGATGGGTGGCTGCCCAGGTATCGTGCCCGGCCAGATAGCCTTAGGCCAGAGTTCCGCATTAGCGGGAGCGCCCAGCATGACCGGCGGAATCTTGAGCATCGATTCGTCGTCCTTGGGAAACTTGAAGCCGGCATCTTTGAATGCCTTGCCGAAGTCATTCAACTTCGGGAAATCAATATGGCAGGTGCTGCAACTGGTGCCGTACATCCTTGCAAACGCCGGGATGGCACGGCAAGGCTGTGCCGGAAAAAGCAAGAACATCACAGTTGCCATCAACAACAAAGCAGGTTTTAGAGCGCTGTTTGGGCGCAATACCATGTCTTGTGTCTCCTGGGTCGTCAAATGCCCTCGGCTTTTGGCAAGACTTCGCCCAAAGGCCCGCGGGATTCACCGCTTTCCTGAGATTGGCGCGTTGAAATGCGAGCCGAGGCTACCTGGGAGCTGGCTCGCCTCCTGAGCGCGTGAGCCGCTATTCGTGGCATGCCTTTCAGCGCCACTGACCCCAGGAAGAGAAAGATGACTACGGGGAATACTGCCAGTCGTGCCAACGAGACAGTCTGTGGATTTGTCGGGTCATCGGCCAGTCTGACGGAAGTATTGCTGCCGAGCGTAGGGCCTGCAGGAGGGGCCGGCTGGATGGTACCGGCTGGTGCAGCCGACATCGTCCCTGGCGGGTAGAGTGCCAGATAGAGATACGCGTCCGCAGCCTCGTCTTCGCTCAGGTAGCTGAATACCGACATTCTTCCGCGGAGCGGCTCTGGAGGCGTTCCCATCGTGATGGGGGCGCCAATAGTTACTTTGCGCACAAACTGAGACAACGTGGTCCGCGTAGTGAGCGTGCTCAGGGGAGGTATCACGCCTTCCATGAGTTGCTGCGGGGTGGGGTTCGATCCAGTCGCGTCGTGACAGGTGTGGCATGTTGACATGACAATGTGCTCGCCGACGCGGACGCGCGATTCAGTTACCCCTGCACGTTGCCCCTCTGCGCCGGGAACACCAGCAAGTTGGTTCAGATAGCCGATAAGGGCACGAATTTCTGGCTCGTCCAAATGGTCGAATGGCGGCATGTTCTGACCACCGTTGTGCAGTCTCTGCACCAGGGCGTTCCTAGACTGCTGGGCCATCTCCACCGCGCTGGACGAACTTATTTCCATGCCAACCTGCTTCATCCGTTGGATCACCAACTGCGCTGACGTTGAGCGCACTGGGTTTATGACAGAGTTGATTTCCGGCGGCGCACCCAGTCCAGATTCACCGTGGCACCCCTGACAATTGACTCGGTACAGGTCCGAGCCGTGGAGTACAACAGACTGTTGTGGCGAGATGGGCGACAGGCCTGTATTCCAGCGAGAGCCGTCCTCTATCGGCACGGGCTCACGCGGGCCCAAGCGTCCTGTCTTGCCCATACTGGTTTCGTTGAAAGGGCGCCCCAGGTGGGTGAGCCAGCTCTCCCCACTAACCGCGATTACGACATTGTCCTTCGTACTTGGCGCCTGAGCGAGGCCCCGGAAGGGCAACAAGAGGAGTGTCGCCAGCGCTGCAGCTAGCCCGCCTTGCCGAACAACTTGTACTGAAGCACGCATGGCCGCTTTCGTTCGGTGACATTTCTTACCTGTTGAGCGTGCAGTGTATGTCTGCTTGGCTCCGTGCTGTATTGATGTGGCGCAAATAAAGGATAGTTTTTTGGACTTCTCATCAATTCGCAGAAAATTGTGCATGGCTTTCTCTCCACTGTAATTGCGCAGCGCACGTGATAGAGTCCAAATTACCTCTCCGTGTAGTTAAGGTTTGTCAGTGCCTTGTGATCATACTGTCAACTTTATGAAAACAATAGGTTGGCGAGGGAAGTCGTGGAGTAATGCCCAGAACGCAAGAGCGCAACCAATTCCGTAGTGAACGTTTTATAGCCTGAAGGTGGTTTGCCAAGGACAAGCCGTTGCTTGCTGGAGACGAGATCTTTGGCCTTAATGTTAACGTCTACAAACGATCATTAGCGAAACTACTGATGGCCATACAGAAATCACTAGGAGCGACCGCAGATTCTTGTAGTCTAAGAGAAACAAAAATAAAGTGGTTGCAGTGTAACGGGCGAAGAGTTGTTGCCACCAATGTGGTGGGTGGGAGTTGGCCACGCAGCTAAAGCAGATTCAGGGTTGCTGTATCCCGTCCGGTGACTCATGAGTGATGAGACCCCGCGCAAGTGGAGAGCGCCGCCGGGCTGAAGCCCGGCTCCAACCCAGAAGATCCGAGCGGGACGCAGCGCTGAAGCGCCGCTCTGCCAGCATTACTTGCAGGATACAGCAACTCAGGAACCGATCTAGAGCGTGTTCCAGATATTGGCGACCTTGATTCCTTGGTCCCTCTGCGGCCTGATTTCAAGGTACTTAAGGCGATCGCCGGCACGTAACGAATGATTTTGAAACACGCAGTAACGACCGAGAGTCAGTTCCGTCGGAGATTAGTCCACGTTCTCGCGGTTCGCCTGCCGCTTGCGCGAATTCTCCATCGCTTCGTGCGGATCACGACCGGTGATTTCTCGATACCACGCTGGATGGTGCGTCCAAGCCCATGCCTCGCTCACCGTCCCGCGCGTCATGGCCTGAATGGTGTGGGGCTCGCCAAACGTGCTGAGGTAGATGTGGAAGAAGATACCGAATAGCATGACCAACGCCGAGATATCGTGGATGACGTATGAGATTGCGACGAGACCTCTGCCGAAGATCTCAGGAAACCACATGATGAAGCCGGTAATGCCGAACGCGATACAGCCGGTGAAGATCTCCCAGAACTGAAGTTTTTGCCCGGCATTGAAGAATCCGACGTCGGCAGGCTCCATGGCGTCTTCATTGCGGATGTAGCTCTTGATGCGCTTCATCCAACGGGTGTCAGAGGGCGTCCAGCGCATGACGTCGAACCAGTTCACCACCTGCAGCCCAAAAAAGATGACAAAGCCCAATCCGAACCAGGGATGCAGAAAACGGGTCATAGCTCCGCCGCCGAAAAGCGGGGTGAAGAAACGGAAGATCCAGGGCAGGTAAATACCGAACCCAGACAGCAACGCAAGGAAGAAGAAGATCCCGACCATCCAATGAAGGAAACGCGTGTACACTGGATGACGCAACAACTCGCCCTCGTAAACCACGGTCCGACCCATGCGATCGATGGCATTGGTGCGATGTTCGAAGCGATTAGCCGAAGTCGCCATCTAGTTCTCCTTCCCTGCGGGAGGTTGAGGTGGATCGATCCGTTTGATCGGCGGAGCAGGTTGCTCCCTGCGCGGTCCCTCGAAGACATAGTGCATGACCACACCAACGAACCCCAGCATTGCACCAAACAGGCCAATCGGTTTGAAGATGTTCTTCCACACGGTGAAACTGAGAGGGATTCGCGGCTTCGCGGGAAGATTGCCGTACTTCTCCGGCTTTGTGAGGTCATGCAGAACGTAGATGACATGCGTGCCGCCGATGGTATCTGGATCGTAAACGCCCGCTTCGGCAAATCCTGAAACCTCGCGGAGCTGGGTTGCACGCTTTTCGGCGAGAAACTTCATGTCGTCCTTGGTACCGAAATGTAGACATCCGGTCGGACATGCCTTGATGCAAGCAGGCTCGAGACCAGCACTCACGCGATCCGAACACAGCGTGCACTTGTAGACCTTCTTGGTGTTCGCGTTGAACTTGGGGATGTTGAACGGGCAACCGGAGACGCAGAACTGGCAGCCAATACAGTTCTCCTGCTGAAAATCCACGATTCCGTTCGCGTACTGCACAATGGCACCATCGGCGGGACAGGCCCGCAGGCATCCCGGATCGGCGCAATGCATGCACTGATGCTTGCGCATGAGCCAGGCGAAGCTGCCGTCGGCGTGCTGATCTTCGTTGAACTTGATCAGGTTCCAGTAGTTCCAGTCCGTGTCGGGCATGGTCTGGTAGGTGTTGTCGAACATCGTGGGCTGGAATGGCATGTCGTTCCATTCCACGCAGGCCACTTCGCACGCCTTGCAGCCGATGCACGTGGTCGTGTCGATCAATTTGCAGACCTGCTCCTGCCGCTGCGTACCTTCGCCGGCGATTGGTCCGGGGTGGGCCGAGATTTGTTGGATTTGCAGAGTCTTTCGATCGGCCATCTCGCCCTCCCTATACTTTCTCGAGCTTCACCAGGAAGCCCTTGAATTCCGGCGTGTACGCATTGGGATCGGTAACGGTTGGTGTTAACCGATTCACGGGGGTCTTGGCCGTTTTTCCGGCGTCTTCGGCAATTCCAAGAAAGCCCCAGTGAATTGGAATACCGATCTGATACGTCTTCTTGCCGTCCACGTTCATTGGCTTGATACGCTTGGTTACCATGGCTCTGGCGATGTAATAGCTGCGGATGCTGGTGACTTTCACCTTTTCGCCGCCGCGAATTCCCATTTGGTCAGCGAGTTCGGCCGGGATCTCAACGAACGGCTCGGGCACGAGCTGAACATTCATGGGGTTGTTCTTCGTCCAGTAGTGGTAATGTTCGGTGAGGCGATACGTGGTGCAAACCAGCGTGTAACCTTCCTGGGTCGTGCCGTACTTGTCCAGCGGAGTCTTGAATTTTTTAGCTACCGGGTTGTTGGACTGGTTGGGGTGGAGGGGATTCGCGATCGGACTCTCGACCGGCTCGTAATGCTCGGGGAACGGCCCGTCAGCCATTCCGCCTAAAGGCACGAACAGCCTTCCGACCCCTTCCGGCAGCATGATGAACGGTCCCATGTGGTCCTGGGGCTTGGAATCAGGCTTGAAATCGGGAACGTCATTGCCCACCCATCTCTGCGCTGTTTCATTCCACCAGATCTGCCTTCGCTCCGGATCCCATGGCTTGCCGGACCCATCGCACGATGCCCGGTTGTAAAGCACGCGGCGATTTGCCGGCCACGACCAGGCCCAGTTGGGATAAATACCCAATCCCGAAGGGTCGTCGGTGCCACGCCGCTGCAACATTGCTCCGGCTTCGGTCCACGACCCGGAATAAATCCAGTTGCCACACATCGTGGTGCCGTCGTCGCGCAGCATGGCGAAACCGGGAAGCTGCTGTCCGGCCTTCAGCGAGACTCCGCTCTTTTCATCACTGATGTCCGCCAGTGCCTTCCCATTCAGCTCCTTCGCTACCTCGCTCAGCGATGGATGCGCGGGTAGGGTGTAACTCCACGAGGAGTGCAGAATTGGGTCGGGAAATTTTCCGCCTTCTTTCTTGTACAGCTCACGAATCTTCAGATAGATCTGCGCCAGGATGTCCTGGTCAAGACGGCAGTCGCCGGGTGGCGGGAGGGCGGCTTGCTTCCATTGCAGCCAGCGAGCGGAATTGACGAATGTGCCATCCTTTTCAGCGAAGCCCGCGCCCGGCAGGCGATAAACCGTGGTGTTGATCTGCTTCACATCGTCGGCGGTAATGCCCGGTGCCTGCCAGAACCCGCTGGTTTCGTCGGGATAGATCTCACAGACAACAACGAAATCAGCTTTCTTGAGGGCGTCAATGTTTTTCTGCGTATCAGGACCGATCATCACGCCGTTCATCCCGAATGCATAGAAGCCCTTGATGGTGCCCCTGTACATGTCGTCCCAGATCTCCGTCCATGAGTACCGGCGGTCAATTTTGGGAAGGTAATTAAAAGCGAAATCATTGTCCTTGTTGGCGGCGTCGCCGTAAAACGCTTTTAGAAGCGAAACCATGAATTTGGGGGTGTTCGAATAGTAATTAAGCGAATCCCACTCGTACGGCTTGGCCGCTTTCACGGTCACACGATCAAGGTACGTCTTCAGATCCGTGTCGTTGGGGTTGGGCATCTTCAGGTAGCCGGGGAGGACATCGAAGATGCCCGCCATGTCGGTCGCTCCCTGAATATTCGAGTGCCCGCGCAATGCGTTGATCCCACCTCCGGCGCGGCCAATATTACCCAACAGCAACTGCAGTATGGCCGCGGTCCGGATAATCTGAGTTCCAGAACTATGCTGCGTCCAGCCAACAGCGTAGATGACTGTTCCCGCCTTCTTCATGTCGCCATCTTTCCGAATGGAGGTGTACAAGTCGGCGGCCTTTACAAAGTCTTCCTTGGGGATGCCTGTGATGCGCTCCACCATCTGCGGCGTGTAGCGGGAATATTGTTGCTTGAGCAGTTGATACACAGAGCGTGGATGCTGCAAGTCAAGGTCGTACGCAACATTTGGCGGCAGTGATGGCGAAGCAGGTGCAACGCCTGCTGCAGCGGAGGACCCGTGGGCGCTCGCATTCATCGTGGCCGCGCTGGTGGCGGCGCTCTTTCCCGTCAGGTTGCCTCCCGCCTCATAGTTCCACGATTCCTTGTCGTAGGTGTTTGTCGCCGGATCGAAGCCGGAATACAGGCCGTCTTCGGGCAATTTGAACCCGTCTTTGACGATGAAGGCGGCGTTCGTGTAGTTGACCAGGTACTCCTTCGCGATGCGATCATTTTGCAGAGCGTAATTAATTACGCCGCCCAGGAAAGCAATGTCCGAGCCGGCGCGAATCTGCAGGAAGAGGTCGGCCTGGGTCGCCGTACGGGTGAAGCGCGGATCGACCACGATCGTCTTGGCATTGCGGTTCCGCTTCGCCTCAACTGCCCACTTGAAGCCGCAGGGGTGGTTCTCGGCCGGATTCCCGCCCATGATCAACATCATGTCGGTGTTCTTGATGTCGATCCAGCCATTGGTCATCGCACCGCGTCCGAAAGTTGGTCCCAAACTTGAGACCGTGGGGCCGTGTCAAACTCTTGCCTGGTTTTCCAGACTCACGACCCCCATGCTGCGCATGGTCTTGACCACGAGGTAGTTGAACTCGTTAGTGTCTGTGCAGCCCCCGGTGAAAGCGATAGATTCGCAACGGTTCACTGTGCGGCCCTGAGCGTCCTTCTCGATGAAGGTCGCGTCGCGCGTCTTCTTGGTCCACTGGGCGATTTCATCGATGGCTTGGTTCCACGAAATGTCTTCCCAGTGGTCGGAGCCGGGACGCCGCACCTGCGGCTTCAGCAGCCTGCGATCGTTGATGATGTCCTGTTCCAGCGAGGATCCCTTGGGACAAAGCGTGCCGCGGTTAATAGGATGATCGGGGTCGCCTTCAACGTGGACCACTTGCGGCGTGACATTCTTCGCCTTGTCTCCTATGGTGTGGATGATCACTCCGCAACTCACCGAACAATAGGGGCAGGTGCTGCGTGTTTCCGTGGTGCGGGAAATCTTGAGCCCTTGAGTTTGGGCGTATAACGGCTCTGCATCGAAGCCGAAGGCGGAGAGTCCTATGACACCCGCCAGCCCAGTCTTCACGAATGTACGTCTAGACACATCCATGGCGCGAACCTCCTGGCAGTGAACCTCGATAATCTGGCTTAGATAGAGTGCAGCGGAACGCGGTGAGAGACACCGTCACCGGTGATGGATTCGAGATGTCGGACGATTGATCCACAACTCCCACCCGTCGTCACCCAATACGGAAGAAGAAGTTAACGCCCGAAAACCCAACGAGATTACAACCGGGAACCATGGACGGTCAACGAGGAATTTGACGCAGCGCGAAAACTCTCTTGGACGATTACCAGACCGTCAAAAACCCATGATATTTGCCTGAATCTTTCGGTAGTTGTGCTCTGCAGCCCACAAATCCAGGGGCGCCGTCGCCATCTCGTCAACTACGGGCACGGCCAAGCCATCGACCGTCATGTCTATGGACTTGAGATAGGACTTACACGCGTCGCAGGCTTCCACCCGCACGGCGATACCCTCGGCAGAGTACCGCGGGAGTTTTTCGTTATGCTCTTCCCCGCAGGCTGGACAGAGAATTCTGCGAAACTCCCATTCCGACTGGCAAAGCGAGCAGAGCAGTGAGCGCTTTCCGCCGTCGCCCTCGGGCCGGATCACCACCAGCTGAGGGTATGACCCACAGCGCGGACACTTGTTTCCCGCAACCCGTGGCAGATGCGAGTCATCGGTCTGAGCAAGGAACTCTGCCTGGGGCTGGAGCAGGACTCGTGCAAAGAAGGCGTTCGAATCCTGTGAGGAGTCCGACGCAACCAACCATTGCTCCAACATACTGCGAACTGCATCGCGGGACGAGCCTCGCATCCGGCTGGCCTCCTCAGCCAGCTTTGACGGACCGTGTTTCCGCACCACGACTACCAACTCGGGAAACCGCCTAGCAGCTTCGTCCAGTTTCAGAATTGCGCGCAGTCCTGCTGCGCCGACCGGATCGGGGTGGTCTTGCACTTGAGTCTCTTCAAAAATCTGTCGCTGAAATTCGAGAATTCGGGCATAGAAGGCGAGCACTTCTTTCGCCCACGGGTTACGCTCCGCGAGTTCAAAGGTTCGCTCAACGCGCTTTGCCCAGGCTCTGCTCTGCGAAAAGCTTGACGGCACGTATGACTCCTTCGTCTGCCCACCGATCATAAACTAGCTCAAGAGTTCTCGATCGAGCGCCGGTCTCATGGACAGACCACATCGACCCTCTGTTGTGCCGTACTGAAGAAATGCAACGTTACCCTGTTCAATGGACCACAGTTCACGCGCCCTTAGCAGGCAACTTTGTTGAACCTCTTTGATAATGTCCCCTTTCCGCCTCGTTAGAAATGTCCCCTTAGACTAAGAGATCTCCGCGACCTCCGCAGGAGGTCTCATTGACGAGGACAGCCATGAGCAGCCGCGAGC
>Ga0306921_10008986_pt1 | contig 10574 bp, 13 predicted proteins | sample sta12Cox44000080_FD_203760 | JGI IMG/M metagenome (GOLD analysis project Ga0306921, IMG submission 203760) | Lab enrichment of tropical soil microbial communities from Luquillo Experimental Forest, Puerto Rico - statoxic.12C.oxic.44.000.080 (v2)... | ecosystem: Environmental > Terrestrial >...
CCAGGTCTTCGACCTGCTCCGCGCTCGCCGTCGAAATGCCGCGCAGCAGCACGGCATGCCGAAAGGCTGGTGAGTTTTCCTCGGCGGAGAGGTCGAAGTGCCCGAGCCATAGCTTTTCGTTGGCAAGGGCAAGAAGTTCGTACACTGCGCTGCGCCGGCCCTTCGAAACCTTCATGTCAAACCCACAAGAGAAGTGCAGAGCGCAGAGTTCCTCCTGCCACACGAAATACAAACGGTAATCGCACCAGCGGCCGGAAATCTCGACGACGAGCTCCTCCTCGCTGGCGCGGTCATGTGCCCAGTCATTGGCGATGACGATCTCCTCGACAAGGTCGATGGGGTTGCCTGAAAACGGCGTCGATTCGACGATTGACACGGATGTCATCAAGCCCTCCTCGGGCGGCTCGACAGGAGCGTCATAAATCAAGCTGCCGATGTGAAAACGATGACGCAAGTCAACATTTCGCCGCCTTTTAGCGGTCTTCCACAATCAGCTGACATCGGGCTTGGTTTCGCTTGGAGTTGCGGTTGAGCCGGTCCCCTGCGTGGCGAGCTGCGATTCGAGGCCCGCGACCCGTTTGTGCAGATCTTCCTGCTCGGAACGCGCCTTGGCCGCCATCGCTTTGACCGCCTCGAACTCGTCGCGGCTGACGAGATCCATGCCGGCGAGCACTCTTTCGAGCTGCTCTCGGATGCGGGTCTCGACCTCGCTCCGCATACCGGAGAGCGCACCCATCGCCCCCGCGGCAACCCGCGCGAGATCGTCGAAAAACCGGTTCTGGGTTTGCATCGCTCGTCCTCCGCTCCGCTTGCCGGCGTCTCGCCCCGAGTCGAGCCCTTAGATATGGGCGTGCGCTAGCACGAACGGCACAGGAACGAAAGAATTTCAGCAGACCCGAAACGAAGTTTGCTCGCGCCGGTTCTCACCGCCGGGCGGGTTTGAACGCGGGCATCACCTCCTCGGCGATCCATTGGAACTGTTCGAGCATTGTTGCCTTTGGCGTGCCAATCGGGCTGGACAGGCTGATGTGTTCCATGCCGGGATAGCGCTCCTCGAAATCCTTTAGCAATTCGACAAGCTGGGCCGGCGTGCCGGCAAACCAGGAGCCCAGATCCATGTAGTGCTCGACCGTCGGCACGCGGGCAGCCGCCCAGCCACCCCGCCGCGCGACCGCGTCCACCTGGTCAGGGGTCAGTCCCGGCACAAAGCCTAGGGGCGCAAACATCTTCACGTGCTCTTCGTAAATCGGCGTGATCTCACGGATTGCCTGTTCTCGGGTCTTCGCGAGGTGGATGTGCAGCCCGAGCTGAAGATTTTCGCCGAGCTTCAGATGCTTGCCGACCCGCGCCGCCGCGTCGCGGTAACCGGTGATCGGACCCGCCTGCATCGTCGCGGCGCCACCGCCGACCGCACCCTTGATCCCATGCTTGACCATGAAGTCGAGACCGCGCGGGTTGGCGCTGACGATCGGCTGCCAGCACTCGACCGGCAGGTGGATCGGACGCGGAACGAGGGTCAGCTCCTTCAGTGTGTAGCCGCGATACGGGACCTCCGGCGGCAGGGTGTAATACTTGCCCTTGTGTGAGAACGACTCTTGGTTGAAGGCCTTGAAAATGATCTCGACCTGCTCCTCGAAGAGCTCGCGGTTGGTGTTCTGGTCGAGCATCGGCGCGCCGAAGGTCTCGACCTCGCGCGTGTGGTAGCCGCGGCCTACCCCGAAGATCGTCCGCCCGCCGGTCAAGATGTCGGCGGTGGCGAAATCCTCGGCCAGGCGCAGCGGATGCCACATCGGAGCGATGTTGAAGGCGCAGCCGATCTTGATCTGCTTTGTCCCATGCGCGAGGTGCACCGCCAGCATCAAATCGTTGGGGATGCACTCGTAGCCTTCATGCTGGAAGTGATGCTCAGCGAGCCAGAGCGTGTCGTAGCCGAGCGCGTCCATTTTCTTCGCGATCGCCTCGGTCTTCTCGAAGACGCTCGCCAGGTGCTCGTTCGAGTAACGCCGCTCGTTGGCGGGCGTCGTGTCTTGACCGCGGTCGGGGAGATCGACGTGGCCGGCATATACTGTCGTGAATTTGGTGATCATGCTTCATCCCTCCGGGGGTCTTTTGCGCGTTGCCGCCAGTCTGTCCCAAATTTGCGCTCTTTGCCAATACGCCGGCGCTCCTTGACACGGGTTCCTGCGCGCCGGCACTTTTTGAGGACAAGGGCAACCATCAACCGCCGCTTCAGCCTGGAGGAGGAAATGTCGATGAAATTGCCGCGCAGAACATTGCTTAAGAGCGCCGCCGTCGGCCTCGCTGCGCCCGCAATCCTGCACTGGCCGGCGAGTGCGGCAGAATTCACCTATAAATGCGGAAGCTCGCTCCCGGACGGCCATCCCATGGCGATCCGCGCTCGAGAAGCCATGCAGCTGATCAAGGAGGAGAGCGGCGGCCGGCTCGACATAACGCTCTATACAAACAGTGTGCTCGGGGGCGACACGGCGATGATCTCGCAGACGATCGCCGGTGCGCTGGAAATGTACACATTGCCGCTCGACCTGCTCGCCGCAAAGAATCCGGCGTGCGGCATCTTCGGCGTCGGCTATGCCTTTCTTGGCTACGATCACATCTGGGAAGCAATGGACGGCGAGCTCGGCAATCATCTGCGCGGGATCGCCGAGCAGATCGGCTTTCATGTGATCCATAACTGCTACGACCACGGCTTTCGCCAGATCACCACCCGGACCAAACCGATCGAAAAACCCGAGGATTTGAAGGGCTTCAAGATCCGGCTGCCAGTGGCGCCCTATTTCATTGCCTTGTTCCAGAGCCTCGGCGCGTCGCCGACCCCGATCAATTTCGCCGAAGTTTACAGCGCACTGCAGACCGGGGTCGTCGACGGTCAGGAGAACCCGTTGGTGCTGATCGACACCGCCAAGCTCTACGAGGTGCAAAAGTATTGCAGCCTGACAAACCACATTTGGGCCGGCATCCATATTTCGTTCAGCAATATCGCCTGGAAGCGGCTGCCGCGCGATTTGCAGGAATTGTCAGAGAAGCACTTCAACGAAAAGGCGCTGCAGGAGCGCGACGATTGGCAAAAGATGACGCAGCAGGAGATCGAGAATTTGAAGAGCAAGGGTATGACGATCAATAGTCCTGACCCCAAGCCTTTCCAGGACGTGCTGCGCAAGACAACCTTCTACAAGGATATGAAGAGCAAGTCCGGCGATAAGGCCTGGGCGTTGCTCGAGAAATCGGTCGGCAATCTGGCATGACCAGCGGCGCTCCGGAGCTGGCCCGGCCGCTCGTTGCTGAGACGGAGCCAGCCTGGGAGGGATGGCGGCGTATCGACCGCAATGTTGATCGCGCGATCGGCGCGCTCTCCGAAGGTGTCGGCGTCTGACGACGTTTGTGAATTCGCTGGGCCCGCTATGGAGCCGTTACCTTGGCACGGTCGGTGCGCTCGTTTTGATTGTCTTCGTCATCGAACTCCTGCTGCCGGCGGCGCAGTATCTCCAAGTCCAGGAATCGACCGAGCTGATCACGCTATCGGTCTCGGATGGCTACCGAGTCGTCGCGATTCTCGTCGGCGCTACTCTGACTGCCGTGATCGCCTTGCTGCGACTGATCGAGACCACGACCTGGCGCGGCTTTTTGTTGCCCCTCGCGCTCGTTGGCGCAACAGCGTTTGTCCTGTGGCTGGCGCAGCCGCTGCTGATCGCGATCGGGCACGGCAGCCTGGTTCTGTTCTTCGTCGTCCTCGTGGCGGTCTGCGTGTTGATCGGGGTGCCGATTGCCTTCACGTTTGGCATCGCCACGTTCTCGTATTTGACGCTGACGACCGACCTGCCGCTCGTCATCGTCGTCAACCGGATCGACGACGGCATCTCAAACCTGCTGCTGCTTGCCGTGCCGATGTTTGTCGTCCTCGGACTGTTGATGGAGATGACCGGGATTGCGCGGGTAATGGTGAATTTTCTGGCAGCGCTGATCGGGCATGTCAAAGGCGGGTTGTCCTACGTGTTGCTTGGCGCGATGTACCTGGTTTCCGGGATTTCCGGGTCAAAGGCAGCAGACATGGCTGCTGTGGCGCCCATCCTCTTCCCTGAGATGCTGCGTCGCGGCGCCCATCCGGGAGAGCTGGCCTCGCTGCTCGCTACGTCGAGCGCGATGTCCGAAACGATACCGCCGAGCCTGGTGCTGATCACCATCGGCTCGGTGACCAACATCTCGATCGTCGCATTGTTCACCGGCGGACTGCTGCCCGCGGCCGTCGCGGCGCTCGGGCTCGTCGCCGTCGCCTGGTGGCGCGCCCGCGCCGAGGATACTGGCGGGCGCCAGCGCGCACCGGGCTCGCAGATGGCCCGCGCCTTTGTGATCGCCGTTCCTGGATTGACATTGCCGTTTGTAATCCGCGCCGCCGTCATCCAGGGCGTGGCCACCGCCACCGAAGCCTCGACCGTCGGTGTGGTCTACACTGCGCTATTGGGGATTATCGTCTATCGTCAGTTCGACTGGCGGCGGATCTATCCAATGCTCGTCGATACCGCATCGCTGACTGGCGCGGTAATGCTGATTATCGGCACTGCCACTGCAATGGCCTGGGCACTGACGCAATCAGGCTTCTCGCAGTGGCTGGTTTCGGTGATGGCCGGGGTACCGGGGGGCACGGCCGGATTCCTCGCGATTACCATCGTCGCCTTTATCGTCTTGGGCAGTGTCCTTGAAGGGCTGCCTGCCATCGTGCTGTTTGGCCCGCTGCTCTTTCCGGTGGCCAAAGCAATGGGTGTCCACGAGGTGCATTACGCGATGATCGTGATTCTCGCGATGGGGATCGGTCTGTTCGCACCGCCGTTTGGCGTCGGCTATTACGGCGCCTGCGCGATCGGCCGGATCTCTTCGGACGACGCCTTGTGGCGCATTTGGCCCTACATCGGCGCGCTCGTCGTTGCCCTCGCGATCGTCGCGGCAATTCCCTGGCTGTCGATCGGTTTTCTCTGATGGAATACGTCACACTCGGCCGCACAGGGCTCAGGGTCAGCGTCGCCGGGCTCGGCTGTGGCGGTTTCAGCCGGCTCGGTCTCGGAGCGGGCAAGAGCGAGGCGGAAGCGGTGGCGCTGGTGCGCCAGGCGCTCGATCTCGGGGTCAATCTGCTCGACACCGCCGCGGTCTATGGCACCGAAGGCGTGGTCGGCCGGGCGATCAAGACCGTCCCGCGCGACAGTGTCGTGATCGCGACTAAAGCGTGGATCCCGCGCCGAGAGGGTCGCTCTGCCGCGGAGCGCGCCGTGGCGAGCCTCGATAGCTCGCTCAAGCAGCTCGGCACCGACCATATCGACATCTTCCAGCTGCACGGCGTCTCGCCCGGCGCCTACGACCGGGCGCGCGACGTCATCGCACCGGCGCTCCTCAAGGAGCGGGACAAAGGGAAGCTCCGGTTTCTCGGCGTGACCGAGACCGGGTCTTCCGACCCGGAGCACGCGATGGTCGCGCGCGCCGTCGAGGATGGGGTCTGGGACGTCGTGATGATCGCGTTCCACATGATGCACCAGAACGCCCGCGAGAAAGTGTTCCCGCGGACGATCGCAAACCGGGTCGGGACATTGCTGATGTTCGCGGTTCGCAACATCTTCTCGCGGCCCGAACGGCTTGCCGCGGCTTTGCGCGAATTGACGGCGAAGGGCGAACTCCCGCGCTGGCTCGCCGACGCGCCGAACGCGCTGGGGTTTTTATTGCACGAAGGTGGCGGTCGCACGATACCCGAAGCCGCCTACCGCTTTGTCCGCCACGAGCCGGGCGTCGATGTCGTATTGTTCGGCACCGGAGATCCCGCCCATCTGCGGACCAATATCGCCTCGATTATGTCTCCGCCACTGCCCTTGGCGGACCGGCGGACCCTCACCAAACTCTTCGGCCACTTGGTCGGTGTCGGCCTCGACCCGCCCTACAGCATGCCCGGGATTCCTTCCGCCTGACCCAAGACGAGTCGCGAATCGCAAACTTTATGGCTGGTGACTCCCGCTCTGGTTGGACTCAGCTGTGGCGCTTATTTTTAAGCTCAGCCCGAACGGCAGCGGCGCGATCGTGTGTTAGCCGTTGCTTTGATTTTCGCATTGGCGCTGTCCGTCCTCTCTTCGCCGCGACCCGAAGCGCCGCCGCAAGCGCAGTTCGCGCCCATGTGACAAACTCATCCGGTTCGTCAAATAGCCGCTCCGGCGCGCGCCAGAAGGATAGATCTATGGTGGTCCCCTTCTTCCTGTAGTTGAGGGGCGGAAACGACGCGGCTTCCTTGAAGGCCGCGCGGTTGTCGTCATCGACCCGGAAGTACAGCGTGTTGTCTGTGACCATCCCCAACATCAATCCGTCACAGAACACACCGGTCTTGCCAAACATGCGCCGCATGGTGATGCGGCCAAGTGGAGCGAGCTGCTCGCTCAGGAACTCGGCAAAGCTGTCGCTGGCAACCATGCTCCGCCCTTAGTCTTGGCCCGGGTTTGTCGGTCAGCGCTTCCAGAACCCTTGCGACGGGATGCGGAACGCCCGGTTGAACCGTGACGACGCATTCTCCCAGGCGATGATCATCGTCAGCTCCGCAATCGTGTCGTCGTCACAATGCCGGCGCAGCCGCGCGAACAGTTCGTCGTTAACGTCGCGACCCGTGTCGGTGATCGCATCGGCGTATTCGAGCGCCACCTTCTCCGCTTCGGTGAAGAGCGGGCTCTCCTGGTAATCGTTAAGCGCGTCAATCTTTTCCGTCGGGACGCCAAGTCTGCTGCCCACGGCAGCATTGGCGTCCTGTCAGAATTCGCAGCCGTTCCACCAAGCGACGCGACGGTTGAGCAGTGCCCTGAGCGTACCGGGCACCCGCTTCGTCTTTTGCTGAAGCGCAGCCCACATCGCTTTCGCCGCGCGGAAGTACGCTGGGTTTCGCGCGTAGAAGAGGTAGGGATACAGCGGCGCGCCATAGAGCTTGCGCTGTTCCTCGAGCGTTTTGCGAACGTCGTCCGGGAGCGTCCCGATGTCGACCGGCGGAATGCGCGTTTTTCCCTCCAGCATGGTCACCTCCTCCACGTCGGCCGCGATCTTACATCTGAACCGGGTTGGACGCGCCGATGAACAGTTCGATGCCGATCGAAGCGTGAAACGGCGCGCCTAGCGTTTTCAGAGCCCGCCTCGTTCGGAAGCGTCTATGCCGAACGTCTCCTGCAAACCCCTCCGTCCCAACGGGGTGACGATTACGGCGTGGCTGCGCTTCATCCGCTCCATCCAGCCGAGATCGAAGAAGCGATTGGTGATCGCCGCCCCTAGCGCACCGGCGATATGTGGTCGTCGTTCGGTCCAATCGAGGCAGAGGCGGGTCAAACCTTGTGTGGGAAGCGCGATCCCGAACTCGGCGAAAAAACGGGTGCCTGCGGTAGTGATTTCGGCGGCTTGGTCGTCGAGCACGATGTATTCCCGGGCGACAAGAGCATCGGTGAGATCAACGCTGAGGCGGCCCGCAAGGTGGTCGTAGCAAATTCGGGCGGCACTCACGGCACGTGCTTGACGGGATACCGGGCGGAATTTTGCTCTCTTCTCAAGAGCGACGGCGACGATCCCTTCGATCATCTCTGCCACTTTCGGCGAAGCAAGCCGGAAATAGCGGTATCGCCCGTTACGCTCCACCGAAAGCAAACCCGCTTTTGTCAGCTTCGCGAGATGGGTACTGGCAGTCCGCGGTGTGATTTGCGCTGCAAGGGCAAGCTCGCCCGCGGTCAGGGAACGACCATCGAGAAGCGCCGACAGGATTGTGGCTCTCGCGGGGCCCCCGAGCAGTGTCGCGATCTCGGCGATGATAGGCCCTGTGATCATCTCCGCAATCTAACATACGAGGAGCATTTCGGCGCTGATCGACGCGGGCCTACCAGGCCCGCTCTGGCACTGACGAACTTTCCGCTGCCGACGATCAGACCTTTCTTAGTGCCGGACGGTGGGTGAGATTGTACCCCGAACGCTTCCGCCGCGCCCCGGCACCGGTCCGCCGCTTGCCAGATAGACGCCGGCGGAGATGAGGACGATGGCGAGCCAATCTGTTTCGCTTGGCCATTCCCGAAGGAGTGGGATTGCAAACAAAGCTGATAGCGCCGGGACCAAAGCACCAAAGGCCGCACCAGCCGAGAGGCCGAGGAGGGCGACCGCGCGGCCATACAGAATTACCCCGATGATGGTGACAAGAACGCCCTGGAAAAGAGCCTGAGGCACAAGGTCCACAAGCGGCATCTGGGCAAGACGAATTCCTTGCGAGGTAAAATAGATGGGCAGACAAATCGCCAGCGATGCGGTCGAAACCAGGGCCGCCGTGTGCAGCGGATCAAGTTTCGCTTGCCGCATGACCACTGTGAAGCAAGCCGACAGGAATGCCGCGGATAGAAACAGAGCATCACCAAAAATGCGAAAGGCGCTCCAGTTCGCAGTATTCGAGCCGACGATGGCGAGAGCGCCGGCCAGCATCAGAGCGAGCCCAAATTTCCGCGCTGCGGAAAGGCTCTCCGCCAGAGCACGCGCGGCGATCAGCGCGACGAACAAGGGCATGCAGCCGGGATTGAGTGCGCCCCCATCGCGGGCGGGGGCGAAGCGCAAGCCCTCGGCTGCGACCAGCACATAAGGCGCACCCTGCCCGGCAATGAGGATGGCCAGCCCGAGCCATCCGAGGCGGTCAAGCGCAAGACCTCGTCGCATCACGACCGGCAACAGCAGAAGGCCCGCAACCCCGAAGCGCAGCGCTGCGACGTCCCACGCGTCAAGGCTGGTCGTAACGGTCAGTCGCGTAATGACGCTCCAGCTCGCCCAGATCGATACCGCGGCAAAGCCGAACACGGCGCCCTTCAGATAACCCGAGCCGGCCGATCGCCTCACTGAGCCCATTGCTCACTCGCGCGTCGTCCAAATCATTCCGAATGAGGAGACGCCGACCCGATTGGGAACGGCTGAGTTCGCAACGAAGCGAAACCCGGTGCGCTCGTAGAGGCGCCACGCCGGGTTGTCGTAGCGGACATTGAGGCACAGACCAACTCCGCGGCGCGCCGCTTCTGCAATCAGTGCGCGCAGCAGCATTCCGCCGACGCCTTGGCCGCGGGCCGCCTCGGCTACTCCGATCGTGACTTCCGGCGTGTGCTCGTCGACATAGAATGCGGGCTGCTCATCACGCGAGAATTGCCGCGCCCACGCGGCGCCGATTGCCACAGCATCGATTTCGGCGATGAAGCCGAAATCTTCCGACCTTTGCCATCCTGCGAGATGAGCCGCGGCGAACGGCACGGCCTTCGCGGCATCAGCGTTCGGCTCATAGGCCGCCATCGCCAAGAAGTCCCAGAGAATATCCAAGTCATTCTGGGTTGCGGTGCGGATGCGAGCCGCCGGGTCACGCATCGACATCGACGACTTCCAGCGAGACGATCTCGTCGGGCTCGCCTCGATAAATGACCAAGCTGATCGATTCGCGGCCGATCAGGGCGCTGTGCGGCTGCCCTTCGGGGTTCAGCGTATAGCCGCCGGAGCCGCGCACGGGCTCGCCCGATTTGGTGGCTCGGCCACCTTTGATATTGAAGACGTGCTCGTCAGAGAGCGCCTTGGCGACAATCTTGATAAGCTTGCCTGGGGGCGGGGAAAATTTATTGAGCCACGCGATCCCGCCGCCCTCCGCTCGGCGGTCGCTCAGGACCTTGATTTGCACGATGTCTTGGCCCTCGTACACCGCCGCCGGGCCATAGAACGGGACGCCCGAGGTCCAGGGAGCGTTATCGATATCGACATGGGTCGAAGCCATGAGTTTCCTCCGCTATGGCGTTGCTCGGCGAGCTTAACGGAGGGATACTGACAACGCTGTGTCAGGATGGAGCCCGGGACCATGCGCCGCGCAGACCGTCTCTTTGACATCATCCAGACATTGCGGACCGCCCGGCAGCCGGTGACGGCCGCGTCGCTCGCCGACCAGCTGGAGGTGACCGCGCGCACGGTCTATCGCGACATCGCTGCTTTGCAGGCGAGCCGGGTGCCGATCGAGGGCGCGCCGGGCCTTGGTTATGTGCTGCGCCGCGGATTCGATCTGCCGCCGCTGATGTTTACCGCCGAGGAGGCCGACGCGATCGCGATCGGCGTGCGTCTGTTACGCCGGCTGCGCGATGCGAAACTGCAGCGGGCGGCAGAGAATGTGCTCGCCAAGCTCGCAGCGGTCTTGCCGGAGCCGCTGCAGCCGCTGCTCGTCTCGGCGCCGGTTTATGTCTCGGACGGCAATGCGCCGGCGCCCGCCGGTATCGATCCGGCAGCGCTGCGCACTGCGATCCATGAAGCGCGCAAGGTCGCGATCGCCTATCTCGACGAGGCCGGCCACCGCACGCACCGGACCATCCGGCCGGTCGCGATGGCTTACTATGTCGATGTCACCTTGCTCGGCGCCTGGTGCGAGTTGCGCAACGATTTCCGCAATTTCCGCGTTGATCGCATCCTCAACGCCGAACTCCTGGACCAGCGGTTTGCGGCCGAGAGCGCGAAGCTCACCGCCGAATGGCTGGCATTGCCGAAGAGCCGGCCCGATGACGTCACCGCCG
>Ga0306921_10008990_pt1 | contig 10567 bp, 10 predicted proteins | sample sta12Cox44000080_FD_203760 | JGI IMG/M metagenome (GOLD analysis project Ga0306921, IMG submission 203760) | Lab enrichment of tropical soil microbial communities from Luquillo Experimental Forest, Puerto Rico - statoxic.12C.oxic.44.000.080 (v2)... | ecosystem: Environmental > Terrestrial >...
TTTTAATTGACGGAATTGCATCCGCTGCCCCCTCAGCCAAGCTGACAACATAATGGATTCGCGAGCATCGAGTCAGGTTGCCGCAGTGCGACATTTCGACCGGCCTGAGTCAACTCAGGGTCTTAACCTGAAGCCGCCTTTTTGGGGCTTATGTCAGCTCCGGCCAGTTGCGGACATAGCAAGGCATCCGCTCATGGCAGTTCAGTGCCAATTCAGACCTGAGCAGGTGCAGCAAACGGAGCAAGCTACTCGATCACCTCGTCAGCGATGGCGAGGATACCAGCAGGAATGGTGAGACCGAGTGTCTTCGCGGTCTTGAGGTTGAGCAAAAGTTCGTACTTGGTCGACTGCACCACCGGCAGGTCGCGCGGCTTCTCGCCTTTGAGAACGCGGCCAGCGTATAAGCCTAATTCCCGGGCGGCGGTGAGAAAGTTTGAACCATAACTCATAAGGCCACCGGCTATTGCATTCTCCCGAAACGCATACAATGCGGGCACCCGATGGCGCGCCGTCAGTGCGGCAAGCGGGTTGCTCTGTACCATAAAGAGGCTTTCGCTGTTCGTCATTAATGCGCCTGCCTGCTCACGGATCAAGATCTCAAAAGCTGCATCGATTTCACTTTGGCCGCTTGCATCGAGAACCAGCAGGTTCACTCCAAGGGCACGGGCCGCATCACGCGCTTCCTTCTCGTCGGATTCGGCTAAGGCACGGTTGGCCCGGTTGAGGAGAAACGCTATCTTCGTCGCGGCGGGCGTTACTTCATGCAGCAATCCAAGGCGCTTTGATGTTACGCTGTTTGAAGGGCGGTCAGACCAGTCACGTTACCGCCGGGATGATTCAGGCTCTGAACAAGGCCGACCTCCACTGGGTTGGACCCGAGCGAAAAGACGATTGGGATGGTTTGGGTCGCTGCCTTGGCCGCAACCGCCGACGCAGTAGTATTCGGTATCGCAATGACACTTACCTGGCGCCGAACTAAATCGGCGACCAGCTCCGGAATTCGTTCGAAATGCCCCTCCGCAAAACGGAATTCAAACGCGACGTTTCGGCCTTCAGTGTACCCAGTTTCGGCCAACCCGCGGCGGAAGTACGTCAAATATTCGGGGGCGTCGCCGGACGACCAACCGCTAAGATAGCCGATCACCGGCATACTAGGCTGCTGCGCACGAACCACGAGCGGCCACGCCGCCGAGCCGCCGAGCAACGAAACGAACTCGCGCCGCCTCATGGGCTTTTTCCCGAGCCAAGGACCATGCTGTCCATGTTGAGATATACGGCGCCTTTAAGCAACCATTGTGCAGCGCGCCGTAGCTGGGCCTCTAATGTCCGAGTCGGGTCCATTAGGAGAAGCCGCCTCTTTCGGCCTTATGTCAGCTTCCACCAGCTGCGGACATGGTTGTCCATATGATTCCGCTGCCTATGGTGCATCGTTTCGAAGCCAAGCCTACACTCTGCCCATATCAACAGCCACGGAGCCGGTCCATGACCACCCGACGCGCCGCCTGCAGTTGCGGGCAGCTTCACCTTATGATTGAGGGCGAACCATCGCGCATCTCCATGTGCCACTGCCTGGAGTGCCAACGCCGCACTGGCGCCGCGATCAGCAACCAGGCGCGCTTCCGCCGCGAGCAGGTCACCTTCGCTGGCAAGTCTACGGCGTGGAAGCGAAAAGCCGAAAGCGGCAACGCGCTGACCTTTCATTTCTGTCCGACATGCGGCTCCACCGTCTTCTGGGAGAGCGAAGGCTTTCCCGGATACGTCGCCGTTGCCATCGGCAACTTCGCCGACCCGAATTTCCCCGCGCCGACCATCGCGGTGTGGGAGGAGTCACGCCACCCCTGGGTCTCCTTGCCGCCCGACACGCCGCCCAAGCGCGTGGCGAAGCAGGGGTGATAAAACAACCTATGACACAGTCGCAATCCGGTAGTCATGCGGTCTGTACTACTTCGGCAGTCCGTCATCCTGCAAGCGATGACAAGCGTGGAACGCAATGAAGATTACCCAGGTTGAACCAATCCTTATCGCCGTGCCCTACGAACATGGCGGACCCAAGCCGATGCGACCGCTCGGCGCGTGGACGCACATGGAGACGCTGTTCGTTCGGATCGACACCGACGCAGGATTGATCGGATGGGGCGAGGCCTTCGGCTTTGCAGCATCGCCGCTGACGCGCGAAGCTCTCGCGCGCATGGTGGCGCCGCTGTGCGTCGGGCGAGAGGTCGCCGACGTGCCGTCGTTCATGACGGATTTGCAGCGCAAGCTTCACGCCATGGGGCGGCACGGACCGGTCAGCTTCGCTCTCGCCGGCATCGACATCGCGCTGTGGGACCTCGTCGGCAAGGCGCAGGGTGTGCCGCTTCATCGTTTGCTCGGCGGGGCAAACAGAGAGCGCATTCCGACCTATGCGAGTTTGCTTCGCTACGGCAACCCCGATCTCGTCGCACGCTTCACGCAGGAGGCGATCGGGCGAGGCTACACCGCCGTCAAGCTGCATGAACATCTGGTCGAGACGGTGGCCCCCGGCCGAAAGGCTGCCGGACCGGATATCGCCCTCATGGTCGATACCAACTGCGCCTGGACGCCGAACGAGGCCATCGCCATGGCGCGCAAGCTCAAGGAGTACAATCTCGCCTGGCTCGAGGAGCCGGTTTATCCGGTCGACGATTACGATGCGATGGCTCGCATCCGCGGCGAAACCGGCGTTACCGTCGCGGCTGGCGAGAACATCGGCAATGCTGCCGAAGCGCGGCGCGCAATCGAACTCGGCGCGCTCGATATTTTCCAGCCGAGTGTCACCAAGATTGGCGGTATCGCGGCAATGCGCGAGGCGATCGCGATCGCGCGACAGCACGGCGTGCGCGTCATGCCACACTCGCCCTATTTCGGGCCGGGGCTGATTGCGACGCTGCACGTCATTGCCGCGTGTCTGCCTGATTCGATGTGCGAGCGGTTCTATTGTGAGCTGGAGGCGACCCCGTTGGGCGGGGCGATCGACGCGCGCGACGGCCACATGCAGGTCCCGCAGCGACCAGGGCTTGGGATCGACGTCGATCAGGCCATCATCGAACGGTATCGCGTTATCTAATAATGAAGTGCTGCTGAGGTCGTGAAAAAGAGCAAAAACAGCCATGCCAAATTTACAGAGGAACAGACGCCGATCCCTGCAAACTGCCGTTGAGTGCCCATAAGCAGACGTCCATATCCTCGTTTTGCCAAGGAGTGAGTCATGACAACGCGAATACTGGGCATTGTGACTGCTATAGCATGCTCCACCAGCTGGACAGCGAAGGCTACCACAAATCTCAAGTCGTTCGAGCCTGCCGCACTTCAAGGTATCGTCGAGACGACAGCCAAGGAGCTTCTGCTGCCTGGGGCCATAGTTCTGTTACGTACGCCGCAAGGCAATATCGCTTTCGGCTACGGCGCGACGGAGCTGGGCGGTACGACCTCACCGCGCGCCGACACGCATTTCCGGGCCGCCTCGAACACCAAGACGATGACTGCCGCGGTGATCGCGCTGCTGGCCCAGGAAGGAAAATTGCGTTTCGACGATCCGGTCTCGAAATATGTTGAGGGCGTTCCCGGTGGGGACGACATCACGATCAGTGAGCTCCTTAAGATGCGAAGCGGCCTGTATAACTACACTTCAGCGCCGGAACTCGCGGAAAGTCTCGACAACGACCCGACCAGGGTTTGGACCCCGCGGGAACTGCTCGCCATCGCCTTTAAACGTCCGGCCATCTTCGCGCCGGGCAAGGAATACGACTATTGCAACACCAACTATGTCTTGCTCGGTCTCATCGCCGAAAAACTTGAAGGCGCGCCGCTGGCAAAAATTTTTCAGGATCGTTTGTTCGGGCCGCTGGGCATGAAGCACACATTGCTCCCTGCCAACACGTCGAACACCATACCCGAACTGTACTCACATGGTTATTTGTACGGCAGTTCCTCGTACGCCTTGGTAGATGCGCCTTACCCCGCCGATCTTCAGGCTGCGGCTAAAGCGGGAACCCTCAAGCCCAATGACGACACGGGGCAGAATCCTTCCTATGCCTACGCGGCCGGAGGCGTCATCTCGACCGCGGATGATCTAGCCATCTGGATGCGCGCGTTGGTCGGGGGTAAGCTTTTCGATGCTCATTATCGGCGCCAATGGCTCGACAGCCTTGAGCCGCAGGACCCAAGCAAACCTCTCGGCCAAAAATATGGATATGGGATCTCCCAGATCACATTTGGGCCGAACAGCGTATATTTTCATGGCGGCGAGATGCCCGGCTACAATTCGTTCATGGGCTACGATCCAGTCAACGCAGTGACGCTGATAGTATGGACGAGCCTAACGATCTCGCTCGACGGCAAGCCGACAGCCAACACCATCATGCTGAAGATACTCAACCAGATTTACACAGTATCGCCGCTTCAGTAAGAGGCGAGGCGAATGCCCGATTAGGGCGGAATGAGAAGCCGCCTCTCTCGGGAGCTTATGTCTGCTTCCCCGAGCGCGACCCCTGTCCAAGCTCACACCCGATCGCTTAGTTCCTACTTAGCAAAGAGTCGCATTGCTTCATGCGCCAAGATACCCCCGGTGATTGAAATGTGGACAAACGGCGCCCTCGCAGCGACGTCTGCACTCGTCAGCATAATCTGGTCAATCTTGGTGGCGAGTTGCGCTATGGATGCAGCAAAAACCACCCGCGCTATTCTACTCCACACAATAGCACCCATGCACATGGCACAAGGTTCACCTGACGTGTAGAGGGTACTGCCGCGTAGCGGTACCGCGCCTTTATCGGCCAGACAACGCCTTATCGCTACCATTTCCCCATGAGCAGTCGGATCGCCATTCGCTCGTACCAAATTTCGTCCGCGTGCAATGACCGAACCGTCCTGGACGATCACGGCCCCGAAGGGAAAGTCGGCTTGGCGTGCCTCATCGAGCGCGATACGCATGAAGCGCTCGTCCTCGGCCTTTGCCGGATCAACTTGGGCCGCAACGAAGGTCGCATACACCACTGTACAAGCAGAGCCGGCGAGGAATGAACGTCGACTAGGAACAATTTGACGGCAACATCTTGTAAGCACCTTGCCCTCCGGCAGTTCAGCATCGCGGATTTTGAAACCCAACCGACCAGTCGAGGGTGGGTTTTGGAGCTAGAGGCCGAGATCGCTCAAGCTCGGGTGATCATCAGGACGGCGGCCAAGCGGCCAATGGTACTTGCGCTCGCTCTCCTTGATGGGGAGATCATTAATGCTGGCAATGCGCAGGCGCATCAGGCCGTGCTCATCGAATTCCCAGTTCTCGTTGCCATAGCTGCGAAACCAGTTGCCGCTATCATCATGCCATTCGTAGGCGAAGCGAACCGCAATTCGGTTCTCGCGGAATGCCCAAAGCTCCTTGATTAGGCGGTAGTCAAGCTCGCGATTCCACTTGCGCGTCAGAAATGCTTCGAGTTCGGCTCGACCCTGGATAAACTCCGCGCGATTTCGCCAGCGGCTGTCAGTTGTGTAGGCAAGTGCGACGCGAACAGGATCGCGTGTGTTCCATGCGTCTTCGGCCATTTGCACCTTTTGTGCGGCGGTCTCGGCTGTGAAGGGAGGGAGTGGCGGGCGGCTCATCGTAAGGTCCTGGTATTATCAAAGCTCGGCGCATGCTCGACAACCACTGGCGCGCCACGCCGCCGCGCCGCCGAGCAGCGTGATGAACGCGCGTCGTCTCATTTTATCGAATTGCATCGTGACCCCTGCCAGCCAAGGCTAGCTCATAGAATATCGAATTAGCAGCGAACAGTCAGCGGGGAGGTCCGCAGCACGTCAGTAACGGAAATAATCCGGGCTCTCGGGCATTTCCGGGTGGTGCCAGGACCGGACGTGAGCAGATGCAGCAAAATCTGCTAATGATGCTTCGGCGCCGCCTCTCCTGTGTGGGCCGGATTGGCAGCCACTTCCTTCGGTGCGTCCACAATCCTCGGCAGCCGTATCGTGAACGTCGAGCCGCGACCGACCTCGCTCTCCACCGTAATGTCGCCGCCCATCATCTGACAAAACCGTTTGCTGATCGCTAGCCCGAGCCCTGTGCCGCCGTATTTGCGAGTGGTGGTGGCATCGGCCTGGGAAAATTCCTGGAACAGCTTGCCCATCTGCTCCGCCGTCATGCCAATGCCAGTGTCGGTAACCGCGATGCTGACCCAATCGCGGCCGTCCTCTTGCGTTTGCTGCGCGTCAATAGTGATACTACCGTGGTCGGTGAACTTGTTGGCATTGCTCATAAGGTTCAACAGCGCCTGGCGCAGCCGCATCTCGTCGGCATGCACGGTCTCGATCGCAGCGTCGCAATGAACCGCGACTTGGTTCCCGTTTTTCGCCGCCAGTGGTTCAACGGTCTTGACTACGCTATTGATGAGCGGCGCGAGCGCAAAATCTTCGAGCTGTAGCTCCATCCGCCCCGCCTCGATCTTGGAGAGGTCCAGGATGTCATTGATCAAGGCAAGGAGATGCCTAGCCGCACCGAGAACGCGGTCGAGCGGCTCCAAGTCTTGCTTGAGCGCTTCGGCATTTTCCCGCAGCATTTCGCTGACGCCAATGATGGCATTTAGCGGGGTGCGCAGCTCATGCGACATGTTGGCGAGGAACTGGGACTTATGCTGGCTTGCCTCGGCGAGCTGACGGCTCTTGTCCTGGATTTCGTCGAAGAGGCGCACGTTTTCAATCGCGATCACCGCCTGGTCGGCAAAGGTCGTGACCAAGTCAACCTGCTTTTCGGTGAAGGGCCGTACCTCCGAACGCACGAGGGCGATCACTCCGATAGGCGTCCCTTCGCGCATAAGCGGAACGCCCAACGCCGATCTCGCGCCGGAAGTCTTCTGGGCCGCGCTGAACGTGTATTCCGGATCGGCCAAGATGTCGGGAATGTGAATTGTTTGACCCTCCGTCAGGGCTCGCCCAACGATGCTGCCCCGGGTCGCCGCAATCGGCGTGGCGATTAAGACATCGATAAAAGCCTGCGCAAACCGGTAATTGGCTGCAAATCGAAAATACGCACCCTGCGGGCGAACGATATGCGCCATGTCAGCCTCGCACAGTCGAGCGGCGGACTCGACCAACGTGTTGAGCACGGCTTGCAAATCGAAGGTCGAGCGGCTGATGGTCTTGAGCACGTCGGCGGTGGCGGTCTGCTGCTCTAGCGATTCCGTGAGGTCGTTCGTGCGCTGGCGCAATTCATTGAGCAGGCGGACGTTCTCCATGGCGATGATCGCCTGACTGGCAAAATTCTGGACCACTTCGATCTGTTTTGCGGTAAACGGACGCAATTCCTGGCGATAGATACCGATCGCGCCAATCAACTCATCGTCCTTGAGCATCGGCACAACTAGAAGCGTCCGAGCGTTTGCTAATTTGGTGATGGGCTGGTCAGGGCATTCCACTGCCATGTCAGCAATGTGTACGACCTGCTTTGTCTTGGCGATTCGATAGACGGGCGCCGAGCGGTGATGGATAACGGGATCGCCTTGCCAGGCGGCCGCCCATGCCTGCGGCGCGTTGTGGAGCGCAATGCGTCGGAACACGTTGCCATCGTACGATAGCAGGTTGGCAAAGCTGGCTTGGCAAATGCGCGTTGCGCTCGCCAGCATGGCCTCAAATATCGGCGGAAGGTCGCCACGCGAACTTGAGATTACACGCAGCACCTCCGATGTAGCCGTCTGTTGCTCCAAGGACTCGCTCAGATCGGCTGTACGCTGTCGCAGCTCATTCAATAGCCGTACGTTGTCAATCGCGATCACGGCCTGGTCGGCAAAGCTCTTGACCAGCGCGATGTGCTTTTCGGTGAACGGCCGTACTTCCTGGCGATAGACGGCGATCACGCCGATCAGCTCGTCCTGCCTGAGCATAGGTACGACCATAACGGTCCGAGCACCGGCCAGCTCTACCATGGCAATCGGCCCTGGCTCGCGCTGGATATAAGCCGGCTCCAGCATGAAGTCGGTGATGTGTTGTAGTTTCTTAGTTGCGACAACACGTCCGAGAGGATTGACGAGGCTGAAGGGAATTACCGGATCGCGCCGTCGCAACTCGTCCCATGCCGGCGGCGCGCCGTGCATCACGACGACCCGAAATGCGTCTTTTTCGTACAGCAACAGGTTGCCGAATTTAGCCTCGCAGATACGCACCGCGTTCGTCAGCATGGCCTCAAATACCGGCTTGAGCTCGCCGGGCGAGGAGCTGATGACACGCAACACCTCCGCTGCGGCCTTCTCTCTCTCCAGCGCCTCGTCGCGCTCACGGGTAAGTTGAGCAACGTCAGATTGCGTTTTGTGGTCGGCAGCGGATGAATTGCGTAGACGAGTCGTCTTTAGCCCACTGCGATGCTTTTGCGTTTTGGTCTTGACGCGACGCGACTTAGCTGGTTCGGGGCCTGCTCTGGAGCGCCGTCTCATTGTCTTGCCTTGGCTCAACAGAGCGCATCATAGCGGTCTGGACCTTATTGTGCATCACAGCAAAATTGACCGCCGGTCGTCCGGTCAGGGTCAACCCCGGAAGCCGCCTTTTTCGGGCTTATGTCGGCCTCCACCGGCTGCGGACATTGCGTCGCACTCGGTTATGTCGGAGAGGTGCCAGAAGGAGTCCTGAGCAGGTGCAGCAACGCTCCGCGTCGCCGCCTCACGCAACACTCGCTTTCAGGCGGCCCGCTACGGCCTTACCGGAGCCGGACTTGCACCGGCTGATCGCGCCAGCTTCGCCTGGCGCCTTCCACTCACTCGATGACCTCATCGGCGATAGTGAGTAGATTGGGCGGTATCTCCACGCCGAGCGCCTGGGCGGTTTGAAGATTGATGACCAATTCGAATTTCGTTGCCCGCAAAACTGGCAGCTCCGCTGGTGTTTTCCCATTGAGTATGCGGCCCGCATAGATCGCGGCTTGCCGGAATTGATCCGAAAAGCTTGATCCGTAGCTGAGGATTCCACCGGCCTCCGCCACTCGCGCGCGGGATAGATGGAAGGAATGGCGTATCTAGCGGCCAGCGCAAGTTTTTGAGACGAAGATCGAAAAATAGTGGCATTGGAGCAACCAGTAACCCCTTGCAGTGTTTTTCTGCAATTTTCGCGAAGCTGAGATCGATCTCCCTCGGAGAGCCAGCCGCAAACGGCTCGATTTGCCTGCCGATCTTTGATGCAGCCTCGTGCAGGTCGTCCACAATGGGCTGCGTGAAGATAGACGTGGGATCGACCAGTACCGCAAGACAGGATGCCCCAGGGATAAGATCATTGAGGAGCCCAAGCCGCTTGGCCCCAATGTCTAAGTTCATGTAGTTGATACCGGTAACGTTGCCGCCGGGTCGGTTGAAGCTGGCGACAAGCCCGGCCTTTACAGGGTCGACCGCGGTGCTGAACACAATCGGGATCGTCGAGGTCGCAGCCTTGGCCGCTTGCGCTGGTAACAGAGAACCCGGTGCGACAATAACATCAACATGTTTGCGGACCAGCTCAGCAATGATCGCTGGCTACCGGTCCACCTGATACTGTGCCCGCCGATACTCTATCTTGACGTTCTGACCCTCGAAATAACCGGTCTCGCTAAGGCCTTGCCGGAACGCAGCGGTGAGGTTTGCATTCGTCTCAGAGGAGCCGATGTAGACAAATCCGACCACCGGGATCGCTTGCTGCTGCGCGGCCGCCGCGAGCGACCACGCCACCGCGCCACCCACAAGCGTGATGAACCCGCGCCTCTTCATTGATCGAACCGCATTCGACCCAACCAGCCAAGGCTCGCAGCATATCGAATCGGCAGCGATCAGTCAGCGGGGAGGTCTACTCGGAGTCCGCAGCACGTCAATAAGCGGAAATAGTCCGGCCTCTCAGGCATTTCCGGGTGGTGCCATGAACCGACATATGCGGTGCAGCAAAAATCGGCATAATCCCGCCGCTCAACCCGCTTGCCGCTCAGAACACCCTTTTCCTTGATGGCGGCGACAGCGGCCGTGCACCGTTATCCTTGTTATCGAACTGCAAACCCCAATGGTGCATGGGTACATGTCGCAGTAAACTCGTTTATGCTTTGGCCTCTCGTGCGAATATCCGGTCAATCTTGGTGGCCATGATGAAATCGTTCTCGTGCAGCCCCTTGATCTTTTTGGTCTGCAGAGAGACCGTGGCATTGCCCCAACCGAAACTGATGTTCGGATGATGGTTTTCAGCTTCCGCGAGTTCACCAATCTCCTGAACAAAGGTAAGTGCCTCTCGGAAATTGCGAAACCGGAAGCTCCGTTCGATGCGGCGAGCGTCCTCTTGTAGTTGCCAGGCTGGGGCCTGCGTATGAAAGAGCTCTGCTTGCTCGCGCGTGAGGGGAGGAATTCCCCCGCGACAGGGAGTGCAGGTTTTAATAACAAGAGTTTCGGTCATATTGCTTACCTCTCGTGCCAACCTTTGCCTGCACCAAAGCTGGCAAACCGCTAAAGTGACCTTGCGATCTCCGCAAGCCAGGCCATTGTAGAACCTGCGATCACCACCGCTGTGCACCCGGTTGAATCAATTGAGCCGATCTCTGTCCGTCACCCGGATGGTGCCCGGTGCA
>Ga0306921_10008992_pt1 | contig 10566 bp, 10 predicted proteins | sample sta12Cox44000080_FD_203760 | JGI IMG/M metagenome (GOLD analysis project Ga0306921, IMG submission 203760) | Lab enrichment of tropical soil microbial communities from Luquillo Experimental Forest, Puerto Rico - statoxic.12C.oxic.44.000.080 (v2)... | ecosystem: Environmental > Terrestrial >...
CCGCGCCCACCACGAAGAGAAAGATCAGCAACGGCCAGACGTTCGGCCAGATTTCGGCTGCGCCGTTTCCCTTGAGCAGGATGCCCCGCACAATGCGCAGGAAGTGCGTGTTGGGCAGCGTCTCCCCGAGCCACTGCGCCCATTTCGGCATGCCGCGGAAAGGAAAGGCAAAGCCCGAGAGCAGGATCGAGGGCAGCAGGAAGAACACCGCCGTCTGCATCGCCTCGAGCTGACTCTTGGCAATCGTCGAGAAGGTGAACCCAAGCGCCAGATTGGCAGCGATGAAAAGGCCGGCAACCAACATCAGCAAAGCGAGCGAGCCGATGATCGGCACGTGGAAGATGTAGCGCGCGCCCAAGAGCACGAGCGTGACCTGAACATAGCCGACCATCACATAGGGAATGATCTTCCCTACCATCACTTCGAGAGGATGCGCCGGCATGGCGAGCAGATTCTCGAACGTGCCACGCTCGTGCTCTCGCGTCATCGCGATTGCGGTCACCATGACCATCGTCATGGTCAGGATGACGGCTATCAGCCCGGGGACGATGTTGTACTGGGTGTTCACTTCCGGATTGTAGCGTCGCTGGACGAGCGTGACGAAGGCCGGGTTGGGCACCCGGTTCGCGAGCGGGCCGACGAGATCATCGCGCAGGGCCGAGGTCGCGAGCTCCGATAACGAGGCAATTGCGTTGGAAGCCGCGGCCGGATCGGTCGCGTCGGCCTGGATCAGGAGCTCGGGCGATTGGCCCCGGATGAGGTCGCGCGCGAAGTTGACCGGTATGGTGACGACGAAGATGACGTCGCCCTCGTCCAGCATTCGCTCGGCTTCCTGAGGCGTCCTGGCCGTCGCAACGAAATCGAAATACTCGGAATTCTTCAGCGCCGCTTCGATCGAGCGCGCATACCTGCTGTCGTCCGCGATGTGCAGGGCGGTTGGAAGATGCTTCGGATCCGAGTTGATCGCGAAGCCGAACATGAGAAGCTGAAGGATGGGCACGCCGACCATCACCGCGAAGGTCGACCGGTCGCGGCGCATCTGGATGAATTCCTTGATCAGGATGGCGATCATCCGCCGGAAGGAAAAACCGAATCTCATTGCGCCTTCCCCGTCGGACCCTGGAGATAGATGAACACGTCTTCGAGGCTTGGCGTGGCTTCATGGACTTCGACGTCGGGCCGCTTCTTCAGGGAGGCGAGAGTCGTTTCAAGGAGCGCGCGGTCGTGACCGCTGACATGCAGCGCGGCGCCGAAGAAGGCGACATGCTCGACGCCGGGCTTGCCGTCGAGATCGGGCAGGAAGCGGCGGACATCGCGGCCCTCGACCAGGAAGGTGACGAGTCCCGACTGCTTGATGACTTCGCCAACCGTGCCCCGCGTGATGATCTTGCCGTAGCTGATGTAAACGATACGGTCGCAGCGCTCGGCTTCATCCATGTAATGGGTGCTGACGAGGACGGTCAGTCCACGCTGGCTCAAGCGATGGATCTCCTCCCAGAACTCGCGCCGAGCCTGCGGATCGACACCGGCGGTCGGTTCGTCGAGGAGGAGCAGCCGCGGGTCGTGCAGCATGCAGGCGGCGAGCGCCAGGCGCTGCTTCCAGCCCCCTGAGAGCTCGCGGGCGAGCTGTCGCTGCCGGTCCGTCAGCCCTAGCCGCGCGAGCGTCTCGTCGACCCTCCGCTTACGATCGCGAATGCCATAGAGGCGTGCGACGAATTCGAGATTCTCCCGGATCGACAGATCTTCCCAGAAGCTGAAGCGCTGGGTCATGTAGCCGACCTCGCGCTTGATCGCCTCGGGCTCTTTCACCACGTCGTGACCGAGACAAGTGCCTTGCCCCGCGTCCGGTTTGAGCAATCCGCAGAGCATGCGAATGGTCGTGGTCTTGCCGCTGCCGTTCGGCCCTAGAAATCCCCATACCTGTCCTTCGGGCACGGCGATGTCGACGTGATCGACGGCGACCTTCGGGCCGAATTGCTTGGTCAGGCCGTGCACGTCGATTGCGAGTTCGCTCATCGCTTCCCGCCTTCCGCGGGGGCTGGGGCAGCTTCCACGGGCCACACTTCCACCGGCACGCCCGGGCGCGAGGGCAGAGAGCCGTCGCTGACGCGCGCTTCGACTTTGAACACCAGCCGCTCGCGGTTGCCGATGCTGTAGATCACCGGCGGCGTGAATTCGGCCTGGGCGGAGATGAAGCTGATGGTGGCAACGAGGTCGGTCGGGCAGCCGTCGCAGCTCACATGAACGCGCTCGCCGAGGGTACGTTTGGCGATTTCCACTTCCGGCACCCAGAAGCGCACGAAGACATTCGCCGCCGGCAGCACGGAGACGACCGGCACGCCGGCATTGGCATACTCGCCCTGGCGGAAGTAAACGTCCTGGACCTGCCCTGATACGAGCGCGACCACCGAGCGTTGCGAGAGGTTGAACTCCGCGGTCATCAGGTTTGCCTTCGCTTGTCCCGCCTGAGCATTGGCCTGACGCCGGGCCGCCTCGGCCTGACTCTGAAGCGCGCCCGTTTGATTGCGCCGCGCCCGCGCGCTATCGAACGCCGCCTGCGCGGATTCGAGATCACGCCGTGGGCTGGCGCCGCTCTGAACCAGCATTTGCTGGCGCTGAAGCTCCTTCTGGCTGCGCTCGAGATCGGATTCGACGTCGGCCTGCTGCGCCTTCGCCTGCGCGATCTGGGCGTCTGCCTGGCTGGCCTGCTCTTGGGCCGCCGCGATCGCCTGAAGCGCATTGTCGCGCGCGGCGATCTCGCGGACCGCGTCGAGCGTGAACAAAGCTTGGCCCACTTTCACGTGCGCGCCGCGAACGACCTCGATGCTGGTGAGCCAGCCGGCTTGCGGCGGAGCGATGAGCGCCGTCTCGCCTTCGATGTAGCCGAGCCAATGGCCATTGTCGTTCCGCTCGCACCCGGCCAAGAGCAAAAGAAGAATCAGTGCGGGAAGGAGGCGCTTCATGCGGCAGCCTCCTTTTTCAGCCCGCGCAGCAGAGTCGCGATGTGCGCTTCGACGAACCCCGCATAGTCGTAGGGTGCCGGATCCAGCTGCGCGAAGGTCGTGCGCCAGATCGCGGCGAGGAGGAGTGGCGCAACGCAAAGCCGCACCGCATGCTCGATAGGGATGTCGCGGAACTCGCCGCGGGCGATGCCCCTTGTGATTACCGCGGCAAAGACCTGCATTCCCCGCGCAATCAGCTCCTCGCGATAGATCCGCGCCAGATCGGGAAAGTTTCCCGCTTCGGCGATGACCATCTTGGGGATCACCACGCGATTGCTCGTCGAAACGAACTTGCCGAGCACGCGAAGGATCTGCGCCAGCAGCGGCGCGGCGGCCCCGTCATGCCCCCGCACGATCTCTGCCGCCTCGTTCAGCCGGGGGACCAGCATCTCGCGCACCAGCGCGCGGAACACCGCTTCCTTGCTTTCGAAGTAGAGATAGATCGTCCCCTTGGACACGTGCGCGCGCGTCGCAATGTCCGTCATCCGCGAAGCCGCGAAACCCTTTTCGGCAAAGACGGCAAGCGCCGCCTCCAGGATCTCGCCGGGCCGCGCCTCCTTGCGCCTACGCCAACGGGCGGATTCGGCCTCTTTGGGCCGGATAGGCAGCTTCGACCTGGGTTTTCTGGCCACGGGAGCCGTCCAAGTAAGTAACTGACCGGTTAGTTATATATTCTCCAGTCTCCCTTTACAAGCCCTGAGTTAAAACGTCCCACGCCATGAGTTGGCCAACCGCTTGAGCATGAAGGCATGAAGAGCCGCGCGTCGCCCGCGTCCCTATTCGTCTCAATGGTCGCCCTGGCTTTGCTGGCCGCGCTCGCGCTGTCCGGTTGCGCGTCGTCCTTGGGGTCGACTTACCGGCCAAAGGGAGGCGGCAGGATCGGTTACAGCGATGAGCAACTCGCCCCCAACCGCTTCCGCGTGAGTTTTGCCGGGCCGGCCGGGGGGAAGCTCGTCGACGTCGAGGACCTGCTGCTCCGCCGTGCGGCGGAAATCACGATCAGGGCCGGCTACACGCATTTCGTTTTCGAAAGGAAACGGACCGAAGCAAACGTTTCCGGCCACCGCGCGGGGGAGAACTGGAATCCGGATCACGGCCTGTTGTTCGACTGTGGCCCCAATGGACCGCGGAACGAGTCCACCATCGACCAAGTCAGCCAGGGTTTTTGTCCGTCGACGCCCATTATTCAGTACACGGCGACCTCAGAGATCGTCGTCATGAAACCCGAGGAGGCGTCGCGGAATCCGCTTGCGCTAGCCGCACGCGAGATCCTTGCGCGACTCGCGCCGTCGGAATTGTCCGGCGAGATGGCCGCGTCGTGATCAGCCGGTGGACACGATGAACCGGTGGCTTGCCGCACTCCTCTTGGGCGGCATCGCAGCCGGAGCCGCTGGATTCTACTTCAGCAATCCCAGCCGCCTTGCCGCGATGTTCAACGTGGTCAGCGACAGGGGGCGCATCGTCCCCGGTTTCGTCGGGATGGCGAATTTCGGACACTGGCGGCTGATCTGCGTGCGAGGGCCGGCGCCGCTCAAGCGGTTGATCGCCGCTTCGCCGGCGGCCAACAAGAACGCCCAACAGACCGGAAACGCGTGCCGGGTGAATCAGGAAATTCGGGCCCCTGGAGCGCCGCAGGACTCCGAGGTCCTCGCGGCTGCCAATTTCGGCCTCCTCGGTGCGAAGCGCACGCCGGCGCTCATGCTTCGCCTGCCCCCGACCGCCGAAACGGGCGATCCCGTCCGGCTGCGTGTCGACGATGGAGATATCGTCACAACGATGGTCCGCGAATGCGCCGATGGCGAGTGTCTCGCGGCGGGTTCGCTCAGCGCCGCGGAGTGGGACAAGCTCTCGCAGGCGAGAACGCTGCAGATCGCGTTCCCTGCGGCAGGTAAACAGGCGGTGCTGCTTGATCTTCCGGTTGATGGTTTGCGCGACGCAATCGCGGCAATGGACCGCGCGCAAATTCCCGCGACCAACTGAACGGCCGCGCTTTCCACCCCGGAAAAATCATGGTCTATGCTCGGCAAACCGATTCGAGGGCGGATCGCTGATGGGAGTGGCCGACGCGGTAAACCGCGAGGCAGTTTTTATCGCCGCCGTGGCGCGCACGCTGCTGCTGACGCGGCATGTTCATCCGGACGCGAAAATCACCATCGCCGATAGCATCGAACGCTGGGCGCGCGAACGCCCGCAGAGTCCGGCCATCCTTCATGAAGATCGCGTCGTCAGCTACGGCGAGCTCGATCAGGGCGCCAACCGCTACGCGCGCTGGGCGTATCAGCTCGGTCTTCGCAAGGGCGACGTGGTCTCGCTCCTGATGGAGAACCGGCCGGAATACGTCATGGCGTGGCTCGGGCTGATCAAGAACGGCTGCGTTGGTGCGCTCATCAACACGCATTTGACCGGCCAGCCGCTGGCGCACTCGCTCGCCATCGCGGGCGCGAAGCACCTGATCTTGGGCGGGGAGCTGGCCGGCACTTATGCCACTGCGCTAGCGGCGCTCGATTCGCATCCGACGCTCTGGGTTACCGGCGGCCCGCGAGCCGGTTGCGAAGACCTCGACGCGGCTTTGTGCGCGCAGGCGCCGGGCGAGCTCGGATCGCACTCGCGCGACGACATCTTCTGCCGCGACAAGGCGCTTTACATCTACACCTCCGGCACGACGGGACTGCCGAAGGCGGCCAACATCAGTCATATGCGCATGCTCCACATCATGAGCGCGTTCCAAGCCGCGGTGAACGCCTCGGCGGAAGACCGGATGTACGACGTGCTGCCGCTGTACCACTCCTCGGGAGGACTGGCCGCGCTCGGCCCGCCATTCCTTTCCGGCGGATCGCTCGTCGTGAAGAACAAGTTCTCCGCGACCGAATTCTGGGATGACTGCGCGCGCTATCGTCCGACCGTGTTCCAATATATCGGCGAACTCTGCCGGTACCTTCTGAACACGCCCCCGCACGCGCGGGAGCGCGACCACAATCTGAAGGTCGCGATCGGCAACGGCTTGCGGCCGGAAATCTGGCCGCGCTTCCAGGCGCGCTTTCGTATCCCCCATATCATGGAGTTCTACGGCGCGACCGAAGGGAACGTCGGCATGATCAATTACGATGGTCATGTCGGCGCGATCGGCCGCATTCCCTGGTATGCGCGCACGATCCAGAAGGTTCGCCTCATTCGATACGACCTGGAAAAGGGCGTGCCGCTTCGCGGCGCCAATGGCTTCTGCTCGGAGACCGACAACGGCGAGGTCGGCGAGGCGGTGGGCAAGATCGATCCCAACGATCCGCGCCTGCGGTTCGACGGCTATACGCGCAAAGAAGACACCGAGAAGAAGATCCTGCACAACACATTTGCCAAGGGCGACGCCTGGTTCCGAACCGGCGATCTGATGCGGCGTGATAAGCACGGCTATTTCTATTTCGTCGACCGCACCGGCGACACCTTCCGGTGGAAGGGCGAGAATGTCGCCACCTCCGAAGTCTCCGAGGCTCTCTCGGTCTTCCCCGGCATTCTCGAAGCCAATGTCTATGGCGTCGACGTGCCGGGCGGCGAAGGCAAGGCCGGCATGGCCGCGCTTGTTACCGATCCGACGTTCGACCTCGACGTCTTCGCCAAGTATCTCGAGAAAAATCTGCCGTTCTTTGCGCGACCGGTCTTCTTGCGCTTTCAGCAGCAGATCGAAACCACGAGCACCTTCAAGCAGCGCAAGATCGAGCTTCAGAAGGAAGGTTTCGACCCGGCGCTCACCTCCGACCCGATCTACCTGCGCGACACGACGGGCCGCTACACGAAGCTCACGCCCGCACTCTACGACGAGGTCTGCAACGGTCGGGTGAAGGTATAGCGGCCGGCCCCGGCTAATCGAAATCCTTGGCCAATTCTGCGCGCACTTCGGGTGTCACCATGGCCATGTGGCCGTAACTGGGATGGGTGAGTCCGAGGATCACGGTCGCCTTGGGATCCTTGAAGGCGGCAATCTGCTCCGGCGTGAACGAGAACCGCACCCAATGAACCGATGACGTTTTTCCATCTTCGCTCGTGCGGTCCTGATAGTCGGTCGGCGTTGCCGCAATTCGCGCGCTGCCCACCGCCAGGTAGACGCTTTCCTCGATCCCCGCGAGCTTCGTCAGCGTCGCGAGACGGCGCTGCGGCTCGTCGATCTCGATCATCAAGGTCGCGATCAGTTCCAACCCTTGAGGGATCAGCGGGTTGTAGGCTTCGAGTTCGCCCGCGATTTGTTCCTTGCCGCCCTTCTCGATGTGCAGCATTTCGTGCACTTGGGCCAGCATGGTGTCGTAGTTCTCGAAATAGAAAGTCGCGTAAGGGCCGACTTCGACCCGCCGGTTGCGCTTCACCGGGATGAGCGCGCGCCGCCTGTCGGTCCGCTCGCGCGCATAGGTCTCCGCCGGAAGGATGTCGGATTCGACGATGCGGTGCGCGGATTTCGACATGGCGGGCTCCCTTCACATGAGCGCGTAGGCGCGGGCGAAGATCTCGATCGGGTGTTCGGGTTTGGTGGTCTGAAGCGGTGCCCCGTCTTTGTCCGCCATCTCTCTCGCCCCCTGCAGTATGTGCTTTGCCGCCAATGGACAGTCGGAGGCGATGTACCCGCGCTTCTGGCTCACCACCTGGCGCATCACCGGCCGTCCGACTTTCATTGCGACATCATGGGTCTCCTTCATGACGCCGAAGGTACCGCCGTGACCGGCGCAGCGCTCGATAACCTCGACGGGCGTGTCGGGAATGAGCCGCAAGAGCTCCGCCGCCTTCGAGCCCATGTTCTGGGCTCGCGCATGGCAGGCCATGTGCACGCTCACGCCTTCCGGCATCGGTTTCAGCCCCTCGGGAAGGCCAAATTCCCTGGAGATGTCGATGACGTATTCGTCGATGTCGTAGGTCGCCTCCGAGACACGCTTCACGTGCTCGTTCTCAGGCACGATCAGCGGCCACTCGAATTTCAGCATCAGACCGCAGGACGCCATGAGGGTCACGATGTCGTAGCCCTGATCGATCAGGGCACAAAGTTCCTTGGCGACTTTCGCCGCCTGCTCCGCGACGCGGCCAAGCTCGGCCTGTTCCAAGAGCGGCATCCCGCAGCAACCAGGATAGGCGGCTTTCGTCTCGACACCCACGTGGTTCAGCACCGCCCGTGCGGCGAGGCCGGTCGTGGGCTTGTTGTAGTTCACAAAGCAAGTGGCAAAGAGCGCACACTTCTTCCTGCCGAAAGCGGGCGCGGCTTTGTTCGGCGCGATGGGCGAGCGCTTGTCCTCGGTCAGGAAGGTACGGCTCGCAAATTTGGGCAACTCGGCATGCACGTCTATGCCAAGCATCTTTTCCATTGCCGGCCGCGTCAGCCTGTTGTCCTTGGCCGACACCCAGTTCGCAATCGGCGCCACAGGGCCCACAATCCGCCCGTTCCGGTCCATCTCCGCCAATTGGCGCGCGGTAAAACTTGTCTTGCCCGTGCGCTCCTCGACCGCGCGGTGGCGCAAGAGTAGATGGGGAAAGTCCACCTGCCAGGGATGCGGCGGGACATAGGGGCACTTGGTCATGAAGCACATGTCGCACAGGGTGCAGGCTTCGGTGACCTTGGAAAAATCTTCCGTCTTGACGCCGTTGACGTCTTCGCTGGGGCTGTTGTCGATCAGATCGAACAGCCGCGGAAAGGAATCACAGAGATTGAAGCAGCGCCGGCAGCCGTGGCAGATGTCGAAGACACGCCGCATCTCCACTTCAAGCTTTTTGGGATCGTAGAAGTCCTCGCTCTGCCAATCGATTGGATGGCGGGTCGGGGCTTCCAGGCTGCCTTCGCGCGACATCAGGTATCAGGGATCGGGTATCAGGTATCAGGGATCGGGTATCAGGTATCAGGCTTAAGAAGGTGGAACCGAGGGATCAGACTTTCGCAGATCTGATCCCTGATCCCTGATTTCCTGATACCTGGTCACTTTCCGAGCGTATCCAGCGCCTTCTGGAAGCGCCCAGCGTGGCTCTTCTCGGCCTTGGCCAGTGTCTCGAACCAGTCGGCGATCTCGTCGAAACCCTCCGAGCGCGCGGTCCGGGCCATGCCGGGATACATGTCCGTGTATTCGTGCGTCTCGCCGGCGATCGCGGAGGCGAGGTTCTTGTCCGTCGAGCCGATCGGCTTTCCGGTAGCCGGGTCGCCGACAACTTCGAGGAACTCGAGATGGCCGTGCGCGTGCCCGGTTTCGCCCTCGGCCGTCGAGCGGAACACTGCGGATACGTCGTTGTAACCTTCGACGTCCGCCTTCTGCGCGAAATAAAGATACCGGCGGTTGGCCTGTGATTCGCCCGCAAAGGCGTCTTTGAGATTGTTTTCGGTCTTCGACCCCTTCAGCTGTGCCATGGCAGTCTCCTTGCTTCACCTTTGAAAATCCGCAGCCCGGGCGTTGGCCCCGGCTATAAGCGCGAGGGTGCCAAGACCGACCAGCCGAGTCAATAGTTTAGAATAATTCTAAAGAAGAATTTTCTACCGCCGTCTCAGGCGCACGATGACGTCGACGCGTTCGATTTTGGCGCCCTGCGGCGGGGTGGGCAGCTTGCCCACTTCGATCGCGTCCCCGTCGATGTCGAGAAGGCTTCCGTCGTCTTCACAGTAGAAGTGATGGTGCTTTCCCGTATTCGTGTCGAAATAGGTGCGGGTGCCGTCGACCGTGACTTCCCGCAGGAGCCCGGCAGCGGTGAATTGGTGCATGGTGTTGTAGACGGTCGCGAGCGAGACCGCGACGCCGGCGGCCACCGCTTCCTCGTGCAGTTGTTCGGCAGTCGCATGGCGATCACCGTGCCCGAAGAGGAGACCAGCGAGCGCGAGCCGCTGCTTCGTCGGGCGCAAGCCCACCCGGCGCAGCCTTTCGATTTGGTTTGTGACAGTCCTCTGGACCATCGTTCCCGATTGCCGTTAACGATCCGGCCGGATTGCCAAATCGTGAGCCCGCACTTGCACCAGACGGGTACAAGCCCCATCCTAGCACTCAGGGCGGCAGACGGCCAGACTTATTAGAAACATTCTAATCTGGTTGTCGATTTGTAAGGACGGGTACCGCGAAAGTGGGCCCGGCGGGAGACGTGGACAAACAAGTGCGCAAGGCCTCTTTCGATCTTCAAGCGCTCTTAGCCTGCGCGCGAGGAGAGCTGTTTGGGCCTGGAAATGCCAAGCTGCCCCTGCCGCCGCTGCTGATGTTCGACCGCATCGTGCACATCTGCGACGTGGGAGGATTGTTCGGCAAAGGCGAGCTGAAAGCCGAATTCGATATCAAGCCCGACCTCTGGTTCTTCAAGAGTCACTTCAGGGATGACCCGGTGATGCCCGGCTGCCTCGGTCTTGATGCCATGTGGCAACTGGTCGGGTTCTTCCTCGGATGGCTCGGCGGGCTCGGAAAGGGGCGCGCGCTTGGCGTGGGTGAGGTCAAATTCATCGGCGAGGTTCTTCCGTCCGCCCGCATGGTCAGCTACGCCATTGATCTGAAACGCGTGGCCATGCGGAAATTCACGCTCGGCATTGCCGACGGCGTGATGAAGGTTGACGGCAAGCCCATTTACGAGGCCA
>Ga0306921_10008999_pt1 | contig 10562 bp, 7 predicted proteins | sample sta12Cox44000080_FD_203760 | JGI IMG/M metagenome (GOLD analysis project Ga0306921, IMG submission 203760) | Lab enrichment of tropical soil microbial communities from Luquillo Experimental Forest, Puerto Rico - statoxic.12C.oxic.44.000.080 (v2)... | ecosystem: Environmental > Terrestrial > Soil...
CCGGCTTCCCGTTTTTCTTGGCTGGCGTGAACTTCCATGTTTTCACGGTGTTAACCGCGCTGTCCTGAAACGCCTCATTCGACGCGCGCAGCACATGCACCAGCTCGACGTGGCCTTTCGTATTGATTCCAATCAACATAACCACTACGCCCCGGGGCTCGGCATCGACCGGAATCTTCGGGTACTCCGGATCGGGCGAGTGTGTAGCCTTGGGCGGCTGAACGCCCTTGGTCACCTTCTCGTAGCCGGCGAAAGCTGCGTCGTCGGGAACAGGGGAAGATGAGGTGGCGGAAATCTTTGACGACGAATCGCCCGATTGTGCTGAAACGAAAGGCGTTAGAGCTAGCGTGATGACCGCGAGTGCGATCCGGATGTGAGTCCGCATGAAGTTCCTGAGAATTGAAAACGAGGTACCGTTATCTTACCGGCGAGGGCTGCATTCAGAAAGTGCAATGGGACGAAAGGAGAGCTTTAGTGCAAACTGTAGCCGACCTCGACCTCCATTTGCACTGCCACAGGTTTGCCGTCTTTGGTGGCGGGAGTGAATCTCCACTTGTTGATAGCCTCTACTGCATTCTGGTCAAGACCCGGCTCGAGCGGCTTCACGACGCGGACTGCGTCCACGACTCCGGTGGCATTGATCGCCACCGCCAACTGAACGGTGCCCTGGATCTTTGCCTTTCGCGCGGATTCTGAGTATTCGGGGTCAGGTGTATAGATCGCACGCGCCATTTTCACACCGCTTCCCGGCGGCAGATAAACACACGTGTCGAACCATGCGACTTCGCCAGTACGTGGCCAGGGGCACGCGGTATTCGTCGGAGAGACTCGATTTGCCGTCTGGCTCTGAGCAAGGGCTGCGGTCGCGAGAAGCAATCCGCAAAAGGTGCCAAGTGGGAACCGACGCTTCATCGTGGCACCTCCAACAAGCGTGACGACGATGGCCAACATTTTAATCCGATCGCCTTGGGGCCCGCGTCCCACCCACGGCAACGAAAACTCTCCGTATCCGAAGCCTGCCCCGAGGTGAGAAGGCTCGCTTTTCGGTCTTCGCTACGCCATGACGGTTCCGCACGAATTTTCGACGGAGCGAGGTAGAAGGCTGTCCTCCGCGGTGAAATCGGGCCGCACGGAATGCGGTAAACTGAGGTTTCTGAGACACTCTCCCGCCCGCTGTCCCCACGCCGGAAAGGACCTGAAGTTTTGAGCAAGAGCCTACGCAATATTGCCATCATCGCGCACGTCGACCACGGCAAGACCACGCTGGTCGACGCCATGCTAAACCAGAGCGGCATCTGGCGCGCCAACGAGCAGCATGTCGAGCGTGTGATGGACTCGAACGAGTTGGAACGCGAGCGCGGCATCACCATCCTCGCCAAGAACACGGCCATCTTTTATCAAGACATCAAGATCAATATTGTCGACACCCCCGGCCACAGCGACTTCGGCGGCGAAGTCGAGCGCGCGCTGAAGATGGTCGACGGCGTGATGCTGCTGGTCGACGCCTCCGAAGGCCCGCTGCCGCAGACGCGCTACGTCCTGAGCAAGGCACTCGAAGCCAAGCTGCCACCAATCCTGGTAATCAACAAGATCGATCGTCCCGACGCGCGCTCGCAGGAAGTCCTGAACGAGGTCTACGACCTGTTCATCGACCTCGACGCCGGCGAGGATCAGCTGGAATTTCCTGTGCTCTACACCAACGCCAAGGCCGGCACCGCGACCACCGACATTGAGAAGCCCGGCGAGAATTTGCAGCCGCTGTTCGACGCTATCGTTAAGACAATCCCCCCGCCGCAGGGCGACGCCGCAGGGCCGTTGCAAGTCCTTGTCGCCAACCTCGACTACAGCGACTACCTCGGACGCCTCGCCATCGCCCGCGTGTTCAACGGCACGCTGGAGACTGGCGAGGACGTCGCCATCGCCAAGCGCGACGGCTCACTGCAACCGACCAAAATCACCAAGTTGTTTTCGTTCTCCGGTCTGAAGCGTATCGACATTGACGAGACCGAACTGGGTGACATCGTCGCCGTGGCGGGCGTGGAGGGCATCAATATCGGCGAGACGATCACCAACGTCGAGAACCCGGCCCCGCTGCCGGTCATCACCATCGACGAGCCGACGATCGCGATGCAGTTCGTGGTGAACACTTCGCCGTTTGCCGGACGCGAAGGCCAGTACGTGACCTCACGCAACCTGCGCGAGCGCCTGGAAAAAGAACTGCTCACCAACGTCTCGCTGCGTGTGGAAGACACCGACTCAACCGACTCCTTCAAGGTGATGGGCCGCGGCGAGCTGCAACTGGCGATCCTGATCGAGATGATGCGGCGCGAAGGCTTCGAGCTCGCGGTTGGCAAACCCGAGATTGTCACCAAACAGATCGACGGCAAGCTGATGGAGCCGGTCGAGCGATTGACCATCGATGTGCCCGACACGTTCGTCGGCGTAGTGATCGAGAAGCTCGGCACGCGCAAGGCACAGATGCAGAAGATGCACAACCACGGCTACGGGCGCGTTCGCATGGAGTTCACCGTTCCCAGCCGTGGGCTCATCGGACTGCGCAGCGAGATGCTCACTGACACGCGCGGCACGGTAGTGATGAACTCGCTGTTCGAAGGCTACACCGAGTGGCAGGGCGAGATTCCGCATCGCGTGACGGGCGCTGTGGTCGCCGATCGCGCCGGCACAACCACCGCCTACGCGCTCTATGGATTGCAGGAGCGCGGCGAGCTGTTCGTGGGGCCGGGCATTGAAGTGTATGAGGGCATGGTCGTCGGCGAGAACGCACGCGACAACGATCTCGACGTCAACATCGTGCGCGAAAAGAAGCTGACCAACATGCGTTCGTCGACGGCGGACGAAGCGATCCGTCTGGTGCCATTCAAGAACCTTAATCTCGAGCAGGCGATCGAGTTCATCTCCAACGATGAGCTGGTAGAGGTGACGCCCAAGTCGCTGCGCCTGCGGAAGAAGATCCTCGAGGCCAACAGACGTCCTCGTCGCAACGCCCAGCCGGCCGGGGTGGAGGCAGACTGATTTGTCGAGGTATTACCAATTACGTTGCCCGCGCAGCCTCCAGCCCAAGCATATCTGCAAATTCGTCGAAGGTTTCGGCACAACGGACCCAGGTGTTACGTTGCCCGCGTTTCCGCCATAGCGGGCGAATGACCGCGGGGTCGTCGCGATCGGCTCGATAATCGAGGGCTACAACAGTATCCGAGCCTAGGCCGAAGTCGGCGATGATGATGGTCAACTCAGGCGAGATTTCCTCCAACGCTGCAAATTACAACCAAAAGCGATCCGGTATTTCGCCCAACTCTTCCGCGAGAGTGACGAACGGCGGTGGATCAAGATGAGCGTATGCTCCTCGGGAGCGAAAAGATGAACACGCTCCAGCGGGACGATCGGAGATAGGTTCTGCCGAGTAGCCTCCTTAGGGGTGCCGAGCCGCATGCCAGAATCGATTAATGCAAGCAGTCGTGGCGGAAGTTTTAAGCCCTCGTCCATCCCGGCACTCACGACACCACCCTGCTGCGGCTGCTCATTTCGGTTCCGCCGGGTACTGCTGAAGCATCTTCTCCACCGCTGTATTCACCTGGTCGACAAGCTTCTCCTTCTTATCGCTGAGCTTCTGCTTCGCGATACCGCGCCACACCAGCTCCTTCTTATTGGCGTCGATGAGGTCGATCACAAGCGTGCCTTTCGGAATAACAACCGTAGTGACGGTTCCGGGAACATTGTGCCAGAGGGTGATGCCGGAGTTGATAGGAGGAATGTATCCACCATAAATCGGGTCGTGGTAATGAGCGGTCATATCAGTGTCGACGGCGCCGTACAGCTGTACGTAGAGATCGGGATTGCTGGCGACCTTGGTCAGCCCGCGCTTGCCCAGGTCGTCCTGTACCGCAGCCTGCACCGCAATACGCAGCATCGGCCGCGGCGAATTGTCCACGGGATCGATCGCGTAGGTCTTAAACCTCGAGAAATCCACGGTCTTGTCGTATTCGACGGTGACTTTCTGCGCGTGCGCGGCGGTGCCTGCGAGGACGAGCGGTACAACCAGAAGAAAAACGCGACGAGCGAACGATTGCATCAGGACTCCGGGTGAACGCGTGAATGAGCTTGGGTTACAGGAATTAGAACACACTGCCCGAACTGGCCTACAATTCGAGTGTCATCGCCATCGGAGCAAGAGCATGATGCACCGGCTGCTTATTCCCCTCGCACTGATATTGGCGGCCACCAATCTCTTCGGCCAAACCGAGGCTCAGGGTCCAAACCAAATACAAAAACGGAAACCTGAAGGCAACTGCACTGTCAGCGGACGAGTTATCAGCGCGGCCGATGGTTCACCACTACGCTCAGCGCGGGTGGGATTGGTACAGCGGGATGAGCGCAAGCATCCGCAGATCTACGGAGCAACGACAGATCATGAAGGACGTTTCGAGATTAAGGAGATTGTGGCCGGGCGTTACCTCTTTTTTGCAGCGCATTCCGGATATCTCGAACAGGAATACAAGGCCGCGAAGTCTGGAGTAGGAGAAGGCGCAATCCTCTCACTGATCTCTGGACAGGAAGTAACAGACGTGGTGTTTCGGCTAGTGCGAGCGGCCATCATTACCGGCAGGGTGGTAGATGATACCGGGGAGCCGATGACCGGAGTCCACGTCTCGGTGCTGCGTAATCCCACGGAAGACGAGAAGGAAGACATGGGTCCGAACGCAAAGAAGAGCGAGTTACAGTCGGTTTCGGAGGGCGAGACCGACGATCGTGGCGAGTATCGGATTTTTGGCCTCGATGCCGGGGACTACTACGTGAAGGCCTCGGAGACCGGCGAACCTCAGGGTCGGCGTTTGTTTGGAGAAAGCTCGTGGGTTATGGAGGAGCTTGGGAGCCTGTATGCTCCCCTCTACTACCCGGGTGTGTTGCAGTTGGCGCAGGCCCAAACTGTGCCCCTGCGGGCTGGCGACGAGTTGCAAGCGGACTTCTCCATGCGCCGAATCAAGACCGTTGAAGTTACTGGCCGCGTCATAGGTGTTGACGGGTCTCCCACAAACCGAGCCTTCGTAAATCTAATGGCGGCTGACGAATCCGACTACGGCGGGCAGATGTTCAAGAATACGGACGACAAAGGGGAGTTCACTTTCAAGGGAGTCTCGCCCGGAAGTTATGTGCTATCGGTTCAACAGCATGACCCGGACGTGCGCTATAGCGCGCGGCGAAAGGTGGAGGTGGGGGAAGAAAAGGTGGACTCGATCGTCATCGCATTAGGACGTGGAGCTACGATTCGCGGGCGGGTTGTGGCATCTGGAAGCGGTGCTGGTACATTCGGTCGGGTCTATGTGGGGCTGGACACCACGTCGGAAAGTGACACCGCAACCCCAACGGGCGCGCAGGTTAAGAAAGACGGTAGCTTCGAGTTCACTGGAGTAAGCGACGGGAGCTACGCCTTTCATGCCCGTGTTCTTGAGCCCGGGTGGTTCGTGAAATCGGCACACTTGGGCAACGAAGACGTATTGGAGAAAGCCCTGCAAGTCGAGAACGGCGCGGTGTCGGGAAGCCTCGAAGTCGTAATCAGCTCTGGCATCGCGCAACTTGAGGGCACCGTTACGGACAACGATCAGAAGCAGCCGCTGGCCGGTGTGCAAGTTAGAGTTCGACCCGATCCGCCCAGCGAGTTCAACCGCTACCCCTGGAATCAGGCAAGCACCGACCAGAACGGCCACTACGTCATCAAAGACGTCCCTCCTGGCAAGTACAAGGTGACCGCCAGGATTCCTTCGCCCGGCGAAGGTGCCCCCCCGATTAAGTCCGACCCCGTGGCCGTGACGCTCGGCGAGCGCGAGCACCAAACCGTCGACATCAAGCTGGCTGTCGCGAAGAGCGAGTGAACCCTTGCTAGTCTCCGTATTTTATATCGGATTCGAAAGGGCCCGGCTTCAGCCCTGCCGTAAGACGTTAAAAACACGATGGGCTTTAGCCCTGAGGAAACTCGAATTCTTCCGAAACGTAACTGACACGGAATCGCTGAATCTTTTCCCCATTGAATTTCGTATCACGCAACGGGCGGCGGTGTGCGCGCACCGGCGCTTGCCTAACACTGCTAAACTAGAGGCATAGAGCCGCCCATAACGTGCGCCAATGACCGTTTCCGAAGCAATCCGCATCGCGTTGTTGTCTCTGTGGGCGAACAAGCTGCGTTCGATCCTGACGCTGCTCGGCGTGGTGATCGGCGTTTCGGCCGTCATCGCCGTGGTGACGTTCGTCAACGGTATCAACGGCTACGTCGCCGAAAAGGTTTTCAACCTTGGCGCTGACGTCTTCATCATCGGCAAGATGCCCAACGTCGTCACCGATCCGGATACGTTCATCGAAGCCAACAAGCGCAAAGACCTCACCATGGAGCACTATCAGGCCATCGTGGACGAGTGCTCGGCTTGCAAAGTGGTGGGCGCGGCCATTCGCAACTTCACCGGCAAGGTGGTGTACGCCACGGAGAACAGTACGGACACGATTGTCCGCGGTTGGACCCCAACCATGCAGCCGATCTACGACCTTGACGTTGTGATGGGGCGCCCGTTGAACGAGTCCGATGAAAACAATGCGTCGCCGGTGGTAATCATCGGGCAGGACATCCGCGAGAACCTGATGGCCGGCGTCGACCCGCTGGGCAAAGAGATCAAGGTCGACGGGCACGTATACACGGTCATCGGCGTCGGCAAGAAAGAAGGGAAGACGCTGGGGCAGAGCCGCGACAATTACGTAATCATGCCCATCAATACTTGGTTCAAGGCGTATGGCTCGCATAACAGTGTCAGCATCTGGGCAAAAGGTTTTGACGTTGGCGCGCCGATGGAGCAGGCTATCGACCAGTCGCGCGTGATTCTGCGGGCGCGACGCCACGATCTGTTGGGAGCAAAAGACAGCTTCGTCATCGAAACCAACAGCAGCTTCCTGTCGCTCTGGGCCGACCTGAGCGGAACGTTTTTCATCGTGATGGTCGTGATTGCGTCGATTTCGCTGATCGTCGGCGGCATCGTGATCATGAACATCATGCTGGTTTCGGTGACGGAGCGCACGCGCGAGATCGGCATTCGCAAAGCGCTCGGCGCCCGGCCGCGCGACGTGATGCGCCAGTTCCTGATTGAGTCAAGCACCATGGCGCTGATCGGGGGGCTGATCGGCGTGATCGGCGGTATCTCGATTGCCGAGGGCGTAACGGCCGCGATCGGCATGCCGTCGGCCATAAAGCTGTGGGCGATCTTCGCTGGACTGCTGGTGTCGGCGAGTGTTGGAATCTTCTTCGGCGTCTATCCTGCACGCAAGGCGGCGAAACTTGATCCCATCGTCGCGTTAAGGTTCGAATTGTGAGACGCGTGAAACAGCTCGCTGAAAGAGCGGCTTTTGGCAGAACCTCGCATCAGTGCACCTTACTGACTGCTGAAATAGTTGCTTTTGTACAGCTTTGTGTCAGGGCACGACTTCACCCCCCGCGTCAGGCTGAACTCGTTTCGACGAATGATTCCTATCCGGGCACGACTTCAGTCGTGTCGCTAAGGCCTTTATTTTGTCATCACGAGCGGTCCCGCATCGCGGGATTGCGAGGGATCTGCTTTTCTGCGCCTTCGAAAGTTTCGATTTTCGAACGGGTGGCGAGTCGGCGGCCTCGACCGTTTGCGACTTCAACTACGGACGATCAACAGGAGACGAAGCTAGTTGCTAGTTGCTAGTTGCTTATTTATGCGTCGTGGCGACTACAAAGAAATCCTTCGCATGGCGCTGGAGACCATCGCCAAGAACAAAATGCGCTCCGGTCTCACCGTGCTTGGCATCGTGATCGGCATCATGATGGTGATTCTCATTTCGTCGGTGGTGCGCGGGCTCAACTCGAATGTCGAAAACATGGTGAAAGACATGGGCTCAGACATTATCTTTGCTTTTCACATGGATGTATTCACCTTTGGCCGGCCGACCACCGAGATGCTGACTCGCAAAGAGCTGACGCTGGAAGACGCCATCGCCATGCGCGATCTGCCCCACGTGAAAGCCGTCACCGATGGTGTCCGCCTCCAATTGCCCCAATTCGGCACCGGTTCCTACTCGGTGAAGTACGAAGGCCGCAAGACCAAGAACACGATTCTCGACGGCGACCTGCCCGACACCATGAAGGTGTTTGACCTCAAACTCGACAAGGGGCGCTGGTTTACGGAAGTCGACAACGAGCATCGCAGTCCGGTGATCGTTCTGGGTTACGACACCGCCGAGAAGCTGTTCGAGAACGAAGAGCCGCTGGGGAAAGAAATCAATATCGAGGGCCAACTCTTTACTGTGATCGGTGTGCTTTCCAAGCGCAAGGCGGCCTTCGGCAACGGCTCCAATCCGGAAGACAACCTGGTGTATTTTCCGATTGCGACGTTGCACAAGCTGCATCCCGAACTGAAACAGCACTGGATCAGCGTGAAAGCCACGTCGCATGATGACATGCCCAAGGCAATGGACGAGATGCGCGCGCTGCTGCGGCGCCGCCGGCACCTGGCTCCGAACCAGCCCGACAATTTTGCGGTATTCAGCCAGGATGCGCTCAGCGACACCTGGAACCAGCTCACCGGTGGAATCTTCATCTTCATGTTCGCCGTGTCCAGTGTCGCGCTGATCGTGGGCGGCGTCGGAGTGATGAACATCATGCTGGTCTCGGTGACGGAGCGGACCCGCGAGATCGGCGTGCGCAAAGCCATCGGCGCGCGCAAACGCGACGTGCTGCTGCAGTTCACGCTGGAGGCGATCACCCTGACCGGCCTCGGCGGGATCATCGGCATCCTTATCGGCGGAATCCTGACCGCCATGGTGCCGCTGGCTTTCCCCTCCCTCCCGGCAAGCATGTCGGTGTCGTGGGTGCTGACGGCGACGGCCGTCTCCGTCGCGATCGGCCTGATTTTCGGCATCTACCCCGCATGGAAAGCCGCCAACCTCGATCCCATCGAGGCGCTCCGCTACGAATAGGCGCCTCCGCCTTCTGCTAATCTGATCAGTTTGTCATGCAAGTCACTCTCAGCGTGATTGCGGCGTTGTGTGCGCTACTGGCCCTTGCCGGCGCCGTGTATTTCGCGCTCTGCGTGTGGGCGGCGGCACGCTTTGGCCGTGAACCCAGCCACGCATCCTCCATCGATTTCGAGCCGCCCGTGAGCATTATGAAGTCGCTCAAAGGGCTCGATCCGCACATGTATGCCGGGTTTCGCAGCCACTGCCTGCTCGACTACGTTGAATACGAATTGCTCTTCGGAGTGAGCGATCCCAATGAGCCCGCTCTGGAACTCGTGACGCGGCTGCAACGCGAGTTTCCGAATAGACGAATACGCGTGGTGCAATGCCCGAAGAGCCTTGGCCTGAACGGCAAGGTTAGCACGCTGGCGCAGATGCTGCCCCAGGCGAAGTACGACCACATCCTGATCAATGACAGCGACATTGTTGCTCCCCCCGATTACTTGCGACGCGTGATGCGACCCTTCGCCGATGAGCGCGTAGGAATGGTGACGTCGCTCTATCGCGGCATGGCGGGAAAGACACTTCCGTCGAAGCTCGAAGCGCTGGGTCTGAGCACCGATTTCATGGGTGGAGTCCTGGTCGCCCGCGAGATGGAGAGCGGTGTTCGCTTCGCGCTAGGCGCGACCATGGCAACCACGAAGCGCGTGCTGCGTGAGATTGGCGGATTGGAGCCGCTCGTAGATTACCTCGGCGACGACTATGAGCTGGGAGCGCGCACGGCCGCCAAGGGATACAAGGTCGAGGTGTCTGACGTTGTGGTAGAGACCGCGCTGCCGAACTACACGTTCGCTGATTTCTGGCGTCACCAATTGCGCTGGGCCCGCAATGTGCGCGACCGTCGCCACGTGCAGTACTTCGGTCTGATTGTGACGTTCGGACTGGCGTGGGGAATCCTGGCGGTTCTCGCCGAGCCCCGCGCGTGGTGGACAGGGACGGCGCTGGCGATTGTCGCCTTGTCCCGCGTATTTGCGGCGCAGGCGATTGGACGCGGCGTGCTCCGCGATTCCTACGTCACGCGCTCCTTGTGGTTGCTGCCCCTGCGCGATTTCGTCGCCCTCGCGGTGTGGGTGACGAGTTTCGCTGGAAATGAAATTGAGTGGCGCGGCCTGAAGTTCAGGGTGCGTGACGGAAAGCTGGAGAAGGGTTAGTGGTTATTGGATTAGTTTAATTAATGCTGCAGCAAAGTCTGTTGTGGTTAAGCCCGTAGGCGACAGGAGTTTCTCAGAATCCGGAGCCGGCTTCGGCCGGCGGTACAAGACCCTCCGTCAGCTACACCAAAACCTAAACAGCTACAGACCAGTTTCATTCTTACTGACGCAGCCTTTTAGGCGGGTCTGGCAACTGAAAACTGACTCACGCTAGCTCACTTCTTCCCCGCCACCGCCTCCAGGCACCGACCGTACAGCTCCAGCAGATGCTTCGCATACTCGTCGGCGGCATTGGGAGACACACTTCCCTGAAAGCCCACACCCGCAGCCCCCGCTTTCCCATAACTCGTGGTAACCGCAATGAACTTCATCAGG
>Ga0306921_10009000_pt1 | contig 10562 bp, 6 predicted proteins | sample sta12Cox44000080_FD_203760 | JGI IMG/M metagenome (GOLD analysis project Ga0306921, IMG submission 203760) | Lab enrichment of tropical soil microbial communities from Luquillo Experimental Forest, Puerto Rico - statoxic.12C.oxic.44.000.080 (v2)... | ecosystem: Environmental > Terrestrial > Soil...
GACGCGGGCATGTGCGAGCTGCTCGCCCCCTACGCCGGGCACCGGTACCGGGCCGCCTGGCTGCTGGAGATGAGCGGCCAGGGGCCGCCCCGGCACGGCCCCCGCAACGCCCCCCGCGACTACCGGCACATGTAGCGGGCCTCGGACTGGCCTGCCCGCGCTGTGGCCTGCTCGATGCCGCGATCCGCGGGCATGGTGAGGAATTCGATCGGCCCGTGGAACCGGTGGCCGGACGGGCAGCAGATCTTCACGTTTTCGATGGGCCCGCCGGTCGAGCCCGTGGTGAACCGATCGCTCACCTCGGCGGGCAGGCCACACCGCTGTGTGCCGTCCTTGTCCAGGTAGGCCGGGCAGTCAAGGAACATCATCTGGCTCTCCGTGGTCGGGACCCGTTGGTGGTCGTCGCCTTGGGAGAACCACGATCGCCCGCATGGCGGTGTGACAACATCTGCCAGATGGCAGAGAAGTGGCAGGAATGCGTCAGCCGAGCCCGTGCTTGATGGCGGCCGCGGCCAGTTCGGCCCGGGTGCGCACGCCTAGTTTCGCGAACACGTGCAGCAGATGAGTCTTCACGGTCCCGCGCGAGATGAACAGCCGCTCGCCGATCGCGGGATTGGTCAGCCCGCCCGCGGCCAGCCGGACCACCTCCAGCTCCATCGGGGTGAGGCTGTCCCAGCCGAAGGACGGGCGCCGTCGTTCGCCGCGTGCACGGCGGGCATACGCGACCGCAGCGGGTCCGTCCAGCCGCTCCCCTTCCGCCGCGATACGGCGGAAATCCTCGCCGAGTCCGGCCACGGCACGTGCGCGGTCCCGTTCGGCCTCACCGGCGTACCAGCACCGCTGGCCCATACGCTCGTGCAGTGCCGTGGCCGCGGCCAGCAGCCGGGCACCTTCCGCGAAAGCGCCGGAGTCGATGGCAAGCCCACCGAGCAACTCCAGCGCGTCGGGTACCTCGGCCCACAGCCCGGCGTCGGTGATCTCGGCGAGTCCCGCGTGCGCCTGCCGTTCGGCGGCGACGCCGTCGTGCCGATCCAGCCGGGCCAGGAGCACGCGGCACGCCCCAGCCAGTGCCGAGCCCAATTGCTCGCACCCGGCCAGCGACCGCTCGGCAGCGGCCCGCGCCTCGGCGCGGTCACCGGCGCGCAAGGCGATAGCCGCGCCCAGCAGGATCATCCGGGCGCCATCGGGCGGATCGTTGCTCGTGAACAGAAGCTCGCCAAGGGAGCACAATGCAGTCGCCGCATGATCGATGTCGGCGGCGATCAGCCGAAGCGCGTCGAACATCGCCGCGCCCGCCTCCCCAAGCGGCAGGCCAGGGCGGTCCATGCCATCGGCGATCGCACGCAGTTCAGCCAGATCGCCGCGTGACAACGCCACCAGTGCCCAGCATGAGCAGCCCCAGATCTCGACCGCGGGATCACCGACGCGGCGTGCGATGCCGACGCCCGTTCGCAACTCCAGTGCCGCGTCCGCAAGCTCGCCGACATCCGCCTTCGCGGTGCCGAATGCGATGTGCTGCCACGCCTGCTGGAACGCGTTGCCCATCTCGTCGGCCATCGCCCCCGACTGCACGAGCAGTTCCTCCGCCGGGGCCGGCCGATGTTGCAGCAGGTGGCTGAATCCCAGGAATTGCAGGCTGTCAGCTTCGGCCCAGCGGTCGCCGCTGGCCCTGGCAAGCTCCAGGCTCGAGGTGAACAAGGGGCGGCACGCACCGGGGTCGACCATGAATGTGGCCGCGGCGAGTACGTGCAGGGACCGTCCCTGGGTCGCCTCATCCCCGGCCTCCTTCGCCTCCTCCAGCGCGATATTCGCCGCGGCGATCGCGCGGTCAAGATCGAAGGTGTAAAAGCGGTCGTAGGCACCGGCCCACCGCGCACGGGCCCGCACTGCCGACGGAGCGGCCGGGTCCCCGGCAAGCACACGCAAGCTGTAATCCGCACCCTCGGCGGCGTAGCCGCGCTGGGTCCAGAAGAGTGCGAGGGCGGTAATAAGTCGAAGGCCGTTGTGGTCCGGATCAGGCGCGGCGGCCGCATGATCGAGTGCGGCACGGATATTGGGTAGTTCGCGCTCAACCAGGTCGAGGCACTCCGGGTCGGCTCGCTCGACGTCCTTTTCCAGCCGTTGCGCGAAATCAGCGGCCCAGGCCAGATGGTGACCGGCCACCGTCGACGTCTCGCCGGCCTCGGCCGCCTGCGCCCTCGCATATGCGCGGATGGTCTCCAGCAGAAAGTAGCGTCCCGAACCGTCGAGCTGTGCCAATGACTTGTCGGCGAGGCGGCCAAGCAGGTCGAGCACCGTCGCCTGTTCCAGCGGCGCGAACCCCACCACCTCCCTGGCCGCCTCAACCGTCCAGCCACCAGCGAAGACGCCCAATCGGCGCAGCAGCACGCGTTCGAGCGGGTCCAGGAGCTCGTAGGACCACTCCACGGAGGCGAGCAGCGTGCGGTGCCGCGCGAGGCCGGCGCGCGATCCGCCGGTGAGCAGACTGAACCGGTCGTCCAGTTCGTCCACGAGGCGATCGATCGCAATGCCGCCGACCCGGGCCGCAGCCAGTTCCAGCGCCAGCGGAATGCCGTCAAGCCGACGGCAGATCTGTGCGACCGCCGGTGTCAGCGCCACCTCCGGGTGCGCCTGCCTGGCGCGTTCCCGGAACAGCCGCACCGCGTCGAACTGGTCCAAGCCTGCCGGGTCGGCTGCCTGCGGCGGGACCGCCAGTGATGGCACCCGCCAGGTCGTCTCCCCTTCCACTCCGAGAGGGTGCCGGCTGGTGGTGAGCACGCGGATCAGCCCCGCGCCTCGCATGATCGCGGTGACGAACTCGGCGACACCCTCGACAATGTGTTCGCAATTGTCCAGCAGCAAAAGCGCCGCACTGTCAGCGAAATAATCGACGACGGCTTCCGTCTCACCGGCTTGCAGGCCGAGCGTGCGCGCCACCCGCTCGGTCACGAGGGCGCCGTCGGCGAGCGACGCCAACTCGACCCACCACACCCCGTCCGGGAAGCGTTCCGCTATGCGCGCCGCGATCTGCCGTGCCAGCCTGGTCTTGCCGCAGCCACCCGCGCCCGTGAGTGTCACCAGCCGCGATTCACCGAGCAGCTCCGCCCCGCGTTCGAGGTCACCCGCCCGCCCCACGAACGTGCTCAACTCGGCCGGCAGGTTGCTTGGCACCCCCAGTCGGCCATGCCCTCCCGCCCGCTCTGACCCAGCGACAGGCATCCCAGTGCCCGCCCCCTCCACCAGTCGGCCCATCGCCCCCCGTCCAAACGCCGCCATTCCTCGCCCCATCCGGCTCGGAGCTGGCGGTCTGCCATCCCTACCACGGGATATGGGGTCTTCATTACTAAGTTATGACCATAGCCTTACCGGATTCAATGGAACTGCTGTCGCGTGCCAGATCGGCAGCGGCGCCTGCGCGGCCTTGCCGAGGCTGTCAGCGCCAGGGGAAACCGGCGAGGTCGGGGTCCACCCAGCCGGTCCGTGCGGCTGGAGAGGCCAGGGTCCGGGCGGTGTAGTGCCTGGTCAGCAGGCGCTTGTCGAGCAGGGCGGGATATCGTTCCGCGAAACTGGCGAAGTCCGTCCCGGGCGGCGCGATGGCCATGTGGTGGGCAACGATCTCCGTCCAGGCCCGGGTGACCGTGGCATTGAACTTCTGCGGCGCGCGCTGGTAGGCGGCGAGATGCCGGATCCAGCCGGACACCTTGTCCGCGGCCCGCTCCGTGCCGTGCCGCCGGACGGCGAGATAGGCGAGGTGGATGTGCTCGCGATGCCGGAACGTGCCGCCCGGCGGCACGATCTCCGCCAGTAGCCCGGCGAGTTCTTCCGGCAGGCCGTCCGGGTGCGGATCACCGGGGCCATGGACGGCGTGTGAGCCATGCGGGCCATGGGGAACGTGCGGCCCGTCCGGGTTCTGGGCGGGACGCGGGCGATCGTGTGTCATCGGGATACCTGCGTAAGGGCGTCGATGACGGCATGGAAGCCGGCCCGCTGCGCCGGGGTCACCATGGCCAGCGCCTGCCGTTCCAGGCCGGCGATCGCCTCGGCGGCGCGCTTCGCAGCGGCTAGGCCGTCCGGGGTCAGCACGACCACGAACGAGCGGCGGTCGGCGGGGTCGCTTTGGCGCTCGAGGTACCCACGCTTGGTCAGCCGGTCTAGCAGGCTGGTCAGCGTGCTGGGCCGGGTGGCGGTGGCGGCGGCGAGCGCGCCGACGGTCTGGCCTGCTCCATCGGCGAGGTTGGCCAGCACGTTGATGTCAGCTGCGGGCAGGTCCAGGTCGGCAAGCAGCGTGGTGAGCGTGTGCAGGGTCGCATGAGTGGCCCTGTGCAGGGCGAGAATTGCGCTTCCGGGCTCCTTGGTGGCTATCACGATATCGTATTATACGATATCGCAGTAGTTCGGGGGCTCCTGGCCACGCGAGCGTGCCGTCGGAGAGGGTCGCCGCCAGAGGGTGTCGATTGGCCGGGGGTCCGTTCGTAACAAAGGTGGGAGCCGGCGCAGGGCCGGCCTGGCGAACAAGGAGGAGCCATGCGACTGACCGCCACCACCTTCGTGACCATGGACGGCGTCATGCAGAGCCCGGGCGCTCCGGAAGAGGACCCCAGGAACGGTTTCGACCTGGGCGGCTGGCTGCCGCCGCACTTCGGCGAGGCGCTCGGCCAGTACATGAACGAGGTCTTCGACGCGGCCGACGCGTTCCTGCTCGGGCGGTTCAGCTACCAGGCGATGGCGGGCTTCTGGCCCCAGGTCAACGATCCCGCCAACCGGGTCGCCGTCCAGTTCAACTCCTGCCCCAAGTACGTCGTCACCGAGACTCTGGCCGACCTGTCGTGGGCGGGCTCGGTGCCGCTGCGCGGCGACATCCCGAAGCAGGTCGCGGAACTCAAGCAGACGCCGGGCCGGGAACTGCAGATCCACGGCAGCGGCGCGCTGGTGCGGTCCCTCATGCCGCACGGCCTGATCGACGCCTACCGCCTGGTGATCTTCCCCGTGGTGCTTGGCCGTGGCCAGCGGCTGTTCGCCGACGGCACCCCGCCGGCCACGATGCGCCTGGTGGACACCCGCGGCACTGGCAGCGGCGTGGTCATGCACACCTACGAGGCCGCGGGCGCGCCGGCCTTCGGGTCGGTCCTGGCCGGTGATGTCATCCGCGATTCTTGACCGCGGCTGGCGGCGGTGCGGGCTCTGCCAGCCCGGGGGACGACCCCCGGACCCCCGCTGGCTCAAGGCCTCGTTCCTCCGTCACGCGGCCTTGGCCGCCGCCCGCCGCGCGGCCCGGGGAGCCCCGGCGGGATGCCAAGAGCGCGGGCGGGCACACGCGGATCAGGGCGCACCGTGATGACGTCGGCGGTGCCCCGTAGGGTGACGGAATGAGCCTTGATGCGCGCGCCCGCGGCGCGCAGCCCGTAGGGCCCGCCGAGGACACGCCGCCCGCCACCGCCATCCGGCGGGCCCTGGCCCGCGCCAGGGACGGCAAACCACTCGACCAGGCAGAGGCGGCCGTGCTGCTGCATGCCCGCGGCGGTGACCTGGACCGGCTGCTGGCGTATGCGGGCCGCACCAGGGACGCGGGGCTGACCGCCGCCGGGCGCCCCGGTGTCATCACCTACTCGCGCAAGGTCTTCATCCCGCTGACGCGGCTGTGCCGGGACCGGTGCGGGTACTGCACGTTCGCCACGGTCCCGGGGCGGCTCGACAGCCCGTACCTGTCGCCGGACGAGGTGCTCGCCATCGCCCGCCAGGGCGCCGCCCTCGGCTGCAAGGAAGCCCTGTTCACCCTCGGCGACCGTCCCGAGGACAGGTGGCCCGCGGCGCGCGACTGGCTCGATGCCAACGGGTACGACGACACGCTGTCCTACGTCCGGGCCATGGCCATCCGGGTGCTCGAGGAGACCGGCCTGCTGCCGCACCTCAACCCCGGCGTGCTGACCTGGCGCGACTTCCAGCGGCTCAAGCCGGTCGCGCCCTCCATGGGCATGATGCTTGAAACCACCGCGGCCCGGCTGTTCACCGAGCGGGGCGGCCCGCACTACGGCAGCCCGGACAAGGATCCGGCGGTCCGGCTGCGGGTGCTTGAAGACGCTGGCCGCTGCTCGGTCCCGTTCACCACGGGCATCCTCATCGGCATCGGCGAGACCCGCGCCGAGCGCGCCGAGTCGCTGTTCGCCATCCGCCGGATCGCCCGGGAGTACGGCGGCATCCAGGAAGTGATCGTGCAGAACTTCCGCGCCAAGCCGGACACCAAGATGCGCGGGGTCCCGGACGCGGAACTGGCCGATCTGGCGGCCACGATCGCGGTGGCCCGGCTGGTGCTCGGCCCGGCCGCCCGGATCCAGGCGCCGCCGAACCTCATCGGCGACCAGTACGGGCTGATCCTGGCGGCCGGGATCGACGACTGGGGCGGCGTGTCGCCGCTCACCCCGGACCACGTCAACCCCGAGCGGCCGTGGCCGCAGATCGAGGAACTGGCGCGGCGCACCGAGGCCGCCGGGATGCGGCTCGCCGAACGGCTCACGATCTACCCGGGATACCTGCGCGAACCGTGGCTCGACCCGCGGCTGGCCGCTCACGTGGCCGCGCTCGCCGACCCGGCAACCGGGCTGGGGCGCGAGGGCACGATCCCGCGCGGCCTGCCCTGGCAGGAGCCCGACGGCGGCTGGGGCGAGTCGTCCGGCCGCACGGACCTGCACGTCACGATCGACACGACCGGGCGGACCAGCGACCGCCGCGACGACTTCGCCGAGGTGTACGGCGACTGGGACGAGGTGGCCACCCGGATCGACCCGGCCGCGCGCCGGGGGAGCGGCGCCCCGGAGCGGCTGCGGCCCGATGTGGCCGCGGCCCTGCGCGCGGCCGAGGCCGACCCCGCCGGGATCTCCGACGCGCAGGCGCTGGCCCTGCTCGGCGCCGACGGCCCGGAACTCGACGCCCTTGCCGCACTCGCCGACGCCCTGCGCCGCGACGTCAACGGTGCCGGCATCACCTACGTGGTCACCAGGAACATCAACTTCACCAACGTCTGCTACACCGGCTGCCGGTTCTGCGCGTTCGCCCAGCGGCGCACCGATGCCGACGCCTACACGCTGTCGCTGTCCCAGGTGGGGGACCGCGCCGCGGAGGCCTGGCAGGCCGGCGCCACCGAGGTGTGCATGCAGGGCGGTATCCATCCCGACCTGCCCGGGACCGCGTACTTCGACCTGGCCGCCGAGGTCAAGCGGCGCTGCCCGGGGATCCACGTGCACGCGTTCTCGCCGATGGAGGTGAGCAACGGTGCCGCGCGCACCGGCCTGCCGGTGCGGGAGTGGCTCATCAGGGCCCGCGAGGCCGGGGTGGACTCACTGCCGGGCACCGCGGCCGAGATCCTCGACGACGACGTGCGCTGGGTGCTCACCAAGGGCAAGCTGCCCGCCGCGGCCTGGATCGAGGTGATCACCACCGCGCACGAACTGGGCATCCCGACGACCGCCACGATGATGTACGGGCACGTGGACACGCCCGCGCACTGGGTCGGCCACCTGCGCGTGATCCGTGGCATCCAGGAGCGCACCGGCGGGTTCACCGAGTTCGTGCTGCTCCCGTTCGTGCACGCGAACGCGCCGATCTACCTGGCCGGCCTGGCCCGCCCCGGCCCCACCCGGCGGGAGAACCGCGCGGTGCACGCGGTCTCCCGGCTGATGCTGCACGGCGCGATCTCCTCGATCCAGTGCTCCTGGGTCAAGCTCGGCGACGACGGCTGCCGCGCGGTCCTCGCCGGCGGTGTCAACGACATCGGCGGGACCCTCATGGAGGAAACGATCAGCCGGATGGCCGGGGCGCAGAACGGCTCGTACAAGACCATCAGCCAGATGGCCGCCATGGCCGGCCCGCTCGGCAGGCCCATCAGGCAGCGCACCACCCTGTATGAAACGCCTTCTGCAGAACGACAGGCCGCGGCCGCCCTGAGCGACGGAGTGTGCACCTCCGTCCGGGGCGGGCGCACCCACCTTCCCCTGGTCCCGAACTGACGCCACCCCGGCACCCCCGCCTGCCCGCGGTCCGGGGCTGCGCAGGGCAGGAACGTGACAGTACGCCCCGCTAGAGGCACCCAATCCGCCTTCATGACCCCCCGGAGCGCGGGGTACGACAAGCCGGCGGAGGCTCGCCGGGGCTGGCCGGGTGACCATGAAGGTGGACGACGGCGTGCGACCCGGCGTCGACAACTGAACCCGCGCCCGGGGCGTCTAGTTTGTAGTTATCTGCCGGTCTGGGCGATTGTGGGACTCAATGGCCAATGGAACGGGAATGGCCCGGGGCCGCTGCCGGTCCCGGTTTACCGGCCGGCTGGCCGTCCTGGCGGCCACGGCAGGGCTCGCGCCAGTGGTGGCAATGAGCGCAGGCCAGGCGCTGGCGGCGCCGCATCCGGCGGCGGTCCGCGGCCAGGTGGCGGCCGGGGTGATTACCACCGTCGCCGGGGGCGTCGGCGGCCCGGCCCGGGCCAGCGGGCTGGCCCTGTTCGGGCCCTGTGGCGTGACGTTCTCGGCCGGCTCGGTGTATGTCGCCGACGGCCCAGCCCTGCGGAAGATCAGCCCGCGGACCGACTGGCTGACGACACCGGCGGGCAACGGTATCTCCGGGCCGGCCTTCGATGGCCTGCTGGCGAACCGGGCCTCCATCGGCGCGTGCACGGTGGCGGTCGGCCCGGCCGGCAACGCGGTGCTGAACAATTCCCTCGGGAACGTCATCCAGGTGGCGGCGGCCCGCACCGGCACGTTCTACGGCCGGGCGATGACCGCCGGGCATATCTACACCGTGGCCGGCAACGGCAGCCGCGGATTCTCCGGGGACGGCGGACCGGCCACCCAGGCCGAACTCGCCGGCCCGCCTGGCGCCGGCGTGGACGGCGCGGGAAACATTCTGATCGGCGACGAGGGCAATGAGCGGGTCCGGGTGGTCGCGGCCCACACCGGCACGTTCTACGGCCAGGCGATGACCGCCGGCGGCATCTACACGGTGGCCGGCAACGGCGTTCCCGGATTCTCCGGGGATGGGGGCCCTGCCACCAAGGCCGAACTCTGGGCTCCCCAGGACGCAGCCGTGGACGGTGCGGGGAACCTGCTGATCGTTGACCGCAGCAACGCGCGGATCCGGGTGGTCGCGGCCCGCACCGGGAGGTTCTACGGGCAGCCGATGACCGCCGGTGACATCTACACCGTGGCCGGTGGCGGCACCCGGCTCGGCGACGGGGGCCCGGCGACCAAGGCCGGGTTGCAGGACCCGACGTCGGTGACGCCGGACGGGACCGGGAACCTGATCATCGCCGACGCGTTCCACAACCGGATCCGGGTCGTGGCGGTCCGCACCGGGACGTTTTACGGGCAGCCGATGACCGCTGGCGACATCTACACCGTGGCCGGTAACGGCGGCCAAGGGTTCGGCGGGGACGGCGGTCTGGCCACCAAGGCCAAACTCGCCATCCCGTTCGGAGCCGGGCTGGACGGCGCGGGGAACCTGGTCATCGCCGACACGTTCAACGACCGGCTGCGGGTGGTCGCGGCGGCCACCAGGACGTTCTACGGGCAGCCGATGACCGCCGGGCACATCTACACCGTGGCCGGCATCGGCAGCGCGAGCTATTCGGGGGACGGCGGCCCCGCCACGAAGGCGCAGCTTTACCAGCCGGGCGGGGTGACGGTGGACCGGGCGGGCAACTGGGTGATCGCCGACACCGGCAACAACCGGATCCGCGTGGTCGCGGCGGCCGCCGGGACGTTCTACGGGCAGCCGATGACCGCCGGGCACATCTACACCGTGGCCGGTGACGGCACCGAGGGGTTCTCCGGGGATGGCGGCCCGGCCATCAAGGCCGGCCTCTACCGGCCGGGCGGGGTGCGGGTGGACCGGGCCGGGAACCTCGTGATCGCCGACACCTACGACAACCGGATCCGCGTGGTCGCGGCGGCCACCGGGACGTTCTACGGGCAGCCGATGACCGCCGGTGACATCTACACCGTGGCCGGTGACGGCGGCACCGGGCACCGCGGCAACGGCGGCCCCGCCACCAAGGCCGGAATCAAGGTCCCCGGCGGGGTGGCGTTCGACCACGCTGGCAACCTGGTGATCGCGGGCGGCTACGGCAACAACAGGATCCGGGTGGTGGCCGAAACCACCGGCACGTTCTACGGGAAGGCGATGATCGCCGGCGACATTTACACCGTGGCCGGCGGCGGTACGGGCGGGCTGGGGGACGGCATCCCGGCCATCGATGCCCAGCTCAACGACCCGGGCGCCGTGGCGGTGGACCACGCAGGGAACCTGCTGATCAGCGACGGGATCTTCGACAGCCGGATCCGGGTGGTCGCGGCGGCCACCGGCACGTTCTACGGGCAGGCGATGACCGTCGGCGACATTTACACCGTGGCCGGCGGCGGGAACAGCCGGGCAAACGGCATCCCGGCCACCGACGCCAGCGTGTTTCATCCGGCCGGGGTGGCCGTGGACAGGTCCGGCAACCTCCTGATCGCCGCTCGCCCCGACAGCCGGATCCGGGTCGTCGCGGCCACGACCGGCACGTTCTACGGCCAGCCGAT